>Ga0129302_1002676_pt1 | contig 12603 bp, 8 predicted proteins | sample BlaSprsedimmetaG_FD_94476 | JGI IMG/M metagenome (GOLD analysis project Ga0129302, IMG submission 94476) | Hot spring sediment bacterial and archeal communities from California, USA to study Microbial Dark Matter (Phase II) - Blank Spring... | ecosystem: Environmental > Aquatic > Thermal springs... | reverse complement strand
CTTCTCGCGCTTGCGCTCCGCCTTTTGCTGCGCCTCATGTTCCGCAGTAATTGCGTCATCGCGCAATTGCTTTTTTCGATCCAGGTAGCGTTGCGCGTCGTAGGCGAGTCGCTCGGCCTCCGGCTGCTCGAAATACTGGATAGATGTCCGTTCCATCTCCAGCTCGTTCAGCCGTTTCGTCGCTTTCTCCCGCCGCTCCGGGTCATCCGCATCGACGGCCGCCTTATATTCGGCGCGCGCTTTATCTTGCTCGTTCTCCACCGCCTCCATCCGGGCATGGATGTCGTTCATCTCTTGTTGCTTTTTGTCATAGTAGGCTTTTTCTTCCGCGTATGCCCGCTCGGCCTCCTTCGTCTCCCCCTTCTTGGCTTTGGCCAGCGCCTCGGCCTCCTTGGCCTTCTCTTTACGGTCCTTCAATTCCTTGAGGCCGGCCGTCCGTTCCTGCGCCTCCTCCCGTGAGCCTTTCATGCGCTGCTTCTCGTATTCCTCGGGGCTGAGGTCTTTGTACTTCTCGGGGCGCTGGCTGTAGTCCTTCGGGTCTCCTCCCGTGACCTTGGTGACGTTTTCCTTGACGTCGCTCCACTGTTTCTTGATCGCCTTGTGCGGGAGCAGGCCTGACCATTTCTCGTTTTCGTCCGCTTTCTTGCTCGCCTCGTACTTCTCCCGGGCGGCGTCGAGCTTATCCTTCGCCTTCTGCTGGCTATCGGTGAGCGGGCCCATTTGATCGCCCTGGGGAACGCCAGCCGCGTCGGCCTCCTGTTCCGCCTTGCGCATACTGCGCTGGTCCATGCGCTTTTGAATTTTGGCGGCGGCCTTGTCCTTGGCCTTGTTGGCGACCTTCTGCGTGGTGCTCTTGACGAAACCCTTGGTCGCGCTCTGTAGCTTCTCCTGCTTTTCCTTGAGTTTTTCGGGATCCGCCTTGCTCTCGGCGATGTCCAGGATGCGGAAGAGGATGACCAGCGGCTGGAGACTGTACTTGACCGCGCCCAGGATGTTGCCGACGGCGCTGACGGCGTTGTTGATCGGGTCGAGGAAGGCGATGACGTTGGTGAAGAAGGTCACCACCGGGACGAAGACGGCCGGCGTCCAGGCGAAGATGCCGAAGGGGCCGGGGCACAGCGAGATCATGATATTTCCCAGGATGACCAGCGCTTTGCTGATCGCCAGGATGATCTGGAAGATCGTGTTGATCAGGCCCACGATGCTGTTGATGAAGTCGATTATGCCGATGACCGCCTCTAGCGTGGCGGCCATGTAACCCCAGGCGGTGTCCTCGTCGCCGATGGCCTCGAATCCCTTGACCATGCTCTTGGCCCCGTCGCCGATGGCCATGACGTTGTCCTCGAACCACTGGTTGGGATCCTGGGCCATCTTGGCCATGTTGATGAAACCATCGGCGTAGGGGATTTTCGACGTGGCCGCCTGGACGATCTGGTCGGAGATGAACTCGGTGGCCCCCTCCTGCAACCCCGCCAGCGCCCCCTCGCCCAGCGCGTCGCCGATGATGGCGCCTTTGTCGATGTCCTCGGCGCCTTCCCCCTCGCCTCCCCCCTCGACCTCAATGTCGCCCGAGAGAGCGGTGAAACCCTCCTCGCTGTCCGTCCCCTCCATCAGCGTCTGCCGGAATTCCACCTCCTCCACGACGGTGTCGGCCGACATCTGCACCGTGCCCGAGGCCAGTTCGCCCCAGGTGGGCAGCATCTCCTCGTCCATCTCCGGCTCTTCGTAATCTTCGGTGGGGTCGAACTTGGCCTCATCGACGTCAACCGTCGCCTCTGGGATGGGGAGCTTCTGCTCGACTTTCTCCGGCTCTTCGGGCTTTTCCGGCTTGGGGATTTTTTTGATTTCTTCTTCCTCTTTCCTTTTTTTGTCCTTTTCCTCCCCCTGCTTCTTGCCCTGCTCCTCGGCGTCTTTCTCTTGCTTGTCCTTCTCCTGATCCGTCTCGCCCTTTTTCTCCTCCTTTTTCTTCTCGGCCTCTTTCTGCTTTTTCTCCTCTTCGTCCTCGTCCATCTGGACCCGATTGTTTTCGGTATCCTCGATGATCTGTGTGCTCATAGACGTCGAGGCCTGCGTCGCCTGCTCGAAGGCGGCGTCGGCCGCTCCCGTCCCTTCCTCCGGTGGTGCGTCGACTCCGGCCAATTGGGGCGCCGGGGCGGCGACTGCCTTTTCGGCGACTTCGTCGGCTTCCTGCTCGTATTCGTCGTCGGGGGACGTGACGACGGCCTGTCGTTGGGCCTGTTGTTGGGCCTGTCGTTGGGCCTGTTGTTGGGCCTGTTGTTGGGCCGTCGGTTGTGGCTTGCTCTGGGGGCCTCGTTGGGCGGTGGCGCCCTGTTGCACGGTGTGCGCGCTCTCGTGGTAGATCAGGCGCTGCCCCTGGGTGCTGCCGGGGTCGTATTCCCCCTCGCGGAAGAAGATGTGGCTGCCGGTGGTGAAGGCCCGCGCGCCCAGCGACTTGCTGATCTGGCTGGCCTCTTTATCGGCGTGGACCTGGATGTTCTCCGGATCCTGGACGCCCAGGTTCTGCCGCAGTTTGGCGTGGGTGGTGCTGGGGAGCGGTTTGCCCCCCCGGCTGACCTGGCGGTCGATCTCACCGCTCATCGTGTTGGATAGCGCCCCGCCGCCGTTGCCACCCGCGTCCTGTTTCGAAATACGGGGTTCCTGCTTCCGGGCCACGTCGGTTTGGACGTCGGTTGCTATCGTAGAGGTAGCCTGGCCCTGGGCGGCGCGGGTCATCATCGTTTGTACGTACTGGTTGCCCAGCGAGCGCTGCAAGCCCGGCACCGATTTGGGCGAGATCTGGCGCGGGTCGGTCATGGCGCGCTGGACCGCCAGCCCGTCCGCCATCTGGGCCAGGGGCGCGAGATCCAGCCCGGCCGGGGCGGCCGCAGCGGGATTCTTGCCCTTATTGACCGCGTCGGTGACTGACTCGCTATTCTTTTTTTGCGATTGAGTTCCCATACGCGCGCATCCTCGCCGATTTGAATCGGCTAGAAGAAAGCGGATTTCATGGTTCCGTGTTCAGCCCGGTCGCTGTAGGTTCAGCGATCATTTTGTGTGGGGAAGGTTCCCAACGCGATGTATGAATCTTCTCCCCTCGCCCAAGCCTTCAAATTAGCCAGCCTCTCGCCATGGTCGCCGTGTTCAGGGTGGTCAAAAGCTTGTTGAAGTATGTCGCAGGGAAGATCCGAACAGAATCCACAGTGCGCTATACCTTTTTCGATGGAACACTTGGCGACAGAACACTCGCCCCAGAACATGTCACCCTTGCACAATTGACATCCCGGGCAATGGGTTTGTTCTCGCCATGCACAAGTTCCGCAGTAAGCGCCACACCGGCCAATAAAATCTCGATTCATCTTTGGCTTTATCCCTCTATCAGTTCGATCGCCTCTGCCGGCGCCATGTCGGCGTACAGCACCTTCATGATACCCGGCATATACCGGTCCATCGTCAGGACGTTGGCGTAGACTATGTTCTTGACCAAAGCCGGGCTCAACCGGTCATCTTCGACGTCGATGCTGGATTTGTAACGGATCTCCCCGTCGGAGAAATCCATCTCGAAATTGCCGATCAACAGGCCATAGTTGGCCCGCGTCAGAAACTCGGCCATCCGCTGCCGCTCGTCTTCCGGCGCCTTGACCGGGCAGATCGAGTAGAAAATGAATTGCTCCTGCTCATCCCGGGCCCGGGCGTAACAGGTCCATTCCCCGTTAGAGCCCTTGAACCCAGTCCGCAGCGCCGTCAATTCCTCCATCAGGCTGAAAGGCCATTCGTCCTCCTGGAAAAACGCTGCAACCGTATCTAAAATTTCACTCATTGATGCATCTCCATATTTCACTATTCGCTGATTCGCTGATTCGCTCCATCGCTCTATCGCTGATTCGCTCATTCGCTCCATCGCTCATTCGCTGATTCGCTGATTCGCTCTATCGCTGATTCGCTCTATCGCTGATTCGCTCATTCGCTGATTCGCTCTATCGTTAAATCCTCCTCCGGGATCAAGCGCCCCATCTTCTGCAACTCCCGCCGGGCGCCGTGTAACAGGTGGGCCATCGTGACCTCCTGGCCGTCGGCGGCCGCCAGGTAGGCGGCGTTGACGATGATGTTGCGGATGTTTCCGCCCGCTAAGCGGAAGCGCCGGGCCATCAGGTCGAAATCCAGGTTGGCGGCGTGGGGTGCGCCATCCGGGAACAGCGTCTCCCAGATGCGCTGGCGATAGACCTCCTCCGGGAACGGGAAATCGACCGCGAACTGCAGGCGGCGGGTGAAGGCCTCGTCCAGGTTGGCCCGCAGGTTGGTGGCCAGGATGGTGACGCCGTCGTAGGCCTCCATCCGTTGCAACAGGTAGCTGATCTCGATGTTGGCGTAGCGGTCGTGGGAATCCCGTACCTCCGAGCGCTTGCCGAACAGCGCGTCGGCCTCGTCGAAGAAGAGGATGGCGCTGCTGTGCTCGGCCCCCTCGAAGATGCGCTCCAGGTTCTTCTCCGTCTCGCCGATGTACTTGCTCACCACCGTCGACAGGTCGATCTTGTACAGGTCCAGGCCCAATTCGGCGGCCATGACCTCGGCTGCCATCGTCTTGCCGGTGCCCGGCGGCCCGGCGAAGAGGATGGTCGCCCCGGCGCTGGCGGTCAGCTTGCGTCCGAGGCCCCATTCGTCCAGCACCCGCGGCCGTTGGCGGACGGCATTCACGATTTCGTGTAGCATGGCCAGTTGATCGTCGGGCAGTACGATATCGCCCCAGGTATAGCGGGGCTCGATTTTGAGCGCCAGGCTGCTCAGGCGGGCGCTGGCGTGGGACCGGGCCGCGGCGAAGAGATCGCGTTCGGTGAGCGGGTCGCCCCGTTGGGCGGCGGCGTCCCGGGCCGACGCGATCACGTCCCGAATCTGGCCGGTGGTCAGCATAAAGTGGCTGGCCAGCAGCGCCACGTCTAACATCTCGTCGCCGTCCGTCTCGTGCAGGAAGTGGAGCCACAGCGCGCGTCGCTGTGTGAAGGCCGGGATGGGGAAGTGGAACCAGCGCAGCGCGCGCCGTCGCGCGCCGCGGCGCGCGCTGCGGCGCGCGATTCCCTCGGCGCGCCAGTGCGCGTGACCGGCGACGACGACGGGACCGGGATGGGCGCATAGCTCGGCCAGGAGCCGGGGCGGCAGCCTGTTTTCATCGGCCAGGCAGGCGTCCCAGCCGGTCAGGTGCGGGAGGGCGCCGGTCAGGCGGGCGTCGCGCAGCGTCAGCCGGAGCACCCGCTCGGCGCTGAGTCCGGTATCGAGCACTGCCGCCAGATCGACTGTCAACAGGGGCTGCCTGAGCCGGGCGGCCAGGCCGCGGGCGGCGGCTGCCTGGCTCGCCGCGTCCGGCCCGTGGAAGACGAAAATGGGTTGCTCGGCGTCTCCTGGATCCACATGCAGTCGCTCGTCCAGCGGCGCGCCTAATAGTCGGTGCGCTACGTCCGGTTGCGGGGTCTGGAGCGTGGCGTGCGGGGCCAGGTCGGCGTGGGGCTGGTAATCCCCCAGCAGCCAGGCGACGATAGCCTCATCGACGCGCAGCGTCTGGCCCAGGAGTGGTGGCTCGGCCGCGCCCGCCTCGCTCACCCGCTGCAGCAGGCAGTGTCTGAACAGGGGGGCGTCGTCGTAAAAATGGGCCAGTTTCGTCAACCGGTTCACGCCTGGCAGGCAGAGGAGGTCGAGCACGACGTTGACTCCAGGCCGGCGGCGGGTCACGTCGTCCTGCAGGTAACCGTAGATGCGCCCATAGCGCAGGTCGAGGGTGGGTGCCAGGCAGATCAGCAGCGCGTCCCGGTCGAAGCGGGTCAGTTCGAAGGTGCGGGCCAGGTGATCCAGCCGCAGGGGGTGACCTTCCTCCTCGGCGCTCTCGACGATCCCCTGGGTCACCTGCTCGACCTGGGCCAATGCGTCGGCGTAGGCCTGGCCCTCCCGCTCGTTCAGGGCGACCGTCTGGCCCCAACTGGCGCCGAAGGGCCGTCTCAACAGCGCCTGGGCCCCGGCGTCCGAGACGTATTGGCCGCGAAAAGGGTCATTGGGGTCCTGCCCCGCCTGCTGCCACCGCAGCACGGCCCGGTGGAGGAGCACGTCGACGCGCATCAACGCCGCCTCCAGGTGCCGGAGACTGAGGTCGGGTGCGGGAGGGCGCGGGAGGGCGGATGGTGTCATTGTTGATCTCACTCCCGCTTCCCGGAGATGGACGCGCGCTGCTGAGAAGAAGATCGCCCCTCGTCCAGGCCTACCTTGGTCTGGATGAAGCCTACCAGTTGCTTCAGGTCCTCGAAGTGGCAGCGCTCCCCGCTGCTCACGTGATCGGCGAACCCGCGCCAGGCGACGATGTGGCCCTCGCTGTTGAGCGCTTCGTGCCAGATACGGACGACGAAGGAGTGGGTATCGTCTTGCACCGGGTTACCTCGTTCTTTTTTCGTGACGATCGCTCGCCAACCGTGGAATGAGTCGGCGTCAAGGGAGAGCAGCAGAAGCGTGGATACAGAAATTTACTCGCTAAGATAAAACAAGGGCGTCTGAATAGGGTCTTACGGGCGTCTTAGGAACGTCTTGAGATGAATGGCTGGCCAGGCATAGAGGAAGATGCAAACTGAAGATACTGGGCTATCCCCATCTGCGCCAAAAACAGACGTAATCGGCGTTTATCTGCGTCCGTCTGCGGTTTCACCTGCTTGAGGATAATGAGCATGACTGATAATCCAGCGGGGGGCCTGCGTTTGCGGATGGTTTGAGGGGCTTTTCAATCAGACATGTGCTTAAACGCTCATTCGCTGACTCGCTGACTCGCTGACTCGCTGACTCGCTGACTCGCTGACTCGCTGACTCGCTGACTCGCTGACTCGCTGACTCGCTGACTCGCTTTCTCGCTAACAGCGCATCGACTCCTCGATCCGGCGTTCCACGGTCGCCAGGTGGGCGCTGACGTGCTCGACGGCGGCCTGGAGTTGGTGCACCTGTCGGAGCATGTCGCTCAACAGCGCTTGGGGTGCTTCGGGAGGAGGAGCGGGGGGAACGGATAAGTCACTATCCTGTTCTCGGTTCTGCTTGATCTGCTGGTAGAGTTGCTGTGTCTCGGCCATTGGGGGGACGTCCCGGGTGTCGCGCAGGATCTCGACGCAGCGTTCGTATTGCTTCAGCGCCGATTCGCGATCGCCCATCAGCCAGTAGAGACGCATCATCTGCCGGTGGGTTTTCTCGCGGGCGTCGTTGTGGGCCAGGACGCGCCGGCAACAGATGAGGCTGTGCTGGTAATTGCCGTTGTGCTCGTAGAAGTTGGTCAGCTTGTTCAGCATGCCGATGTGCAGGAGCCTGAATCGCTCCCGGTCGTACAGGCACCAGTCCTCGTAGACACTTTCCAGGAGATCGCCGGTGTAAAGTTGCAGGGTTTCCTCCAGATCGGCGGCCTGCTCTGGCGATAGATGGTGGGCCGGGACGTCCTGGTAACGCAGGGCCTGGGCCTCGAAAGTCTCGATATCCAGCCAGTAATTGCTGTTGCAATTGAAGGCTACGCTGTGGTTGTCCACCGCGATGTAGTCGTTTGGCGGAGCGCCGGCTGCCTGGAGCGCCTGGCGCATGCGCCAGATCGAGTCCCGCAGATATTTGAGCGAGGTCGCGGTGGGATAATCTTCCCAGAAGAGATTGGCCAGTCGTTCCCGGTGATGATGGCGTTGCCGGTTGAGCAGGAGATAACACAACAACTGGTGGGGTTGCCGGGCGGGGAACCCGTTTAGAAGACAGTCACTGTAGCGGGCTTGAGCGGAGCCGAATAGGTGGATCTTCAACAACATCGCTCATTACTCCTTCTTCTTGTTAATTGGGCTTAGCGGTTCAGACACGATACCTGTGAAAGAGTGTCGTGTGAAAGAGTGTCACTATTTCCACGCTCCGGAGGTGCGGTCGCGTGCAGCGAGTTGTTATGTGCCTAAAACTGGTTAAATACGCTCAAACCACTTAGGGATGTTCTACTTGCCGGGGCGTTGGGAGGCTCGATCCAGTTGCCAGAGGATGAAGCGCACCCGTTTCGCCATCGCTACGGCGATGTTCCACAACAGGCGGCTACCAAGCACGGCGTCGTCCTCGCACAGGCCCAGCAGCCGGTCTCGCGAGAGGGAGAGGACGGTTGCGCCCTCCGGCCCCGCCAATAGATCGGCGCTGCGCACCCCCTGATCTAGCATCGCCAGCTCGCCCGTCATCTGGCCGGGGCGCAGGGTCGCCACGCGGTGGGCGCTCATCCCCTCGTGGCCGGGTTCGTCCGGCTCGCTCCAGATTTCCACCGAGCCGGATTGCACGATGTACAACTCGTTGCCCGCCTCGTCGGCGCTGACGATGTGGCTGCCGGAGGGATACTTGCGCTGCCGGAACTGGGCCGCCAGGCGGGTGCGTTGGGGCACGTTCAGCCCATCGCCGATGTCGGAATGGGCCAGGAAACGGGCCACCTCGCGGGTGAGCATCAAGTCATCGTCCTCAATGGGTGCGTGGAGGGCGTTGCTGAACATCGGGAGGCCCAGGAACGCGGCGATCTGGCGGCGGACCGTCTCCGGCGTCTCGAAGTGGGGCCAGTGGCCGGCCTTGGGGACGATGCGCAGGTCGGCCGCGGGCCATTCGTCGGCGACGACACCGGCGTCTCGCAGGGGGACGGTGTTGTCCTCGGCCCCCCAGACCACCAGGGACGGGGTGTCGATCTGTCCCAGTTGCCCCCGCAGGTCGTTTTCACGCATGGCGAAGAAGCACTCGGCCCGCACCTTGCCCTGCCCGGGCCGTCGCGCGTCAGCCCGCAGGCGGGCGTAATCCTGCTCGGTGATCACAGACCGTTCGGCGAAGGAAGCAGGGCGCATCAGCCGGTCGGTGATGCCTACCATCGCCCGCTCGACGGTGGAGACGATCAGGCTGCCCAGCCCGAAACGCTCCAGCATGTTGATCGGCGAGACTAGCATGTTGATGTGCGTGGAGAGCCGGCCGCTGATGGTCGGCCCGATGAGCACCATGCGTTCGACCAGGGCGGGGTAACGCAGGGCCATCGTCAGGCTGGTCATCCCGCCCATCGAGTGGCCCACCAGTACGACCGGCCCGTCGGTCACCCGCTCGACGAAATTGGCCAGCACGTCGGCGTAGGCCGGGATAGACGCCCGCCCGGAGAGCGGAGGGGAGATGCCGTAGCCGGGCAGGTCGATGGCGATGGCGCGGAACCGCTGGCTCAATAGGTCCAGGAGAGGCGACATGGCGTACCAGGAACTCGACCAGCCGTGGATCAGCAGGGCGACCTGGCGGTTGGGATGCCCCTTTTCCACGGCGTGAATTTGTTGTTCGTCATAAGCGAGCATGGTGTGCCACCTCCTGCAAATCGTTCTGGGTCAGTTGGAACCGCAGATGGACACGGATAATTCAGTATTTGTCCATTTCACTACCCGACATTCGTGGCCAAGAGCCTGATTTTCGATCACGAATCACACGAATGCTCGAATTTCACGAAAGTTTTTTGAAATTCGGGCTCTCTGGTAGTTTGCATGGTCGGCTTAGCAAGCGGTCAATTTTTTGCCACGAATCCTTCGACTACGCTCAGGATAGGTTTACACGAATTTTCACTAATCTTTGGGCTTTTCGTGTTAATTCGTGTAATTCGTGGCTAATTTCTCACCGCGACCATGCGAAATCCCAAAGAACCGAAATTCGAAGCCAAAATTCGTGTGATTTGTCCATTCGTGACATTCGTGATCCAGAGATGTCAGGTAATAAATTTTGTCCAGCTTGATTTTAGCACGACGCGCAGCGCTTTTTGGTTACAGTTGTGTTACAGATAAGGGGCGGATTGACGTGACGCACCATCGCTGGCGTTAGTGCGCAAGACCTCGTCCACCCCTGCCATCACCGCCTCGATCGATTCCATCTTCATCAAGCGCTTCTTCAATTGTCGTACCCCACGCATGCCGGCCAGGTAATAGCTCAAGTGACCCCGAAACATGCGGCACGCGACCTGTTCCGAGGTATACTTCCGGTTTGGAAGTGTCTTCTCCCATTCGGCGACGACCTGGTACAGGTGTTCCAGGTGTTGGGCGATCACCGCCCGGCGTTCGGCGTCCGTGGGCGGCGCGGGTGATTCCCCGTTCGAGAATCTATTGACGTCCCTGAATAGCCACGGATTGCCCAGGGCGCCCCGGCCGACCATCACGCCGTCGACGCCGGTCTTCTGTTGCATCGCGAAGGCGTCCTGGGGCGAGGTCACGCCCCCGTTGCCGATGACGGGGATGCCGCGTTCCGCCTTGACCCGCTTCAGGGCCGCCAGGTCGACCGAGCCGGCGTGGCGGTCGGTCGCGAAGCGGGCGTGGATGGCGATGGCGGCGGCACCCCCTTCTTCGACTGCGTGGGCGACTTCAGAAACGTTGCATTGCTCCCGGGAGACGCCCAGGCGGGTCTTGACCGTCACCGGCAGCGACGTGGCCTGGACCATCGCCGCCACGATCCGGCGCAGCGTCTCCGGTTGACGCATCAGGGCCACGCCGGCCCCCTTGCGCGTCACCTTGGGCACCGGGCATCCGCAGTTGACGTCGATCAGGTCGAAGCGGCCCAGCGACTCGATCACCTCGGCCGCCTTCGCCATGGCGTCGGGGTCGACGCCGTAGATGTGTGTGCCGATGGGACCTTCGCCGGGTGCGATATCAAGATAGCGCATCGTCGGCGGCGAGCGGCGGCTCACGCCCTCGGCGGTGACCATCTCCGTGTAGACCAGGCGGCACCCCATCTGCTGGCAGATCACGCGGAAAGGCGCCCGCGTGTACCCCGCCATCGGCGCCAGCACCACGGGGGGATCGATGGTCAGGGGCCCGATCGCCAGTGCTTTGAAGCGGGGCTCATCAAATGTCACCTGTTTATCTCTTGTCCTCATCTGGTCTATTTTACCCAGTATTCACCATTTATCCAAATTTCATTACCCGACATCTCTGGATCACGAATTTCACGAATGGACAAATAACACGAATTCTGGCTTCGAAGTTCGGTTCTTTGGGATTTCGTATGGTCGCGGTGAGAGATTAGCCACGAATCCTTCGACTACGCTCAGGATAGGTTTGCGCGAATCAACACGAAAACTCAATTCATTTGTGGCGAAAAATTGACCGCTCTCCAAGCCAACCGTGCGAACTGCCAGAGAGCCAAAGCGGGGAGTCCGAAATCAGCGTTCATCAGCGTTTTTCTGCGTCCTAACGACCAGTGCTTGCAGTTGATGCGGACGCCGTCTCCACAGTGGCACGAAGCCGTGATAGGCCTTCATGATCCCGCCTTCTGCACCGGCTGCCGCAGTACCGTCTTGAGTTTCTCCGGTGCCGTCCGCCGGGGGTCGCTCAGGTAGATCTCGTGGTGCTTGCCCACCATCTCGTAGCCGTGCTGGGGGATGAATGCCTCGTGCATCCTGGCCAGTGTCGGTCCCTCGTCGTCGTACGAGCCGACGTGCAGGATCTGTACCGCGAGTCCTTCGTGATAGGTCTCCAGCCGGAGCAGGGGTAGCGCCGGAAGGTCCTTCTTCGCATCGACCTGCTGGCATGCTGTTTCGAACATCCCCGGCGTGATCCAATCCGGCTGCATGATCATCATCGTCCAATTCCAGGCGCGCTTGTCCCGCCGTGTGGTGAAGGTCTCCATATCTTCACTCCACCACAGCCCCTCCAGTGGGGGCACGACGTAGTCCTTCCCCAGCGTCTTCTTGCTGGCGAACTTGAGCTTGTAGGCCACGGCGTACAGCGCCTCGACGGCCTCCTGGTAGGCCTGTTCCGCGTTGGGGTCGCCGTGCCCGTCGATCATCAGGAATTACATCGGCGGCACGTCGATCACCTCGAATGCCCTGGTCGAGGGGCGATACAGGTGTTTCAGCTCTTTCTTGAAGTCGATCTTATCCACTTTGTTCCTCCAGTTTTTGAATGAATTGCTCGATCCAGCCACGCTCGGCCTGGATCATCGTCACACTGTATTCGAATAGCGCATCCACGAAGTAGGGCAGGGGGCGTTGTGCTTCCCACCGGCCTTCCACGTGGGCCAGTCGCTCGGTCAGGCTGTCGCGATACTGCTGCAGGGCCGCCAACGCCTCGGCGGGGGATACGGCGGGCAGATTGCCCACGGCCAACATCAGGCGCGAGTTGCGTGACTGCGGGACCGAGAGAGCCTCGAGCATGGCGTCGTGCAGCGCCTCTCGCCCGGCGGGCGTGGCGTGGTAAACCTTGCGGGCCGGGCCGCGTTCCGCCTCTTCCAGCTGGCCTTCGATCAGGCCTTTCGTCTCCAGCTTCTTCAGCAGGTAGTAGATGGAGGAGAAGCCGATCTCCGTCCGCTCTCGCATGCCGCGTTTCTCGATGCTTTGCTCGATCTCGTATCCGTGCCGGGCCTGTTCGGCGATCAGGCTCAAGATGACCAATTCAGCGTCGGTCATGAATTTCACATCCCTTCAATGGCTACACTGAAATAAGCCTAGATTTCACCACAGAGACACAGAGAGCACAGAGAATTTAACATTTTACTCAAAAAAATTCACAGTTTGGCACGATTTACGTAAAAATTCTCAATTTTTCTCCGTGTTCTCGGTGGCTCTGTGCTAAGACGATCTTTTTTCAGTAG
>Ga0129302_1002670_pt1 | contig 12618 bp, 9 predicted proteins | sample BlaSprsedimmetaG_FD_94476 | JGI IMG/M metagenome (GOLD analysis project Ga0129302, IMG submission 94476) | Hot spring sediment bacterial and archeal communities from California, USA to study Microbial Dark Matter (Phase II) - Blank Spring... | ecosystem: Environmental > Aquatic > Thermal springs... | reverse complement strand
GCGCGTCCACGACGCGCAATTGGCCGAAGATTTAACAAGCGATGTGTTTGTACGGGTGCTGCAAGCGCTCCAATCCGAGCAATTCTGGCACACGTCGTTCCGGGCCTGGCTTTACCGGATCGCCCACAATCAGGTGATCGATTATTATCGCCAGCAGACGCGCCAACAGGCACAGATAACCCAGTTGCCGTTGGAAGAACACCTGAAAACTACAGGTGGAGGCGACGCCATCGCAGACCCGGCCGCCAACGTGGACGCCGAACACGAGGCCAGAGACGCCGCTTACGGATTGCAGGCCGCGCTGAACAGGCTCACACCCGATCAGCAACAGGTACTCGTCCTACGGTTTGGCGAGCAGATGAAAACGCGAGAAGTCGCAGACGTGATGAACAAAACGAACGGTGCTATCGAAGCGTTACAACATCGTGCGCTTGCCGCACTACGAAGAATGTTAGATCCAGGGAAAGTATAAAGGGAAATCGGATGAAGACGCACGTGACAGAATCTCTGTTAACCGAAAGTCTGGAACATCTCAGGAAGACCGGAGATGTCACCGCAACCCTGCGCCGCTATCCAGAGAAAGTGGAGACCTTGCAACCACTGCTGGAGACGGCACAGCAGCTCAACGCGCATTACGCCGACGTCCCACACCCGCCCGCCGATTTATGGGAAGGTCGCGTGCAGGTGTTGGCGTTTGCGGCGGCACAACGCGCGCGCCACACGCCGGTGCGCCGCGCTGCACCGGTCAAGCGCCAGATAAATCCGTTGTGGCGGCTTGCCGGCTTCCTGGCCGTGTTGGTGCTTATCCTGATCCCGCTCCGCGGGCCATTGGTTTCGGCGGCGCGCACCACCCTGCCGGGGAATCCGCTGTACACCCTCAAGCTATCCTCAGAAGATCAGCTTTTTGCCTCGATGAACGAAGCCGAGGTCAAAGTGGTGCTGGCCGTCTCGCTGACCCAAGAGCGGGTAGAGGAAGTGCGCGCGCTGGTGAACAAACAGCAGGAGATCCCCATCGACGTATTTTACCGCGCGGATTACATGCTGCGCACGGCGCTGATGGAAGCGGCCTGGGCGCCCGAACCGCTGATGCCGAATATGCTCAGCTACATCATCCACCACACGCGCGAGCAGAGCCAACAACTTGAGGAGATGAAAATGCAGGCCACGTCGCGGAACCTCAGCGCCGTTGGTAATATGCAGACGTTGCTGCTTAAAACGCAGATCATTGCAATGGTAGCACTGGAGAATCCGGAGACGTTCCGCGAGGCATATCAGGCCGGCACACCGGAAATGATGCCCCTACCGAGCGGTGGGCCGCTGAGCGGCGTGATCATCACGGAAGAACTGAAGCAGTTCGTCACGTCAGCGCCGGATTCACTCTTGGCACCTGTTCCGCCCGCGCCACTGTTGACGCCGACAGCTTCGCCAACGCCTGCACCATAACACGACCAAAGCACACGAAGTAGAGAACATAACATCATTAAACACTGCATATAGTGGAAATAAAGGGGGTTGTCATAATGAAACGGAAAAAGCAAAAAGGGCAAGGTCTGGTAGAGTTCGCGCTCATCCTCCCTCTCCTGCTCCTGGTAATCGTCGGCACAATGGAATTTGGGCGTATCTTTCTGATCTACGCCACGGTCTCCAACGGTGCACGCGAGGGAGCCAGGCATGGCATGGTCAGCCCTACCGATACCGCCGGTATCATCGCGCGAGTTTACGATACTATGGTGCTGACGTTGCCGGAAAACCTGTCGGTGGAGGTCAGCTACGATACCGGGCCGAACGGGCAAACATATACGGACCCGGCAAACGTCGCAATAGGACACCGCGTCGTTGTCGAAGTGCAGTACCGGTTATTTGCACTAACCCCAATATTTGAACCATTTATCCCCGACAACTTTATGATAGACGTGCGTAACACGCGTACCATCCAAAGCGTAAAGCAGATCATTGGGCCGGCGCCACCGGCGCCGCCGCCAGGTGATCCGGGCGACCCAGGCGATCCGGGTGACCCGGGCGATCCGGGTGACCCAGGCGATCCGGGTGACCCAGGCGATCCGGGTGACCCAGGCGACCCGCCAAGTGGCGCTTACATCAACCTGGACCCCACCTGCACCGACGACCCAAAAGGGCGCGAAATGATCAGAGTGACCGGGGGAAACTGGGAACACAACGATCTTCATGAAGTGGATATTTATTGGAATACTGTAGCGCCGGGTTCGCATAAGTACAACATCAAGAAAAACGAGATCTCCAATGGCGACCTGCCGGCGCGCACCATAGAGGTATACGCCGAAACAGGGTCCAACACGGTTATCGTCATTGCTCAGGACAACAAGGGCAACGAATTGCTCCGCGCGACGGCAACCTTCGTCAGGCCCTGCCCTGGCGCGCCTGACCCTGATCCAGACCCAGACCTGGCCCCGATCATCATCACCAAGCCGCTGTGGGAGGGTACGACTGTAGTACAAGGGACGGCGGAGCCGAACCAGGTGCTCACGTTGCGCATCGTGCAGACAGGCTACCAGCTCAGCGGGCCGGTGGACGCAAACGGCAACTTCTTTTTCACCGCCTGGCCAGCACTCGTGGGAGGCCACACGGTCATCGTACAGGGCTACGGCACCCAAGACCTCGCCGTCGTGCAGGCCCCGACGCCCACCCCCACGCCAATCGCTACGCCGAGCGTCCCTTACATCTACCTAGATCCCACTTGCACCAACGATCAACTGGCGATGATCACAGTGACAGGCGGCAACTGGAGCTTCTCAAATTTTTCCGGAGTTGATATCTACTGGGACACGGTAGAGGCCGCTTCGCTTAGAGGGAGTATACTCAGGGGAAGTATCGACAACGGCAATTTCTCGTTTTACCCCCTTGAGGCGTACGCAATCAACAACACCGTCCACACCGTTATTGCCGTTGCCAAAAATAACCAGGGTAATGAGATAACCCGGGCGACGGCGGAGTTTAGGCGCCCCTGCCCCGGCGATCCCACGCCCGTGCCGGACACACTGCCAGACCTGCAAATCACCGGCATCGTGTTGCAGAACGAACCACCGCTGGGTACGTATGAGAAACTGTACGTGACCGTCGGCGTACACAATGCCGGTGAAACCGACGTGGCCTCGCTCTTCTGGGTCGACCTCTTCGCCAATCCAACCGGCGTGCTAACCTCGCAGGCCAGCGTCGACTACGTGGCGATCAACGCACTCCTCGCCGGAGACACTATCAGTTTTACAATGTACGTCCCAGATGGTTTTAAGGAGGTAGGTAACCACACTTTGCAGGCGATGGTGGATACGTGGGATCAGATCCTCGAAACGGATGAGACCAACAACATCAGTGCGTTGCTACCGGTCACGGTCACGATCAGCAATCCCGCGCCACCACCACCGCCGCCGCCAGACGATACATCGCCCGGTAATATTCAAGGCGTGACTTATCTCAACGAAGTAGAAATAGGCAACGTTACCATCTACATCTATGCACCTGACGGGCGTTTGGTTGGCTCTGGCCGTTCAGTAAATGATCCTTTAGAGGATCGTGGTAACTATTTCATTTCCAATGTTCCAGCCGGTACATACGTTGTTGTAGGGCAAATTCGGATGGCCGATGATACTCTCTATCGCGGACAGGTCGCTCCCGTTACTGTAGTTGAAGGAGCGACGACAGTAGGCATTGATATTGACTTAGTAATTACGGTACCTGAATAATGAATAAACGTATTACAAGCCTTTGTATCGCTGTCTTGTTAGCTGGGGGATTGATTGTAGCTGTCAATGCAGCAGAGGTGATGAATTGGTTAGGCGCAGCACCTGCAGTGAATTTATCCAATAACGGTAGTGTTATGGATGAAAGTAACTTAGCTGTCGGTCCCGCTAACCATACTGCTGTCATTTGGTCTGATAAGCAGTCACCCCGAAGCGTCTTCTTAGCACAATCAGCGGGACAGGATTGGATAACAACTACGTTAGCTATAGTTGGTAATCAACAAGCCTGGTATCCAACTATAGCTTATTCAGGAACTGAAGTAATTGCTGCTTGGGTTCAAGGTGATATACGTGCAGATCGTTCCGAACCGCGTGCAATTATGCAGAGAGATGCAAATGCTCTAAATGCGCAAACTATCATCACTCCGGTTTTTGGCAATACCGAAATCAACCTCGTTATTGCGCCAACGGGAATGCATATGATTTTCGCAGCAACCACGAACTCCGATACCCAAAAATCTCCGTGGGACTTGTACTACACGCATCGCTATTTCACAGCAACAACTTGGGCAACACCCACGATTGCTATTACTCACGCCCAAGTAATTTCAACAGAGATTTGGAATGATCATATGACAGCAAGTATATTGAGACCACAGTTAGCCGTCAATGCCGACGGAAAACAACTCAATATTGTCTGGCAACAAGAGCATAAGGAAACAATACAAACAATACCATCAGCTTCAACCATCACCACACGCACGATCTGGTATGTTTCTGGAACTTGGGGGACGGAACAAATCCATTGGGGTGTTCCACAACAAATGTCTCCGCCAGACCAAAAACTGGTTCTACGTCCTAATATTGCCGTTGGGTCAACAGGAAAAGTTCACATTATATGGGTAGAAGCACTCCAAACGATGCAGTACGTTAATTACTTGCGGTTAGACACTGTAGAACCGATGAAAATTACTGGCGAGGCCATGCAAATGAATGATGCACAACCGACCTATGCAATGGCATCAATCGATACACACGGTAACACCTTGTGCGTAGTGTGGCATGGTTTCTATACTGGTTCTAAAGAAGAGATCACTATGCGTTGCTCGCAGAATGAAGGGACAACTTGGCAACCCTTAATTAACGTATCAGAAAATTCAGAACGGCTTTCACTGTTCCCTGTAGTTAAAATCAATGATACCGGACAAGCACATGTTGTTTGGACAGAATTTCGCTTAGTAAGTGGTGGTTTTCCGGTACCTGAAGACGTTTACTATCGCACCGGAACAGCCGAAGTAATGCAAGTCTTCCTGCCACTGGTGTTGAGGGCGAGATGAGCGTGGCAACTATGGAGAAAAATCGCCTGACGCGGGTGGGGCTAGGGGTGCTGATTATGGCGCTGCTGTTGGCGCTGGCCTTTCTGCTGCTCAACATTTTGTATACCGTCAACGCACCGACGAACGCCGCGCCGCGCGGTAGGATGCAACTCTGGCGTGCCCAGGATTCGGGAATGACGCTGGAGGAATCTATGCAGCAGGCCGAAGTCCGTGCGCGGGGCTGGGCAGACGACATCGTTCTCGTCCGCGCTGAAGCACCGTGGCGGCCCGGCGCTGCCGGTCGGGACGTGGACACGCCGCCGGTGACGTGGTCTTTCTACTATTACTCGCCCACGATGCGCGAATTGGTCGCCGTGGTGGGGCCGCGAGCAACTGTTCTGGGTGCCGCCGCTGGAGATCAGCTACACGCCCAGGTCCATCCCGGCGCTGCCGCAATACGGGGTCGAGGTCGCCTGGCTTTCGTTCCGCGCCGCCGGTGGGGAAGCGTTCTTACAAGCGCATCCCGAAGCAATGGTGAGTTTGCGCCTGCGCCCCTACGAACACGGGGGCATCGTCTGGAGCGTGGCCGCATTCGATGGAAGAGACTATCTCGAGGTGTTGATCGACGCCGAATCCGGCGCAGTCCTGCCCGCTTCCAGATAACGCGGAACCCTGGCGAAGGTTTTGGACAGGCTCGGGGATAAAAATTTATTGGGACCTTCGCCAGGGGACCCGCTTAGCGGGTAGCTGACTAGGCATAATAGAAGAAAAATAACTGATGAATACCTTTAATGTGAGGGAGGTTCAGAGATGATGCAGAAGATACGTAAGAAGAGCAGCCATCCCAGGCGTGGACAAAGTCTGGTGGAAGTGGCCCTGGTGTTGCCGATCATCATTATGATCATGCTTGGTTTACTGGACTTTGGGCGCGCTTTTTACACGCTGGTGGCGCTGCACGACGCCGCCGACGAGGGCGCAAGCTATGCGTCAATTCGGCCCAATGACTTCGCCGGCATCCAGCAACGCGCAGCCGAAGCCTCGACCCGCCTGATCCCGATCAATCAGGCAGACGTCAGCGTCATTCATCCACCTGCGCTGGCCGTCGGCGAGCCAATCACCGTGACCATCGACTTCTTCTTCGACATCTACACACCTTTTGTCCAGGCTCTCTTACCCGACGGGGAGTTGATCCTGCATGGCAGCGCAACGCACCCGATCATCACCGTCAGGTAGTTCTAGTAAGATGCTAACAGCTTTTTGGACGTGCGCATTGCGCCCGAAACACAGTGAAGTAGAGGAGGTTAGTAAATGAAAGAAAAACGAGGACAAGCCTTGATCGTATTGGCGTTTGCGTTGATCGCGTTGGCGGCGTTTGCCGGGCTGGCAATCGACGGCGGACGCACATACACCGCCCGCCGGCAGACGCAAAACACAGCCGATGCAGTGGCCCTGGCCGGCACACGGTTGTTAGCGCAATACATCGGCACATGTGGGAGCATCGGTCCAATCGATGCGGACCGGGCAGTGACCCTCGAAATGATCAACATCGCCCGCTCCAACGGCGTCGACCCCTTGGGAGATGATGCAACGCTAGAGGCATGGTACGTCGATGCCGACGAAAATGAATTGGGGCCGGTAGGATGGGCCGGTGTTATGCCCGGTCCTGGGGGCGGCGCGCTCGCCTCACCCGTAGAGGTCGTCGTCATCCCAGGCATCCCCGATGGAGCGGCCGGCATCCGCGCCCTGCTTACCGTAACCGACAATACCACCTTCTTGAAAATCGTAGGGCAGGATGAAATTGAGGTCACGGGAGAAGCAATGGCGATGTCGGGACCGGTACTGCAGCTTACCGGTGGGGGGATCCTACCACTCGGCGTTTGGCATGGTATCGTCGATGCACTAGACGAAGGTGATGAATTCATACTCTTCGACGAAGAGACGTACTGCCGGGGCGAACCGTGCGATTTCTCCGGCCATCACATTCCCAACTCACTGCACGGCTGGCTCAATATGCGCTACCTCTACAACGTCGATACGTGGCACACCAACCTGGATCGCACGTTTGTGAAAACGGTGGGCAACAACAATTGTTCCTACAATCCAGATGGCACCGTCAACGTCCCTGGCACAGGCCTAAAAGGATGGGCCAGTGGGCCAGCTTGTCCCTACCCGTTCCCCATCTTCGCCGGCGCGCCTGGTGCACTAAACGGCGACTACATCCATGCCGTCCCCGGTATGCGCGCATCATCGTTGATGGAGCTGCGGGATAATCATCCGCTAGGCACCCTCGTCTACGCGCCGATCTTCGACTACGTCTACGTCACCGGCGACATGGAGGCGAACTTCGGCCATAGAACCCCAGATATCGGATGGGTCACCGCTGGCGGCGGGGTCAACGCCTCTTACTTGCACATCATCGGCTTTGTGGGCACCCGCCTCTCGAGCATCCAACCCACAGGCGGCAACAAACACATTGCCGGCGCCTTCGAACACGCGATCATCGGCGATGGCGTGATCTCACCCAGTTCCGGTTTTAACGCCGGCGACGGTATCTGTGCAGATATGCGCCTCATGGGGGTCCAGCTCTGGCGTTAGCAGGATACCAGAAAATCTTAACATCAGTGTTTACAGTTTATCAGTGGGAAATATATCGTAGAAATACAGGAGGATAATTATGAAAAACGAACGAGGACAGGCTTTAGTAGTATTGGCATTTGCATTGATCGCATTGGCCGCGTTCGCCGGTCTGGCCATTGACGGCGGACGGACGTACAGTGCCCGGCGGGAGGCCCAAAACACCGCCGATGCTGTCGCCATCGCCGGGACCAGGAAATTGGCGGAGTTCATCAGCACGTGCGACCCGCTCAATTTGGTCAACGCGGACAATGAGGTAGCCACCGAGATGGTGCGGCTGGCCCGCAGCAACGGGGTCGATCCACTCGCCGAGGACGCGCAGTTGGAAGGCTGGTACGTCGATGCGGGCGAAACGATACTGGGTCGTGTGGGATGGGGTGAAGGGATTCCCAACGGCGCAGCCGGCGTCCGCGCGTCGTTGGTCACGACCGACAGCACGACCTTTATGAAAGTCGTGGGGCAGCAACACATCGTTGCGCCAGGAGAGGCCACCGCGATGGCCGGCCCTGTGACGCAGATCGTCGGCGGAGGCGTGCTGCCGCTCGGCGTCTGGGAAGGTATTGTGAGGGTGCTAGACCCCGGCGATGAATTCACGATCTTCGACGACGACACGTACTGCCGGGGCGAACCCTGCGACTTCTCCGGCCATCACATCCCTGGTTCGCTGCACGGCTGGCTCAACATGGGATATGTCTACAACGTCGATACGTGGCATACCAACATGGATCGTACCTTCGTCAAGAATGTGGGTAACGGGATATGTTCGTACAATCCAGATGGTACAGTCAACGTGCTCAACACCGGTCTACAAGGCTGGGCCAGCTTCGATTGCCCTTACCCGTATCCCATCTTCGCCGGCGCGCCCGGCGCGCTAAACGGCGACTACATCCATGCCGACCCCGGTATGCGTGCGGCTACGATTATGGCAGTCCGGGATGGCTATCCGTTGGGCAGCCTCGTCTATGCGCCGATCTTCGACTACGTCTACGTCACCGGCGACATGGAGGCGAACTTCGGTCATAGAACTCCGGATATCGGGTGGGTCACCGCCGGCGGTGGGGTCAACGCTTCTTACCTGCACATCATCGGCTTTGTGGGCACCCGCCTCTCGAGCATCCAACCCACAGGCGGTAACAAACACATTGCCGGCGCCTTCGAGCACGCGATCATCGGCGAGGGCGTGATCACGCCGAGCACAGGTCTGAACAGCGCTGTGTGTGCAGATATACGGGTGATGGCAGTCCAGCTCTGGCGTTAGGTTAGGCCAAGCACTCGGTCCCTGACCGCGTCTCCAAAGGGCGCGGTCAGGAATAGTGCAACTATGAAACAGAACAGGAAGTTTATGAAGAACAACGACCGCGGGCAGGCCCTGATCGTGCTGGCGTTCGCCCTGTTGGCGCTGGCCGCGTTTGCCGGCCTGGCCATCGACGGCGGGCGTCTCTACGCGGAGCGGCGGCGAACGCAAAACGCCGCCGATGCGGCGGTGTTGGCCGGCGCCAGGGAACTGGCCGAATTCATTTCTGCGTGTGCCAGCGCCGATACCGCCAACGACAACCGCGTCGCCGCCGCCCTCGTCGATATGGCACGCTACAACGGTATCGATCACTTCTCACCGGACGGTCATATCGAAGCCTGGTACGTCGACGCCGACCTGCGTCCCGTCGGCCGGGTGGGGTGGGCCACCGGCATTCCGTACAGCGCGACGGGCATCCAGGCCACGCTGACGTTCAGCGATACCGCGACCTTTATGCGCCTGCTAGGACGCTCGCACCTGATCGTAACGGCGGAGGCACTGGCGATGGTTGGCCCGGTCGTGCAGACCGACGGGCACAGTGCTATCCTGCCCATCGCCGTGCCGGAAGCCGTCGTCACCACGTTCCAGGTGGGCGAAAAGTTCACCGTCTTCGACGACGGCCTCTTCTGCCGAGGCGGGAACCCCGAAACGTGCTACCTGCCGCCAAGCGACAAAGAGATCACCGAGACGGAAAAAATCAGCCCTGACGCCTTCTACGGCTGGCTAAACCTGAGCCACGTCTATAACAACACCTACTGGCAAGGTGGGCCTTTGGATCGCGCCTTCGGACGTGGGCTAAGCTTAGGCGGCTGCAAATACAAGCCCAACGGTTCCGTAGATGCAGCAGGCACCGGGCTGAAGGGCTGGCTGAGCAGAACGTGCCCCTATCCTTACCCGCTGTTTGCCGGGGACGTCGAGGAGCAAGAAGGGGACTACATCTATGGCTACACCGGCACACGGACTGCGGCGCTGATCGAATTGGCCGCCAACTACCACAAAGGCGACGTTCTCTACTGGCTCGTCTTCGACAAGGTCTATTCGCCCAAAGAGATGGAGAAACTCTTTCCCGGTCAAGCGCCATCGGTAGGATGGATGACCGCGGGCGGGCCGTCGAGAGCCTCCTACTATCACATCGTCGGCTTTACGGCGGTGGAACTGCTCGACGTCAATACCAGAGGTAAAGAGCCGTCGATCACCGGCGTTTTCCAGAACGTGGTGCTAGGAGAGGGGATGATCGATCCCGGTTCGGGCATGGGGAGCAACGACAAAGGCACGTGTCGCTTCCCAACGCTGATTGGGGTCAAATTATGGTAGTAAACGTCTGACGCTCATTTTCAGTTATTGGTTTTTGGGAACGTAAACGCCCGCGCAAATGCGGGCGTTTACGTTTCACGCTTTACGCTTTATAATTGAGCCGTTCAGACGATTAGAAGAAGGCAGGTAAGGAACTTGGCCCGGCATCGCAAGCGAAAAAGCGTTATTTTCGAGAATATCATCACTACCATATCGACGAACTTCATCAACCTGCAACCCGATGAAATCGACAACGAGATCAACCGTGCCCTGCGCACCATCAGTCAGGCGACGCGCGTGGAGCGCAGTTGCGTGGTGGTCTTTTCCGGCGATGCCGGTGATGCCCAGAGCGATATCCGCTCCGCAACCTGCACCCACGCCTGGAGCGCGCCGGAAATTGTAGCGCAGAACCGCCCCCTGGACACCGTCTCAGCAACGACCTGGCCCTGGCTCCAGGTACGTATCGCGCGCGGGGAGATCGTCAACGTCCCGCACGTCGCTGCGCTGCCCGCCGAAGCGGACATCGAAACGCGGGTATGCCGCGCCCAGGGCATCCAATCGTTCGTCGTCATCCCGATGACCTATCGCGGCACGGTGGTGGGCTATCTCAAGTTCGACGCGCTACGCACGCCAAAGACCTGGTCCGATCACACCATCGCCCTACTCAAGACCGTCGGGGAGATCTTCGTCAACGCGCTGGAACACAAGCGCGCCCAGGAAGCGTTACAGCTTGCCAACCTGACGCTGGAGGCGCGCGTCAGAACGCGCACGCAAGAGATCGAGCGGCGGCAGCGCGTGGCCGAGGGTCTGCGCGACATCCTGGCGGCGCTCAACTCCGACCGTCCCATCGGCGAAATCCTGGATTACCTGGTAGCGCAGGCGTGTGCGCTGCTGGATTCAAACGCCTGCGCGCTCTATCGCGTGAGCCAGGAAGAACAACGCATCCTCGTCGAGGCTAGCTTTGGCTTGCCGGAAGCGTTCCTCGGCATCAAAAGCCTGCCGCTGCACGCCTGGGAGTATTTGAGTCACGGCGAACCGGGCGGGCTGAACTTCGACCGGCAACCCTATGCCATCTCAGAGCTTGACGCCGGCGGACCTGAGTCCACCGCTTCCGTCGCGACGGCAGACCACGCTGCCGGTCTGACGCCCGTCGTGCACAACTGGCGGCAGGCCACGCTCGACCATTACCGTGCACTGCTTACCGTGCCCCTGGTGATCAAAGAGGAGTTCTACGGCAGCCTGGGGTTCTATTATGCCGATGCGCGCCAGTTTTCGGAAGAGGATGTCCGGCTCGGTATGAGCTTCGGCAACCAGGCCGCGCTGGCCATCGAGAACGCCCGCCTGCGCGTGCAGGCCGAACAGGCCGCCATCCTCCAGGAGCGCAGCCGGCTCGCCCGCGACCTGCACGACTCGGTGACGCAGTTGCTCTACAGCCTTACGCTGCTGGTCGAAGCCGGGCGACGGCTGGCGCAGAGTGGCGACTGGACGCGCGTGGATGAGGCACTGGCACGGCTCGGCGAGATTAGCCAGCAGGCATTCAAGGAGATGCGCCTGCTGGTCTACGAGTTGCGCCCGCTGGCGTTGAAGCGCGCGGGCCTGGTGCGGGCATTGCAACAACGCCTGGATACGGTCGAGCGGCGCGCCGGGATCGATACGACACTGACCGTTGACGGGAACGTCGAATTGCCCGCGCGCCTGGAAGAAGAACTGTATCACATCGCCCAGGAGGCGCTCAACAACGCGCTCAAACACGCCGCGGCAACCACAATTGCCGTATACATTACGGCAAACGAGCGGCGCATCGCCCTCGAAATCCACGACGACGGCAAAGGGCTGGACCTGAGCGCCGCGAGCAGCGAAGGCGGCATCGGCCTGAGCAGTATGCGCGAGCGGGCCGAGAAGCTTGGCGGAACGTTGACGCTCACCTCTGTGCCGGGGCAAGGAACGACTGTTACCGTCACCGTCAATTTATAACGCGCAATGTTGCGCCTGGGTACTATGCTGTGGCCGGTCTCCGACGGTTCGCCTGAGTTCACCGCAGGCCGCACCACCGCAGACCCGAACTCGGGCGGGCACGGTCAGGAGACCGGCCCGAGCGAGTGTAAAAGCTGTGGCCGGTCTCCGACCGCGCCACCCATAGCGAGGAACAACGATGAATGAAACGATTCGCATTTTGATCGCCGACGACCACGCCATCGTGCGTGAAGGACTGCGTTGGCTGATTGCGACCGAGCCGGGTATGGAACTGGTCGGTGAGGCTGCCGACGGCGTCGAAGCGGTGGCGCAAGCGCACGAATTGCACCCCGACATCATCCTGATGGACTTAGTCATGCCACGCAAAGACGGCATCGAGGCCACCGGCGAGATC
>Ga0129302_1002667_pt1 | contig 12633 bp, 8 predicted proteins | sample BlaSprsedimmetaG_FD_94476 | JGI IMG/M metagenome (GOLD analysis project Ga0129302, IMG submission 94476) | Hot spring sediment bacterial and archeal communities from California, USA to study Microbial Dark Matter (Phase II) - Blank Spring... | ecosystem: Environmental > Aquatic > Thermal springs... | reverse complement strand
CCGCTGCACGCTTAAGAGCAAGGACCCGCTGATCGCTGCTCAAAACAACGTTGTCCGTCAACGGTCCGCCGTCCTCAGGGAAGAACCCATTATGTTCCTGTCTGGATCTCGCTCTTGCCAGACACTAGACACGACTCCTCCGCTCTTTCTCATTCTCTCTCTCTTTTCGGAGAGCGGAGAACCGATAACGGACAACCATTTTCTTATTCAACTTGCACACTGGAACTTGGAACTGTTTCAAAGATCGAGATTCTGACCAGCATGTCATAATAACTGGATGAGGTTAGGTAAGGGTTTCGAAATTTGGTTTACCAGGAACGAGTTACGAAGGTCGGATCTGAAGGATCGGGTCGCACGAGTTTGCTTATTCAAACCAGCCAGGCTTTGTCGGACGGCATTGAATCCATTAGTACTTATCACTGCAATTCGTTTTGCTTCAATAGTGGCCGGCTTTTATATTCTGGCCGTCTTTTGGCGAAGAGAACTTCTCTAACGGATTGCTCCCGTCTTCACTCGATCTCATCGGTCAAAGAGTTATTGGTCTTGCGCGGTCAACGATTCTTCACTTTCAATGTCTGCTTAAACGAGTATGAAATGCGACCGGAATGAAAACCCGCGCGCCTCCCGATTTTTCCTGAAGAGATTTGCCTATTTTTTCAGTCTCGTCTTTGTCGACGTTTCCCTCGAAATTGTGAATTACAAGCTTCCCTTCAGGGCTGTTGCTGGCTAACTCGGAAGCTGCAGAGATTGCATCTACCTTATCGTCAAACCGGTGAATGATTCTCTCTTCACTTTCGTGATCCACTATCCAGGATCCTTCGTGGGGCTTCACATGGTAGATGTCTTCAACAATGTTTTCACTAATACTCGGAATCTTCCGTAGTTCCTCATGGTGGTCCATGAAATGCACCTCCTACACATTTACGACAAATCTTAGGGTGAAAAAGTTCAAAAGCTCATCTAATGTCGGTCTCAGAACTTGACTCTCTTGCAAACAAGGCTGCGCCATAAGCTCCCATAATATCGGGCTCTTCGGGAATCAGGATTTCCGTTTTGAACAACTTCTTCATGACCTCGACTACTCCGGCATTTCTTGCAACTCCCCCTGTGAAGACAAGAGGTGTAGGTGATCCCAGTCTTGAATACATCGCACCCACTCTTTTTGCTATCGCCTTGAACAGGCCTGCCGATATATCTTCGATTTTCTCTCCCATTCCAATTAGCGAAACAACTTCAGACTCCGCAAATACAGTGCAAACCGAACTTATCGAAATATCCTTCTCTGACTTCCGGGCAAGCGAAGACATCTTTTCTGTGTTCAATTCAAGAGCAGAAGCCATCACTTCAAGAAATCTTCCCGTTCCGGCTGCACACTTATCATTCATTGCAAAGTCTTCGACATTCCCCTCGGAATTCAATCGGATAACTTTGCTATCCTGCCCGCCGATATCGATAATTCCGCGCGCTTCGGGAAAGAGTTCGAAAACACCTCTGGCATGACATGAGATTTCAGTGATCTTATCGCTTGCAGAAGAGACAAGCAGCCTTCCATAGCCCGTAGAAATGCATCTTCCAATTTGATTTCCATTCTTGTGGGAGAATTCAGTCATCTCCTTAATAAGAGCTTCTGCGGTATTCGAAGCCCTTATTCCCGTCCTCACGGTCTTGGAGAATATCATCCTTCCTTTTCCATCAATCAGGACGCCGTTTGTTGTAGTTGAACCGGAATCAACTCCTGCGTAAGTCACCGTAGTTTCCTCCTCAGATTGCGGTACGGATCTAGAGTCATTCTTTTCAATCAAAGCCCCAATTCTTGTGGTAAGCTGTCCATAAGAATTCAGTGGAAAATCCAGTTCAACTTTGTATGTCTTCTTGTCGTCACGGGGACGAACAAAATCAAAGAAGTCACAAAACTTGGGAACGACATAAACAGTCGCATCTGCACTGCCATCTGATACAGAAATTGTCTCAGAGAAACGAGCGCAGGGAGATCTCCACTTCAGCAGACGTTCGGCAATCGCCTTTAGCGGCTCGATGTTATCGACAGTTTTGCCGGAGAAGGGTCTTCTCCCTAGGCAAGTATCATTAGATACCATTACTCCTCCGGCCTTCTCCAGCGCATTGTCGAAGGCTCTCAAATCAGTTACTCCCCCACTCAGCGCAATTCGTTTTCTCGATCCGCCGTCAGCGAGGTTGGAGGAGTCGATTTCGGCTTTGTTGCCGTCTAGCGCCGAAAGATATAGCCTCGACAAGTCGGACCCAAGTAAATTGGTCTCATTTGTCAGTACGTGATCTACGAGATCGTCGAATCGATCAATGCCTTTATACAGGTTAACAGCAACACCAGAGTTTTCGAGGAAAGTCGTCAGATTGCCGATCTCGCTGGAAAGAAACTCTGTTGCATCAGCATCTCTTTTCCATGGGAGTCTTAGGATGAAAACCCTGGCCGACGAAAGCTCAGAGAGAAGATCTCCGATTCTTCGCATCGCGTCACAGGAGTCGGCTATCAAGAGATAATCGCCTGAATTCAGCCCCATTCCTTTTTCGTAGACTGTCTTTGCATAACCACATAGATTGCACCCTAGTTCGTGGCAAGTGACAGGAGCATCGGAGGTTATTCTGTGGAATTCGCTGTCGCTTCCCAGCATTACTTCCATCGGTATGTAACTGCACGAGTAGTAGATCATTTTCTCTTCTCCATTATCTCCAGGAATGCTTCTGTTCTTGTCCGCAACTGCCCGGCGCCCTGAGATGCATGGTCGACGCAGTCACCCGTGAGCTCTAGAAAGGGAATATTCTTTTCTTCGAAGACTTTCTTCAGATAACTCACCCCTGCGGCAGACTGTCTGCATCCCCAATGAGAAAAGTGGATAACTCCATCGGCGCTGAAGTCTCGAGCAAGATTCAGGCAGTAATCTCCGCGATCAACCACGCTTCCGCAAAGTGGGTTATATACCAGTTTCTCAGCAAGACTCTCAAGCGGTCTCTGCGGATCGAGCGGATACATCCAGTCCCACATCAGCTCGTTCGAAATCACAAGGTTCTTCGATCCCGGTAGGAAGAGATTGAAAAGTTCGTTGTCATAATAAGGGGGAATGTGAAGCCAGAGTATCCTCCTCGCATCTTCGGGAATCGCTTCAAGACTCTCGCCGACATTTCTGGAGGCCGCAGCTATTCTCCTATCGCCGGCAAGAGTATGCAGTACATACAGCGAGTTCATGTGTTCGTAGAGATGCAAAGGTAAATACGCGGTTTTCGCTCTGGCTCTTATCTCATCAAGATTTCCCATTAGCTCTCTTTCACAAGATAATCTCAATGACAACTCTTCCATCTTGAAAGCGGTTCCCGTTATTTCTTCGATCGTGCAGATAACTTCCTTCAGTTGTGAGAGGACGTATCCTACGGCTTCACGCTTCCGACCTCTGGGCACATCGATCAAGACGAAAGGAACATCGTACTCTCTGGCTATTCTCTTGAAGGTCGGAAGATTTCCATCACACAGAATGCTTGTCGTCATCACCAACTTCGGCGGAGGCAGAAGCTTTCTCATAGACACTCCAAGAGAAGCCCTATGAAATGTGCACAGGGAATCACTGATTCCTGCCCGTGAAGAATATGCAATTGCCGTGTCCTCAAGATGCATAGAGGAAAACGCTCCGGAAATGCCTTCGGCCGAAACAGGGTTAAGACCCACCGAAAGAAGAAGTTCAGATGGAGCCATTAAGTTCACCCACGCTGTATTCGAGCCCTTTATCGCAAGATATACTTCCTCCAGCGCCAGATGATTGACCACGTTGACAAATCGCGGTCGATCCCTGTCTGGAAAATGCCTTCTTCTGAAATTCTCAAATCCCATGCCAAGCTGAAGCCATTTCTTGAACCTATCGGTATCATCTATGTAATTTCTCAGAAAGCTGCCGAACTTCACACTCTTTCCTGACATGTATTATGTTCTCACTCCCGCCATCAAAAAATTGCTGAATCACTCCGCCATCCCTTTGAGTCGAGATATCGGACTGAATTCAATTATAACCTCTTGCGAGAAAAGAACCTGGACTTCACCGGTCGGCTACTTTCTTCTGCCGATATAGGAGCTCACCTAGAATCTTGTTCTTCGTAACTCGGCGGCTGTTTTTTGTCCTCTTCGCCAAAGCCAAAAGAAAGGGATTTTCGGAAGTGATAGCCGTAAATCGCAAATTCAACTGACAACGGAAAAAGCGATGGTCTAAAGATGGCCGTCCAAAGGAGCAACAACCAATAGTTGATTCGCCCTTTTTCCTTTATTCCAAGTACCCAAAGCGACTTCATAAAGGCCTTCAGACTCTCGGAAAGGGGTCTGACATGTCTAAGTGAATTCGGTTTGTAGTTTTTGAGAAAGGTTATTACTCTCTGCCGGTAGGGTTTCGGCGCGTATATGTTTCTAAGTATTTTGTAGTAACCGTCTACGAGGTTATTGAGACCCATCTTGGGAATAATGTTAGTCAGAATGCTGGTGTTGTTACCTGAGAACTCCGACGCGATCCTGTTCTCGTCTTTTAACCTCAGGAAGAGTCTTGTGCCTGTAGGCGCTGTGAGAACACCGACCATTGCGGTGACTATGCCGCTCTTCTGAATGAAATTGATCATGTTCCGAAATACCGAAGGCTTGTCGTGATCAAAGCCCACAATAAATCCACCCTGAACCTGCAGTCCGAACTCCTGCATCTTCCGAACAGACGAGAGCAAGTCTCTGTTTCGGTTCTGGTACTTGCCGCATTCAACGAGACTTTCCTCCTCGGTAGTCTCTATGCCGACAAAGACGGTTCCGAAATTTGCGTCGACCATAAGTTTCATGAGCTCGTCGTCATCTGAAAGATCAATTGAGGCTTCTGTATTCAGCACAAAGGGATACTTCCTATCTTTCATCCATTTAGCAATAGCGGGAAGAATCTCTCTCTTCAGTTTGGCTTTATTTCCAATGAAGTTATCGTCAACTATGAATACTCCTCCACGCCAGCCGGCCTTATACAATGCTTCCATCTCGCCAATGAGTTTTTCGGCTCTCTTCGTCCTGGGAATATGTCCGTTTAACAGAACAATGTCACAGAACTCACAATTATAAGGACAACCTCTAGAATACTGGATATTCATAGAAGAGTATTTTCTCATGTCAAGAAGCTTCCAGTCTGGAATGGGACTGTCAGAAATATCTGGAAAGCCGTCGGATCTATAAATGTGCTTAGCCTTGCCTTTCTCTAAATCATTAAGAAACGGTGCCAGAGTCACTTCTGCTTCACCAAGAACCAGATGATCGACTTCATTGAACTCCTCAGGTCTGGTGGTGAAAAGCGGCCCGCCCGCTATCGTCTTGACGCCCAACTCCTTGCATCTCTGAATAACCTTCTTTGCCGAGTCAAGCTGAACATCCATTGAGCTTATCATCACGTAATCGGAGTCTAAGATATCTTGATCACGTAGAATGTCCGTATTCATATCGATGAGTTTTCTCTCCCATTCTTCGGGTAACATGGCCGAAACGGTCATGAGGCCTAGCGGTGGATACGCCGCTTTTTTTGAGACGAATTTTAGTGCGTGCTTGAAACTCCAAAAAGTTTCTGGATATTCTGGATAGACCATCAAAACTTTCATATCTCCACTTCCCTCTTTTGTGATGACACTCGAACCTTTTCTGGAAACACCCTGCTCTGCAAGATGATGAATTCATGCTATATCAATAATTGTTTAGGCTCAACGTTTCTCTACTTTGGCTGGACCTACCCGTCTTTGATCTACAAGAATTTTGAAGTATCCACAGATTCCATACTCTTGGAAAACGTGGTAATCAGTTGAAGACCGAAAAATATCTCTCATCCCGCAGCGTCTAATGATTATTTTATCACAGCGGTCCAATCGAAAGAGCCAATCGGTGCACATATTCCCAAAGGATCTGAACTATTCTTAATCTTTGCGAAGGATTTTTTCCCGTGGAGAACCTCTTTTCGCTCACGCTGAACGCCGTGAAATACGGTCCGCCGTTGACCGTTCAAGATCATGAACCGATAAGATCGAGATGAGATAAGAAAGGGGATTGTGAAACCGCTCGCATAGCTCACGAAAAGCCGAAAAACAGAACCCTTCGACATGTCATCCCGATTTGCAACTGTTCGGGATCTGGTCCTGAAACGCTCTAAGGATCGAGATCCTGGACTGAACCATGCCAGATGACCTTTCGGGAATGACTACCGTAAAACATTCCAAAGGAGCCTGAAACCGTAGTGAGTAGTAAGGAGAATTGCGCTCAAGAAGTATAGAAAGACGAAAACATCTTTGCTACGACCGAAATTGAGTATCTCCTGTAAACTGTCTTGCTGCCGTTTTCGGCAATCATCTTCATCTTTCGGGCCGAGATTTGATGGTCCAGCAGTACTCTCTGTAAGTCATTCCCTATCGTCGACTCATTCGTCGTATCTATAAGAAAACCGTTTTTTCCGTGACGTATATAGCTCTTCACCCCTCCGCGCCTGGGCCCTATTGCTACGAAACCGGCCGCCATCGCCTCGAGAATCGCAATGCCGAACTCCTCTTTGAAGGAAGGCGCAACATAGATAGGGGGCCAGGGAGTTGCCTTTACTTGTGCGATGCTGTTTTCCAGACATCTAATTTCATCATTGCTCATGGCAGGCATGTGGCAGAATCTACCCTGGATTTTGCGGTTTTCTTGCGCGTACTTTCTAATCTCTTCCAGTTCGCATAACTCAACTTGATTTGGATTCTCTATATCTCCTCCAATAATAACGAGATTGAATGAATCTCTGAGCCGCGAATCCCCCCAAGCCTTTAGCAGTTTTGTCTGACCCTTTGTGGGATCGAGTCTGCCAATCGTAAGCAGAAGGGGATTAACCCTGAATGAGCGGTCGATAAAGAATTCCCTGTTTTTGTCAAACAAAACTGAGAAAAGTGGGCCTTCGCCGGAAAAAGGACACTCATTACGCAGAGAGATGCCCTCGGGCATCATTTCGAGCTTCGCCGCGACATCCGTTTCGAAAAGTTGAGGATAATACGATAAGAGCTGACTATGACTTTCTTCCGCGCCGATTCCAAATAATCTATGGCACTCTCTCAGCATTGTGTGCGAGATCTCCGCTCTTGAAGTCTCCTTCAATGCTTTGACTGGATCCAGGTTGATAAGATCTCCGTTATTGTCGGAAAAGCCACGCTGTGGATCCGGAGTTATCGTGAAGAACGACTTCGAGTTCATTTCTCTCGCTAAATCAAGCATTGAATAGGAAGCATAATCGGAGAAACGCATGTGCATTTGCGCTGGATGAATACCGACAATCGCGAGAATATCACTTACGTTTGAGCGTACATCCAACCTTCCTTTGAGAAAGCTGTCCCCCTTCATTTTCTCATAGTCAATTAACGGTGCATAAATGAAGAGATGTTGCTCTCTTTCTTTCTTCAACAAGAGATCGCTTTCCAACAGGGCTTTTGCATCGATTGGAACAACCGTAATCACTCCAGGAAGGCTCTCAGAGAGATTATTGCCGAGTGTTCTAAGGAAGGTCCCCATACCTCCGCTAGAACCTTTCCCCGCTTTCAATGGATCACCGTAGAAACTGAACTGAACCAGCGGATTTCCAATAATCGAATGATTTCCTAGATTCTTGAGGGAGTTATGGAGCAGACTGATTGAAGCATCAGAACTCATGATAGGATGGCTTGGAGGGAGATCGATCCCATATCTGGCAACTTTCAGTAAGCCCAGAAGGGCAAGAGATTCCTCAGATCCATCTATTGTGTTTATCATCTCTCTGATGAGCGTCTCGTTCCCATCCGCCAGGGACAGCAAAGATCGCCTAATTCTTTTCTCTTCTTTCCAGAGCCTCAGCAGTAGATCTGCGTTCCACTCCTTCCTATGGCTCAGGATTGCCGATTCAACAGCTATCGGCAGCAGCTCTCTGGAAGATATTGTTTCCAGGTCTTGACTCGGAAGCAGTCGGGCGAGGAGAAAATCCGTCTCTTCAGAAATTCCTGCCAAACTCAGAACACTCTTCTCATGAAGTTCTTTTCCAGCTCGAACCATGCCTCTCAGGAACGATGTTGTCAAAAGAGCGCTGCCATCCCATTCCTCTTTTTGATCGTTGAACTCTTCGGGGCTCAGAAGCTCCCCAATCCTGATCGCTGCCAGGATCCTCATCAGAGAATTCCTGTGTTCTGCTATTTCTTTGAGTTTGTCACGATTTTCAAGTGAGTCTATAATGTGATGAGCAACAGCGAACTCATCTGAAACGTGACTGTTCTTATTGACGACATCACAGGCAGATTCAAAAGTCATCAGGGATCGATCAACTGAATTAGCGGCTCTCTTAATTTGATCGCGTAGCTGTACACCTGCTTCTTTCACTTTCTCACCTCATTGATGATCATACCAGCGAGTTTACCTCCCATATGCGTGAAATACAAACTCTACCTGAGATAGCTTTCGACTTTCGATTCTTGTTTTCGAGACTCCTTTCAAGAAAGATTTGTCCCACCTCAGTGCTGATTTCAGGCTAAACTGTTGAAAAGAAGGTTGAGATCTCTCAGACGGACTGCCACACGTATTGAAAATAATTTTCACACATTCTAAGCAGCAACCACGTCATCTTTGCTATCATGTAGATCCTCTCATGAAAATAATAGAAGGCTCTGTTTTTTAAATGCGTGAAACCAAACAGAGAACTTTGATCCCCAAACCCTGCTTCTGATGCGGGAATACTTTGATACTCTTCTTTCCTGCAACGGAGACATTCTCGGGGGATACCGAATTTTAGGAGGAAATAAAAAAAGGGGAGAAATCTCCCCTCTGGTGGAGCCGAGGGGATTCGAACCCCCGGCCTCCGCCTTGCGAAGGCGGCGCGCTCCCAGCTGTGCTACGGCCCCACGCAAGATTGATTATAGCTCGAATTATCAAGGAATTCAATCTATCACGGAAAATCACAGGCTTGAAGGAATCCCTATCAGCTCTCCAAATTCAAACAGACTTAGATCAATGGAATGACACGGTTTGACAATGTAGGCCGTATCAATTCCATGTCCAGTTCCGCCAGAGGTGATAACCCAATCGCCGACTCTTATTAAGCCGGCATCGGCAGCCATAATCGCGATCTCTACGGCCACCTTCGTTCCCTGACCGAACAGCCGAAGAGCCGCCGCGAATACTTGAGGCGGATGAACACCGCCGTTTGCCTTGGCAAAGGCACCATCAATACCCCGGAAGAGATGAGTTGCCGTCAACAGCGAGTGCCTGCTACCGGTGTATTGCTTTCTGATGAACGGATCAAATTCATCGCCGTTTGGCTCCCTGAAACCCACGCTATGAGTAACAACGGTCAGTCTAACCGAATCGGGGACAAGATCAAGTGCAATTTCTGCGACTCTTCCGCTTGTTGAAGGCAGAACCACGTCCCTGATCTGCGTTTCCTCCGATCGCTCAAAAATCCTGTGAAGAAGAGTTCTAGTAGTCTCTTCATCACTCTTAGAGAAATACATAGTCATTCACTTATCACTCCCAATCAACTGTCTTCATCGTCTTTCTAATAATCTCTTCCTCCACGAGGAATGGAAGAGTAATCTGCTCGTTTCTTCTTCTCTCTTTGTTGAATTCCGAGGCAATCAACAAGGCATTTTCGTTTCTTGCCCAGGCTCTCCTTGCAACACCGCTCATAACATCCCAGGAAATAGATGTCTCTATTATCTCATCAACTCTCCGACTTCCATCGAGAACAAGTCCAAATCCTCCGTTTATTGCCTTCCCTATTCCAACTCCACCACCATTGTGAAGTGAGACCATGCTCATCCCTCGGGCCGCATTTCCTGCAAAGCACTGTGTTGCCATATCTGCCATGACATTACTTCCGTCCTTAATATTTGCAGTCTCCCTGAAAGGCGAGTCCGTTCCTCCGGTATCATGATGATCTCTTCCTATCATTACAGGTCCTATTTCTCCATTTCTAACCATGTCATTGAACTGCAGCGCAATAGCGCGCCTTCCGGCCGCATCTTGATAAAGTATTCTAGCCTGAGTGCCCACTACCAGTTTGTTCTTGTCGGCATCCTTTATCCAGATGTAGTTGTCTCTATCTTGTCCACAACGTTCTGGATCGATACATCTCATTGCGGCAGCATCTGTTTTCAGTAGATCTTCCTTTCTTCCGCTCAAGCACACCCAGCGAAAGGGACCGTAACCGAAGTCGAACAACATGGGGCCCATGATATCCTCAACATACGACGGGAAGATGAATCCGTCAGAAGTATCTACTCCATTTTTAGCGATATTCTTTGCCCCGGCATCAAAGACTGCCTTCATAAATGAGTTCCCGTAATCGAAGAAGTAAGTGCCCCCTTCTGCCAGCTGGCTGATGTATTCGAAGTGCTTAATGAGTGATCTATCAACAGCCTCCCTAAATCTGCGCTTGTCTGTTTTCAGGAGTTCTGTTCTCTCCTCGAATGTAAGTCCCTGAGGACAGTATCCGCCGTCGTACGGAGCATGACAGGACGTCTGGTCCGACAGAAGCTCAATGTTCAAACCTTTCTCAACCGCAAATTCCAGTAGATCGACTATGTTTCCGTGGAAGGCAATCGCATGACTTTCATTGTTCCGGGTCTTTCTTTCTGCCAGCTTAAAGGCCCTCTCGGGCTCTTCCACAACTTCATCCACCCAGCCCTGCTCCAATCTGGTCTGAATTCTAGAACGGTCAACTTCGGCAATAATTCCCACGCCGCCGGCTATCTTGACTGCCTTCCCCTGGGCTCCGCTCATTCCTCCGAGGCCAGAAGAAACAAATAGATGTCCGCGTAGATCACCGTCGTCTGCAATTCCCAGCTTCAGCCTTCCGGCGTTGAGAATCGTATTGAAGGTACCGTGCACTATCCCCTGAGGTCCAATGTACATCCAACCTCCTGCAGTCATCTGTCCGTAGTTGGCAACTCCCAGAGCCTGAGCCTTGATCCACTGCTCCTGGTTGTCGAACATACCCACCATAAGCGCGTTGGTGATAATCACCCTTGGGCTTGAAGTGCCCGATTTGAATAGACCAAGCGGGTGTCCGGACATGACCACAAGTGTCTGCTCATCGGTCAATTCTTCGAGATATCTCTTTATTAGTCTGTACTGCATCCAGTTCTGGCAGACCTGCCCCGTTTCTCCATAGGTAACTAGTTCGTAAGGGTAAAGGGCCACCTCAAAGTCAAGGTTATTGTCTATCATTACCTGGAATGCCTTACCCTCAATGCATTTTCCTTTGTACTGATCGATGGGATTTCCCGTTATCTCACCCTGAGGTCGATAGCGGTATCCGTAGATTCTTCCCATAGTCAGAAGCTCTTGAAGAAATTCGGGAGCCAGTCTGTCATGAAGTCCTGTCGGAACGTAACGAAGCGCATTACGCAGTGCAAGCTCAATTTCCTTTCTAGAGAGATTTAGTTCTCTTTTCGGTGCTCTTCGAATTCCTTGCCTGAAGACAGGATCGGGTGGCAAGCTCTCATCTAATTTGATTTCCATCGACTCGTACATATCACTTTCAGAAAGCAAAATCAATCCTCCTTTCTCAACAGTTATCTGTAGTGCTTAGGTAAACGCTCTTATTCATGAAAGCTCTACTGAACTCCGTAAACTCCCGTCAAAGAGTCCTTAAAAGGCTCCCAGTGAGGTGGAATGAAAGTAAATATCACAAAAACCACTCCGAGAACCACAAGCATCACTAATGGCAAAAGGATCATAATTCGACTGATTTCCACCCTCGAAGAAACATGATAAGAGACCAGCTGCCCTAGGGCCACTGCCGCCGCCATAAGAAGTATGTCGATAATCAAGACATGATGGATGAAGAGAGTGTAGAAATAAAAGCCTCCCAGAATAGTGCCGCACATGATATATATGCCCAGAGTCTTTCCAAGGATCAAGGACGGAATTCTGATCTCTTTGAACAGGAGGGCCTCAAGAACTAGAAGGAAAACTCCTGGAAGGAATATCATTTTCAGGTGCTCCCAGATACTTTCATTGACGGGAGTCAGGGCGCCAACTATAATATTGCCGTTACTCCATTCATAGACCATGTGGAGAAGAGCGCCAAGAAAGAATATGAAAAAGAAACCGAAGACCTCCCTTTGGAAAAACCTCATCTTGCTCATAAGAACCCCCGTTAGAGTTCCCGATTACCAGACGTACCCTTCTGTAATTTTGGACTTCACGATCCTAAGTTTCCTCGGAATATCTATCCCGTAAGGGCATCGCTCGTTGCATATGCCGCAGTCGGTACAGGCATCGACATCGGGAATCATTGAGTTGTATTCTGCAATACCCTGATCTTCGCTTCCAAACCAGTGAGCTAGTCTGTCCCTCAAGGCATAATCCGAAGCACTTCTGACTTTTCCATCTAGCATCTGCCTGTCGTAACGGCCCTCTGCAAGAAAAATACCGGGAATGTTTATTCCCTGAGGACATGGAAGGCACTTCATGCACTGCCTGCAAACGTAACCGCCAAGTTCTGGCGCCTCAAAAAAAAGCTGCTCGAGCTCTTCGGGAGAGAAGGGTTCTTTATCTATCAGCTTCAGATCTTCCTCTAGCTGATCGAGGGAGTTGATTCCACTGACGATGCACGAAACAGGTAT
>Ga0129302_1002662_pt1 | contig 12644 bp, 10 predicted proteins | sample BlaSprsedimmetaG_FD_94476 | JGI IMG/M metagenome (GOLD analysis project Ga0129302, IMG submission 94476) | Hot spring sediment bacterial and archeal communities from California, USA to study Microbial Dark Matter (Phase II) - Blank Spring... | ecosystem: Environmental > Aquatic > Thermal springs... | reverse complement strand
TTATTAATACCACTGACAGTGTCTAAGGCTAGCCAAATTAGGGCTAATAATATTTATCTGCCTGATGACTTGAGTATTAATGATGTTTTTGTTGCAGCTGGAAATAATATAAACATTAATGCTTCAATCAATGATGACCTTTATTTGGCTGGAGCGAATATAGTTGTTTCCGGGCCAGTAGAAGGAGACATTATTGCAGTTGCTTCTAATTTGGTAATTAATTCGGAAGTTAAGGGCAATGTCCGGACAATCGGCGGCACCTTGATTATTAATGGCAAAATAGGGAAAAACGTGACTGTGGCAGCTGGAAATTTAACCATAAATAAAGAGGCTGAAATCGGCAGAAATTTATTTTTGGCTGGCGGCATTGTGGAAATTGATGGTAAAATAAACGGCAATTTGCATGGCGCGGCTGGTACTTTAATTTTAAACAGCCAAATTTTAGGCAATGCCTATTTAACTATTGATCCATCAGGAGATTTAATTTTATATCCCGAGGCTAATATTTATGGCAATTTGGAATATTCGGCCAGCCAGCCAGCTGAATTTTTAAGTGGCGCCAAAGTCCAAAAAGAAGAGAAATTCAGCCAGTGGCAAAAACAGCCTAAAGCCAGTTTAAAAACAAAGCTTAATGGATTTTTTTTCGCTTTTTGGCTAGCAGCGTTTTTAGGCGCTTTGCTAGTGGGTTTAATTTTTATTACTTTTTTTAAAGATTTTATTCTCAAGGTACAGAAAAATGTTGATGAAAATATTTTGTTTTCTGTTTTACGCGGCTTGGCATATTTAATTGTTACTCCTGTTATCTTGATTATTTTAATCGCGACAGTAATCGGTCTGCCCTTGGCTTTGATTTTAGGCGCTTTATATTTTATTGCCCTTTATTTAAGCACGATTTTGATTGGCATTTATCTCGGAGACAGAATTATCAAATTGTTCAATAAAAAAAAGGAGCCGGTTATGCTTTGGTCAATGATTTTTGGTGTGGCAATAATTTATTTATTATATGCAATTCCTTTTATTGGCTGGCTGATTAAATTAATTATTATTCTTTGGGGATTAGGAGTTTTGGTAGAGGCGTTAAAAAAGGATTTGAAATTGGAAAAGATTTAATTTTAATTTTATGGCATTAGATCCGAAAATTTTTAAAGCTTATGACATCAGGGGGATTTATCCCGATGAAATTAATGAAGATGCTGTTTATAAAATCAGCCAGGCTTATCTTAAGGTTTTTCAGCCCCAAGGCTCTATTGTTTTGGCTAAAGATGTTCGCTTGTCTTCCCCGAGTTTATGGCAAACGGCTGCTAAAGGCATAACCAATGCCGGGTATGATGTAATTGATATTGGTACGGTTTCAACTGATATGATGTATTTTAGCGTGGCTAAATATGGCTATGGCGGCGGCATTATAATATCTGCTTCCCATAATCCCAAAGAATACAATGGCATGAAGTTTGTTAAAGAAGGAGCGATTGCCATTTCTGCTGATTCAGGACTGATGGATCTCAAAGAAGAAACTTTGAAAAACGAAGAAATAATTGAGCCGGAAAAAGGGGAAATTATAAAAAAAGATATTTTAGCTGATTATGTTGAGCACTGTTTAAGTTTTATTGATGTTAAATCAATAAAGCCCATGAAAATTGTGGCCAATGCTAATTTTGGCATGGCTGGGGTGGTAGTTAATAAAATTTTGGCTGATTTGCCCATAGAAATTATTCCTTTGGATTTTGAACCAGATGGCAATTTTCCCAAAGGCCGGCCAGATCCCATGTTGGCAGAAAGGCGGCTGGAAACCGAAGAATTAGTGCGTTCAAGCAATGTGGATTTAGGGGTGGCTTGGGATGCTGATGCTGACCGTTGTTTTATTTTTGATGAAAACGGTGAATTCATTGATGGTTATTATTTGACAGCCATTTTAGCAGGAGTAATGTTAGAAAAATTCGGCCGAGAATCAAAAAAAATTATTTATGATCCTCGTTTGACCTGGGCGGTTGAAGATACAATTAAAAAAGTTGGCGGCCAAGCTTTAATAAATAAGCCTGGTCATGCTTTTATTAAAGATAGAATGAGAAAAGAAGACGCTCTTTTTGCCGGCGAAACTTCCGGGCATTATTATTTTCGCGATAATTTTTATTGCGACAATGGCATGATCCCTTTGCTTTTAATTTTGCAGGAATTGAGCAAAAAAGGCATTAAAATGTCAGAATTAGCCAAGCCATATAGGGAAAAATATTTTATTTCCGGTGAAATTAATAGGACAGTAAAAAATCCTGATAAAGTTTTAAAATTGGCTGAAAAAAAGTATAAAGGAGGAAAATTTGAAATAATAGACGGCATTTCTGTGGAATTTGCCGACTGGCGCTTTAATCTGCGCAAGTCAAATACGGAACCTTTGATTAGGCTCAATGTTGAAGCCAAGTCGCAGAAATTAGTGGATGAGAAGGTTAAGGAATTTTTAACTCTAATTAGATAAGAATGCAGGGCGAAAACACTCTTTGTTATTCTGAGTGAAACGAAGAATCTATGACTTCACAGATCCTTCACTTCGTTCAGGATGACAGTCACAGACAAAGAGCGTTTTCGCCCGGTTAAATTTTTTATTTATGAAGATTGGCATATTTGATTCAGGCCTGGGAGGCTTGATTATTTTAAAAGACATTATTAAAAAATTGCCGCAATACGATTATATTTATTTGGGTGATTCAGCCCGGGTGCCTTATGGCAACCGTTCGCAAGAAACGATTTATGAATTTACCAGACAGGCGGTTGATTTTTTATTTAAGCAAGATTGCCAGTTGATTATTATTGCCTGCAATACTGCCTCGGCTGAAGCTTTACGTAAGATCCAGCAGGAATGGCTGCCAGTTAATTATCCTGACCGGCGAGTATTAGGCGTGATTCGGCCAGTAGTGGAAAAAGCTGTGGAAGTTGCCAAAAAGAAAATCGGGGTGATTGGCACAAAGGGGACAGTATCTTCCCAAGCGTATATTCAGGAAATCGCCAAATTGGATCCGAAAATGGAAGTTATGCAGCAGGCTTGTCCTCTGTTAGTGCCTTTGATTGAAGAAGCCTGGCAAAAAAATGATGTGACAAAAAAAGTTTTACGAACTTATTTGAAACCGCTGAAATTGGCCGAAATTGATACTTTAATTTTAGGCTGCACCCATTATCCTATTTTATATAAAGAAATTCAGGGGATCATGGGGGCAAGAACAAAAGTTTTGCATTCTGGAGAAATAGTAGCTGATGCTTTGGCTGATTATTTAAATAGACATTCGGAAATTGAAAATAAATTGGATAAGAATTCAAATAACATTTATTATGTAACTGATTTGTCACCGCATTATGAAAAATTGGGCGAGGGCTGGTTCGGTAAGAGGATAAGATTTGAAAAAGTTAGTTTGTAAGGTTTTATGAGGTTATATAAGGTTACAGGAGGTTGCATATTTTACCAAATTAATATTTATAAATTAAAACAATTATTCGCATTAATTTAAAAATCCCCGGCCGGTTGGTCAAGGATTTTATGTTTATTCAGGTCAGGGCCTCAAAAATTTTTTTACTGCGAGTAACATGCCTTAATTTGTGCAAGGCTTTTTCTTTGATTTGCCTGATTCTTTCGGGTCCGACACCAAAGTCATCGGCGATTTGCTTCAGAGTATATTCTTTGCCGTCTTCATCCAGCCCAAAATACATTAAAATGACTTTTTCTTCCCTGGGCGTTAAATCCTTTATAACTTGCAGAAATTCTTGGCGTTTTTCCCCCGAAATTAGGTTGATTTCCGGATCGTCAGCAGTTGGCAGCTGTTTGATCTGCTGGATTCCGTCCAGCGGCAATTCGGCAAAGGAAAGCTCAATAGTCCTTTTGGGCATTTCAACTTCATAAAGCTGCAAAGGGAATAATGCTTCAACCTCTTTTCCAAGGATCTCTGCCAACTTTAAGCAGAATGGTCGCCACTTGCCTTTTTTTGTCACAGGTGATTTTGTTAAATTCAGAAGTTTGCCGACTTCTAATTCATTTAGCTTGTATACTAGGCAAAATTGGCGCACACTGCCCCAGGTATCAAAAATAGCATGATAGAGAATGTTGTTGCGCACTCGCGCTTCTATTCGTATTTCTTTCATTTTGTCCTCCTTTTTGATTTGTTAGTTTAAATGGTTTTTGGGGACTATTTTCAATAGTTTGCCTTTTTCCTTTATTTGAAGTAAAATTAAGTTATTAAATTAATAATATTTTAAAAGTACATGTTTACAACTGTATTAATTTTTATTATTGTACTAGGCATTTTGGTTTTTGTCCATGAATTGGGCCATTTTGTAACTGCCAAAAAAATGGGCATTAAAGTCGAGGAATTTGGTTTTGGTTTTCCACCTCGGGCTTGGAGCAAAAAAGGCAAGGATGGCGTTGTTTATTCTGTAAATTGGATACCTTTGGGCGGATTTGTTAAAATTAAAGGCGAAAGCGGTGAAAACAGGGAAGATGAAGATAGTTTTAGCCATCAAAAACCCTGGAAAAGGGCGATTGTTTTATGCGCTGGCGTGGCGATGAATTTTTTATTATGCGCTGTCTTGCTTTCTATTGGTTTTGCCATTGGCTTGCCTCAGGCAGTTGACCAAGCTGCTTTGGAGCAAGGCATTGTTAAAGATTATAAACTACAAGTGGTTTCAGTCCTTGATGGCAAGCCGGCAAAAGAAGCGGGCATTAAAATAGGCGACGTGATTTTGAGCATTGATGGCCAGGATATTTTGGGCGTGAAAAATTTTTTAGAGTATGTTTCACCTAGAATCGGCCAAACAGCCAGTTATAAAATTCAAAGAGGCGAAGATATTTTTATTAAAGAAGTTGAAGTTGTTAATATTGGCGAAGACAGAGGGGGGATTGGCATTGGTTTGGTTGAAACAGGAATTATTTCTCATCCGATTCATAAAGCTGTTTGGCAGGGGTTTAAATTGACAGGTTATCTGACCAAGGAAATTGTTTTTGCTTTTGGCAATATTTTGAAAAATTTGGTTATTGGCAAGCCTGCCGGAGTGCAGATGGCAGGACCTGTTGGCATTGCTGTTTTGACTGGCCAGGTAGCGCAGTTAGGGTTTATTTATATCCTGCAATTTACCGCTTTGCTTTCTTTAAATCTTGCCATTATTAATTTTATGCCTTTTCCGGCTTTGGACGGAGGCAGGCTTTTATTTTTAGGCATTGAAAAAATAAGGCGCAAGCCGGTCAGCCAAAAAATAGAGTCAATTGTCCATGCGACTGGTTTTGCCATTTTAATGCTTTTGGTGATTGTTATCACTTTTCAGGACGTTATCCGTTATAGTAATGTTTTCGCCAATTTTATTGGCAAGATAATCCAATAATTTTATTATTAATTTTGGCGATCAATAATAATTTTTTTTTAAAATATTTTTATATGGAAATAAACCTCAAAAAAATAAAGGCCCAAGCGCTGAAAGATATTCAGGCGATTAAAGATTCAAAAGAGTGGCAAAAAATTGAGAAAAAGTATTTTTCCAGAAAAAGCGGGGAATTGGCCAAGCTGTTAAAAGACATTAAAGATGTTTCAGAAGATCTGCGGCCCAAGCTTGGCGCTCTGGCCAATGAAATTAAAATAGAAATTACCAATGCTTTGGCTCAGAAAAAAGCTGATTTGGATTTGCAGACAGAATCAGAATTAGAGAAGGATTTTATTGACGTGACTCTTGAGATAGAAAAATATAAATTAGGGCACCTGCATCCAATGACCCAGGTCCAGTATGAATTGGAAGATATTTTCAAGTCTATGGGGTTTATGATTTTAGACGGGCCTGAACTGGAATCTGATTATTATAATTTTGAAGCTTTGAATATACCTTCTTGGCATCCTGCTCGAGACATGCAAGACACTTTTTTTATAGAATCTAAAGATAAACTAGTTTTAAGGACACACACTTCGCCTGTACAGGTCCGGGCTATGCAAAAATATGGCGCGCCTTTTCGCGGCGTTGTGCCAGGCAGATGTTTCCGCAATGAAGCAACAGATGCTTCGCATGAACACACTTTTTATCAAATGGAAGGATTAATGATTGATAAAAATATTTCCATAGCCAATTTGATTGCAGTAATGAAAGAATTATTAAAGGGTATTTTTAAAAGAGATGTCGAAGTTAGATTACGTCCTGGTTATTTCCCTTTTGTTGAACCAGGATTTGAGTTAGATATTAAATGTTTGATTTGCGGTGGAAAAGGCTGTTCAGTTTGCAAACAAACCGGTTGGTTAGAATTATTGCCCTGTGGCATGGTTCATCCTAATGTTTTAAAATACGGCGGAATCGATCCTGACAAATGGTCTGGTTTTGCTTTTGGTTTGGGTACTACTAGGTTGGTAATGATGAAGTATGGCATTGATGATATTAGATTATTACAAAGTGGTGATTTAAGATTTTTGAATCAATTTTAATTTTGATACTAATCTACGGATAGGCTACGAATCTACTATACGGATCTACTAATAGTAAAAATTATGGGCATTCAAAGAGATAAAATTGTAAAATTTTGCGAGGAGTATTTGAAGGTTAAGGATTTTGACGATAAATGCCATAATGGTTTGCAAGTTGAAGGCAAGTCGGAAATAAAAAAAATAGTGACCGGAGTCAGTTTATCGCAAAAATTGATTGAACAGGCTATTGCTAAAAAAGCTGATATGCTGATTGTTCATCATGGTCTTTTTTCTGGCGCTTGGGGCGGTGAATTGCAAATAACCGGCTTATATAAAAACCGATTAAAATTATTATTGGAAAACGAAATAAATTTAATGGGATTTCATTTGCCTTTGGACGCGCATCCGGAAATCGGCAATAATATTAGTTTGTGTAAATTGTTAAATTTGCAAGACGTAAAAGTTTTAAACACCCCTGATTATGGCGATATTGGCTACTTAGGCGAATTAAAACCGGAAATGGAATTGGCTGATTTTGTTGATTTGGTTAATGAAAAATTAGGCGTTAAGGCTTACAGCCTTGCTGCCGGGCCGCAAAAAGTTAAAAAAGTCGGCATAATTTCCGGCGGGGCCTCGCCTGACTATAAGGCTGCTGTTGTTGCCGGTTGTGATACTTTTTTAAGCGGTGATATTCGCGAGTCAGTTGTTCGCGCAGTGGAAGAAATAGGTATTAATTTTATAAACGCAGGCCATTATAATACGGAAAAGCTGGGTGTTAAGAATTTAGGCGAATTGCTGGCGGAAAAATTTGATCTGGAGGTGGAATTTGTGGATATTCCCAATGAAATATAATTAGACTAAAATAAAAATTTTTTTACGAAATTTACAAAAGTTGAATTATTAATTTTCGTATATTTTGTATAAATTTCGCAGTTATGTTTATAAATATATGTTTATCTCTCGCAATTGGCTAAAAGATTTTGTTAAAATCCCTGACTCTTTAAGCGCTAAAGAATTGGGTTTGAAATTATTATAATAAATTTAAAGAAAGATTATGATAAAAATAAAAAATGAGGAATTAATTAAAGAATTAGTGGGCACTACTCATGATTTTCCCAAATATACAACGCAATTAATTAATTTAGCTAATCAGAATGCCCAAGGAACAAGACCAAGAGTTGTCGGACAATTATCAGAATTAATTAATGAATGTCCAGAAAAAACATATGAAGCTTGGAAAAAATGGTATTTAGATAGATATCCTAATGCGATTGAGAATGCCACTGCAAAAATTACTGCGATGATAATTAACTTGAAACAAGCTATTAAAGATATAGATGAAAATATGATAAAAGAGTGGGTTGAGGATCTATTGTTAGAAAAGACTTTCATTGGATTAAAATTTCAAGAGGCAATACTTAATAAAATTGCTTCAATTAAAGAGACAACTTATAGGCTTGCGAATCCAGAGGAAGAATCTCAAGGTATCGATGGTTTTATAGGCGAAATCCCTGTGTCTATAAAGCCCATAACCTACAAAACAAAGAATTCTCTAAAGGAAAAGATTAAATGTGAAATAATTTTTTATAAAAAGACTAAGGATGGTTTAGAAATAGACGCCGAATCATTAATTGGTAGTTAATGCAATTTAAATTAAGATATGATTACAAAACATAAAATAATCATAGGGGATTCCAGAAATATGGCGGAAATAAATGATAAATCCGTCCATCTTATTGTTACTTCCCCTCCCTATTGGCAAATTAAAGATTATGGCAATAAGAACCAAATTGGTTTTAATGATTCTTATGAAGAATATATAAATAAATTGAATCAAGTTTGGGATCAATGTCATCGTGTTTTATGTGATGGATGTAGGCTGGTAATAAATATCGGAGATCAATTTGCCAGAGCGGTCACTTATGGAAGATATAAAGTAATTCCTATTCGCGAGGAAATTATTAGATTTTGTGAATCTATTGGTTTTGATTATATGGGTGCAATTATTTGGCAAAAAGTTACAACAATGAACACTACTGGCGGTGCTTCGGTGATGGGTTCATTTCCATATCCGAGAAATGGCATGATCGCTATTGATTATGAATTTATATTATTATTCAAAAAATTAGGGAAATTATCAAATAATATTTCGGAAGAAATAAAAGAGCAATCAGAACTTACTAAGGAAGAATGGCGAAGATATTTTACTGGTCATTGGAATTTTGCTGGTGAGAAACAAAATAATGGTCATATAGCTATGTTTCCGGAGGAGTTGCCAAGACGCATAATTAAAATGTTCAGCTTTGTGGGCGAAACAGTTTTGGATCCCTTTTTAGGTAGCGGTACTACTATTAAAGTTGCTAAAGATTTAAATAGAGATTCTATTGGGTATGAGATAAATAAAGAATATTTATCTACTATTAAAGAAAAAATAGGAATGGATAAAAAGTCATTATTTGACGACGAAAATAAATTTGAAATTATCTTTCAGAAAAATGTTAGAATCAAAAATAATATCAACAACAAGGTTAAGAAGAAATATACCATTGATAATAGGGTAAATCACCCTGATTATTGGAAATTATTAAAAGAAGATAAAGGATTAAATATTGGCAATATATAAAATTTTATGTTTATCTCTCGCAATTGGCTAAAAGATTTTGTTAAAATCCCTGACTCTTTAAGCGCTAAAGAATTGGGTTTGAAATTGACCATGGCCATGGCTGAAGTGGAAGGCTTTGTTGATCAAAAAGAAAGCTTAAAAGGCGTGATAGTGGGTGAAATTCTGGAAGTCAAAAAGCATCCCAATGCTGACAAATTGCAACTGGCAATAGTTGATATTGGAGAAAAAAAACTGAATATAGTTTGCGGCGCGCCTAATATTGCCAAAGGCCAAAAAGTGCCAGTAGCCACAATCGGCGCGGTTTTATCTAATGGTTTAAAAATTGAAAAAGTTAAAGTTCGCGGCGAAGAATCAGAAGGCATGCTTTGCGCTCAGGATGAATTGGGATTAGGCAAAGACCATTTGGGAATTTTGATTTTAGACAAGAAATTAATGCCTGGCATGGCTTTGTCCAAGGCTTTGGGCCTTGATGATATAATTTATGAAATTGATAATAAGTCATTGACACACAGGCCCGACTTATGGTCGCATTATGGCGTGGCCAGAGAAGTGGCTGCTATTTTGAGAGGGAAATTAGAAAGTTATAAAGTTAAAAATTTTAAAGAGGGAAAAGGAAAATTGGACATTAAGATAGAAGATTTTAATTTTTGTCCGCGTTATCTGGGCGTGGTTATTGAAGGAATTAAAATTGAGGAATCTCCTGATTGGCTGAAAAGAAGGATTGAGGCTGTGGGTATGCGCTCAATCAATAATATCGTTGACATTACCAATTATGTAATGCTGGAAATAGGCCAGCCTTTGCACGCTTTTGATTATGATAAATTGGCAGGCCAGCGCATTATTGTGCGCCAAGCCAATCCGGGCGAAAAAATTAAGACTTTGGATGATGAGAATCGAAAATTAGATGAGGAAATGCTGGTGATCGCTGATGCTAAACAGCCGATTGCCATAGCTGGAGTAATGGGCGGGGCTAATACGGAAATTGATAATCAGACAAAAAGAATTATTATTGAATCAGCCAATTTCAGTCATGTTTCTATCCGCAAAACTTCAGCTAAATTAGGCTTAAGAACAGAAGCATCAATTCGTTTTGAAAAATCTTTGGATCCCAATATTGCGGAGCTGGGCATTAAAAAAGCCCTAGAATTTATTTTGCAATTATGTCCTGAAGCAAAAATCATTTCTGAAATTGAAGATGTGAAAAAATTCAAATTAAACCAGGGACCGATTGAAGTTAGATTTGATTTTATAAATCAAAGAATTGGCCAGGCAATTGAGCCAAGCAAAGCCGCGGCAATTTTAGAAAGTTTAGGCTTTGAAATTAAAAAGAAAGAGGACATTTTTGAAGTAATGGCGCCGACTTGGCGCGCCACCAAAGATATTTCTATTCCCGAGGATATTGTCGAAGAAGTAGCCAGGATTTACGGTTATGACAATATTGAAATTAAAATGCCAGAAGTCAAAATGCAGAGGCCGGAATCAAATCCCGAAAGAGAATTGGAAAGGGAAATTAAGAATATCTTAGCTTATGGACTTGGCATGGCTGAAGTTTATAATTATTCATTTAATAGCGAAGAGCTGTTGAGAAATTTAGGTTTAAATCCTGATGACCATATTAAAATCAGCAATCCTCTTTCGTATGAAACAGCCAGAATAAGGACGACTTTAATTCCGAATTTGCTGCAAAACAGCATTTTAAACAACCGATTTTATGATGATATCAGCTTGTTTGAAATCGGTTCAACATATTTAAATAATAAAAAAGGCGAGAGAATTTCTGACAAAGGAGAGGGATATCTGCCGTTGCAGGAAAAATGGGTTGGCGGGATTTTGCAGGAGAAAAAAAATGCTCAGCCTTTTTATCTCGCCAAAAATATTGTGGCGGCTTTATTATCTCGTTTGCATTTTAATTATAAATTTGAGAGTTTTGAAACAGCCGAAGTATTTATGAAAAAATCGCGGGCGGTTAAAGTTGTTATCAATGGGCAAATTTACGGTTATATTGCCGAATTAGCTGATAAATTGTATGCCAAATTAGATTTGGAAACTAAATTAGCTTTTTTTGAATTAAATTTGACTAAATTAGCAGAAATTTATTCTGATGCAATTAAATATCAAGAAATTCCTAAATTTCCGAGTATTGAACTTGATATCTCTATGATTATTGAGAAAAAAATACTTTGGGAGAATGTTAAGGATTTAGTCAAAAGCGTGGAAAAAAATTTGATTCGCAAGATAATATTTTTTGACGTTTACGAAGGCAAAGGCATTCCTGAAGGCAAAAAATCAATTGCTTTCAGGATTGAATACCGTTCTGATGATAAAACTTTAACTATGGATGAAGTGCAGATTATCCATAAAAAAGTTTTAAAAACTTTGGAGGAAAATTTAAAGGTTCAAATAAGAAAATAATATCAGCAAATAATATTTGGCTTTTTACTATTTGCCAGCTGCTATTAGGCAAGGGTTATAATATATGGAAAAGTTTTTAAAAATAACATTAATTTTTATTTTGGCGTTGGTTTGCCTTTTGCCAGGCCAAGGTCGGGCTGTGAGCAGTTTGAGTGATTTTTCTTTTCAGATTCAGCCCCAAACCAGCTCAAGTTTGGCGACTTGGACAATAAGTTTTGGCTTGCCTCAAGATTCATTAATAGGCCATATCCTCATTTCTTTGGCTGGTTACAGCCCAGATTTAAGCCAGGCGCGGTTAACTGTTTCGGGATTGCCGCAAGGAGTTGCCATAATCGGCAAAAGCAATCCCAATTGCGTTTCTAATTGCGATGACATTCGTTATTATTGGCCAGAACCAGTAAGCGTATCCAAGAGGGAAAAAATAGCCATAACTTTAGCCAATGTTAAAAATTCGGATGTGGCTGGCCAGACAGGCATAAATTTTATAAGCTTATTTAGCTCTAAATATCCACAGACAGATTTGGCTTTTAATGCCAGTGATTATTTGATCCAATTATCGCCGCCTGAAAAATACGAGGAATTAATGCCTGAGACATTGACAAATGAGGGGCAAAATCCCATTCAGGAAGTTTTAATTAATGAGCTTTTTTATCAGCAGGATTCTAAGACAACCAAACTTAATGAAATTAGAGATGCTAGCAGAGTGGAAAATTTTACCCTGGACTTATTAGGCAAGGTAAAAGTAGTTTTCAAAGAGCCGATTGATTTATCAGGGGAAGAAGCAGTGCATTTTATAGCTAATTTGGCTGATTATATGACTTTTAATTATTTGTACTTTTGGGTTGATTATCAACTGATGAATTTTTTTAAAGCGCCTTTGGAACTAACTTTTTATGATTTGCCTTATGTCTGGGAGCCGGATATTTTAAAAGACGACCTGTTTATTTTGGAGAAAATAGAAAATTTAAATTTAGCCATAGTTGATGATCAACCGCGCCTTTCTTTTATTATCAGGGAAGGCGGTTTTTACAGAATAGTGCCCAATTTAAAGCTTTATATCCCGGAAAATCAGGAAAGGGTAAAGTTTGAAAATCGTACCAAAATGATATAATTTCATTATGGTAAGATGTTCAAAATGTTTTAATAAAAAACTTTGGCAATTAAGTGATGGGCGGTTAAAATGTCGCCAATGCCGT
>Ga0129302_1002654_pt1 | contig 12656 bp, 14 predicted proteins | sample BlaSprsedimmetaG_FD_94476 | JGI IMG/M metagenome (GOLD analysis project Ga0129302, IMG submission 94476) | Hot spring sediment bacterial and archeal communities from California, USA to study Microbial Dark Matter (Phase II) - Blank Spring... | ecosystem: Environmental > Aquatic > Thermal springs... | reverse complement strand
TCCAAATCTAGGTTGGATTCAGGGCCAAATCATTTTTACAGAAAATTCGTTACACTATCTCAGGAAGCTCCGTACTTGTCATTTTCGAGGAGGCAAATCCCAGAATCCCATGAGAATACTTTAATGCTCCACCCCACTGTTCATCTTCAAGAACATGACAGGCATCAACGATAACCCACTTGTTTGTACTATCCCACTTTTTGTACACCTCATCACGAACAACGGCGTCATGCTGTAATAGTTGCCAATGGGCAAGTTGTATTTCTGTACCAACACCCGCATTACAACCATGGCCGAAGTGATAATGGAGATATGCTCCGTCCAGGCCCTGATAGCCTGAGTTCTGGCTCCCAAAATCTGTTTCGTCAACATTACCATCAGCAGCGCAGAAACTCTGGGACCAGCCAGCACCGTTTAACCGGCTTTGAACTACATCTCTCACAGCGGTTCCCCAACCGATCATGTCCATCTGCTGAAGATCATAATCCTCAACATAGGAAATCGAATAACTATACGCTAACGAGGGAGCAGGCACTACCAGGGCGAATATCAAGATTATAAATATTGCCAGATAGATTCTGCAACTCTGGCTCTGCAATAACATCATTTCCGATTTTCACCTCAAACAAGCCCATTCGATCAAAGAGAAGCACTTGATCGCCCGGACAAAAGAGCATCAGCACATGGAGATTAATATTCAAAGAAAATCTTAGAAAAATTACTAAAATAATAGAAATCAATAAATATTATATCGATACGAAAAACTAGAGTCGCAGATCATCCATTCATACTAATTCAACCTCTGCAAGCGTCCTTCTCCACCCCACCATCGCAAAAAACCATAGAACAATCGAGAGCAACAACAGCACCAGACTGATCACGCAGAGGTCAGGTGACCACTGACCGTCCTGGAACGGCACCCCGCCATCACTCCCGGGCAGGATAAAATAGAGACACCCTGCGCAGATCCCGGCAACCATCGCCGCGGCCCCGGCAAAGGAAAGCAGAATAACGACCTTCAGATCAGGGGAGGCCCGCATCACCGCCAGCCCGGAACCGGTCAGTTCATAATATTTCCATCGATGGCCGTCTTCTTTCAATGCAACCAGTCCGGCAGCCTTCAGGTGTTCGAGATGCTTCAACACCGTCGGGGGTGCAAGATCAAGCATGCCGGACAGCTCGGACAGGGTCATCCTGCGCCGATCAAGACATTTCAGGATCTCGATCCTTCTCTCAGATGCAAGAGCCTTGAGGATCTGGAGATCGAGAGAGAGGACCGTCATCATGCAATCGATTGACTTCGATCGCACAAATAGGTTAGCGGTCCACGGGGAGCCCCAGGATCGACCCGCCGACCGTGAATACATCCCGTGCGATCCTGGCCAGCCCCCGTGCCGCACACCACTCGTCGTAGACGGCGACCTTCCGCCTGAGCAGCCTCTCCACCTCCCCTGCGACGACCGGCGCCTTCGATCCGGCCAGAGCAACCTTCGCCTCCGGGTTTAAGAGGAGCATGGCGGCGCACTCCATCGCCGCAAACAGGGCGATCGTTCTATCCTGCTCGGCGGGCGGGAGCGTGTGGGCGACCCCGGCGTGGAGGAAGGCCTCGTTCGCCGTCTGGGTGCCGGCGTCGATCCGGCGGATCGCATCCACGTCCAGCGCCCCGTGCTGCGTGCCAGGGGCGAAGATGCAGGCGTCGAAGGCGCCCACGATTCTTCCCCCGGAGACGAGGGTCGTCACCGTGTTCGAGGAGATGTCCGAGACCACCACGTCCGGGCCCAGGTCGTGGCAGGCCTCGTAGGCGATCCCGATCTTTTCAGGGCTGGTCTGGTGGGAGTACGCCTTGAACCTGGGATCGGTCGGCGATCCCCGGTGGATCCCCGGGATCACCACGGCGGGCAGGCCGCTCCTCGCGATCTCGTCGTAGACATGGGTGCCGCCGCCGATGTGCTTGCCCGCGCCCTCCCGAGAGACGACGCCGCGGTTCGCCACCTTCTGGATATCGGTGATCGCCGCGATCCCGTCGCCCATCGAGTAGCAGACCGCAATCCCCTCGATCTCCTCGAGGGGGCAGAGGCGTTCGAGGTCGCCGACGGCAAACTCCCGCGCCGCCTCGCGCGAAATTTTGAAATGCCCTTCCTCAGACGAAAAGCGCATGGCCGTCGTGCCATGATCGATCCCGATGAACATACCAGTATTCCTATAGCATTGGAAGGCTATTCAATGGTAATGTTCTGCATTGTCACAGGCGGTGCCGGGTTCATCGGCTCGCATACCGTGGACGCCCTCGTCGCACGCGGCGACGAGGTGGCGGTCATCGACAACCTCAGCGCTGGAACCCCTGACAATATCGCCGCGCACCTGAAATCCGGGAAAGCGCGGCTCATTCAGGCCGATCTCCTCGACGACGGCTGGCAGTCGGTCTTTGCCGGGGCCGGCCGGGTGTACCACATCGCCGCCGACCCTGACGTGCGGGGGAGCGCACAGGCGCCGGGCGCACAGGTCAGGAACAACATCGTGGCGACCCAGCGGGTGCTCGACGCCATGCGAGAGCACGGCGTGCCCGAGATCGTCTTCACCTCCACCTCCACCGTCTACGGCGAGGCGGCGACCATACCGACCCCGGAGGACTACACCCCCATGCTCCCGATCTCGGTCTACGGGGCGTCGAAACTCGCCTGCGAGGCCCTGATATCGGCTTACGCCCACTCGTTCGGCATGACCGCCTGGATCTTCAGGTTCGCGAACATCATCGGCGAGCGCAGCGGCCACGGCGTGATCACCGATTTCATCAGGAAACTCCAGGCGAACCCGGCCGAACTCGAGATCCTGGGCGACGGTCGGCAGACCAAGTCCTATCTTGACGTTCGGGCGTGCGTCGCCGGTTTCGAGTACGCCGTGGCGCACTCGCGCGAGACGGTCAACACCTTCAATATCGGCTCTGAGGACTGGATCGACGTCGTCGCCATCGCCGACATCATCGCGGCCGAGATGGGGCTCTCAGACGTGAAATACCGGTTCACCGGGGGAGCGCGCGGCTGGGTCGGAGACGTCCCGAGAATGCAGCTCTCGGTCGGGCGGATGAAGACGCTGGGCTGGACGCCGGCGATCAGCTCGGAAGAGAGCGTCAGAAAGACCGTCCGCGCCATGCTGCAGGGATGATATGGACCTGATCGCAACAACCCTCCTGGCCGTCCAGAGCGCCCTGCCGTTCTGGGAGTCGCGGTATGCGATCCCCCTCGCCATACAGGGGGGCTACCCGCCGGCAGCGGCGTTTGCCGTCGGGTTTGTGAGCAACCTTGCCGTCGTCGTCGTGCTCCTCCTCCTGCTGGAGCCGGTCTCGGACTTCCTGAGCGCGCACTCGAAGGTCTTTGCGCGCTTCTTCGACTGGCTCTTCACCCGGACGCGCCGGCATACCGAGCGGTTCGAGCGCTGGGGAGCGCTGGCCCTCGTCCCCTTCGTCGCCGTGCCCATACCGGTGACCGGGTCGTGGACCGCCTGCGCGGCGGCGTTCGTCTTCGGGATCCGCTTCCGCTACGCCCTCCCTGCAATCGCCGCCGGGATGATCGTTGCCATCACCATCACTACCATTACCATGCTCGGGATCACCATTATACAGGGAATACCTGGAGGATACCCATGAAATACATCGTCGTTCTCGGGGACGGGATGGCCGACGAGCCCATTGAGGAACTCGGCGGGAAAACGCCCCTTGAATATGCAGATACCCCCAATATGGACCGGGTGGCGCGGGAAGGAGCCTCTGGCCTGCTCCGCACGGTAAAAGACGTCTACGAGCCTGGCAGCGACGTCGCCAACCTCTCGGTGCTCGGCTACGATCCCGGCACCTGCTATACGGGCCGGGGCCCCCTCGAAGCCGCCAGCATGGGCATCGATCTCGCCCCGACCGACTATGCCTACCGCTTCAACCTGGTCACGGTGCGCGGCGGCGTGATGGAGGACTTCAACGCCGGGCACATCACCAGCGAGGAAGGAGCGGCGCTCATCGCCTCCCTGGAGGGGAAGGTGCGGGGCGTCGAGTTCCACCCGGGCATCTCGTACCGAAACCTGATGGTCGTCCATGGCGCAAAGGGGTCGGTGACCACCCCGCCCCACGATATCGTCGGGCAGGAGACGGTGCCGCACCTTCCCGAAGGCCCGGACGCCCCCCTGCTCTCCCGGTGCATGGAGGCGGCGGCGGCGGCCTTCGCCGACCACCCGGTAAACCGGGCGCGCATCGCCGCAGGAAAACTCCCGGCCACGACGATCTGGCCGTGGAGCGGAGGGAAACGCCCGTCCATCCCCTCGTTCCATGAGCGCTGGGGGCTCTCAGGCGGGATGATCTCGGCGGTCGATCTCCTCAACGGCATCGCCCGCTATGCCGGGATGGAGGTGATCCATGTGCCCGGCGCCACCGGGTTCCTGGACACCGACTACGCCGCAAAGGCCCGGTACGCCCTGGAGGCGATCGAGCGTCTCGACTTCGTCTACGTCCACGTCGAGGCGCCGGACGAGGCCGGGCATATGGGAGGCGTGGAGGAGAAGGTGCGGGCGATCGAGGGGGTCGACGGGATCGTCGGTACGATCCTGGACCACTTCGACGGCACGGTCGCCGTCCTCCCCGACCACCCGACCCCGATCAGGCTGAAGACCCATACCCGCGACCCGGTGCCGTTCGCGATCCGCGGCCGGGCGCGGGACGATACCGTCGCCTACTCAGAGCGGGAAGCGGCGAGCGGCGCCTTCGGTCTGGTCGAGGGGCCGGATTTCCTCTCCCTCCTCTTCGGGAAGAAACCCTTCGAACAGAAGGAATAACAAAAAACTCTTTTTAAAAGCGGTTGCGGCATCAGCACCCTGCTTCATCACCGATCAGTGGGGGTAACTCTCATCATCTGCCGCAGTGAACCCGGTATGGTTCCAGAGAATAGTATATTGGTGAGCCCCGGTAATTATTCTTCGGCATTGCCACCAGAGAGAAGACCATGACACCATTCAGCATCGCCAGCACGATCCGGGAGATCGAGAGAGAGGTGGGCACGCTCTCGCCGATGCAGAAGATCCTGCTCGGAACAGACGGATCCGTGACTGCCATCCTGGAAAACGTACTCGGATGCCGGGTGGAGGTCGCCACCCTCCTGCAGCGGATCGTCCCGGCAGACGAGAAGGTTGCGGCAGACCTCGACATTCCCGCAGGGGAAGAGGTCAACCACCGCATCGTAACCCTGAACAACGGTGATACCGGGGAAACGCTCATGTACGCCGTCTCGGACACGCCGCTCAGCAGGCTCGACCCGGCGTTCAGGCAGGACCTCATGCGGGCCGACATCCCGATCGGCCGGATCATGCAGATGCACCGGATCGAGGCGCGCAGAGAACTCAAGGAGGCCGGCGTCGTCGTCGCCGATACCCAACTCAGCCGGATATTCGGGATATACCGCCACGAACCCCTCCTGAGCCGGAAATACCAGATCATCAACGGGGGAAAACCTCTCATCGCCATCAACGAGACCTTCCCGTACGGGACGTTTGCCGACGAGATCAGGGTGATCGTGGAGGCCCCGGCGCGGATCCACATGACCCTGATCGATATGAACGGGAGTTCGGGGCGCGTCGACGGGGGGATCGGGGTCTCCCTCGAAGAGCCGACGATCGTGCTTGAGGCGAGGCGGAGCGAGGAAATCGCGGTCCACGGCGATCAAGAGAGTGCGGAGACGGTAAAAAAGACGGCCGAACAGGTGCTCCCGGCCATGGGCGTGAACGGCGGGGCCGAGATCACCCTGCGGCACGCGTATCCCAGGCATGCCGGCCTCGGGAGCGGCACCCAGCTCGCCCTCGCCACCGCCCGGGCGCTTGCCGAACTCTACCGGCGGCCCGCACCCGGCGGCGCACCCCCCTGCACGAGAGAGATTGCAGCCCTCGCCGGGCGGGGCGGCACATCGGGGATCGGGACGGCGGCCTTTGAGTCGGGCGGGTTTGTCCTTGACGGCGGGCACAGTTTCGGGGTGTCGGGAGAGAAGACCGACTTCAGGCCATCGGCGGCGTCCCGCGGGATCAGGCCCGCGCCGGTGGTGCTCAGGCACGCCTTCCCGACAGATTGGCAGATCCTCCTTGCCACCCCGACGGTCGGCGCCGGGGTCAGCGGACAGCAGGAGAAGAACATTTTCAGGGACCACTGCCCGGTCCCCCTCGGGGAGGTGCAGGCGCTCTGTCATACGATCCTGATGCAGATGCTTCCGGGGATCGTCGATCACGACCTCGACCTCTTCGGGTCTGCGGTGAACACGATCCAGGAGATCGGATTCAAACGCGTCGAGCACAGCCTCCAGCCGCCCCTGACACAGGAACTGATTGCGGCGCTGAGGAGCACAGACGCCGCATGCGTGGGCCTGAGCTCCTTCGGGCCGACGGTCTATGCGATCGGCGACACCGGGATGATCGAGGCCGAGCACGCCGCAAAGGAAGTGATGGGAGGGGGTGGAGGGACGACAGTCCTCACCCGCGCGCGCAACCGCGGGGCAGAGATCCGGACGGCATAGGCGAGATTCGGGTCCGGTCGAAGACCCGGTCTGAAACACGAACCGGATTTCCCCTGAGAACCATCCCTGCAGCGTTCACCCGGATGTCCGCAATCCGGTTCCCTGAAGAGTATCCAGCGCATATTAGATATCAGACCACCATCTATCTGTGATCATGACGCCGACAAAAAAGACACTCACTCTGGGTATCACCGTCAACCTGGACAACTACGAGAATATCCGCCTTGAGATCACGGGCGAGGTCGGTTCGCCCGAGGAAGCCGACGACCTCGCGGGCTTCCTCGACGCCACCCTTGCCCGCCTCGGGCGCGGCGACGAGGCGACGGCAGAACGTGTGGACACCTATCGAAAACGGGTGTTCTCGATGAAGGCGACAGAAAAACATCCCGAGCCCGGGGTGCAGACGGTGCTGACGCCTGTTGCGGCGGAAGAGCCCCAAGAACCCGTGGCGAAGCCCGTACCAGAACAGGCCGTTGCAAAGGATCAGCCAGAACCGGCCCGGGCAGCGGCAGAACCAGAACCCATGCCGACGCCCGGTCCTGCGGCCGCAATGGCAAAACCTCTCGCCCATGCACCGGAAACACCGGGGAAAAAGGTGCCTGAACCTGCTGCAGCGGCACCAGACCTCTGCGAGGAGTGCAAAGCCGCCGTGACAAAGACCCAGAAGCAGATGAGCCAGCTCTTCCTGAACCGGACGCTCTGCAAGGCCTGCATGGACCGGCTGACCCACCCGCGGTGAGACAACGGCACAGGAGACGCATTGCGTCCAATATAATATATAGGCCCGGCACGAGGGATCAATAATGAAACGGGACCTGCTCATGTGGGACGAAACGCTCTTTCGAGACCCCGAGGTGTTTGAAATCGACTACGTCCCTGAGCAGTTCGACTACCGCGAGACCCAGATGCGGGAGCTCGCCTTCCAGATCAAACCCGGCCTGCGAGGCGGCCGCCCCCTGAACACAATCTGCAGGGGGCTTCCCGGCACCGGCAAGACGACAAGCGTGCGCAAACTCTTCACCCAGATCGAGGAGGCCACCAGAAAACTCATTCCGGTGTACATCAACTGCCAGATCGACAACACCAAATTCGCCATCTTTGCCCAGATTTATCATAAACTCTCGGGTCATCTCCCGCCGACCTCGGGCACCTCGTTCAAGCAGATCTTCGACGCCATCTGCCGGATCCTCCTGAAGGAGGAGGCAGTCCTCCTCGTCGCCCTCGACGACGCCAACTATCTCCTCTACGAAAACGAGATCAACCGGGTGCTCTACGCACTCCTCAGGGCGCACGAGTCCTATCCGGGCACCAGGATCGGGGTGATCACGATCATCTCCGATCTGAGCGTCGACCTCTCGCGTGAGGTCGACCCGAGGGTCGCCTCGGTCTTTCGGCCGACCGAGATCTATTTTCCACCCTATTCGGCAGACGAGGTCAGGCACATCCTCACCGAGCGGGTGCTCACCGGCCTCTACCCCGGCGTGCTCCCTGATACGATGCTCGACCTCGTCACCGAGCAGACCATGAAGAGCGGCGACCTGCGGGTCGGGCTTGACCTGCTGAAGAGGGCGGCTTTAAACGCCGAAAAGGATGCACGCCGGCGGATCGAGGAGGACGATGTCTGCCGCGCATACCAGATCTCGAAGTACCTCCACCTCACCTTCACCCTGCGGACCCTGAAAACCGAGGAGAAAAATCTGCTCAGGACAATCGCCACAATGAGCGTCGGCGGCAATGAGATGAACGCCGGCGAAGTCTATAAGCATGCAAAACAGGAAGCAAAACTCGGTTACACCCGTTTCCACGAGATCGTCAAGAAGCTTGACGCAATAAGGCTGATAAATCTCGATTACCGGGAAGGACGGGGCCGGACACGGGTGATCACGCTCAGGTACGAGCCGCAGCGCGTCCTCGAACTGCTGGACTGAGCGATCGATTGGCAAGTCTTATCTATTCTCTTTGCGTTGTTTATGTGAACGGTGATATTTCCATGCTGAGCGTGAACGAACAGGCCCTTGATATATTTAACGACATCTTCGAATATCCTGAAGACTACAATGCCGCCGCCCACGAACTGGACAACGGTGCGCGGATCGTCGATGCAGGCGTAAGCGTAGAAGGTGGATACCGGGCAGGACGCGTCTTCACAGACATCTGCCTCGGCGGTCTCGCCGAGATCAACTTCACCATGGGGCAGATCAAGGGGGTTCCGATGCCTTTCATCGAGGTCTCCACCGATTTCCCGGCGATCGCCTGCCTCGGCGCCCAGAAAGCGGGCTGGACCGTCAAGGTCGGCAACTACTTTGCGATGGGGTCGGGACCGGCACGCGCCCTCTCCCTCAAGCCGAAGCACACCTATGAGGTGATCGGCTACGAGGACGAGTGCGATACGGCCGTGATCTGCCTGGAGAGCGACCACCTCCCGAACGGCGAGGTTATGCAGAAGATCGCCGAGTCCTGCAAGGTGGACGTTGCCAACACCTGCGCCATCGTCGCCCCGACCTCCTCGATCGTCGGGTCCATCCAGGTCGCCGGCCGCTGTGTCGAGACCGCCGTCTACAAGCTGAACGAACTCGGGTTCGATACCAGAAAGATCATCTCCGGCTTCGGCACCGCCCCGATTCCGCCGGTCCGCGGCCCCAAGCTCGCCATGGGTGTCACCAACGACGCCACCATCTACCACGGCCAGATCTCCCTGACGATGAAGGCGCCCGAGATCAAGGACTACCTCGATAAGATTCCGTCCTGCACGTCGCAGGGCTACGGCAAGCCCTTCAACGAGATCTTCAAGGAGGCGGGCTACGACTTCTACAAGATCGACACCTCGCTCTTCTCGCCGGCAGAAGTGATCATCAACGAGCTCTCCGAGGGCGTCATCTACCGCGTCGGCGGCGTGAACCCCGAGGTGACCCTGAAGTCCTTCGGGCTTCAGTGAATACGTTTTTTTTGGAGAATTGAGAGGGGGAGGGAATGATCCTCCCCGCGATTATCTGACCCAGTCGATCTCGGGTTCGCGCCGCGGCGGTTTTTCCGGGATCTCCTTCGGGTAGCCCAGGACGATCGGCGCCACGATCATCCACCCCTCAGGCACCTTCAGGGCCTTCATCAGCTCCGGGTTGCCTGAGACCGGGCCCGCAGCCCCGATCCAGCAGCTCCCGACCCCCAGTGCATGGGCGGCGAGCATCATGGTCCCGGCGCAGAGCGTGCAGTCATAGGTGCTGAAACGGTTTTTCTCGTCCCCGAGAACGAGGACCAGGACGGCCGCACCATAGAAGATGTTGAAATCCCTGGAAGCAAGCAGTTTTTTCTGCTCCACCGCTTCGGGAGCGGTCATATCCTTCAGGTTGAGGAGCAGGATCGGTTTGCAGTAGTCGGAGATCTGCTTCATGAGGTCGTGGTCGCGGACGACGACAAAACGCCACGGCTGGAGGCCGAGCGTTGTCGGGGCATGGATCCCCGCATGGATGATCGAGAGCACGGTCTCATCGTCAAGGTAGCGGCCCTCATAGGCGCGGATGCTCCGCCTCCCCATGATGGCGTCCAGGACTTCTTCGGCATGTGGTGGCATAGGAACGCCTTCTTGCATACCGGCATAATAAAGGTTCGTCAGGGCCAGGGCAGGGGGCGCCCGGCACATGAATTGATGAGGTGCGGCGTCGATTACCGGGTACAGAGGTCGAAGCATCATGTCTGAAGAAATCACTATTGGAAAGGAGTTCAAACCGGCCCCCAGGTTCAGGGCCTATTACTTCCTTTCTCTGATCATCGTTGTCGTGTTTCTGGTCGCCTTTACGATCCTCCCGGCCATTTTCGCCGGCGCCCCCCTCCCGGTGATACTCGCGATCGCCCTCGTGATCTCGGCGATCGCCGTCTTTGTCGGCGCATGGATCCCGATGTACTACCAGAGCATCCTCTACCACCTGACGCCGACCGAGATGACCTGGCGGCGGGGCGTCTGGTTCAGGCAGACCGGGATCGTGCCCTACAACCGGATCACGAACGTGGATATCATCCAGGGGCCGGTGATGCGCTATTTCGGCATCTCTGACCTCCGCATCCAGACCGCCGGATACTCGGCGCAGCCGCAGGCCGAGATCAAACTGATGGGCATCGAGGAGCCCGAGCCCCTCAGGGAACTGATCATGGCGCAGGTGAGAGGACGAGCGCCGGTGGCGGCAGCGACCGGCGGCGCGGAGACGTCCGGGGAGGAAGGCGACGTGATCGCGGAACTGCGGGCGATCAGGCACCTGCTCGAAGATATGGCCGGGGAAAAACGCTAGCGGCATCGGGCGATCGCCGCCCCCTCCCCTCCTGCGGGGCGGTGCAATCGGAGTGTTCCAGCCCTGCCGGAGAGAGAAGCGGGAGGGCAACAGAGATATATGATCCAAGGTGCAACAATAAACGGTATTTCGGGGCTTGTGGTCTAGTCGGTTATGACGTCGCCCTTACACGGCGAAGATCTCCGGTTCGAACCCGGACAGGCCCATGGGTTTTTGCCCCTGTTTTGAGAAATCGTGAATAAAACAGGATTTATTCCGGTTTTAGCACTCATGATAAGATATTCGATAAATCGGGAAGCATTCTCGACCGATCCCTGCAAAAATCCATCCACTTCCAGAGAGAGCGGGATGCGTTTCGTAACCCATTTGCGCCCGTATATCTTTTCGTTCGCCATTTTATGGTTTCAAATCTCCAATTTCCTTCTGTGGTCACAACTGGCCATTTGCAGCCGCGCTTCACGTTCGGAACGGCCGCAGCCTGCACAGAACTACCGGTTAATATACTCCCGATGCCATACGTAAATGAGAGACGGTACACACAGATGATGGAAGTCGAGTATCAGCCGACCAGCCTCAAGGATGTCCTCATCGAGATGAAGGACATCTCCGAGCTGATGGTTGACCTTGCCTATTCTGCGATCCTCTTCGAGAGCCGGGAGATCGCCGGCGAAGTCGAAAACCTCGAAGAGATCATGAACCGCCACACCTACCAGGCGCGCATCTCCGGGATGCTCGGTGCCCGCAGGGTCGAAGAGGCGGAATCGATGAGCGGGCTCCTGCAGATCGCCGAGTCGGCGGAACGGATCGCCAACTCGGCCACCGAGATCGCACGGATCATCAGGAGAGGTGCAAAGTTCCCGCAAAAACTGCGCGAAGCCCTTCCCGAGGCCGAAGAGGTGACGGTGCGGGTCGAGGTCGCCCCTCACGCCCTGCTCGACGGAACGACCCTCGGCGAGGTGAAACTCCAGAGCCGTTCCGGGATGCGGGTGATAGCGATCCGGCGCGGAAACGGCTGGATCTACGATCCCGACAAACGCTCCGTGATCAAAGGCGGGGACATCCTCCTTGCAAAGGGTATCGGTGCCGGCGTGGCGCCGCTCCATACGATGGCCGGAGCCACCCCCGAGCCCCACCGCGAATGGGCGCGGGCCGGGTGCGTCGACGATCTCGACCGGGCCGTCGCCCTGATGATCGAGATGAAGAACCTCTCGGAACTCGCCGTCGGTCTCGCCTACACCGCCCTCCTCTTCACCAACGAAGACCTCGCACGGGAGGTCAGAGCCCTTGAAGGGCGGATGGAGGATATGCGCTACCAGTTCGACCTCTGGGTGCTGGAAGCGGCAAAACGCATCGAGAACGTGGAGTACCTCAGGGGCCTCCTCCACCTCTCCTCATTCGCAGAGACGATCGCAGAAGCGGCGTCCGCGATCGCCGACGTCCTCCTCCGCGATATCGAGATCCCCCCGGTGTTCAGGATGATTGTTCGGGAGTCCGACGAGATCATCACCCGTTTCGAGGTGGAAGAAGGATCGGCGCTTGCGAACCGAAGCCTGAAAGAGATGTCCCTCGCCACCGTCACCGGCATGGTCGTGCTCGCGATCAGGCGCGGCGGAGAGCGCTGGACGTACAGGCCGGGCAGGGACGAGCGCCTCTTCGCCGGCGACCTCATCGTCGCGAAGGGGCGGCGGGACGGCGAAGAGCAACTCGCAACCCTCTGCTCGGGTAAAAATACATAAGCATTATCATTCAAGAGAGTACGAAGATGGCGAATCAAGAAGATACGATAATCTATTCCCTCGGCCCGAACTGCGGGATCGGGGAGGTCGAAGAAGGGAAAACC
>Ga0129302_1002633_pt1 | contig 12712 bp, 7 predicted proteins | sample BlaSprsedimmetaG_FD_94476 | JGI IMG/M metagenome (GOLD analysis project Ga0129302, IMG submission 94476) | Hot spring sediment bacterial and archeal communities from California, USA to study Microbial Dark Matter (Phase II) - Blank Spring... | ecosystem: Environmental > Aquatic > Thermal springs... | reverse complement strand
ATAGAATTGTTTATATAAATGAAAACAGTGTTAAAAAATAAATGAAGTTTTATTAGCAAATTTCAAGATTAATTTTCATTTTTTACATCTATTACTAATATTATACTGTTACTCTATTGAATAAGAAACTTCTACTTATACTACTATTCTCACTAAGTATTGTTTTCGGTCAAGAAATAAAATTACCGGGAACGACTCCACCAGGTGTTATTATTTTTCATTCTCCCAATAAAACAAAAAAATTTATTGGCTCACCAAGTCTTTTAATATTACCAAACGGTGATTACCTTGCTTCACACGATTTGTTTGGTCCGAATGTTAAACGTGCGGAGACTTTTATTTATCGTTCCAAAGATAAAGGAAGTACCTGGCAGCTGATCTCCAACCTTAAAGATCAGTTTTGGTCTAATTTATTTTACCACAATGGCGCTCTTTATATTATTGGAACAACTAAAGAATATGGCTTTGTTATTATTAGAAAGTCTACGGATTATGGACAGACATGGACAACGCCCTCAAACAAACGCACAGGGTTGCTTCTTGACGATGCAGAGTACCATACAGCTCCGGTTCCGGTTGTTGTTTATGATGGGAGAATATGGCGCTCGATGGAAGATAGAAATCCGCCGACCGATTGGGGAAGAAATTTTAGAACTTTTGTTATGTCTGCTCCCGTTGATTCCGATTTATTAAATGCAAGTAATTGGGAAACAACGAATAGATTAAGCTATGATCAGTCGTGGCAAGGATCTGCTTGGTTAGAAGGGAATATTGTAATAACACCTAAGGATTATCTTTGGAACATTCTTCGTAATCATACGGAAACAGGGGAGAAAGCCGCAATAGTCAAAGTAGGATTAACCGGTAAGGTGGTAACGTTTGATCCGGAAAATGGATTTATAGATTTCCCCGGTGGTAGTGTTAAATTTACTATAAGGTATGATTCATTATCAAACAAATATATTTCTCTTGTCAATCACATACCTGATAGATTTAAAGGGGGAAACCCGGAAAGAACAAGAAATACACTTGCACTTATTTCTTCGGAAGATTTAAAAAATTGGAAAGTGAACAGTATTGTTTTGCATGATCCGAGTGTGTCGAATGTCGGGTTTCAGTATATCGATTTCCAATTTGAAGGAGATGACATAATTTTTGTTTCCAGAACTTCTTATTTCGAAAATGACGGCAGGGCAACCTCACAACATGATGCAAACTATTTTACATTTCATCGAATAACCGATTTCAGATTCTTTGTTAACTAAAAATATTTCTTTGAAAAATAATATTTAATCGGAATGTTCGATATTCATCAAATATTATGTAGATTTAACCTTGTTTTTCCTTCTATTTAGTAAATTTTATTAAAGCATAATGATTGATAAAATCTACATATCGATAACCAAAAAATACATTGTTGTTAGTATTATCGCTTTACTGGCAATGGTTATTACATTCACGGTTGTCAATACCAATAGTCAGAATCATAATTTGAGAAATCAGTATTTACAGAATGCAAAAACTCTCATATCGATTATGGAAGTTGCAACTGCTGAGAATTTACATGCAAAAAGATACGACCAAATCAAACAGTATATAAACTTTGTTAAGAAAGATAAACTCGTGCAAGAAATTCTCATCATCGACATAAATAGGAAAATTATTGTAGATGGTTCAAATAACAACACGGATTCATACAGACTCATTAATAATCCATTACTCGAAAATGCATTAAAAGAAGGAGAAATACTTTGGGAGCAATCATTAGATAATTTAATATTAGTTAAACCGATTGAACTTCCCAATATGCTTCTTGGTGCAATAAGTCTTACCTATTCTATCGAAGAACTTAAGTCTGCCGAATTATCTGTACTAAGCGATAACATAAAAATTGGCATTATTATTTTTATAATAGGTTTCTTTTTTGCTTTCATATTTATTCGAAAAATTACCGAACCAATTAAAGAACTAACTAAAGCTACTAAAGAAGTTTCGGAAGGGAATTATGATCGGCAAATTTCTATAAGCACAAAAGATGAATTGGAAACTCTGGCTGAGTCGTTTAACCTGATGGTTGATGAAGTGAGATTGTCAAGAGATAAAATGATAAATGCCCTTAATAAGGCTGAAGCTTCAGATAAATTAAAAACAGAATTTCTTTCACAAATCTCTCATGAAATTAGAACACCTGTAAATGCAATTGTTAATTTTACAAATATGTTGAAAAGCGAATTCGAGTTTCAACTTGAAGGTGATGTAAAAGAATCTTTTGAAATAATTGAACAAAGCAGTCATAGGTTAATCAGAACAATTGATTTAATTCTTAATGTTGCCGAAATTCAAAAAGACACGTTTAAGCCTGAGTTTAATCAAGTTAATTTACTAGATGAAGTGATTCATCCGTTAATCAAGCAGTTCCAAATATTGGCAGACAGAAAATCACTGCCGATAATAGTTGAGAAGGAAACAGAATCAATTATTCTTAACTTGGATAAATACAGCATTACTCAAGTATTCTCCAACTTAATTGATAATTCAATTAAGTATACTGATAAAGGCGAAATAAAAATCACGTTAGGCAAAGATAAAAATGACAAATATTTTGCTCGTATTACTGACACCGGTATAGGAATTTCGGAAGATTTTTTTCCATATCTTTTTGAACCGTTTAGGCAGGAGTATAAAGGTTACTCAAGAAGGTTTGATGGTGTTGGTTTGGGATTAGCACTTGTCAAAGGTTTTTCGGAAATAAATAATGCAGACATCAAAGTTGAATCAACCAAAGAAGTTGGAACTATAGTCACAATAACATTTGATGATATATCATAATAACTTTCTAGTAAATCAACATTGTGTTTTTTATGGCGCATTCGTCTAGTGGCTTAGGACGCCGCCCTCTCAAGGCGGAGATCACGGGTTCGAATCCCGTATGCGCTACTTTTTAGTTATTGATTATTGGTTTATTAGTTATTGGTTATTAGGACTACTATCTATCCTAACTTTCTTTTTAGTGAATGGGCTTTATTTGTTTATTATTTTATCTCGCTGGAATATTTGAAAAGATTTGAAAAACATATTTTCATTTGTGAAAATGAACGTCCGGCAGAACATCCGCGTGGATGCTGCAACGATAAAAATTCCAAAGTGATTAGAGAGAAATTTAAAACCAGATTAAAAGAACTTGGGCTCAATTCGATTATACGAGCTAATGGATCACTTTGCTTAGATGCATGTGATTTTGGTTCAACTATAGTTGTTTATCCCGAACAAATATGGTACGGCGCAGTTACTGCAAATGATGTTGAGGAGATAATCCATTCACACCTAATTAATAATAAGCCGGTAGAAAGATTATTAATTAATGACTCAAGGTTTAACCAAGATGACATTAAATAAGAAAAAGGAACATGCATTAAAAATAATTGAGTTATTAAAGGAAGAGTATAATCATCCTAAACCGGCATTAGATTATTCATCACCGTTTGAATTATTAATTGCAACTATTCTTTCGGCACAATGTACAGATGAGAGAGTTAATATAGTTACCAAGAGTTTATTCAAAAAATATAAAACGCCAAAAGATTATTTGGCTGTAAGTATAGAAGAATTAAAAAAAGATATTTTTTCAACCGGGTTTTATAATCAAAAAGCAAAAAGTATTGTGAACAGCTGTCATGCTTTGATTGAAAAATATAACGGTAAAGTACCTGCTGATTTTGAAAAACTAAACGAACTTCCGGGTGTAGGGAGAAAAACCGCTTCGGTTGTTGCCGGCAATGCTTTTGGGATACCGGCAATTGCTGTTGACACACACGTGAAACGGTTATCAAATTTACTTGGTTTTGTGAGCACCGATAACCCGGAGAAAATCGAATTTGCTTTAAAAGATTTGTTGCCTGAAAAATATTGGGTTCAATCATCGCACTGGCTTGCAATTCATGGAAGAAAGATTTGTATCGCAAGAAGACCAAAGTGTTTGGAATGTATTCTTGCTGATTACTGTCCTTCTTTTAATCCAAACAAAAATTAGGTGTTAATATGAAAGATATTGCGCACGATCGTGATTATTGCCACTCAATTCTTACTGAATATACAAGTAATGAAAGTTTATTAAAACATGCATATGCAGTTGAAACTTGTGTTCGTGCTTATGCCGAGAAATTTAATGAAGATATTGAGTATTGGGGTAATGTAGCACTGCTTCATGACTTCGATTATGAAAAATATCCTACCGAAACCGAACACCCTTACAAAGGATATGAGATATTAAAAGAAAAAGGTTTTGATGAAGAATTCAGAAAAACAATTCTTTCTCATGCTGATTATACCGGCGAACCAAGAGATACTTTACTTAAAAAAGTACTATTTGCTTGTGATGAATTAGCCGGATTTCTGACCGCAGTTGCTTATGTACGTCCAAGCAGAACAATTGAAGAAGTTGAAGTTAAGTCGGTAAAGAAAAAACTAAAGGATAAAGCATTTGCTCGTGCAGTTAGTAGAGATGATATTAAAAACGGAGCCGAACAACTTGGTGTTGATCTTGATGAACATATAGCATTTTGTATTGATGCTATGAAAAAGGATAAAGCTAAACTCGGACTTTGATTCATATGCCGTGAAAATTTTATAATCTTTGTGGTCGATAATATATTTCTTGAAAAATGTAATATATTAGATAGGTCAGCATATTTCACCCGAAATCACAAAAAAAATAAATACCGCTAAATGACTTGACAAATACCATCAATCTTAGGTATTTTTTCAACGTAAAAATTATAAGGAAGCATATAGAGAGAATTTTCTACGATTTTTGGTATTGATTCAGTAAAGTTTTATAATTATTCTCAGTATTCAGAATATACCAAATTAAACAAGGTTAATTTATGTTAAGAAAATTCTCAATAGTGTACTTCCTTTTTTTATGTCTGTTTGTAATAGCAAATGACGACATAAAAATCATTTCTTCTTCATCGAATTCAATTTTACTTGAATACACCCCCAATTATACAGATACTTCACGGGTTTTAATTGATGGTAACGAGTATATATCAATTAATATATATAGCGGTTTTTTTGAATCTGATCCATTTATAAGTTCACCGGCAGTTCCTTATAGAAACATTATAGTCGGTGTTCCATCAGAATACGGCAACACAATCCAGGTAATAGATGCTAAGTTTAATACATTCAATAATGTAGTTAAACCCCATCCAATCTTAGATGAAACCAAAGAAGAAGTAGAATTTTCTTATAAAGTAAATTCGGATTATTATTCATACCAAAATAAAGAACTGGTAGGATTTGGTGAGTTTGGATTATTCAGAGATTTACCTGTTCAAAAAATTATTATAGCTCCCGTTCAATATGATGCCGCAACTAATACCATAAGGCTTTATTCAAAAATAAGATTTAGAATAAACTTCTCAAGACCAACTCAGCAAACACAAAGAATAGATGAAGACTTATCAAGCATTGTAATTAACTATGAAACCGCTCGAAATTGGGGTGTCGCAAAAGGTCTCGATAGGATACAAGCAACCGTTCAAAATTCCGTACTTGCTACCGGCACATGGTATAAATTCGAAGCTCCGGAAGAAGGAATCTACAGAATAGATCGAACTCAACTTTCCTCTATGGGTATTGACCCGAACACTGTTGATCCAAGAACTATTAAAATATATAATAACGGCGGTTACCAGTTAAACGAAACTGTTACTGCTCCAAGACCCAATGATCTTATTGAAAATGCTATTTTAGTTATAGGAGAAGAAGACGGTAAATTTGATCAGAACGATTATATTTTATTTTACGGAAGAGGAACGGACTTTTTCGAATACGATGAAGCCAGAAATAATATAAGAAGATACAAACACGATTTCTCAAAAAAGAATTTTTATTTTATTACATCAGGCGGGGCTACCGGTAAAAGAATAGATTTGAAACCTTCTTTGAATGAACCTAATCCAATTATCCAAACTGAAACCGATTACTATCTTTTTCATGAAGAAGATCTAATTAACTTAGGGAAAAGCGGCAGAGATTATTGGGGTGAATCGATGACTTCGTCAATGCCGAGTCAAACATTTATTAATACTCTGCATGAATTAGTTCCTTCTACAACTATTAATTATAATTTTAGGCTTGCTAATTCAACAAGAATTGGTACAGCAGGCGCAATTAATTTTAATATACAAGAGAATAGTCAGATAATTTACACAGGTGTTTTGCATGGGTGGACCACACGTTATCGGTTCGGTTGGGATATTATAGCAACAGCAGTTTATTCTGGTTCTTTACCAAATAATATGAGTAACCTTAAATTCACTCTTACAAATCCATCTACTAACTCTCAAGCTAATATAGATTATTTTGAAATTAAATATAGACGTTTTCTACGTGCTAATAATGATGAGTTTATATTCTTTTCAGACCCTTTAAGCGGGATTATTCAATATAACTTGTCTAATTTTACTAACAGCAATATTAATGTATTTGATATATCCGATTATGCAAACATTCAGATGATTGAACCATTATTTTTAAGCGGGGGCGAGTTCAGATTTCAAGATAACGGAACACAAACTAAACGGAAAAAATATATTGGTTTAACAGGAGCAAAATTTAAAACTCCATCAAATATTCAGCCTATACAAAATTCTAATGTTCGAGGTATTACCCAAGGTTCTGAATACATAATTATTGCGCATAAAGACTTTTCTTCGCAAGCACAGAGATTAGCTAATTACAGGGCTAATCAGTCACCAAATCCAATTAGCACAACTTTAGTCTATGTTGATGAAATCTATAACGAATTTTCAAGCGGTTCATTAGACCCAACCGCAATAAGAGATTTTATTGCTTATGCATATAGTAATTGGCAGATAAGACCAAGTTTAGTTTTGTTATTTGGTGATGGTGACTATGATTATCTTAATGTTGAAGGCAAAAATCAAAATTTTATTCCAACTTTTCAAACACGTGAGTCTTTAGCAGAATTATATTCTTATCCTTATGATGATTTTTATTCACGTGTATCGGGGAATGATTTAATCCCGGATGTTGGAGTTGGACGATTAAATGTTACAAATATTGCCGAAGCAGAAATCGTTGTTGATAAAATAATTACTTATGAATCCCAGAAAGAGCGAAGCTTGTGGTGTAATACTATTACATTAGTTGCTGACGATGGACTTACATCAGAGACTAATGATGGGGCACGACATACAGATCAATCAGAAGACCTTTCAAGAAATTATATTCCGAAGACTTTTGATCAAACAAAGATATATCTCGTTGCTTATCCGACAGTTATAACAGGCGGCGGGAGACGAAAACCGGCTGTTAACCAAGCTATAATTGACGCTGTTAATAATGGCACTCTGATCTTGAATTTTATTGGGCATGGCAATCCGGATGTTTGGACTCACGAAAATGTTTTCCTAAAAGATATCACTATCCCACAATTGAAAAATGATAAATACTTTTTCTTAACTGCGGCAACATGTGATTTCGGTAAGTATGACGTACCAGCAGATCAAAGTGCGACCGAGTTAATGCTGCTAAAAGAAGCAAGTGGTTTAATAGGTGCTTTTACAGCAAGTCGCCCTGTATTCTCAATTTCAAACGCAGCGTTGAATAATATGTTTTTCCAGAATATGCTGCAAATAAAAGATACGGATTTACTTCCGAGAAGAATAGGTTATGCTTTTATGGATACTAAAATAATGGGGACAAATGATAGAACTAACGATGAGAAGTTTATATTATTCGGTGACCCGGCAGTAAGACTCAATCAACCCGAAAATCCCGTAACTATTGATTCAATAAATGATTCGGACCTTAGTGTTGATGTGCAGGTTAGTGCACTTGGTAATGTTGATATTACCGGTTCGTTTAAAAACTTAGATGGTTCTCAAAGTAATTTTAACGGCGAAGCTATAATATCGGTTTTCGATGCAAAAAGAAATATTTCGATTCAGGAGCTTGGTTATAAATACAGAATATCACAACAAGGTGGTCTAATTTTTAGAGGTAGAGTAACCGTATCTAATGGAAAATTTAATACCAATTTTACTGTTCCTAAGGATATTTCGTATCAAAATGAAAATGGGAAAGTTGTAGTATACGCCTTCAATAACGAAGTTGATGGGACCGGTTTTACCGAGCGTATAATTGTTGGTGGGACAGATACATCAAGTGTTAATGACGGTAGAGGTCCTAATATTGAAATTTATTTTGACGATCTTTCTTTCGACAACTCTTATTTGGTTAGTTCTAATTTTACTTTACTTGTTAAGCTTGAAGATGAAACAGGTATAAATACAACTGGTTCCGGAGTAGGTCATAACCTCGAAGGTATAATAAATGACGATGAAAATAATCCGATAGATCTTACATCAAATTTTGTCGGTGATTTGGATGCTGGCGGTAAATCAGGTGTTGTGAGTTATAGATTTTCTAATTTTGACGAAGGCGATCATAAACTTAAAATTAAAGCTTGGGATGTATTCAACAATTTGTCAACCGAAGCAACTTTCTTCTCTGTTGTTAATTCCGATCAACTGGCAATAAGAGAAGTGGTAAATTATCCGAATCCGTTTTCTTCAAATACGACATTTACATTTCAGCAGAACTTAACAAAAACTCTCAATGTAAAAGTGAAGATTTATACAATTGCCGGAAGACTTATTAAAGAAATTGAGCAATTTAATATATTAGATAAATTTGTTAGAATTCATTGGGACGGGCGTGACGAGGACGGAGACCAACTCGCTAACGGTACTTATCTTTACAAACTTATTGTTGAATCAACAGACAAAGAATTTAGAGAAACAGTTTTAGGTAAATTAGCAGTTATTAGATAAATTTTATTTAATCTTTATTTGGAGGTATTTCAAGATGAAAAAAGTCGTGTTTCTTTTAATGACAATAGTGATGTTTTTTGGTGCACAGAACAAATTCTTTGCACAGGGTGAAGCTGCTGTTCCATTTCTGCTTTTAGCACCTGATTCGAGAGCCGGCGGTATTGGTGAATCCGGCACCGGATTAGCCGATAACTCCGCTGCAATATTTTGGAACCCTGCCGGTATTGCATTCTTAACTGGTTCGGAAGTTAGTGTTACCCATAGTAATTGGCTGCCGCAGTTTAATCTTGACCTGTTTTATGATTATCTGACTTATCGCCAATATATTGAAAGTCTTGACGGTAGTGTTACCGCAAGTATTACATACATGAACTTTGGGGAGTTTGTTAGAACATCATCTCAATCTCCTGACCCCATCGGTACATTCCGGTCATTCGATGCCGCATTGACTTTGGGGTATGCAACTAAATTAAGCAATGATTGGGGTATGGGTTTTAACTTTAGAGTTATACACAGCCGTTTATCCGATCAGCCGACTGAAAACGAACAGGGAAGTGGTGTCGCAACTTCTGTCAGTTTCGATATTGGTGCGATGTGGAGACCTGAAACCTTAAATATTCCGTTCATAGGCGATATGGGAAATAGATTTTCAATTGGCGTTAACTTGAGCAACCTCGGTCCTAAAATTACTTATATCGATCAAGCACAATCTGACCCGATTCCTACTAACTTTAGATTAGGTTTTGCTACAAGAATTTTTGAAGATGAATATAATTCGTTAACCTACACACTGGATTTCAGTAAACTTCTCGTAAGCAGAGTTGATAGCGGTAAAACAAAAGATGAGTTTTATAAAGCAATATTTACCGCTTGGGGAGATCAATCTTTTGGCGAAGAACTTAGAGATATTGTTACTTCGATGGGATTGGAATATTGGTACGGTAAACCGGATGAATTTATGTTTGCATTAAGAACAGGTTTCTTTTATGAAGATCCGTCTTATGGCAATAGAAAATTCATAACACTCGGTGCCGGTATTAGATATGATATGTATGGTTTTGATTTTAGTTATATAACAACAGATATGTTTAAAGACGGTGAGAATCATCCGCTTTCTGATACATTAAGATTTACTCTCCTCATTGGCTGGGGATCAACTCCTTCACAAACAAAAGGTTTTCCACGCGGAATCTAATCAATATGAAAAATTCTATCTCGTTTATTCTTTCTTTAGTTTTAAGTTTGGGCATGGTAAATGCCCAAACTTCTTTTAAGCTGAATCCAAGTCCAAGAAGCGAACCATTAAGGTTAGCACAAAATGACACTTTGAAAATTCTTGCGGTAATGGTGGAATTCCAACAAGATAACGACGGCAATACATTCGGCAACGGAAAATTCGGTTCAATGTATTCTAAAGATTACGGTAATACTATTTTAGACCCTTTGCCTCATAATGCAGCTTATTTTGAAAGTCATCTTGAATTTGCACGAAATTATTTTAATAAAGTTTCGGATGGAGTCTTTAATATTTCATACACTGTATTCCCGAATATAATTACTGTTTCAAAAACTATAAGAGATTACTCACCTCCTCCGCGAACTGAGGATTTTTCTGGGTTAGCATCTTTTGCTCAAGAAGTCTGGCAACTTGCCGATCAAACCGGGCAAATTGATTTTTCCAAATATGATATGTTTACAATATTCCATGCGGGAGTCGGTCGAGAAATTCCTACACCAGGCAGTATCGGATTGGAGCGAGATATACCTTCGTTGTATTTAAGCGAGAACGCATTTAAAAGAATTCTTGGTAGTTCATTTAATGGAATCCCTGTTAACAATGGAAGCTTTCTTATTAATAATACTGCAATATTACCATCAACAGAGAATAGAGAAATTGAAAGTTTCGGTCAAGTATATTTGCAAGAATTTACAATTAACGGGTTGATTGTTGGTACAATTGCTTCTCATATGGGGTTGCCGGATTTATTTAATACCGAAACCGGAACAAGTGCGATAGGAAGATTCGGTTTGATGGATGGTCAAGCGCTTTTTGCATACAACGGTTTGTTCCCGCCTGAACCTTCGGCTTGGGAGAAAGTGTATTTGGGATGGATTACACCAAAAACTCTTTCATTAGAAGACCAAACAGTTAATCTAACAACTTATCAAACAGCAGCAGAAGGGGATGATGTTCTTGTTAAGATACCTATTAATTCTAATGAATATTATCTTATTGAAAATCGTAAACGAGATGCTAATAAAGACGGAATTACACTTACATATAAAATCGGTTCTTCAATCAATACAATTAGGTTTGATAAGGATACGCAAAAGTTTTCTCCTTTCGGAGCAGATACTTTAATCGGCGTTGTAATTGATGTTGATGAATTTGATTGGGCTTTACCGGGTTTTCTTGAAACACAATCTTTTGATGATCCTTTCGAAGATGTAGGATTTATAATTTGGCATATTGATGAAGAAGTAATTAGACAGAATATAGAAACAAACACAATTAATAATGACCGCAGCAGGCTTGGTGTGAAAGTTGTTGAAGCGGATGGGATATTTGATATTGGAGAAGAGTTCACAACTATATTCGGTGAAACAGTTATCGGTGAAGGAACAAAACAAGATACTTGGTACAGGGGAAATCCTTCTAAATTTTATGAGAACAAATTTAATTCAAATACAAAACCGCCAGCAGTTTCAAATTCCGGTGCTAATTCTTTAATTGATATTACCGATATATCAACTATCGGAAACGAAATGTCATTCAAGATTAGTTTTAAGAGCAATTCTGTTACTAAATTAATACATAAAGAATTAACACTTGATGATGCTGTTAAAAATATTTTTGGTATTGAAAACTATATAGTTATTCATGCCGGTGATGCAATCCATCTTTATGATAATAACGGAGAATTTCTATTAACTCAAAATGAGGTTAGTGATATAAAACCGGCGGTATGGCAAAAAGATGATTTTAATTTTGTTGTCGGCTCGATTAATAATTTACTAAAAGTTGTGTCATTTGACGCTTTTGATCATACTCAACTTGTTGAATATGAGATTTTGGTTGACGAAAAAGTAACTTCTCCAATTGTTATTTCTGAAAGTAATGTTGGCTATGATATATTTATCGGGACAGAAACCGGAAAAGTCTTGAGATACAATTTTAATCAGGACAATACAGAAAAATTAATGCTCTTAGAAACGTTCAATGTTTTTAATAATGTCCCGGTTAAACAGGTTGTATATAATTATCATCAACAAGTAGTCTTTGCAATTGCAGGTAATCAATATTGGAATTCTGTTGAAGGACAAATTTATAATTATGACAATAATTTATTGAAAATTGCTGTTACGGGTTATGTTATAGAGGATATTGCTTCAAGTATTGCAGTAATACTCGACGAGGATAACAATTTTATTGTAAAACCAATTTTGGTTGGTGAAAAGATTTTTTCAGTATCCGGCGATGAACCAATCGAAGACTTTTTATTAACAGACTTAAAATATGATAGAAAATTACATATTGTCTATTCTCAAAAAAATAAAATTGGCGCTCTTAATTATGAAGGTTCTACTTCGGAATATTTTCCTGTTAATCTTAGTTCAAAATCTTCCGTAATTGAAAATAAGTACTTGCTTTCGGTGAATCTAAATGCAAATAATTATTGGGACGTTCTTGGCTTCGATCAGAATGGGATGATTTTTGCGGTTGACGGCAGAAGGGGAGAGACCATTCCCGGTTTCCCGATTTCCTCCGGTTCGGGAAGTAATGTTCACCCCGTTATTTATAAAAGCAACAACGATAGATTAATGTTGGTTAACAATAATAATGATCT
>Ga0129302_1002632_pt1 | contig 12717 bp, 9 predicted proteins | sample BlaSprsedimmetaG_FD_94476 | JGI IMG/M metagenome (GOLD analysis project Ga0129302, IMG submission 94476) | Hot spring sediment bacterial and archeal communities from California, USA to study Microbial Dark Matter (Phase II) - Blank Spring... | ecosystem: Environmental > Aquatic > Thermal springs... | reverse complement strand
TACATAAACGTTGTTTTTGTCCCGGGAATCCACCACATAACCGCTTTCGGGCTGGGTGCGGGAAAGAAAGTCAAAGGCGTGCCGGTATTTGACAAAGGCCTGCCACAGTGACTCGTGGTGGGACTGCAGGGCCTCAAAATTGCTTTGCATTTTATCGAGGGCGGGAGAGACCGAATTTTTGTAGGGAATTTTTTGCATGCGCTTCATCAGAACGGCGTGCTCCCTGGCGGCTTTCCTGGCGGCGGTGTAACCGGCCTGGTCTACCGGGGCGTTTTTCGGCGCGTCGGGAGAGCGCAGTGCGTTCTTCACATCGGCCTCGGTGAACCAGGGGTTGTACTTGCGCACCAGGTCCTCCATGCGGGCCTCGTAGATGTTTTTCTGCCTGTCCATTTCAAGCCGGTGCAGCTTCTGGTAGTTGCTCACCATCTCCTCGGCCTTTTTAATGCTCTCCTGCAGCCGGGCGTCGTGGCTGTCGATCTCTTTCTGGATGCCGGCAACCTCGGTCTGTTTTTTCTGCAAGCGGGCACGGTAACGGGCCTCAACGGCCCGCCTGGCCTCGGGGCTTTTTGCCTGAAGCAGAGCGTCGTTCATAGCGGTGCGCAACGCTTTAAGCTCGTCCCTGGCGCGTCCAAGATCACCTTCAAGTTTCTTCGACTTGTCGAGGATTTCGATAAGCCGAAGGTCTTCAAAGGCGGTGACCGTCACGGTGGAATCACGGAATTTTTTCTGGATATAACCGGACAAAAGCACCGTCCCGGCGACCAGTAGCCCGACAAAGGCGAAGATGGTGAGGTAAAGGAAGGGAGTGCGGTTCTTCCTGGTTTTAGAAAACTCGTCGCTCAGGGAATAGGTGACCTGCGGCTCGTCTTTATCGACGATGATCTCGGGCAGAAAGGTCGACTTGCTCTCTTCCAGATAATTTTTTTCTTCGTCGTTCATTTTGTTTTCATTTCCCATATGCCGTTCCAGTTTTTCGGAGCCTTGTTGTCTTTGGTCCTTTCCTTGAAAACGGCAGCCAGCGGCAGCTTGCATTTATTAAAATGGGAGTATGCTTTGCGCCAGTCGCCGTTGTAGTAATATTCCAGTCCCTTATTGAATACTTTGAAATCCTGCGCCATGCCCTTGGTCATGTACCCTCTGGGGACCGGCCAGTAGACTTTTTTGCCCTCGGTCTTCCCCTTCACTTTCACCATGTCCAACTCGAGGAAGGTAATGCCGTGGTTATGCACGTTGTTTTCGATATCGTCCTTCACGTAGTCCGAGCAGATGACCGGCACCTTGTACACCCGGGTGAGGCCCTCAAGCCGGGAGGACGCGTTAACATTGTCGCCGATGACCGTGTTGGTCATGCGGACGTACGAACCGATGTTGCCGTAGAATACCAGGCCGCCGTCTATGCCGACTCCGATCTCCAGCAGGCAGGCCTGGTAGACCTTGTCTTCCTCGGCCGTCAGCCTGCCTTTTTTGCGCTCTATCTGCTGTTTTTTGCGGATCATTTCCTGCCGCAGATCCTGGGCCAGGTCCTGGAGCTTATAGGCCGTCACCACCGACTGCATGGACTTGTTCTTGTGGATACCCTCGAACACGTCCATGGCGCCGAATACCGCCAGCAGGGCGTCCCCGATGATGGACCCGATTATGCCGTCATGGTCGACGATCTCGCGGATCGCGTTGTCATAGTGCATGTTGAGCAGCTTGATTATGTCGGCCCCCAGGGTCTCGGTGATAAACGTAAAGCTCTTGATGTCGGAGAAAAGCACCGTCAACTCCCGCTGGGTACCCTCAAGGCGCACCTCGCGCTCCTCGTAGGCCTTGAGCACCACGTCCTTGTTGGCGAACTTCCGGAAAATATTCAATAGATTGTTGATGGTGGACGAGAGCGAATTGAAGGCGATCCCCATGAAGGTGATATCGTCGTTGGGCGCGCCTTTGAGGTCGAGCATTTTAAGCTGCTGCGAGTCGATCATCTCCCGTATTTCGGAAGTGATGATCTGAATATATCGCAGTATGAACCGGAGCACGTAAATGCCCACCACCGACGAAATGATGGTAATAAGAAGGATGATCACGCTGACGTTTCGAAAGACCTGGCGCGACTCCGAAAGGAACTCGTTCTCCTCCTCGGCCCTGACGATGTACGCCTCCCACTTGGGATTGTACTTGTAGATGCCGAAATAGGACTCGCCGTTATAGGTGAACTGTATCACCCCTTCCTGCGTTTTTTTTTCAAAGTCGGCGTTCAGTTTCGCCAGGGTCTTTTTGTCCTTCAGCGCCTCCGACTTCTCGCCGTTAAAGGACTGGAAAAGAAAGCTCCCGTCGGGCTTTATCCCCAGCAACACCGATTTCTTCTTAGTGAACTCGTTGAGCCCCTTTTTCTCGATGCTTTCCATGGAGCCCTTGAGGTCGTTGTTGAACTTGTAGATCTCGTACTGGTTGTTGCTGTAGACATAAATGTCCTTGAGGTCCTTTGCCAGCAGTTCCCGGGTCAGGCTTATCATTTTCGTGCGGGTGTAGATCAGGTTGATGTAGTTGGTGGTGAGATTGGAAACCAGTATGAATATGGTAAAGACCAGGACAATTTTGAGCACCACCGGGACCACCCGGGTCCCGCCTATCTTCCTGCCGAATAGTGGTTCTTTAGCTTTTTGTGTCATACCGTTAACTTTTCTGTATTCAGGGTATCGCCACGAAAAAACGGAGCATCGAAAAGCAAACCGTGGCTTTTTGAGAATCAACCATAGTATCACTTTTCACGAGCAGAAGTTCAAATAAAAAAAGTTTTATTCGTAAAAAAATTATGAAGAAACGGCGCTCCGGAGCGTTCAACGCGTCCAAAGCGCCGCCTGTGAGACTGGTTACTTAAAGAGGATGGATTTCCCGTCGCTGGTGATTTTTACCTTTTGCTCCTCGGCAAGCTCGCCGCCCAGCAGGCGCACCGACAGGGGATTAAGCACATAACGCTGGATGGCCCGCTTGAGCGGACGGGCGCCGAACTGGGGGTCAAACCCCACTTCAACGAGGTAATCCAGGGCCTTCTGGGTGAGTTCCAGGTGCACACCCCGGTCTTTGAGCCTTTTCGCCACTTCCGCCAGCTGTAGCTTCACTATTTCCTTAATGTGCTCCCTGGCGAGAGGATTGAAAATGATCACTTCGTCGACCCGGTTCAGAAATTCCGGCTTGAAATGGTTTTTCAGCTCTCGTTCCACCCCTTGCCGACGGTCCTCCATGGGGATCGACGGGTCGCCGATATAGGCGGTGCCGATATTGGACGTCATGATGATGAGCGTGTTTTTGAAGTCCACGGTGCGCCCCTTGGCGTCGGTGAGTCGGCCCTCGTCAAGGATCTGCAAAAATATGTTGAAAACGTCCTGGTGCGCCTTCTCGATCTCATCGAACAGCAGCACTGCGTAGGGCCTGCGCCGTATCGCCTCGGTAAGCTGTCCGCCCTCGTCGTACCCCACGTAGCCCGGAGGGGCGCCGATGAGCCGGGCCACCGAATGTTTTTCCATGTATTCGGACATGTCGATGCGCACGATGGCCTTCTCGTCATTGAAGAGAAACTCGGCCACCGCCTTGGCGGTCTCGGTCTTCCCCACGCCGGTGGGACCCAGGAAGATAAAAGATCCGATGGGCCGGCTGGGGTCCTGTATGCCCGAACGCGACCTTCTCACCGCGTCCGAAATGGCGATGATGGCCTCGTCCTGCCCGACCACCCGCTGCTCGATAATGCGCTCCATTTTCAAGAGCTTCTCCTTTTCGCCTTCCAGCATCCTGCTTACCGGCACCCCGGTCCAGCGGGACACCACCTCGGCGATCTCCTGCTCGGTCACTTCCTCTTTCAGCAGGCTCTTTTCCTTCTGCACCTCGGCTAGGCCCGCGTTCAGTTCGGCGAGTTTCTTTTCCAGTTCGATTATTTTACCGTACCGTATCTCGGCCACACGGTTGAGGTCGCCTTCTCTTTCGGCCTTCTGCTCCTCGGTTTTCAGCGCATCGATCTGCTCCTTAATGGATCGGCTCTGTGCGATAATGTCCTTCTCGGCCTTCCAGTGGCCTACCAGCCCGTTTTTGCGTTCGTTCAGGTTCGCCAGCTCTTCCTCGATGCCGGCAAGCCGGTCCTTCGAGGCTTTATCCTTCTCTTTCTTTACGGCCTCCTTTTCGACGGTGAGCTGGCGTATCTTGCGCTCGATCTCGTCGATCTCGGTGGGCATGGAGTCGATCTCCATTTTTATTCGCGAGGCTGCCTCGTCGATCAGGTCCACCGCCTTGTCGGGCAGGAAACGGTCGGTGATATAGCGGTCCGAAAGCACCGCCGCCGCCACCACCGCGCTGTCCGATATGCGCACCCCGTGGTGCACTTCGTATTTCTCCTTGAGGCCGCGCAGAATGGAGACCGTGTCCTCCACCGAGGGCTCCGACGTGAAGACCGGCTGGAAGCGCCGCTCCAGGGCCTTGTCTTTCTCGATGTATTTCTGGTATTCGTTCAGGGTGGTGGCGCCGATACAGCGCAGCTCTCCCCGCGCCAGGGCGGGCTTGAGCATGTTGGTGGCGTCCATGGACCCCTCGGCGGCGCCGGCGCCCACCAGGGTGTGCAGCTCGTCGATGAACAGCACCACATGCCCGTCGGACTCCTCGATTTCCTGGATGACCGCCTTGAGCCGCTCTTCGAACTCGCCGCGGTATTTCGCCCCGGCGATGAGGGCCCCCATGTCCAGGGCGACCAACTGCTTGCCCTTTAAATTCTCGGGGACATCCCCCGCCACGATGCGCTGGGCCAGCCCCTCCACGATGGCGGTCTTCCCCACCCCCGGCTCGCCGATGAGCACCGGGTTGTTCTTCGTGCGCCGGGTGAGCACCTGCATGACCCGCCGTATTTCTTCGTCGCGGCCGATGACCGGGTCCAGTTTGTTGACCCGGGCAAGGTTGGTGAGATCTCGGCTGTAGCGCTCCAGGGCGTTATACTTCTCCTCGGCCGAGGGGTCAGTAACGCGCTTGCTCCCCCGGATGTCCATGAGCACTTTTAATATGTTTTCCCTGGTAAGGCCATGGCCGGAGAGGATCTTTCCGGCGGCGCCGGAGCGGCTGTTCGCCAGGGCGAGTATCATGTGCTCGGTGCTCATGTACTGGTCCTTGAGCTTGACCGCCTCGTTCCACGCCTCGTTGAGGGCGTCACGCAGCGACGAAGACATGGCGCCGCCGCCGGGGCCGCCGCCTATCTGCTTCGGCAGGGCCTGTATGGCCCCTTCCGCCTCGCTGCGCACGTCATAGGCCGATACCCCGATTTTCTGGGCGATGGTATGAAAAATCCCTCCCTCCTGGTCCACCAGGGCCTTGAGTAAATGTTCGGGCTGAATTTCATAATGGTTAAGGTTCGTGGCCTCGTTCTGGGCCGCGGCAATGGCATCCTGCGCCTTCAGCGTAAGTTTATCCATCCGCATGATAATTCCTCCAATACAATGGTACTTTCAAGGGCAGGGAAACACCGTCCTCGTGATGAATGGGGATGCCGGATAGCCTTAAGTACGCACAGACCCTCACAAAGAGGGGGATCGACTCCCGCGGGGCCTGATGGTTTACCCCGGCAGGTTTTTTTCTTTGATACTACAGCTTTAATCTACATTAAAAATCTCTGTCCGTCAACCGCCCCGTGCCGATTTATAAACCCGCCGTGTGTGCGGCTCCGAAGGCCCTGCCTGAAGCGCGGGGCGCCGGTTCACCCGGGCCGCGGGTTTTCGCTACAGGCGGTTGGCCATCTGGTCACCCCGGCCGGCCCTGCCCCAGACAGGGGCCCCGTCCGCGGCCCGGGTTATGGACCGCACGGTCAGACTTTTCCCCTCTTCCCCCATGCTCATGACGCCGGCGATGATGACGGCGACAAGTTCTGTATCGTCTCGCCGCGCGGCCCGGGGCCCGGCGACTGTCCCATTTACGCGGCCGGTTTCCCCCGCGCGGGCGTGTCTGTTCCTTGAAATTATTTCCATGGACTTAAGCACCAGCGAAAGAAAAATAAGCGCGCAAAACACGATGCCCATTCCGAGCACGGTTATTATCAGTCCTGTGTTTAATTTGGCGATTGTATCCATTCCCGACCTCTTTCATTTTGTCGCACCGCAATAAAACCAGGCCCCGGGGCCCCGCGCGCGAATAGAGCTGTTCTCAGCCCAGCATCGCGATGAAAACGCCGGCGGCTATCGCCGAACCGATAACCCCCGCCACGTTGGAGCCCATGGCGTGCATAAGCAGATGGTTCGACGGATTATACTGCTGTCCCACCGCCTGAGAGACCCTGGCCGCCATTGGCACCGCGGAGACGCCGGCCGAACCTATCAGCGGGTTTACCTTCCCCCCGGAGAGTACATTCATCAGCTTGCCGAACAGCACGCCGGAGGCGGTCCCCACGCAGAAGGCGGCGAGACCCAGGCATATAATGCTCAGGGTCTTTGCCTGCAGGAAGAGCCGGCCGTTGGCCGTGGCGCCGACGGTAACTCCCAGCAGGATGGTGACAATGTTGATGAGCTCGTTTGAGGATGTTTTCAGCAGCCTGTTCAGAACGGGCTGCATGAAAACCGCTTCCCGGAAAAGGTTCCCCAGCATGAGCATGCCGATGAGCGGCGCGGCAGCCGGGACCACGAGGGACACGACGACCGTCACCAGTACCGGAAATATGATTTTCTCGGTCCGGGTCACTTCCCGCAACTGCCCCATGACCACTTCCCTTTCTTTCCGGGTGGTCAGCGCTTTCATTATGGGAGGCTGGATCATGGGCACCAGCGCCATATATGAATATGCCGCCACGGCGATGGGCCCCAGCAGATGGGGCGCCAGGCGGGACGTCAGGTAAATCGCGGTCGGTCCGTCGGCGCCGCCGATAATGCCGATGGACGCCGCTTCCTTGATCGTAAAAGTGAGGCCCGGAGTGAAATCCAGCAGAAGCGCGCCCAGAAATGTGGCGAATATGCCGAACTGGGCCGCCGCGCCCAGAAGAATGCTTTTGGGGTCGGCGATCAGCGGGCCGAAGTCGGTCATGGCACCGACGCCAAGAAAAATCAGCGGCGGGTATATGCCCAGCTTGACACCCTGGTAGAGATAATAGAGCAGCCCTCCCATCTCTCTGAGATGGTGCGTGTGCTCTCCGGTCAACGGATCTGTCACCGCCTTGTACACCGGCGGCTCCATAAGGCCGGCCAGGGGAAGATTCGCCAGCAGCATCCCGAAGGCGATGGGGACCAGGAGCAGCGGCTCGAACCCCCTCTTCAGCGCCAGGTAAATCAGTACGCCGGAAATGATAATCATGACCCCCTGCTGCCAGGTGAACGCGGAGAACCCCATGCTCGTCAGGAACTTTCCGAGTAAGTCTAAAAACAACATTGGAACACCTCCATCCCGGTTTAGCGTCAACTACCCGGCATCAGCTCAGTTCAATCATCAACTGGCCGGTATTGACGACGTCCCCGACCTTTACCGCGATAGAAGCGACGGCGCCGTCCACGCCCGCCCTGATCTCGTTCTCCATTTTCATGGCTTCCAGCACCAGCAAAACCTGGCCCTTCTTCACCACCTCACCCAATCCGGCCGCGATACTCAGGATGGTTCCCGGCATGGGGGCGGTGACGGTCTTCCCCCCCGCCGGTACGGACGGCGCGGGCCGTGCTGTCCCCGGGGCCGATGGCGCCGGAGAAGAAGGCGCGATTGGACGGGCCGAAGGGACCGGAGCCCCGCTGCTCACTTCTTCCACTTCCACTACATATGTGGCGCCATTGACAGTCACATTAAATTTTCTCATTATCCTCGATTCTCCTTCAATAAAGAGTCTGTCTCATCCTTCCGCGCGCGGCCGTGACAACCGGTCCATGCCCGTCATAAAGGCACATTGCCGTGCTTTTTCGGCGGCAGGGCCTCGCGTTTGCCCGCCAGCATTTCAAACGCGCTCACGATCATCGGCCGTGAGGCGGCGGGCTCGATCACGTCATCAACGAAACCCCTGGCCGCGGCGATATAGGGAGTGGCGAACCGGCCGCGGTATTCGGCGATCTTGTCCGCTCTCGCTTTTGCCTTGTCCTCAGCCGTGTCGATATCATTCTTGAAGATGATGTTCGCCGCGCCGTCGGGGCCCATCACCGCGATTTCCGCCGTCGGCCATGCGAATACTACGTCGGCACCCAGGTCTTTGCCGCACATGGCGAGGTAGGCGCCGCCGTAGGCCTTGCGCACCACCAGGGTAACTTGGGGACCGTGGCCTCGGAATAGGCGTAAAGCATCTTGGCGCCGTGACGGATGATGCCGCCGTACTCCTGCGTGGTGCCGGGGAGGAAGCCGGGAACGTCGACAATGGTGAGAACGGGCACATTGAAGGCGTCGCAGGTGCGGATAAACCGCCCGGCCTTGTCGGACGCGTTGATGTCCAGGCAGCCCGCCAGCTCCATGGGCTGGTTGGCGATGATCCCGACGCTCTTCCCGTTCATCCTGGCGTAACCGGTTATGATATTGCCCGCATAGTAGGCCTGGACCTCCATGAAATCGCCGTCATCGACAATAGCGGTGACGATCTCCTTCATGTCATAGGCTTTGCCGGGGCTGTCGGGCATGATGGCGTTGAGGCGCTCTTCCCTCCTGTTCAAGTCGTCGGTACACTCGAACGCCGGCGCCGATTCCAGGTTATTGGAGGGAAGAAAGCTCAAAAGCCTTCTGATCTGCTCGACACAACCCCGGTCATCGTCGGCGAAAAAATGCGCGACCCCGCTCACGCTGTTGTGGGTCATGGCGCCGCCGAGGTCTTCGGCCGAAACTTCCTCGCCGGTCACGGTCTTGATGACCTGGGGCCCGGTTATGAACATCTGGCTGGTCTTGTCGACCATGAAGATAAAGTCGGTTATCGCGGGTGAATACACCGCGCCGCCGGCGCTCGGTCCCATGATCGCGGAGATCTGGGGAACCACTCCGGACGCCCTGGTATTGCGGAAAAAAATATTGCCGTAGCCTGAAAGAGCATCCACCCCTTCCTGTATACGCGCGCCGCCGGAATCGTTCATGCCGACGACGGGGGCCCCCACCTTTACCGCCATGTCCAGGACCTTGCAGATTTTTTTCGCGTGCATTTCGCCCAGCGATCCCCCGATGACGGTAAAGTCCTGGGCATATGTGTACACCAGCCTGCCGTCGACCGTGCCGTATCCGGTAACCACCCCTTCGGCGGGTGCTTCGGTTTTCTCGAAACCGAACTCGGTGCAGCGGTGTTTGACGAAAGCGTCCATCTCGACGAAACTTCCCCCGTCCATGAGCAGGTGTATGCGCTCACGGGCGGTCAGCTTTCCGGTTTCATGCTGCCTGGCAACTTTTTTTACGCCGCCGCCGCGTTCTATGGAAGCCCTCAGCTCCCGCAATTCATTGATCCTTTCTGTCCCCATCTGCCGCCGCCTCCTCGCTTATTTTCTCTCGCAGAGTTCTATCAGGACACCGCCGGTGCTTTTCGGATGAAGGAACGCGATTTTTGCCCCGCCGGCGCCGTAACGCGGCTTCTCGTCAACGAGCCTCACGCCCTGCGCCTTCATTTTTTCCAGCGCCGCTTCGATGTCGGGGACGCGGAAGGCTATGTGCTGGACCCCCTGCCCGTTTTTTTCGATGAACCGGGCGATCGGGCCGTCGGGTGATGTCGACTCAAGCAGTTCGACTTCCGAATCACCCACCGGGAAGAAGACCACTTTCACTTTCTGCTCTTCGACTACTTCTTCACCCTTGGCTTTGAGTCCCAGAGCTTCATATATCTTCTTTGACTCCTCCAGGTTCGAAACCGCGATACCGATATGATCGACTTTTAGTACCATTTTGTCCTCCACCGAGTTGTTATAAAAAAATTGCTCTGGAAACCCCTTTGAACCAACCCTCCGCCGAGGGCAAAAAACCGGCCGCGGCCGCTCAGGCTTTCATGCTGCCGGTTTCACTAAACCTCGCGTGCCACGACAGCGCTTCCCGCAACAGGTGCGGCGTGTGCCTGAAGCTGCCTGCCGCGGCCCGCTCGAAATAATCCCTGAGCATGGGCCGGTAGTCAGGGTGGGCGCAGTTATTTATGACCACCTTCGCCCTTTCCTTCGGGCTCAGGCCCCTCATGTCCGCGACCCCCTGCTCAGTAATAATGACCATCACGTCGTGTTCGGTGTGATCCACATGTGAGCACATGGGCACTATCGAAGAAACGGCGCCCTTGCGGGCGGTCGATTCGGTCGTGAATATGGTAAGATAACCGTTGCGCGCGAAGTCGCCGGATCCGCCGATACCGTTCATCATGCGCGAGCCCATAATGTGGGTCGAGTTTACGTTTCCGTAAATGTCACACTCGATGGCGGTGTTCATGGCGATGACGCCCAGCCTTCGGGCCACCTCCGGGTTATTGCTGATCTCCTGCGGCCTCATGATGATGACATCACGGTACCGCCCGATGCCTTCGTAGAAGCGCTTAAGGCCGCCGCCGGAAAGGGTAAGGGAAGTGCACGAAACCGCCCCGGTTTTCCCCGCGTCGATGAGGTCCAGCATCGAATCCTGCACGACCTCGGTATAACAACTGAGATTTTCGAAACGGGAACCGGTGAGACCGGCGAGCACCCCGTTGGCGACGCTTCCCACTCCCGACTGCAGCGGCAGCAGGTTGACGGGCAGCCGTCCTCTCCTGACTTCATTTTCGAAGAAGTCGATCAGGTTGCCCGCGATGGCCCTTGCGGCTTCATCGACCGGGGCCAGGGCACGGGTGCCGTCCTTTATGCCGCACATCACGACGGCGGCGATTTTTTCGGAGCCGCAGGGGATGTACGGGGTCCCTATCCGGTCGTCGGCTTTCAGTATGGGGATCGGTTTTCGGCCGGGCGGGTCCTCCGGAGTGTAGATGTCTGACATGCCCATGAGATCCAGGGGCTGGGTCGTGTTGACCTCGACAATCACCTTTTCGGCCATTTGCACATAACTGGGCGTGCAGCCTACCGAAGTGGAGGGAACGATGTGGCCGTCTTCGGTAATGGCGACGGCCTCGACAATGGCTAAATCGATCTTTCCGAGAAAGCCGTAGCGGACGTACTGCCCCACCTGGCTCAGGTGCAGGTCGGTATATTCGGTCAGGCCCTCATTGATAGCGCTGCGCATGTCGTCAGTGGTCTGGTAGGGGAGCCGTTTTGCCACCATCTTCGCCCGGGCGAGAGAACCGTCCAGTTCATCCCCCACCGACGCCCCGGTGCAGAGCGTGACCCTGAGGTTTTCGCCGCCTTCGGTGACCCGCCCGGCCAGGGCCATGGGAACGCATTTTGGATAGCCCGCGGGGGTAAATCCGCTGCATCCGAGCGTCATGCCGTCCTTTACCATCGCCGCGGCCTGCCCGGGTTCCATGATTTTACCCGCGCATTCCTTATTGCGAATTCTGTCCCCGTGCATTAAACATTCTCCATTTCTTTACACCGCGTCAGCCCCGCATTGATAATTGCATTACTGCCCCCCGGGCATACCACGCGAACATGCCCCGGGTAAAAAGTACGGGCCTTCATTAGTCATTATTCAGTTTTCTATGCCCGCCCTGGCGCCGACCCCGGCATTGTAGTAATGCTTGATCTCCTTCATTTCGGTGACGAGGTCGCAGGCATCGATAAGTTCGGGCGTCGCTCCCCGGCCGGTGATGATTAGCTCCTTGTTGACGGGTTTGAGGCGTATACATTCAAGTATTTCATCGACGGTGACAAGCTTAAAGAGGGAAGCGGTTACAATTTCATCGAGAACGACGATGGAGTATGACTCGTCGGCGAGCGCTTCCTTCGCCCGGGCCAGGGCCCTGCGGGCGAGGCGGTAATGCTCTTCAATGCTCTCGTCGTCGGGCCGGCAGAAGACGGGGCTGCCGTACTGCTCTATCACCACCAGTCCGCCGAAACGGCGCACCGAGTCAAGTTCGCTGTACCGCTGCCCTTTCATGAACTGTATTATTATGGTGCGCAGTTCCGCGCCGGCGGCGCGGAACGCGAGACCCAGGGCGGCGGTGGTTTTCCCCTTTCCGTTACCGGTGTACAACTGCACGTATCCCTGCTTTAACATGGCTTTCTCCACAATCGAAACCCGTCGTTACGGCGGTCGCTCACCGCCTGCCCTCAAAAACTTCAATAAGCTCAGCGGCAGCCGCCGTCGGGGGCATGGTCCCTTCGACGACCGCTTTTTCTATTGCCGGCAGAATCTCCGCCACCCGCGGGTTTTTATAGAAAACCGCGCTGAGGTGCTCTTCCAGCATGGAACGCATCCAGTTGAGGGCCTGGGTCCTGCGCCGGCGCCCGAACTCTCCCGATCGGCGGGTAGTGCTCACGAATTCCTCAACAACGGCCCAGACCTCCCCCATGCCTTCGCCCCTGAGTGCGGAACAGGTGTAGACCCGGGTCTGCCAGCCCCTGGTCGCCGGCTGGAGGTAATGGAGCGCACGCTCGTACTCGTTGCGGGCCGCCTCGGCCGGGGCCCTGTTGTCGCCGTCCGCCTTGTTGATGACGAGCGAGTCGGCGATCTCCATGATCCCCTTCTTGATGCCCTGCAGCTCGTCCCCCGCCCCGGCGATCATCAGCAGCAGAAAAAAATCCACCATGGAGCGGACGGTAATCTCGCTCTGCCCCACGCCGACGGTCTCGACCAGGATCACATCGAATCCCGCGGCCTCGCACACCAGCATGGTCTCGCGGGTCTTTCGGGCGACCCCGCCCAGGGCCCCCCCGG
>Ga0129302_1002631_pt1 | contig 12718 bp, 16 predicted proteins | sample BlaSprsedimmetaG_FD_94476 | JGI IMG/M metagenome (GOLD analysis project Ga0129302, IMG submission 94476) | Hot spring sediment bacterial and archeal communities from California, USA to study Microbial Dark Matter (Phase II) - Blank Spring... | ecosystem: Environmental > Aquatic > Thermal springs... | reverse complement strand
TTGGTAAGTGAAAAATTCGGTCGCTGTCAGTATTTCTTAATTGTTGATTCAGGCACAATGAAGTTCGAAGCGGTTTCAAACTTAGGCGAACAAATGCAGAACGGCGCAGGACCTAAAGCTGCAGAGTTGATAATCAACAAAGGGGCAGAGGTTTTACTTACCGGACACGTTGGCGATAAAGCTGAAGATGCCCTAAAAAGATCGGGTATTAGAATTGTTGACGGATTTACCGGAAACGAAAAAGTAAAAGATGCATTGAATAACTATCTAAAAACAAAGGAGAATTAAGATGAATAAAGAAGACTTAATCAAATTGATGAATCAGAACTTAGCTAATCTTTCCGTACTTAACGTAAAACTACATAATTATCACTGGAACGTTAAGGGAATTCATTTCAAACCTATACACGAGATGACAGAAGCTTATTATGATTATTTCATTGAACAATATGATGAAGTTGCAGAAAGAATCGTGCAGCTTGGCGGTAAACCATTGGCTACATTAAAAGACTATTTAGATAACACAACATTCAAAGAAGAATCTAAAAATGAATTCGACGGCAAAATAGTTTTGCAGGGCGTTCTTTCTGATTTTGAAAAGTTGAAAGAAGAGTATAAAAAAATGGCTGAAGCTGCTGATGAATTAAATGATTCAACAACTGTAGCCTTAGCAGAAGATAACATTGCTTGGCTCGAAAAAGAAATATGGATGGTTAAAGCAAGCGTAGCGTAAAGTTATTTTTAAAACTTGGGCAACCTTCGAGGTCACATGCATTACGACCTCGAAGGTTACTGGTAAAATTATATCCAGGATTATTCAGATAAAGGAGAATATAACTTGTACGTCCCAACAAAAATATTTTTCACTAAAGGAGTCGGAAGACACAAAGATTATCTCAGCTCCTTTGAAGCTGCTTTAAGAAATGCCGGAATTGAAAAATGTAATTTAGTAAACGTAAGCAGCATATATCCGCCCGGCTGTAAGAGAATAAGCAGAGAACAGGGATTAAAAGAAATTAGCGCCGGTCAAATTACTTTCGCGGTAATGGCAAGAAATTCCACAAACGAACCGAACAGATTAATCGCTTCTTCAATTGGAGTTGCAATTCCCAAAGATCAAACTCAATACGGTTATTTATCGGAGCATCATCCATACGGTGTTAAAGAACAAATTGCCGGGGATTATGCAGAAGATCTCGCAGCACAAATGCTTGCAACAACACTGGGAGTTGAGTTTGACCCGGAAACAGCTTGGAACGAGAGAGAACAAGTTTTCAAAATGTCGGGTAAAATTGTTCGCACTTTTAACATAACACAATCTGCCAAAGGAGATAAACACGGACTGTGGACAACGGTACTTGCGGCGGCAATACTTTTACCATAATTCAGAAAACATAAAAACGGGCTCACAATGAATCTAAAGTTGACAATACTTTATGATAACAATCCATTCAAAAAGAAATTACAAACAGATTGGGGCTTTGCCTCCTTTATTGATACCGGCAAAAATAAAATTCTTTTTGATACCGGCGATAACGGGGAAATTCTTTTAAGTAATATGGCAAAACTCGGTATCGATCCTAAAATTATTGATACGGTTTTCTTATCTCATTTTCATCACGATCATACCGGCGGTTTAAAAGAATTTCTAAAAATTAATTCGAATGTGAACGTATATTTTCCACAATCCTTTCCTCTTGAGTTAATTAAGTTGATTAAAGAAAGCGGGGCGAATCCAATTACCATTTCCGATTTTACGGAAATTTTGCCCGATGTATTTTCATCCGGTGAAATTAAAGCCGCAATCCCTGAACAATCACTTGTTATCAGAAGACCGAATGAGCTTATTATTATCACGGGTTGCGCTCACCCGGGGATAGTTAGAATTGTTCAAAAAATTAAAGATAAATTTCCCGATGAACTTATATATATTATACTCGGAGGATTTCATTTACACAAATTAAATGAAAATGAAATAAACGATGTGATTAAAAAATTGTACGAGATGGTTATATCTGTTGCACCTACTCATTGTACGGGAGACGCTGCAAGAGAAATGTTTAAAAATGCCTTTGATACTGATTATGTTGAAACTGGTGTCGGGAAAAATTTTATAATAAAATAGAAAAGTTAAACGACAAGGAGAGCTTATGAAAGATCATTATAAAAAGCTCGCGGAAGATTTACTTAACCTTGCCGGAATCAAAATGAACGGAAGTAATCCGTGGGATATTCGAATTAACGATGAAAGATTTTACAAAAGAGTTATTACTCAAGCTGAACTCGGTTTAGGCGAATCTTATATGGACGGGTGGTGGGATGCGGAAAAAATTGATGAGTTAATATTTAGAATCGTGCGCGCAAATCTACAAAACAAAGTTAAACGCAATCTTAAAATTGCTTTTCAACTTGCCGGTTTCTACTTACTAAATATGCAGGCAAGAAGACGTGCATTTATCATCGGCGAAAGACATTACGATTTGGGAAACGATTTGTTTAAAAATATGCTCGATAAAAGAATGAATTACAGCTGTGCGTATTGGAAAGATGCCGAAACACTGGATGAAGCTCAAGAAAACAAATTAGATTTAATCTGTAAAAAACTTTATTTGGAACCCGGGATGAAAGTGCTCGATATCGGCTGCGGATGGGGGGCTTTTGGGAAATATGCTGCCGAAAAATATGGAGTTGAAGTAGTGGGCATTACCGTATCAAAGGAACAAGTTGCTCTCGGTAAAGAAATGTGTAAGGGTCTACCCGTTGAATTTCGTTTGCAGGATTACCGTGAACTTAATGAAAAGTTCGATAGAATTGTTTCCGTTGGTATGATTGAGCACGTCGGCTACAAAAACTACAAAGAATATTTCCGGGTTGCATCAAGGTGTTTGGATGATGACGGACTGTTTCTTCTTCACACAATCGGCGGCACAAGATCAACCAAAAATACAGACGCTTGGACACACAAATATATTTTCCCGAACGGGATGCTTCCGTCTATTGCGCAACTCGGTAAAGCAGTTGAAAAATTATTTGTTGTTGAAGACCTGCATAATTTCGGTGCTTATTATGATAAAACGTTGATGGCTTGGTACAAAAATTTCGATAATAATTGGCAGAAACTAAAAGACAAATACGGTCAAAGATTTTATAGAATGTGGAAATACTTTTTGCTCTCTTGTGCCGGTGCATTTAGAGCAAGAAATAAAAATCAGCTTTGGCAAATTGTGTTATCTAAAAACGGTGTGCTGGGAGGTTATAACTCAATAAGATAGCCTTTGCGTCCTTGCGATTGATATTTATTGTCTAACCGCGAAGGCACCGAGACGCAAAGAAAAAGTATTTCAGTTTTACAAAACGATAATCAGGTTACGGAGAGAAAATGTCAAAATTCGGTTTAGCTTTAGGCGGCGGTGGTGCACGGGGATTGGCACACATAGGCGTGCTTAAAGTTCTCGAAAAAGAGAACATCAAAGTTGATGTTATAACCGGATGCAGTATGGGTGCGCTTATCGGTGGAATGTATGCTTATCTCGGCAACGCAAAAGAAGTTGAAGAATTTATTTATGAAACCGTTATTCATCCTAAGTTTTTGGAGCTTGGAATAGATAAATTAAGTGAAAGTGAAAAGCCTGATAAAAATTACTTCGATCAATTTTTTGATTACCTGGATAAGCGTTACCAAGTTTTAAAGTCTCTTAACCATCTTTCTTATTTCGATGAAGAAACTACAAACGAAATGTATAATTTGATTCCCGATGTAAAAATTGAGAGTCTAAAAATAAAATTCTCTGCAATAGCTACGGATTTAATTAGCGGTGAAGAAATAAACTTTACTAAAGGAAGTTTAAGAGAAGCAATAAAAGCAAGCTCAGCTATTCCCGGGATCTTTCCGCCGGTGAAGTATCAAAATTATTTTTTAATTGACGGCAGCGCATCGGAAAGTGTACCTGCCGGAAGAGTAAGAGAACTTGGAGCAGATAGAGTTTTAGCGGTAGATGTTATGCGCCCGATTAAAACCGTAAAACAACCTCAGAATGTTATCGATATTCTTTACCGCGCTGAAGATATAACTTCACATCATCTTTCAATATTAAGATTGCGTGAAGCAGATTTGATAATCCGCCCAAAAGTAAAACACTTAAGCTGGGCTGATTATGAAAAGATTAATGAAATCATTTATGCAGGTGAAAAAACGGCAGAGGAAAATATAAAAGAAATCCGAAAACTGGTTGAGAGTTATTCCTTGTTGCTTAAACTGAAACATAAATTTAAGAAGCTGGATTAAAATAAAAATCATAATAAGCAGTTAAATAAAAAATTTGAGTTGGTAATGGCAAGAACACAACCGTTTGATGAACATTTAGAGGCATATGAAGATTGGTTCAGAAAACACTTTTATGTGTATGAATCGGAATTGGAAGCAGTACGGCATTTCATTCCTTATAACAAAAGAGGAATAGAGATTGGTATAGGTACAGGCAGATTTGCAGCCCCTTTAAAAATTAGAGAAGGAGTTGAACCCTCCCAAAGAATGAGGGAACACTCAACAAAGCTCGGCTTAAAAGTATATCCCGGTACAGCCGAAAGACTGCCGCTTGAAAGCCAAAGCTATGATTTTGCGTTGATGGTAACTACTATTTGCTTTGTCGATGATATCGACAAATCTTTTAAAGAAGTTCATCGAATATTAAAACCGGGCGGTAACTTTATAATCGGCTTGGTTGACAAAGACAGTCCGCTCGGGAAAATATACGAGGAAATCAAAGATCAAAACCAGTTTTACAAATCTGCAACATTTTATTCAACAGAAGAGGTAATTCAACTTCTTCTGCAAAATAAATTTGAAAACATCCAAACAATACAAACAGTTTTCGGAGATTTGGAAGAGATAAAACATCTGCAAAATTTTAAAGAAGGATATAAAGAAGGCGGCTTTGTTGTAATAAACGCCGTAAAAAAATAGAAACTAAAAATCCTACACTAAATAATTATGGAGGTATTACTATGGCACTTATGATAACAGACGAATGCATCAACTGCGGAGCATGTGAACCCGAATGCCCGAACGATGCTATTTCGGAAGGTGAAGAATTTTTTGAAATTGATCCAGAGAAATGCACAGAGTGTGTTGGATATTATGATGAACCGCAATGCAAAGAAGTCTGTCCGGTTGATGAAGCAATAGTTCAGCATCCGGATTACCAAGAATCAAAAGAAGATCTTTTGAAGAAAAAAGAAGCACTTAGCAAAAGTTAATTTAGTGCTTACACTAAGTTGATTGATAAAATAGTATTTAATTCTTTCAATAAAACCGGGTAATAAAAATATGGACTTAAGTTACCAAATAGAATATGAGTTGGAAGTAAAAACATATGATATAGATGCAGCGGGACATGTAAACAATATCGTATATATAAGGTGGCTTGAGGATTTGAGAAATATGCTATTCAAAAAAATGTTTGATTTCAATAACGTTCTAAGTAAAGAATATTACCCGGTTGTTGTTTCTACAAACATCAAGTATAAAAAAACAATTAAAAATGTTTGATACACCTTCGGGGAATATTAAACTCGTTGATTATAATCACGGAATTATGAATTTAAAAATCGAAATAAAATTAAACGACAATATTGCCGCAAGCGCAGATCAGAAATGTGTATTGATAAATCTAAAAACCTCAAAAATGATCTCACAAAAAGAATTGAATGAATTAATGAGTTATAAGTTTTAAGGAGTATAGCTTATCTTAACAAAACCATCTTTTTAGTCTGCGTAAAATCACCGACGATTAGCCTATAATAATAAACCCCGCTCGGCAAATCTTCGGCATTAAATTCGATTTCATATTCTCCGGGCTGCATTGGTTTATTTAATAATGTTTTTATTTCTTTACCGAGAATATCAAATATTCGTAGAGACACAGCATGCTGTGTCTCTACATGGATTGTAAATTGAATAGAGGTGCTCGGATTAAACGGATTCGGATAATTCTGCATTAATCCAAATTCTTTTGGTGTCTCATCTTTTTTTTTAACATCAACAATCGGCGATAAATCAAAATCTGCTACAACAGGTAAGTGATCCGAAACTTCTGTATCGTTTACATTCAGTCCGTATTCATTCAATAGTTCGGGTGACAATTTTTTTGTGTCGAAATTATAACTATTTACTAGCTTCATTACAGAACCCGAGTAAACAATAAAATCTAATCTCCCGGAAGGATAACTTCCCGGATTTGTTGTATATGTCATACCGGTATTTGTAACATAAGGTTTAGCATCATCAAGATAACTGCCGTCCCAATCGGGAGCAAAATCTTCTCCCCATAATCCGTTATAAAAAATGTTACCTGTTATTAATGTGTTGTATTGTCTTCTATCACCGACAAGGTTCATATCGCCCATTATAACAACCGGAATGTTCGGTTGAATTGTCAATACCCCGCCACTATTCATTGCATTACGAAGAAATGCCATTATTGCATCAAACTGATTTTGACGTTTTGAATCCTCCGAACCATCGGTTAAGCAGCACTTTGGATGTGCAACAATAACCAACATATCGGATTCATATTTGGGTCGTAAGTCCAACAAAAACGCACTTGATGCATTGTGAGCATCTGAAACATTTCTTGTCTCAATCGGATAACTATTTTTAATTTCAAACCTGCTAACTAAGACAACATCATAGCCGGAAACTTTTCTATTATACCACTGCTGTCCCTCGCCTGAGGGCAAATAATTTTCAACTCTATCCGCAACAGCTTGTGAAGAAGACGAATAGACTTCCGAAAAGCCAATTATATCCGGCTGAATCGCGGTAAATACATTGTTAAACTTCTGTTGTATATCAAGAGAGTCGTTTGTGATTTTATCTCGTTCAATGTTATAAGCCATTAATCTCAAATACTCGACACTTTGCTTGTTAATCGCAAATGAAGGAGGCGGATCAATTTCGCCTGATTGAAAAGTATATTCAAAACCGCCCAAATCCGGTGTGCGATCATAGTATGCACTTAAAGAAGATGAAGTGTATGCAATAAATTTTATCTTAATTGTATTGCTTGAAAAAAAAGGCAGCCCGGAAATACGTGCATCTCTGCTTATTGCAAATTCGAACTCGTTGCCGGAGAAAGTCGGTGCACCGATAAAACCGATATCATCATGATATATTGTTCTTTCAACAGTTAAATAACTTCTGCCGCGCCTTGTTCCGAAAGTATATTCAAGCTCTGCGCCTATTCCGTCAATTGATTTACCTGTTGATGCGTCATTATCGGTATCTATATAAAGCGTCATATAAACACCGTCAACATTATTATTAACAAGAACAATATCTTGAGTGGTTTGAATTCTTATATAAAGATTTTCGTCATCGTTAGTGACCCACATAGTTTTAAAATCAAACGTTCCGTAAAGATTATCACCGGCAGGATCTTCATAAAAAGTTTCTACATCATCCCAATCACTGAAATCTTCATCGATTAAAATTCTTTTCTGAGCAAAAAGAATAGAAGTAAATAATAATATAAAGAGTATTTTTTTCATGTAACTTTTTCGATTGTTGTAGAGTATAAAAACAAATGTATGAAAACTTTTTCTTAATTTTAATTCATTAACTACTCTCTGTTTGAATCAACTTGGTTTTCCTTTCATCTAATGAATTCAATTAATTTATGATGGAAATAAAATGACAAAGAATACCTTTTCAAAAAAATCACTAAAATATTTATTGCTGTTAATTTTACCCGCGTTGATACTAATTAATTGCGGAGATTCTCTCCCTGTTGAAGAAGATTTATCCGGTAAGAATTATGCACTATTAAACCAAGATAGCGTTGAAGTAATTTATCCCCAAAATGTAAAAGGGAAAATTGCAGTTATTGGATATATTTTCACAAATTGTCCCGACATTTGTCCTCTTACAACAAACAACATGCGTTTAGTCCGGGAAGCACTGAAACAAGAGAATATTACTGGAGTAGAATTTATTACGATAACTTTTGATCCGGAATATGATACTCCTTCTGTATTGAAAGAGTATGCCGAAGTTAGAAGATTAGATACGAGTGATTGGATTTTCCTGACCGGCGATAAGAGCATAACAGATCAAGTAATGAGAGATGTTGGAGTTGTTGCCGTACCGAGTGATTCGACTAAAATGGCAAGCGGCGAGATGATGTATTTTTATGTTCATACAGACCGAATTAATTTAATGGACGAAGACGGAAGAATTCGCGCTTCATATTTAGGAAGCAAACTTAATATTGAAAAAATTGTGAACGATATAAAAACTTTACTTAACTAAAACGAGAGGTGAGTTATGAAAAAATTAATGATTATTGTTTTATCGCTGTTTATTTTCTTTGGGTGCCAGGAGCAAAAAGAAGAACAAATTAAAGAAAAGGAATCTGCAAAATCAGAATTACAAAAAGCGATGAAAGAAGCTGAAACCGGATTGCATATTGTTGATGCATGGGTTCGTCCTGCAGCAATGAATAGAAATACAGGCGTATTTTTTAGTGTAATGAATCATACGGACGATAACGATACATTAATCGCGGCTAAAACTGACATTGCCGAGGAAACAGAAATTCATGAAACCTTTAAACAAGGTGACGATATGATGGGTATGCGTGAAGTCGAATTTATTGTTATTGAAGCCGGAACAGTTTTGGAATTCAAACCCATGTCGTATCATGTTATGCTTATTAATCTTAACGAAGAACTTTTACCGGAACAAGAAATTGAGCTTAAGCTTGAATTTAAACAGGCAGGTGAGCTTAAGATAAAAGCAAAAGTAGAAGACAGAATGCCGAAGATGCAAACAAAAGAAGACAAAACTAAAATGGAAATGTAAATTGGTAACCGCCGGCTTTACGCCGGCGTTTTTATTTATCTAAAATCGGTATTAATTAAAACTGAATCACTCGGTTCATATTCAAACGGAAGCATTTCTGATAAGCGTTGTCTTGCCATATAACCAAAAACCTGCAGCTTAAACTCGTCGTGATATCTTCCTCGTTTATCAAAGTAAACCGAATCGGAATGAAGTTTAATCATGGAGATTTGCGGCTGATAATTTAGATCGTTGTACTCTTTGTTATAAGTAATTTGAATTGCTTTATCTGTTTTTAAATACAATTCATTTTCTATTGTGCTTTCAGTAATAATCGAGTCAGGATAAAAAATTCGCGATATTGTTCTTCGTCCCCCGGCTCCTAAATAATATTCATTTAAATACGCATCAAATCCATTTTTTCTCATAAACATACTATCATCATAAATAAATTTTGTGCCGCCTTCGGTAACATTATCCAAATCAACTAAAATTGTTACCGAGTCTTTTTTCTCTTTAATTAAAGTATAGGCTGTAGCAAGCGGTCTTAAAAAATGCCTAAGCGAACCCATATACGCTTCAAGACGATTGTTTTTACAAACATCATAATCTTCATCAAAGTCTGATTCCATTTCTTCAAAATACGGATGCCCTGAGTATTTTATTGTGCCGTAATCGTATGAAAAATACTCGAGATAGTAATTTACAATATAACCCAAGCTTCTATTCTCAATTTCAATTGGAACATTAGTTTCGGCATACAGAATCCCTTTCTTATCTTTGTTAAAAGAGATTGTAAACGGATTTAATATTTCGCATCCCTTAGCAAACCAGGTTGACCCGAATAAACTTTCTTGAAAGATTTCCAAGTTCTTCTGCCACTCTTTATCGTACAAATCCGATATATCTATTTCGGGGAATTCAATTGGTTTGGGATGCAATTCTAAATCTACCTGGAAGATTTTATTTTTCTTTATATCGGCACTAATACTTTGATTCTCATAAGAAAGATGGGATATTATAAGGTTGTATCTGCCGGGGGGAATTTTATCGATTTCAAAATAACCGTTTCTATTAGAACTTGTTCCGACCAAAGAATTGGCGATAAAAATATTTACACTCTCAACAGGGAGTTTGGTCTGTTCATCTAATATTCTGCCCGATACTTTTCCGTAACCTGATTGTGAAAGTAAAATAACCGGAAAAAGCAAAACAAGAAGAAATATTTTCATTTATCTAATCTGCTTTAGTGTCATCTACATTAATTGCAAGAACACTTTCGGCTGTTACTATATTGATAAAAAATTCACCTTGCATCGGTTTGTTATCGGGAATTATTAAATCCGGTTTAGTAAGCCACTCTTTCGCTGAATTCCAATCATCATCCTTCGGAATGAACCATTCGGAATTATCAGCTAATTTTATAATTCTTTTTTCTTGATCTATACTTTGAACATATTGAATTTTTCCCTTCATCAAACCTTGCATTTCAACATCGTCAAAATCACCGGAACCGGAAAAATTAATTTTACTGTTTCGCAAATAGAAATATCCTGCACCGGCATAGTTTTCAACAACAAGTAAAACAGGGGTTGAATTAACTGCGATAATGATTCTGTTTGTTTTAACTGTTGTCCCGTTGGAAAAACTGACATATTGATCATTTACATTGGCAATCTTTGTATAAATATAACCCACTTCTTGAAAGTAAGTTCTTGAATCAAAACCACTACAAGAAATCAGAATAAGTGACACAATCGAAAGTGCAGCAATTTGTTTTTTCATTTTTATTTAATTTGTTGTTTTTGCGGACTCTGCCATTGTTTCGGAAACAACACCGACATACATTGTTGTTATAATGTTTGTGATTCTAATATTGTTATTACTTTTTGATACAATCACTTCGGTACCCGGCGACCATTTACTGAGTTCTTCTTTGTCTTCTTTTGTTTTCACTTTGAAGCTTTGACCGTTGCTTAACTTAATCGTTCCTTTCTCGGAATTTGTTTTTTCAACTTCAACCAATGTTCCGATGTTATATACATTTAGTTTTTCATTTAATGCAGGCACGTACAATTTATTTTTACCGACAGCACTTGCATTTTGCATTAAGGTAACATTTACTTTTTCATTTTTGATATAAAGAAAACCTTCATTCCTGTCTTTTTCTAAAACAATTATAATTGGCTGCATTGACATCGCTGTTACATGTCTATCGGTTCGCCATGCAAGGTTATTCGTCAATAAAATTAAATTGCCGTCAATTTCGTTAATAAACCCGGTGAGATACCTGACTTCTTTTTCGGCTGCGGTGAGATTAAACAGCGAAAGACAAAACACGAATAAAATGGAGTTGATAATGACTCTTGTTTTCATTGCTTCCCCCTTTGTTCTGAGTGTTTATAGTTAAAGTTAAATTATTTTTTAATTCCAAACAAGATTAAAATTAGGAATATTTTGATGCTGCGGATATTTAATATTACAATTACTATTTTATGTCTCTTAATTTGGAGAAGAAATGCATAGATTATTTATAATTGCTTTTATATCATTAATTCTGTTTTGTTCATGTGGTGAAGAAAATTACCCCGAAAAGGGAACTCCCGATTATATTCAAGAAATTAATCAATGGCATGCACAAAGAGTCGAAAGATTAAAACAACCTTCGGGATGGTTAAATCTAGCCGGATTGTTTTGGTTAAAAGAAGGTGCAAATACATTTGGGTCTGATAAGTCAAATGATTTGGTTTTCCCCGGTGGCATGGCTGATAAAATCGGAAGTTTTATATTGCAAGACTCTGTTGTTACCTTAAAAGTTAATGAAAGCGTTGATGTACTTGTTGACAGCCAGTTAGTCAAAGAACACATATTAATCCCGGATACAAAAAGAAATACAACTAAAATGAATCTCGATTCATACGAATGGAATTTAATCGTACGTTCGGGCAATATGTACGGAATTCGTCTTCGTGATCTTAATGCGGATATTTTAAAAACTTTTGAAGGCATTGAAAGATTCCCTGTTAATGAAGATTGGAAGATTGAGGCAGAGTACCAACCATTTGATCCACCGAGAGAAATTGATATACCGACAATAATCGGAACAATTGAAAAAGATTTCTCACCCGGAAAACTTGTGTTTAATATTAATGAAAAAGAATATGAACTGTTTCCAACAAAATCCGGGAATGGATTGTTTATTGTCTTTGCTGATTTAACATCAGGTGAAGAAACATACGGTGCCGGAAGATTTTTATATACAGATTTACCGGATTCAAATAACATTGTTATACTCGATTTCAACAAAGCATACAATCCGCCGTGTGCATTTTCAAAATATGCAACATGTCCGTTACCGCCAAAAGAAAATTATTTAAAAGTTAGAATTACTGCCGTCGAGAAGAATTATGATTATGGTCATTGAGAAGAAATTGTAGAAGAGTTTTTCAGTGAATTCGTTCCGGCTGGTTTTTGAATTCTAAAATGTAATCTTCAACTTCGGAATACTTTGAACAAACAAAAGATTTTTTTCTGTAACAAAATCCCAAGAAGTAGAATTTAATTATGCCGCTATACCCTTGTTCTGTTTCATAAATCTTAATGGATTTGTTCCCCAATCTTTTGCCGTAGATTAATTTGTTTTCTGCCACGACAAAGCCCTCGTTTATTATGCCCTTATTGATAAATTTTCAACGCCCTTGGAAATTCAAACGAATATAAGTGGTTTATATTGTAATTGCAATAAATAAAAACAATCAGGAGTTACCCCGAAAATTAAATGAGTATTCATCTAAGTTGTTTAGTTTATTACACATTTAGCAGTTAGCAAATGGAAAAATTAATTATATGTAGAATAACAATATTTTATTTATTCGCGCA
>Ga0129302_1002626_pt1 | contig 12729 bp, 10 predicted proteins | sample BlaSprsedimmetaG_FD_94476 | JGI IMG/M metagenome (GOLD analysis project Ga0129302, IMG submission 94476) | Hot spring sediment bacterial and archeal communities from California, USA to study Microbial Dark Matter (Phase II) - Blank Spring... | ecosystem: Environmental > Aquatic > Thermal springs... | reverse complement strand
GGCAGCTCTCTCTCGCTTTCAGGATGCCTATTTTGCCGTTGAGGGAAAAAAGCCTGAGTGGGGCATAAAGTTAATGAAAAAGCTTGATTTAAAGGCGTTTATTATTCGCAGGTCCCAGAAGATGCTGTATCATACGGCGGCTGTTTTGGCAGGCAATCTTGTCTCAGCGCCAATTATTGCCGCTTTTCAAAGCGCTGAAGCCGCGGGTATTTCAGAAGATGATTTTATACTTCGCTTTCGGCCGCTGATGCAATCGGTCCTGGATAATCTGGCAAATGAGGGAACTCAAAATATACTTAGCGGGCCAGTTAAAAGAAAGGATATCAATCTCTTAGAACAGCAGATTGAAGCTTTGAATGAGGCTGAACTTCCAGATGAATCGAAGCTGTATGACTTTCTCAGCAAATATTTACAAATAAAAGCAGGATTGTTATGAAAGAATTATTGAGAAAAGCGCTGAACGCTCCCCTTCATTGGCAAATTTTTACCGCGATGGGTTTAGGTGTGCTTACAGCGCTTTCAATGGGAGATAAGGCCCTTACTTTTCAGCCACTAGGCGATATCTTCATGCGGCTTCTGAAAATGCTTATCGTGCCACTAATCTTTTCGTCTATCACCTCAGGCGTTGCCAGTCTTGGCGATAGCCGCAGTCTGGGCCGGCTCAGTATGAAAACAATTCTCTATTATATGCTTAGTTCATTTCTGGCCATTGTTACAGGGCTTTTACTCACCAATTGGATACGTCCCGGCCTCAACGTTAATCTTCCTGAAAATGGTATAGCCTTCAATCCAGAAGGGCTGCAGACCGATGCTTCAATTTTTAATCTTTTGCTTAGAATGATACCTACAAACCCTATCAGCGCTATGGCTGAGGGAGATATACTGGCTGTCATTTTCTTTTCCATTTTTTTGGGAATGGTGATTACTATGCTGCCTGCTGCCACCAAGGAGAGATTATCACGCTTTTTTGATACTTTTTTTGCAGTGATGATGAAAATGACCCATCTGGTTATTCGTCTAGCACCCATAGGGGTATTTGGATTGATTACAACGGCTGTGGCTTCTTCTGGATTTGAACTTTTCCAGGCAGTAGGGCTATATTTTGCTACTATTGCTGCCGGTTTACTTATTCACTTTCTTGTCACATTGCCTCTTTTGTTGTGGCTCTTTACCCGCATATTTCCGCCAAAGCATCTGCGGGCTCTCTCTCCTGCGCTTGGAATGGCATTCAGCAGCAGCAGCAGCGCCGCCACCCTGCCGTTGACTATGGATTGTCTTGAGAATAATAGCGGAGTGAGTAATAAGGTATCCAGTTTTGTCGCTCCCCTTGGAGCTACTGTCAATATGGATGGCACAGCGCTCTATGAATGTGCCGGTGTTTTATTTATCGCCCAGGTTCTTGGCTTTGAGCTGGGGCTGGCGAAACAATTAATTGTGGTTATCACGGCTTTTCTGGCTTCTGTTGGTGCAGCAGCTATTCCCTCTGCCGGTCTTGTTATGATTTTTATTGTTTTAGAAGCAGTGGGTTTGGGCGGACACCCCACTGCAGGGCTCATTGTTGGGACGATGTTGGCAGTGGACAGGCCGCTGGATATGTTTCGAACGATGACCAATGTGTGGTCAGACAGTATTGGCACGGTCATTATTGCCCGCAGTGAAGGTGAAAAGCTCAATTATTGAGCCAAGATATTTACAATTGTGGAAACCATCTTTCCATAATAGTTTTTTAAAACTGCCTAAGTAACTTTTAAAATGATCTAATTAGTGAAGATCTGATTTTATGGAATTTTGTGTGAAAAAGTTTTCTCAGCTTGATCCCAGGCTATATAAAGCATTTTTTTGGCTAATCGCAAAAGTCCACTCCGAAGCCTCAGGAAACATCTGCGAAATATGAAAATTGAAGGTTATATAAATAATTGGTTTATCATCTTCACAGGGAAGAAGGCAGTTTTATTGTTTTTTATGGAATTACACTATCTTTTAAGCGCTAAAATCCGCACACTCTACTTTAAAAACCACTTTTTGGTTTATCTGTGTCTCGGGCAGTGGGCTTATTTTTGATTGATAAAATCTCTCTGAGATTTCAGAAGTTTATTTATATGAAGCAGGATGTTTTTGGCTTCATTCAGTAGTGATAAATAGAGGAGGCTATTTTTTGTGCCGACAATATTCTGTTTTATTCGTTTAACTTGTTTGCGGCGAATCTTTTCAATACCTTCTAAAATCTCTTGCTGCAAGACCTCTATGCTTTCCAGTTGATCAAAATTATTGCCCTGAATTCTATCCTGAATAATATCAAAAAGTTTATTAATTTCCTTATTGAGATTATTTAGCTCATTGACCTGTTCTGCGATGAGACCTTTATGATTGTTGTTGATGTGTGTATATGAGGGCTCAGTGATAAACTTCAGGCTGGTGACAATTTCTCGCAAGTTATCAAGCTCCTGTACATAGAAGTGGCCGCTTTCCACGGCTTCCATCTCAAGCTGCTGTATGGTTTTTGAAATATTATCACGGAGTGACTTTGTCTTTTCACTTAGCGAGTGAACTTCATTTTTAGCGTTTTTTAAAATCTTCCGGTCTTCATTTTTGAGGCCAATTATGGTATTTGAGAAAACGGATTGAATGGTTTCCAGCACTTCTACAATGTTCTGGCTGATGATAGTGACTAAAGTTTCCTGGTTGACCATCTCGCCAGAGATGAGCTGGTTTTGGACTGATTCTTCCTCAGTTTTCACTTTCTGGTTATGAAGCACATAAGTGCGGTAGATGAAATAAAACGCCAAAATCAATAGGATAGTGATACCTATACCGCCGCCGAAATGGATGGTAACAGCAAATGTGAAGGAAACTAAAAAGGCGATTAAGGCAGTCATAAACCATCCGCCAACGACAGTGAAGACCCCGGTAATACGATAGACAGCAGATTCTCTGCCCCAGGCTCTATCTGCCAGAGAGCTTCCCATGGCCACCATAAATGTAACATAAGTTGTGGACAGGGGCAGCTTCAATGAAGTAGCAAAGCTGATAATAATGCTGGCAAGTGTCAGGTTGACAGCAGCCCGAATCATATCAAAAGCTGGCTTGTCAGCAATTTTGACTCCCGCTACTTCTTCCATTGGCTTAAAACGTCTGTCGATGCGGCGGTGAATTCCAGCGGGAATAATTTGCCTGAAAACCTGAGATAATGAAATGGCGCCGCGGACGATGGAACGTGATAATGCCGAAGAGCCAAATCGCTCATAGCCTTCATCCTGTCGGCCAAGATTGACTTCGGTTTTTGTAACAGACTGTGCTTTTTTGCTAAACCATAAGGTGATGACCATAATTAGGCCGGCGAGAAGAAGGAAAATGGTCGGCGTACTAACTTTCCCTTTCATAACCGTCATCAGGAGCGTATCCGGTAGCGCTCCGGGTGTATTAATCAATTCCTGAAATGCTCTGAATCCGGCCAGTGGCACACCGATAAAATTTACCAGATCATTGCCGGCAAAGGCCATTGCTAAAGCGAATGTGCCAATGAGGACAATCGTACGGGGTATATCAAGGTGAATAATCATACGTAAGAATTGCAGCAAAACAGTCCATGAGACAAAACTAATCAGGATTATTTTGAATGTATTGCCCTTGATGAAGGCGGCCATTTCAGTGGTGAGAAAGGAAGCGCCGCCAATACCCTTCAGCAATATAAAAAAGGTAATGGCAGATATGCTGAATCCGCCCCAGATTGCCCCCCAGCGACGAAGCTGCTTATCATATTTAAAAGTAAAGACTAGGCGGGTGAGATATTGAAAGAAGACCCCCGCGGTAAATGAGACAACAATACTCAGTAAAATTCCAGATATGATGGCAAGGGCTTTGCTGCTATTGATATAAACTGATAAATCGTAAGCTGTACCACCCATACCCCAGATTTTCAATAGGCTTACAGCCACAGCCGCACCCAAAAGCTCAAATACGATGGAGACAGTTGTGGAAGTCGGCAGCCCAAAAGTATTGAATAAATCCAGCAAAATGACATCCGTAATCATTACTGCCAAAAAAATGATCATTATTTCCGAGAATAGAAACATATCAGGATGAAAAATTCCCTTGCGGGCAACTTCCATCATTCCGCTGCTGAAGGTAGCGCCAAATAAAACACCAAGACTGGCTATAATCATAATTGTACGACGCTTGGCAGCCTTAGCGCCAATAGCTGAATTTAAAAAATTCACAGCATCATTACTGACTCCGACTATTAAGTCAGAGATAGCAAGAGCAAACAAGATAACGGTAATTATCAAATAAAATGTGTCCATAGTCCTCTTTCCATATTCACGGCGGAATTTAGAATCTTATAATAAAACAACCAAATGGAATTAGCTTATCCGGCCGCGTTTAAAATTTGCCGAGATGATTTGTAAGCAAATATGAAACCATAAGATATTGTACAATAACGATATATGGCCGCAAGACAGATTATGTTAATTTTGCGTTAATGCAGAATACGACTCTATTTAATTTTATCAAAGGAGCAAAAAAAATGTCTCAAAAAAATGCCCCACTAATCCCCACAAATATTGCCTATCTGGAAATAAATGATAATTAGCTGATATAAAAGGATTCTAAGAAAAAAAGAGTAAATAAAAAATTATAAATTCAAAAAAATACTTGCAATAATCGGGACATATCTCTAATATTGTGGAGAAAAATGGGGGAGATTCCCATGTTGTGGGTGACAGAGGACAAGCGGTGTTAACAGACTTCAAGGGAACCTATCCTTATCGTCTGGATGAAAAGAAACGACTGACAATTCCGGCTCGATTCAGAAAAATTCTCAAAGAGGCAGGTGAGGAATCACTGGTTCTAGGTTGGCATATCGTTGATCCGTGCCTTGTTATCTATGCGAAAAGTGATTATGACCGCCGCACCGAAGAATTAGGGAAAAAAATTAACCAGCTAAAAAGCAATCAGCGTGCTTTTTTTCGAAATTGGACCCGGTATGCGGTTGACTGTACTTATGATGGGCAGGGCAGGATAACTTTGCCTCCGGAGCTTATGAGAATTGCCAATATCCAGAGTGAGATTCTCATTATCGGAAATGTGGATAAAATTTTGATTTGGGATCCACTCACGCTGGAAAGGATTGATCAGGAGATGAAAATGACAGAAGATGATTATAATGAATTGGGCAATGAGCTACTCTTCTAATACAGTGGAAACTTTTTCCCGCCCCCATGCGCCGGTTTTGCTGCATGAATCTATTAATGTGCTGAAACCTGAGTGTGGTGCGTGTTTTATTGATGCTACTTTGGGTTATGGCGGTCACAGTGAGCTGATTCTTAAGAGATTAAGGTCTGATGGCAGACTGATTGCCTTTGACGCGGACCCCTGGGCAATCGCTGCCAGTCGTCAAAGATTAGCTGATTATCCAAATATTCATTTTGTGAATGCCAATTTTTCCAGACTGAAGCTGGAGTTAGCCCGTCTTGACCTTTTTAGCATAGATGGAATTCTTTTTGATTTAGGCGTCTCATCACCTATGCTTGATGAGGCAGACCGAGGCTTTAGCTATATGAATGATTCCCCCCTTGATATGCGTATGGACCCGCGTCTAAGTCTTACGGCTGCTGAAATAATCGCTCGGTTCGATGAGGATGAGCTGAAAGAGCTTTTTTTTCAATATGGAGAAGAGCATAACAGTAAAGCGATAGCGAGAGCTATCATTAAGCATCGCCGTGAGAAGCCGCTGGAAAAAAGCCGGGAACTGGCTGAAATTCTCCGTCCATATTCTCCACCAAAGCATTACCATAAAATGTTAAGCCGGATTTTTCAGGCACTGCGAATTAAAGTAAATGATGAACTGAATGTTTTGAAGATGGCACTGGAGCAAGCGCTGGAACTATGCAAACCAGGTGGCAGAATTGTCGTTATTAGTTATCACAGCCTGGAAGACCGCATTGTAAAACAATTTTTTACAGACGCTTGCCGTGGATGCATCTGTCCGCCAGAGTCTCCAATATGTACCTGTCAAAATGAAGCTCAGGCTAAATGGATTCAAAAGAAGCCGGCTCGAGCGTCAGCAGATGAACAAAATCATAATAGCCGAAGCCGAAGCGCAAAACTGAGAGCTATTGAAAAGCGATGAATAAAAAGAAAAAACAAAAAACACCAGTCAAAAAAAGCACCCAAAATAAAAAGCTTATGCCCATCTCTTTTATTTCAATATTTTCAAATGGATACTTTGTCGTATTAATCACCCTGGCTATTATAACCACCACGGCAATTACTACTATAATGATGCACAATGAAATTGAATATGCATATAATGTGAAAAAAAGACTGGAACAAGACCTGGTTCGCAGCCAGCAAAATATCGCTGAACTTGAGATAGAAATTGCAGTTCTTAGCCGGCCTGATCGCATTCGGCGCATTGCCACAGAGCGGTTTAATATGGTGGTGAAAGCTCCAAATACCGAGGTGATTAGAGTTCAATGAATGATAAAGACTTCCAAATGATCAGTAAAGAATCGATTACTATGATTTTTTCAGCAAATTATCCTGATATTACAAACACTCAGTATCTAAAAATAGGGTCAGTTTTCTCAATATTTTTTAAGGAGCAAGTATAATGAGAAGACGGGAATCATCGGCTTTAAAAAATATCCAACGCAAGCGTCTTAACTGGGTGATCGTCATTGTATCAGCAACCGTGAGCCTTCTGGTATTCCGGCTCTACCAATTACAGATAGCAGATGTGAAAAAAATGCGGCATCTTGCCGAATCCCAGGCCATTGAGAAAGAGATTTTGCCGGCTCAGCGCGGTCGAATTCTTGACCGTACCGGACACATTCTGGCTACAAATCTTATCACCTACGATATTGGCGGCAGAATAATTGATATTCCATACCCCAATGCGACTTTTCAGTTACTGGGAAAACAGCTTGACCGTAACCCTGAAACATATATTAAAAAAGTAGGTCTTGCCAACTCTTTCACCTACCTGGAAAGAGATGTTAGCTATCAAAAAGTACAAAATCTTAAAAATTTGGCCACAAACCCAGAATACCGAAGCTACTTCAGAGGTTTGCGATTTGATGAGCTGACTGCCCGTTTATATCCTCTTGAAAGTGCTGCAGGTCATGTACTGGGTTTCAGCAATAAGCAGCGGGAGGGACTCGCGGGTTTAGAGCTGCAGTTTAACAGTCTCCTGAAAGGTCAGGATGGCTATCAGATGGTGAAAAAAGATGAAAAAGGCAGATTGTTGTCTCGTTCACCCAATCAGTTTAAGCAAAAAATGGATGGCAGTGATCTTGTCCTGACGATTGAGAAAAATTATCAAATCATTTTGGAAGAAGAAGTGCAGCGGGCAGTTGCAAGAGCTGGCGCTAAAGCTGGAATGGGGGTTTTAATGAATCCCAACACCGGTGAAATCCTGGCAATGGCAAATTTTCCTAATTTCAATCCAAACCTCTACAGCAGTGCGCCTGATGAAATAAGGCGTAACCGGTGTGTCACCGATCAGTATGAGCCAGGTTCTATCTATAAAGTCGTGCCTATCGCAGCAGCCCTTGAAGAGAAAGTTTTAAGTCCCCAGAGCAAAATTAATTGCGAAAACGGGAAATGGAAAATTTATAATAGAATACTCAACGACACTCATAAGCATGAATGGCTGGCTGTTGAGGAGGTGCTCTCAGAGTCGAGTAATATTGGTGTGGCCAAAATAGCGCAAAATATTGGAAAGGAGCTTCATTTCGCGTTTTCACAACGCTTTGGCTTTGGAAGTGTCACTGGAAGCAATCTCATTGGAGAAACGCCAGGTCAGCTCACACCAATTGAGAAATGGGAACCCTTGTCTAATACACAGATTGCAATGGGGCATAATGTGACAGTGAGTTTACTGCAGATTGCCGCAGCCTATTCAGCCATCGCCAATGGCGGCGTATTACTAAAACCATACATACTGAAGTCTGTCGTTAGGCCGGATGGTGCCATCAGTATGACCAATGAACCGACATTTATTCGTCGGGTGATTTCTGCAGAAACGGCAGAAATATTGCGAAATATGTTGGAAAAGACAGTTAGTGAGGGCACCGGAAAAAATGCCTACATCGACAAAATTCGCGTTGCTGGTAAAACGGGTACAGCACAAAAGGTGATCGACGGCCGATATTCTCAAAGAGAGTATATGGCCTCATTCGTGGGATTTTTTCCAGCGAATAAACCGGTTTTGGTCTGCGCCATTACCATTGATACGCCAGAATATGGAAAACACTATGGAAGCTATGCTGCTGCTCCGGCAGTAAAAAATGTGTTTGTAAGCATCATTAATTCCACAAAATTTAACCATCTTTTTGCCTGGATTAATGAAGCAGAATTGGAAAATAGTTCCCCAGAAGACCAGGAGATTGCTCTGGCCAGCTCATCATTAAACATCACTCGTAAAAGTGATCAAGCCCCCTTCGAGAAAAAGAATAAACTAAATAAGGAAGATAAACAAAGGGCTGAGAAGAATACCCCGTCAATTTTGGCTGTCAGCGGTACGGTAGTGATGCCGGACCTTAGCGGCTATTCTATGAAATACGGGCAATATCTTCTTCGTGAATTAGGCCTGCGCTATACGGTGCAAGGAGGGGGAAAACGAATTTTAAGTCAAAAACCGGTTCCGAAAACAGTGCTTGATTGTGAGCAGATGGTGACACTCATCGGAGACGATGCTGAATGATGATATCGCAACTGATTGATGGAATAAAAGCCAAGACTAAATGGCATATTCCCAACCTTGAAGTAAAGGGACTTGCTTATGACAGCCGAAAAGTGCAGCCAGGCGACTTTTTTGTAGCCTGGAAAGGACAAAAAAGTGATGGCCACCACTATGTCCAGGAAGCTATTCGTAATGGAGCCGCTGCCATTTTATGTGAAAGATGGCTGCCAGTTGATTTTCCCCAAATTAAGGTTGCTGATTCAAGAAGAGAGATGTCGCTTATTGCTTCACGGCTTTATAACACGGAAAAGCGGAAATTGCGGCTTATTTGTGTAACTGGCACAAATGGCAAAACAACGACGACTTATCTCTTTAGAGCATTGGGAAAAGCTGCTGGTATTAAAACAGCTTCAATTGGAACTCTGGGAATACAGAGCCCTATTAAAATCCCTTCCAGTCCATTAACGACTCCAGAAAGCGCTGACCTCCATCGGTCTATTCACCTGCTGGATAAGTCAGGGTTAAATGCCCTGATTATAGAGGGAAGCAGCATTGCCTTTGAGCAAGGAAGGCTCGATTATTTAAGCTTTGATGTAACGGGTTTTACAAATCTGACTCAGGATCATCTGGATTATCATGAAACTATGGAAGCCTATTATCAGGCTAAAAAAGGGTTGATTGATATGAGGGAAAAGGGTGCGTCAGCTGTCATCAATACTGACGACGATTATGGAAATCGTTTGCTCAAAGAGATTAAGCCTCCTATTGACGCTATCTCAATAAAAATGAATCTTGGCGACTTTTATTTTAAAAAATTGGAGCTTCTGGACAGGGGAATAAATGCCAGCTTGAAGACACCGTCTGGTGAGCTTAGAGTTGAGCTTCCTATTATTGGCGATTATAATGCTTCTAATCTGCTGATGGCGGTGGCTCTTTATCATCGTGCTGGGCTGCCAGTTCCAGATTATCTTGGTGCTCAGGATTTTGACAGTATTCCTGGTAGGATGGAAATCATTTCCACGAAAAAAGGAACGGCGGTTATTGATTTTGCCCATAGCCCCGATGCCATTGAGCAGGTATGCAAGACATTACGAAAATTGATTAAAAATGCTAAGCTTATTACTGTGATGGGCGCCGGTGGTGACAGGGATAATTCTAAACGGCCTGCTATGTCTCATAATGCCGGACGTTGGAGTGATGTGCTTATCCTGACAAATGATAATCCCCGATCAGAAGCCCCTGAAAAAATTCTCAAAGAGCTAAAATATGGTCTAAATACTTATACAGGAGAAGTTCGGCTTATAGCTGACCGCCGGGAAGCTATCAATTTTGCCCTGGACCGCAGCCAGCCAGGCGATATAATTGCAATTTTGGGAAAAGGCGCTGAGGAATATCAGGAAATAATGAATGTGAAACATCGGTATCGAGATCAGGATGTGGTTTTGGACTGGAAATGTGCCAATGAAACTGAATGATTTATTAAAAGGAAGCGGTGTATCAGCCCCGAGCGAGCTTGAGTTGACACGGCTTGTGATCGATAGCCGTGAAATATTGGAAGGAGATATTTTTTGCGCCCTTCAGGGAGAAAACCAGGATGGGCATTTTTACGCGAAAAAAGCACTGGATAAGGGAGCTGCAGCCGTTATTATAGCTGAAAACCGTGTTTCTCAATTGCCAAAGCTGCCAATTGAAAAATCTATTGTCTGCCCGAACCCCCTGAAACTTCTCCAGCACATCGCTGCCAGTTATGCTGCTAATTTTGACCTGAAAATGATAGGAATTACCGGCAGCTCAGGAAAAACCAGTACACGTCAACTGATTGCCCATATCCTTCAACAGGAGTTTTCTGTTGTACAGTCAATTAAGAATTTTAACAATCATATCGGTTTTCCCCTGTCTCTTTTGGAATGGCGTCGTCATCATCAATTTGCTGTGATGGAGCTGGGAGCAAACCATGTGGGAGAAATTAAAGCTCTCTGCGATTTGAAAGCGCCGGATATGGGCCTGATTACGACAATTGCCCCTGCACATATTGAAGGATTTGCTTCCATTGAGGGGGTCCAAAAGGCGAAATATGAGCTGCTGGATGCTGTGCCACAGGATGGAACGCTTTTTCTAAATGTCAATGATGATCGTATATCAGCCTATCCGGTAAAAAGCAGAGAAGTAATCAGATATGGATTAGACACTGAGGCTGAGTTTTCCGTCAGAATTATTGGATATGATGAGATGGCCAGGCCAAAAATAGAATGGGCTGGTGTGGGTATCACCCTTCAGACTCCTGGACCTCATACGGCGATAAATGCAGCGGCAGCCATTGCTGTAGCTATGAAATGTGGCTGCAGTAAATCAAGTATTATCCATGGACTGGAAAGTTTTCTGCCAGATGCCAGCCGGGGTCTCCTGCAGCGAATTAATGGAATAACCCTTATGAATGACAGTTACAATGCCAATCCTCAAAGCATGGCAGCTGCCATTCACACACTTGCCAAGATGGCTTGTTCCGGCAAAAAATATTTGATATTAGGTGATATGCTGGAATTGGGCTCCTTGGAATCTGACGCCCATAAAACTGTTGGTCGCTTGGCTGTCGAGCTGGGATTTGACTACTTATTTGCTTTTGGAGAGCGTATGGAAGAGGCTGTGAAGCAAGCCAGAAAAATGGGAATGGTAAACGCGATTCATTTCGTTTCTAAAGATCTATTGGTTTCGACGCTAAAATCAATTACTGCAGAAAACGACATTTTACTGATAAAGGGGAGCAGAGGAATGGCTATGGAGTCTATTATTTATGCTTTGGGGGGAAAACATTGATTTATTATTTGTTATTTCCGCTTAAGGCATATTTTACGCCTTTGAATATGTTGGGCTACATTTCATTTAGAGCAAGCAGCGCTGCTATAACAGCCATTTTGATAGCTTTTATTTTTGGGAAACCCATCATCGCTTTCTTGCAGCGTCTCAGTTTTTCTGAAGTGATTCGCAGCGATGGCCCGGCTAGCCATTTAAAAAAGGCTGGCACGCCAACGATGGGGGGTTTGCTTATTCACCTTTGTGTTTTGATTCCCACCTTTCTTTGGGCTGATCTGAGTAACCGCCTGGTTCATATGGTTTTATTAGCTACCATTTGGATGGGTTTGATTGGCTTTTGGGACGATTATCATAAGATTAAAAGGCGGGATAAGAATGGCATTTCCCCACGAGTTAAGTTATTAGCTCAGTCGTCCCTTGGCATAGTGATCGGCAGCCTTATCTATTTCTATCCGATTAATGCCGAGCTTTCTGGCGCTACGATTGTTCCCTTTTTTAAAGGCTTTTCCATCAATCTTGGCATTTTTTATATACTCTTTGCAATGCTGGTTATCAATGGCACATCCAATGCGGTAAACCTTACTGATGGTCTGGATGGGTTGGCTACGGGGCTGATGTCGATTGTAGCTTTAGCGCTGGCTGCTATTGCTTATATTTCTGGCCGTATTGATTTCAGCGCTTATCTGAATATTCCATATATTCCCGGCGCAGGCGAGTTGACTATCTTTTTAGCGGCGATGTTTGGCGGCTTGCTGGGCTTTTTATGGTATAATGCAAAACCCGCTGAAGTATTTATGGGAGATGTGGGCAGTCTGGCTTACGGCGCTGCTATCGGAACATCAGCTGTTTTATTGAAGCAGGAATTGTTGCTTTTCATCATCGGTGGTGTATTTGTAATGGAAACCATCAGTGTGATGCTTCAGATTTCTTGGTTTAAATTCACAAAAAGAAGATTAGGGGCAGGGCGTAGAATATTTAAAATGGCGCCCATTCACCACCATTTTGAGCTGAAAGGGTGGGAAGAATCAAAGGTCGTAGTGCGTTTCTGGATATTGGGGATTCTCTTTGCTCTTATGGCTTTGGCAACTTTTAAGATTCGGTGATTAGTTGATTTATGTAAAAAATAAGAAGGTTACAATATTAGGTGCGGCTCGCAGCGGTCAGGCGGCAGCTTTTCTTCTGAATAAAATGGGCGCTGAATGTTTTGTTTCGGATATAGGGCAGGTCAAAAT
>Ga0129302_1002624_pt1 | contig 12730 bp, 9 predicted proteins | sample BlaSprsedimmetaG_FD_94476 | JGI IMG/M metagenome (GOLD analysis project Ga0129302, IMG submission 94476) | Hot spring sediment bacterial and archeal communities from California, USA to study Microbial Dark Matter (Phase II) - Blank Spring... | ecosystem: Environmental > Aquatic > Thermal springs... | reverse complement strand
GTAGAAAATATCAGCTTCCAATAAAAGGATTTTCGCGATGTAGGGGACGTCCATGGACGTCCCTTACGATCTAAATATTAAAAAAACAAAAAAACCAATAATCCAACTGGTCATTCATATTAGTAAAAGAAATATACAAACAATTATTTCAAAAGCAAGCAGAAAATGAAAAATAATGTAAAGTTTGTATACCAGTTTTCTTGGAGAAACCTGGTACATCAAACATAGGCTGATGCCATCGCTTACTTTGAAAAACATTAAAATAGATGGCTTGATTTAAAAATTGTATCATCTGTCAAATAATCAGTTTATCAAGCGATGGTATCAGTATTCCACCTGTAACTGACGCTTTACAAAACAACTATCAAAACAACAGCAAGCAGACAATTAACAACAACTATATGAGGAGAATCGAGAATGGTTGAACCACAAAAATCTTATCATAGCATTTGCCGTTGGACATTTAATTCAGGAAAGGGCGGATTTGTCCCCGGCGATATCCGGTCTCAATGGAGCGCAGATAAATTATCCACCGCCGATGCTATTTTTTTAATCAAACAGAAAATTGTTCCACGATTGCCCGCCAATATTGTACTGGGATTTGAAGTTCATTTCGACGCCGAAGTGAATGATTCCAATGCAGAAGCTGTCGCTGCTGCGCTGGTTGAAACCGGACTTTTTTTGGCGATGATTACGCCGGGAGCCCACGCTCATTTTGCCTATGGTGGAATTGCATCGCTCGATCCCGTCGAACGAAAATCTGCCGAAGAATTGGGGTTAAGAACAGTTGACATCACTTACGGTCCACTGAAAAAAGCCTGGCACCCGGATCCGCAGTTAGCGCCGACGTTGGTGCTCTGGAACGGCTCGTTTGGTTACGATCTGGCTTCGGTTGCGATTCGACCGATGTATCAAAATTTGAAGGAAAGCGTCGCTTCGCTCTGCCGTTACGAAACCGAGAAAGACGGGCAATTGTATATCTGTTTTGAACCCAAGCCGAATGAGGGTCATCCTGCCATGCTCATCCCCACCGTCGCCAGTGCGTTGCTGTTCTGGCGGAGGCTTGAGGAAGAGTTCAACATTCAACGAGCAAAAAAAGGCGTCAATAAAGAGTTCGGCCATTCGGAAATGATCGGATTGGATCATGTTTACGATACTGTGGAAGAGCTCGATAACAAATCGTTACTGCACATGCATCTCAACAGCCAGGGATACAATGACGGAATCATTCTCGGTGGACCGGGTAAATTTGATATTGACCACGGAACGCGCGTTAACGGCATGAACATCGCCATTGCCGGACTAATTCAACAGGCGAATTACAGCCGCTGGAAGGGCCACGACATGCAGCCGCGCCCTTATGACAACGAAGATCAAGCCATCGACCGGGTGGTTCGTTCAATTTTGAGCTGGGAAGCCTGCGAAAGAGCTGCGGCTGAGATTAATTACCGCGAGCTGATAAATTATCTGCAAAATCGTGAAACCGCCAAAGCAGAAGACATCATGCGTAACGCATTGATCGAGGCGCAACTGGCTTTCAATGATATGTATTAATAATACAGCCTAATTTCTAAAATAGATTTTGGTTGTTAATATTACTTATTTCGTTTTATTAAGGACTTATGGAGTGAATTGACCATGTCAATGCATTCCATTAATATATTAGAAGTTTATACCGGAACGGTTTGTAAAACCGGTCGATTATAGCAGGTTGAATGTTTGACGGTTGAGCGATTGAGTGCTGGCAATGTCCATTGTTGTGAATTATTGAAACGCTTATGCCCCTTTGTGGGATAACAGCGGTGGCGGTCAAGCAACGAGATTATTTTTCAGCGGAAGTGTTGAGTTTAATTTTTTGATAAAATCGTCGCGAGTAGTTGAAGCTGGACCATATTACAAAAACAATCGCCAGTGGAGTAAAGACAGTTATCAGAATTTTTAATTGAAAAATATACCCGAAAACCATCAAAGCCAACACATTGGCGGTCATTTTTCCGATCGCATCGGATGGAATCACCAGCCGGTACTTGCTGGCAAAAATGAGTCCACCGATCATAATCGCAACATCCCGGCCCACAACGATAATCACCAGCCAGCCGGGTACTATGGCCTTGAAATATAAAATAATCAGACAGACTCCGATGCTGAGCTTGTCCGCCAGCGGATCGAGGACTTTTCCAACCTCGGAAATCTGATCCAGTTTTCGAGCAAGCATACCGTCGAGGAAATCCGTAAAAAACGAAATTACCACTAAAATTGCCACCAGAATCAGGTTATCATGCCAGAGAAAATAGCCGATAGGTATCAGCAAAAGCATTCGGAACAAAGAAATCCCATTGGGAACTGTTAGTATCCGGTATTCCGGTTTCGATTCCATTTTGCTGGACGCGCCTTTCTGTATAATTTGCAGTATGCTATTTTTTCTGAAATTAATTAAATTTGGTTAAATAGTCAAGTCAAAATTTTCGTAATTCATCCGTTTTGGGCGGAATACTGATGCCATCGCTTGATAAAATGACTATTTGACAGATGATGAAATTTTTAAATCAAGCCATCTATTTTTAATATTTTTTACAAACAAAGCGATGGCATCAGTTTCTATTTCCACAAATAACTGATGTCGTACTAATTTTCCATTTTTTATCTTGACATTGTGAAAAAAAAATTATACCTTAAATTTGCACTGATAATAGTCAACCTCTGATTTTCATTAATGTTAGCGGCATCAGTGAAAAAACTTTTAAAAGGGTCATCAAGCCGACATTTTTAGGGGTTATCGTACCAATGTTGTAAAAGCAGGGTTTAATAACGGTGGGATAAATTTGGTTCATAACAAAAAAAGAGGTGAGATATGAACAAAAAATATTTGTTTCGATTATTGATTGTTGTCGTCAGCGGAATGGCAACAACATCGCTATGGGCTAAAGCCGGGGAAGTGCTCCGCTCGTTCAATTCCCCGGGAAATTTTTGCACCGGTCTGGCGTTTGACGGAAAACAGCTTTGGGTGAGCGACCGCCAATCCGATTTGCTCATTCAAATAGAGCCAACCAGCGGCGCCCAACTAAAAGCTTTACCGGCCCCAGGATACAGCCCCACCGGTTTGGCGTGGGACGGAACCCATCTCTGGGTCGTCGACGATAAGGAGTTGTTCCTTTACCGCATCAACGTAAATACCGGCGAAGCCGAGCATATCATCGAAGCTTACACCCGCAATCCAAAAGATATTTGTTGGGACGGGAAACTATTATGGATGGTCGATGATCGATTAGACCTGATTATGAGCATCGATCCCCAGGACGGGATGATGATTTCCAATTTTCCATCACCGGCAAGAAATGCTGACGGATTGGCTTTTGACGGGCGATTTCTCTGGGTCTCAGATCGCGGCGCAGACAGGCTCTACCGCGTCTGTCCTGAAACCGGACAGGTGATCTCAGCCTTCACTTCTCCGGGTGAATATCCGCGCGGGCTGGCGTGGGACGGTCAGACCTTGTGGAATGTGGATTACCAGACCGATCAAATTTATCAAATAAAAATTGACGATCCGGACATATTGATCCGAACGGATCCAAAGATGCAGCAACTCGATAATCATTTCGACTTTCGGAACTATGGGCCGGGTGAAGTTACTGGTCTGGATGTGTATCTCGCCATCCCTGAAAACCGGGACAACCAGGAGTTACTCGAGCCAATCGTTTTCGATCCGCAACCGCTCCAAATTGTCTGCGATCAATGGGGACAGAAGTTTGCTCATTTTCAAACTCAAAACTTGCCAGGCGGTCAGTTTTTTCGGGTAACCATGACTATCAAAGCCAGAATTTGGAACATCGAATATTTCATTGATCCGGACAAAGTCGGCGATCTGAAAAAAATTCCGGAGAAAATCAAAAAGCAGTACTTGGTGGACGGACAGAAACTGATGATCAATGATCCATTCATTCAACAGCTCGCCCGAAAAATTACCGGTGATGAGACCAATCCTTATTTTATCGCCAGAAAAATCTACAATTATTTGATAGAAAACCTCAGCTATAATCTGAAACCGGTTGGGGGATGGAACACTGCGCCGACCGTGCTGAAACGGGGTACCGCTTCCTGTTCTGAGTATTCCTTTTGCTTAATTGCTTTGTGCCGAGCAGCGGGGCTCCCGGCGCGCTATGTCGGTGCCGTTTCTCTGCGCGGCGATGACGCCAGCTTAGATGAAGTATTTCATCGCTGGACTGAAGTATATCTCCCCAATTACGGCTGGATTCCCTTTGACGCCAACAAGGGAGACAGAGAGCTTCCCGGCGAACAAGCGACCGGCATCGGCGATGTGGACAGCCGCTACATTATTACCACCACCAGCGGTGGCGCTTCTGAATACATGGGCTGGACATACAATTTCAATTACAAATGGAAATCCAAAGGTCCCTGCCGGATTTACTGCGAACATTACGGAGAATGGCAGCCATTGCAGGAATAAAACGACGCAAAAGCCAGGCTTAAGGTTGAGGTAAATTCTAAAAAAATGGACAAACTCAAAAAAAAACGTACCCCATCGTTCTTTGAATCATTATTGCCGCTGATTCTGATCGCATCATTTTTAGGCATTGGCTACGGTATCTACCGGCTTCGGGCAGAAATTCTGTTAATCGCGGCCGCGTTTTGTTCCGGTTTGCTTGCATTGCGCTTGGGTTATTCCTGGAAGGAATTGGAACAAGGAATTGTCGATAGTGTTTCAAAAGCCATGCCCGCCATGCTGATTGTGATCTGCGTCGGTCTGTTAATTGGTTCCTGGATTGCCTGCGGCACGATTCCCATGCTGGTTTATTACGGACTGAAAATCATTTCACCAAAATTGTTTTTAGCAACCGCCTGTATTGTCTGCAGCGTGGTATCGCTGTTCACTGGAACTTCCTGGGGAACGGTGGGAACAATGGGCGTTGCCTTCATGGGAATTGCTCAGGGGTTGGGAATTCCTCCGGCAGCGGCCGCCGGCGCCATTGTTGCGGGTTCTTATTTCGGAGATAAATTGTCGCCGTTTTCAGACACAACAAATTTAGCGCCTATCGCCGCCAGAAGCAACTTATTTGATCATATCAAACACATGCTGTGGACGACAACCCCGGCATGGGCGATCGGGCTGGGTGTCTATTTTTTCATCGGACGATCCTATTCCGCCGCTTCGTTGGAATCTTCTCAAATGGATATAATTTTAACCACTGTCCAGACAAACTTTAATTTCCACTGGTTGTTGTTGCTGCCACCGGTTGTAATTTTATATTTTGCAATACGAAAAAAACCAACCATTCCGGGTATGATACTGGCGTCGCTGTTGGCAACAATTCTGGGGCTTATTTTTCAGGATGTCACACTGAATAAAATGGTCGAATCGATGACAGTTGGTTACCAGGCAGATACCGGGGTGGCTATAGTGGACAATCTTTTCACTCGCGGTGGAATGGCCGGAATGATGCACGTTACGCTTATCGCATTCTGCGCGTTTTCCTTTGCCGGTATTGTCCAAAAAGCCGGGATGTTGGAGGTTTTATTGGACCGATTACTCAAATTTGCTACCACCACCGGATCATTAGTGGCATTAGCCGCTTTTTCCGGCGTTGCAGTCGCCATTATGACCGGCAGCTCCTTTCTGACCATACTCATCCCTGGCGAACTGTTTTCGCCTGCTTTCAAATCGCGCGGATTGGCGGCTAAAAACCTTTCCCGAACCACCGAAGATTCCGGAACCGTGATCGTGCCGTTGGTCCCGTGGAGTATGGCTGGTGTGTTCATGGCGGGAACGCTGGATGTTCCCACATTAAGTTACCTGCCCTGGGCGGTGATGTGTTATAGCGGAATTGTATTTGCATTGCTTTATGGTTTCACCGGATTTGCCATTGCACCGAAAATCAGGGAAGATGAAACTATCGTCGGTAGTTAAATATCGAACCTTGTACGGAACGCATATACTGCGTGTCCATGAACCTAAAATTTTGTTAGTTTTATCCCGTTTCAGCGAATAGGCGTTAAGTTGGAATGAGAATTGTTGAATTGTGAGAATTTGCTGACTTTATACTTTTTTTGATATTTTAATCAAACATTAGCAAAAAAGTTGACGCTGTTTTTCAGCCGGACATGGATATGAAATTACATTTTCAGCAGGAGGGAATGGTATGACCGCGATTTTGGAATGGCTAAATATTTTAATGCAAACTCTCGTCAATTTTATGTGGGGCAATTGGATGATCTTCCTGTTAGTCGGAACCGGAATCCTGTTGTCCTTTATGACCCGATTCATTCAGCTCCGAAAATTTGTGCTGTCAATTCGCTACCTTTTTCAGGGGGGTAAAAAAAGTGAAGTGCTCAAAGATACCGAGGGAGATATTTCACCTTTCGCTGCTTTGATGACTGCGCTGGCAGCGACAGTGGGGAACGGCAACATTGCCGGTGTGGCGGCTGCTATTGCCACCGGTGGGCCTGGTGCGCCCTTTTGGATGTGGATTTCGGGGCTGTTTGGCATGGCGACCAAATTTTCCGAATGTTATCTCGGCGTCAAATACCGAAAAGTGGCTGAAGATGGTTCAATGGCGGGGGGACCGATGTATTATATCCGGCATGGCATTAAAAACCAGCCGATTGCAAAATTTCTCGGAATGACCTTCGCTGTTTGCGGTGGCATGACCGCATTGCTGGGCACCGGAAACATGATGCAATCTAATGCCATGGCGCTGGCGATTAAAACTCAGTTTGGCGTACCTACCATTTTAAGCGCTTTTGTCATTACAGTTCTGGTTGGAATTGTCATTCTCGGCGGAATCAAACGCATCGGCGCGGTAGCTGAAAAACTGGTACCGACCATGATCTTGTTTTATATCGGCGGCGCTTTGGTTATTTTAATCACAAAACACGCGCAAATCGGCGACGCCTTTGTGTTTATTTTCAAATCCGCGTTTTCGTTGCAAGCAGCCGGTGGGGCGCTGATCGGAACTTCTATTAAAGAAGCCATCAGCCTCGGCGTACGGCGCGGTGTGCTATCCAACGAAGCCGGGCTCGGCTCCGCCGCCATCGCCCAGAGCGCCGCCAAATCGCCGGATCCTATGTTTAACGGACTACTCGGCATGACCGGCGTCTTCATTGACACCATCCTCGTCAACACCATTACCACGTTGACTATCGTTGTCACCGGCGTCTGGAAATTAACCCCGGCGTGCGGTGTAGCGCTGGTAAAATCTGGTGACAGCCTCTCTGCGGAAAAAATCGCCAGCTTGCATCCTTCTGTTAATGAAATGGCGTCGACACTTGGTTACGATCTGGCCCAGGGCGGACTATCCAGTACCGCGCTCACGGTTGAGGCGTTTAACTCGGTTATTCCTTTCGGGGGAATCATCATTGCGATTGGTTCACTGGTTTTCGGCTACACCACCCTGCTGGGATGGGCTTATTATGGTGAACAGTGTATCGGCTATATCTGGGGCGTGCGTTCGCATAAGCCTTATCGGATTGTTTTTATTAGCCTGCTATTTTTCGGCGCGCTGCTAACCGGTAAATACATGGACATTGTCTGGAACATCGGCGATTCGTTCAACGCGGTCATGGCTTTGCCCAATTTAATTGGATTACTGTTTCTGGCGCAGGTTGTCTCCAGAGCCACCAAAAAATCTCTTGATTTTTAGCATCGAACTTGATGAATGAACTTGTCGCTAAGCCGGCTGAAAATTTTACATCGATGTTTTTTAGCTCTTTTCGAGGAAATTTAAGTCACAGGCATGGGAAAAAATTATAAGGTGCCATGTACCGGTTGCCCAAAAAATACCGCCGCATTTTTCGTAAGTTGAGTAAGTTTGAGCTTCAGCGCTCTGCGGTTGATGATAATTCGCTCAGCTCAGAGGATGTTCTCGGAGACTTGAAAACCAAGCAACGGCAGCATCTTTTTCTGAATTTCTATTCTGAAGCTGGAATCTACCGGGCATTGGAAGCTTATGGCATTTTGCGCAGTTTGAGAATCCGTGGTTTCCGCGACTTTATTATTAAAATCAACACCGACGATCCGTTTCAGCATTTACTTAAATTTTATTTTGAAAAAGAGGAAAAAGATCACTTGCTGGGCGAAATTTACGCCCGTCGACAACAATTCATTCCACCATCTTCAGTAATCGATGCAATAACGCCCGGTAACCTGAGCATGATCGCGATTGAATGGCTTACGCTTCAGAATCCCCGAGCAAATTTTACCCGAAGGCGTCCGCCGCTTCCGGGGCAGGATTATCCCGGTTTAAAAATCGCCAGAAAAATTTTGATGCTACTGATCGAGATAGCGCTTCGCCTTAAAACCGATGGGCTGTTAAATACGCCGGAAAATTTCCACAACGCAGCTTTTTACAGCCCCTTTTTCCACTTTTTCAACCCAAAGGCTGAGGCAACATTTCAAGCGCTGCAACGCGACCTCGCAGCTTTTCGTTTTGAACAAGCAGCCTGGGCAGTGGCGTTGAATTGCATCTTCAAAACGACTTCTGACACACCGTGGAAATGGTTTTCCGAGGTTCAAATTTTTCCCGTCAGCGATGCTTTAACGCGCTATTTTAATTCGGAAAGCTACAAAAATCAGGTGAATGAAATCGCCAAAGGAATCACATTCGGCATCGACCGCAAAAAATTTAACGATCGCATTCGAAAGCAGCCCGCTTCTCATTTAATCGGTGAGTTATAATCAGGGGAGATCAGACGAAGTTATGAATTCAAAGTATAGCGCCAGATGCAATAATAATCAGGATTGGTTATCTCCGGCGGACAACTGATACACTCCATTTGAAAGCGCTCGTCAATTGTTTTACCGAACAATCCGTATTCGACAATGCCCACTGATTTGCAGGGGAAATCAGCCAATCCTTTTTTTCGGCGCGCAGCCTGCACCCGGCAGGTCTTAACCCGATACTCTAAGTTATTTCCATCAACATAAATTTCATCCTCATTCAGCGAGGCATACAACCGGAAGCGGAGCGCTTTTTGCAAGCCCTGGATTCCAGAATTTTTTCCCAATTCCAAAAAATCGATCAACCGTTTCGCTTCAATAACAGTGAATTTCCGCCAGCTCTCTGTATCGAGTTCGATAGCAGTCGGCATGTCGTACTTTTGTTCAGCCGACAGAAACCAACAGCCATCATGCGCCAGCCAGTTTTTTGCATAGAGATGAACCAACTCCAGCAGCTCCAATCGCGACAGGTCGGTGATCGATTCAGCTTGTTTCATTCGAACTCCTTTTTTTTAAGCATCAAATCTCAAAAAATAAATACGCCACCGGGTACGCTGATCACAAAATCCCAATTTAAAATCCAATTGTGAAAATTTTATCGGCTTGATTGGTTTGGAATTTTGAATTTCAGTCATGGTGATTTTTACATCAATAAATAACCATCTAAAAAACTCAATCATATTCCTCGTCGGTACTTTCCCCCGACTTCATAAAGTACATTGGTGATCTGCCCAAGAGAAGCGTACTGCACTGTGTTTAGCAGTTGTTGGAAAATATTCGCTCCACTGAGAGCGACTTCCCTTAACTTCTCCAATGCCTGATTCGCCCGCTCGCTGTTTTTTTTCTGAAACGAATGCAGGTTCTCCAATATTTGTTTTTTTTCTTCCTCGGTACTGCGGGTGATTTTCATGGTGTCGTAAGGGTTTTCCGCATCCGCTCTCACGAATTTATTCACGCCAATAATCGGGTACTCGCCTGACTGTTTCAACTCTTCGAAATACAGCGATTCTTCCTGAATTTTTGATCGCTGGTATTGCTTTTCCATGGCGCCGAGCACTCCGCCCCGTTGTGAAATGCGGTGGAATTCATTTAACACGGCTTCTTCAACCAGATCGGTCAATTCTTCGATAATGAAAGAACCCTGATTCGGATTTTCATTTTTGATCATGCCCATTTCATTGGAAATGATCATCTGTATCGCCATCGAGCGGCGGACCGACTCTTCAGTCGGAGTCGTAATCGCTTCATCATAAGAGTTAGTGTGCAGCGAATTACAATTGTCATAAAACGCCATCAGCGCCTGCAAGGTAGTGCGAATATCGTTGAGCTCAATTTCCTGGGCGTGCAGTGAACGTCCCGAGGTTTGAATATGATATTTCAACTTCTGGCTGCGCTCATTGCCGCCGTAAAGATCGCGCATGGCAATCGCCCAGATTCGCCGAGCCACCCTGCCGATCACCGAATATTCCGGTTCCATGCCATTGCTGAAAAAGAAGGACAGATTGGGGGCAAACTCATCAATTTTTAAACCACGATTGAGAAAATATTCCACGTAGGTAAATCCGTTCGCCAGCGTGAACGCCAGTTGCGAAATCGGATTAGCGCCGGCTTCGGCAATGTGGTAGCCGCTGATGCTGATGGAGTAATAATTGTCAATCTTATTTTTGGATAAATATTCCTGAACATCACCGATCAGCTTCATGGCAAAATCGATCGAAAAAATACAGGTGTTTTGTCCCTGATCTTCTTTCAAAATATCAGCCTGAACCGTACCCCGTAACTTTCGGAATGTTTCAATTTTGAGAGCCTCTTTCTCATCATCAGAAAGCTTTTTACCGGCAGCCTCAACCTTTTCCAGCTCCCTTCGGAACGCGGTCATAAAATAAAATGCCAGCATAATCGGCGCCGGTGCATTAATGGTCATCGAAACCGAAGTCAGCGGATTCGTTTGATCAAACCCGGCCAGCAGCCGATCCATGTCATCGATAGTGCAAATACTGACCCCACTCTCTCCGATTTTGCCATAAATGTCCGGCGCCAATGCCGGGTCTTCTCCGTAAAGAGTGATCCCATCAAACGCCACCGACAATCGTTTTGCATCTTCTTGTCGGGTCAGATAATGAAATCGTTTATTGGTGCGAACGGCGCTGCCTTCACCGGCAAATTGGCGCTTCGGGTCCTCGGTCGTTCTTCGGAACGGGAAAACGGCCGCTGTGTAGGGAAAATTGCCGGGCAAATTTTCTTTGTAAAAAAAGCGAACCAAATCTCCCCAATTTTCAAATTTTGGCAATGCGACTTTCGGAATATTCAAACCGGAAAGGGATCTGTTGTAAAGATTGACTCGTATTTCTTTATTCCGGACCTGATAACTGTAATGCTCCTGCGAATAATCTCGTTTCAATTTTTCCCACTGGGTGATAATTTTTCTTGTGTCGGAAGACAATTCGTTCCAGAGTTCGTCATATTTTTGCTGGATCAATTTTTTTGAATGCACGTCGTCGATCAACTTTGCACTCTGTTTCAAACTATTGCACTCACCTGCCAATTGCGTCTGTTTATAGGCACGCTGATGATATTTTTCTACCACATCGGCTATTTCAGTGAGATAATTTTGACGCCGGCTGCTGATTAAACCATAATCGAACTCCTGTTCCACCGGCAAAACCTGCAACAGATTCTGTTTAATTTGATACTCTTTTTTACCTGTTTTAATTAAAAGTTGCAGCAAGGCTTTGAACAGCTTATTGACGCCGTGATTATTGAATTGATTGCTGCTGGTGCCATACACCGGCACGTCAGCTTTCAAAATAGAATCGCGATGGGAGAGCTTCAAGTTGTGATTGCGGATATAATTAATAACCACTTCCCGCATGGCATCTTCTGATCCCGGTTTTTCAAATTTATTAATGACAATATAATCGGCTATTTCCAGCATATCGATTTTGTCAAGCTGTGAAGGGGCGCCGTATTCCGCAGTCATTACATAAATCGAATAATCGCTGACATCCACTGCTTGACTGTTGCCCTGTCCGATGCCGCTGGTTTCCACAAAAATCAGATCAAAACCACATGATTTCAACACTGAAATGGCGTCAGTCAAGGCGAGACTGATTTCCGACTGGCTCTGCCGGGTGGCAAAACTTCTCAAATAGACGTGTTCTTCATAGATATTATTATAGCGGATGCGGTCTCCCAATAATGCGCCGCCGGAAATCCGTTTTGACGGATCCACGGTCAGCACGCCGACGTAAATGTCACTGACGATCTTCAAAAACCGGTTTATCAATTCATCAATCAGCGAACTTTTACCGCTGCCGCCGGTTCCGGTGACGCCAATGACCAATGATTTTTTTTGATCGTTTGCTTCAATTAATGTTCTCACCGGTTTCGTCTTTTCAGGCGTTTTAAGTTGATTTTCAAAAAATGAAATCTGCTTGGCAATTTTGACGTGCGTGTTGGGGCGGTTCGTTGTGATTTCATCCTCTGAAATAAGCGCAGAAAAATCTGGCGGATTTTTGGATTTGTAGTTTTTGATGCGCGCCAAAATATCATCAGCGATGCCATCAATGCCCATATTTTGCCCGTCAACTGCGTGATAAATTTTTTCGACACCGTACTTTTCCAGCGCTGCGATTTCCGACGGCAAAATCACGCCACCGCCACCGCCAAATACCAAGACATTTTCCGCGTGATATTCCTTCAGGCTGTCAATGGCATATTTAAAAAACTCGTTATGCCCCCCCTGGTAAGAACTGATCAAAATTGCATCGGCGTCTTCCTGGATGGCGGTTTTGATAATTTCTTTCACCGACCGATTATGTCCCAAATGAATGACTTCCGCACCGCGTTTCTGCATTAATTTTCTGAAAATGTTAATTGATACATCGTGTCCGTCAAAAAGAGCAGCTGCGGTTATTAGTCTGATGTTGTTCAATATACCTCCATAAATATTTATATTGGCTTTTCATCTATCCAATAGAATTACAGTATATCTCATTT
>Ga0129302_1002620_pt1 | contig 12740 bp, 15 predicted proteins | sample BlaSprsedimmetaG_FD_94476 | JGI IMG/M metagenome (GOLD analysis project Ga0129302, IMG submission 94476) | Hot spring sediment bacterial and archeal communities from California, USA to study Microbial Dark Matter (Phase II) - Blank Spring... | ecosystem: Environmental > Aquatic > Thermal springs... | reverse complement strand
TTGATGTTACGGCTGAAATATCGCCGCCGAATTCTCATGAGTAGCGGAGCAAAGGAAACCCCGCATGAAAAAAACCGACCCGTTAGGGGCGGTTTTTTGAGTGCGGGGAGGACGTCATTTTTTGACTGGTTCAACGTGGATAAATTTGGTCTTTTTTAGCCGGCTGTCAAATTTTTTAATTTTACGTTCGGTAAACTTAACAATACCGTCAATAGTGGCAAATAAAGTGTCATCTTTACCCATCATTACATTTTTGCCAGCTCTGATTTTTGAGCCTCTTTGACGCACTAAAATATTGCCAGCTTTAACAATTTGTCCGGCATAACGTTTAACACCTAGTCTTTTGGCTACGGAATCCCGACCGAGCGCGGTGGAGCCGCCTGCTTTCTTATGTGCCATAGAATTAGTTGAAAGTTAAAAGTATAAAGTTAAAAGTTGATACGAATATATTAACAAAAAGGTTCGGACTTGTCAACAGGGGATTGACTTGCTTTTTTATATTTGTTATACTAATAATACCAACTAAATCGGTTGGTATTTTATGAATATAAATCTGCTGATTAACTATTAGTCTACGGATTGACTAATTAAGGTAATTCTTGTAGATTTGTAAAGGATTTGTAATTTTTTAGAATTATGAAGTTTAGTACAAAATCATCATATGGCTTAAGAGCAATAGTTGATTTGGCAAAAAAGCAAGAGGGGCCAGAACCTTATTCTTTGGCCAAAATAGCTAAAGATGAAAAAATTTCCTTGGCTTATCTTGAACGTCTTTTTGCCAAACTTAAAAAAGCCAGCTTGATAAAAAGTACCAAGGGAGTTAAAGGCGGCTATAAATTAGCTAAGCCAGCGAATAAAATTTCAGTTCGAGATATTTTTTTAGCCTTGGAAGGCGATTTATCTCCGTATAACTGTGTAAAATTGGCCAATGCTTGCAAATTAACTGAATGTGATTGTTCAGCCAAGCAAGTTTGGAATTTATTGGAATGTGAAATTAATAAGACTTTAGAATCAATTAAATTAAAAGATTTAATAACCTAAGGATTAAGGACTAAGGATTAAGAATTAAGCTTAGTGCTTATTCCTTAATTCTTAATTTTAAAATATGCAATATAGTGATATTTTAATGGACCATTTTAAAAATCCGCGCAATCAGGGCGAAATTAAAAATGCTGACGGAATTGGTGAAGTTGGCAATCCTGTTTGCGGCGATATGATGAAAATTTATCTTAAGGTCGGGAAAAATAACTATGGTCAGGAAATCGTAGAGGATATTAAATTTCAAACATTAGGTTGTGGAGCAGCTATTGCTTCTTCTTCTATGTTAACTGAAATGGCTAAAGGTTTAACCTTGGATGAGGCCAAAAAGATTACCCGCCAGCAAATTGCAGACAAATTAGGCGGTTTGCCTAAAGAAAAAATTCATTGTTCTGTTTTAGCCGGAGAAGGTTTAAAAAAAGCAATCGCTGATTATAGGGGGGAAATATTTAAAGAATCCGCAGAAGCAAAAGATGTGGAAAATGCGCATTGTTAATAAACTTACAAAATTATCCATAGGGGATCCCTTTGGGACGAATCCGTACGAATATACGAAAGTTATGACATTAGTATATTCGTATTAATTTGTAATTAGTATTATTATGAAAAAAGAAGTTAAAAAAATTTTAGATAAAATTCGCCCGTCATTGCAGATGGATGGCGGCGATGTTGAATTAGTTGATGTTGATGAAAAGACAGGCATTGTTAAAGTTAAACTACAAGGCGCTTGCGCTCATTGCCCGATGTCTCAAATGACTTTGAAAATGGGGATTGAGGCGGAACTTAAAAAACAAGTTAAAGGCGTGAAAGAAGTTGTTGCGGTTTGAATTTGAAGTTATATCAGGTTGTATGAAGTTTTATTAGGTTTTATAATGTTTTATCCACCTTCGTTCTTCGAGCTACAGTGTACATTAGTGAGGTTGTATATGGTTGCTTAAAATTTTGTAATAATTCTTATTTAATTAGTATATTTGTAACTTATGCAAAAAATATACCTTGATCATTCAGCCACTACGCCACTTGACTCGCAAGTGCTAAAAAAAATGCAGCCGTATTTGACTGATATTTTTGGCAATGCCTCATCTGTCCATTCTTTTGGCCAGGGAGCCATGAAAGGCGTTGACTGGGCGCGTGAACAACTATCCCAACTTTTTGGCTGCAAGTTTAAAGAAATTATTTTTACTTCGGGAGCAACAGAATCAAATAATTTGGTTTTACAAGGCCTATTAGCCGCATTTCGCAAAAATAATGAACAATCCGCCGCTGCTAAAGCTGCGGCGGACAAAGGAAAATTTCATATTATAACTTCGCAAATTGAACACCCGGCAATTTTGGAGCCTTGCCAGGAGTTGGTTAAACAGGGTTTGGCTGAAGTGACTTACGTCGGCGTTAATAAATTAGGTTTAGTTAATTTGCCTGAAATTAAGAAAGCTATTAAAGCTAATACGATTTTAGTTTCTATTATGTATGTTAATAATGAAGTGGGCACGATTCAGCCGATTAAGGAGATTGGCAGGATGATAGAAAAAGTTAACAAGGAAAGAAGCAAAAAATACGAAACAGAAAATAAAAAGTTTGGAGTATTTGATAGAGTTTATTTCCATATAGACGCAGTGCAGGCAGTTAATTATTGCGAAATGAGGGCTGATTTTTTAAAAGCTGACTTGATGACAATTTCTGGCCATAAAATTTACGGTCCTAAAGGCGTGGGCGCTCTTTATATTAGAGAAAATACCCCGCTTAAATCCGTGACTTTTGGCGGTCATCAGGAGTATAATGTTAGACCAGGTACTTATAATGTTGCGGGGATAGTCGGTTTGGGTGCCGCAGTTGAACTGGTTAATAATCAATCACCAATAACCAATGACCAAATTTTGAAATTGAGAAACAAGCTAATCGCTTGTTTGAAAAAGAAAATTCCTAATATTCAACTAAATGGTGATTTGGAAAATAGGGTGCCGAGCAATGCTAATATTTCCTTTAAAAATGCTGAAGGCGAGAGCATGCTTTTGATGCTGGATTTGGAGGATATAGCTGTTTCCACGGGTTCGGCTTGCGCTTCAGGTTCTCTGGAGCCTTCGCATGTTTTGCGCGCCATGGGAATCCCGGCAGACATCTGCCATGCTTCTTTGCGTTTTACTTTGGGCAAGGGCACAACAAAAAAAGAAATAGACAAGGTGATTGAAATTTTGCCTAAAATAGTTGCTCGTCTGCGGCAAATGTCGCCGCTGAAAAAATAATTTTTAGTGCCTGCTGATTTTTTCGCTTATATTTTGTTGCCATTGATAATTTTTTAGGCGATATTAGCAGGCTCTTTTATTTTTGAAGCAAATATGCTAAAATAAAACAAATGTCAAAATCTTTTGAATTTAGCCAGCATGCTTTTTTATAATATCTCCAAGTTTTTTGATCATCCTTATCGTGAAGATTTGGCGGTTAAAATAACTTTCATAACTAGCGTTTTGATTAATTTGTTGATTTGGGTAATTTTGTATCTCAAAATTTACCCTCTTTCTTATTTGACTGAATATGGGCAGATTTTTTTGCATTATAATACCTATTTTGGCATTGATAAAATAGGTTCCTGGTATCAGATTCTTTTCATCCCCGCTTTAGGTTTGTTTATAATTATTTTTAATAATATAATTTCTTATATTTTTTATTTACGGGAGAGGCTGATCAGCTATTCTTTAATTATTGCTAATGTGGCTTTGCAGGTAATTTTATTGGCAGCGGCGATGTTTATTGTTTTATTAAATATTTAAAATAATAAATGAAGGTGAAGGCAATTTTTATTTTTTAAATCCCCGGATATTTTATTGGTTTTGTTTGGAATAGCTTATAAATTTTATGGATACTTTTGTTATAATAAAAATTTTATTTCTGACAACTTTAGCTTTTGCAGTTACAATTTTATTCACGCCTTTTTTGACTCATTTCCTTTATAAATACAACCTGGGTAAAAAAATTCGCGACGGCGCCCAGGCTCCGGTGATGGCAAAATTGCACGAGCATAAGGCGGGTACGCCGACAATGGGCGGAATTTTAGTTTGGCTGACAGTTTTAATTTTAGCTTTAGTCTTTTTTTATTTGGCCAAGTGGACAGATTTAGAAATTTTTGACAGGCTTAATTTTTTAAGCCGTTCTCAAACCTTGTTGCCTTTGGGGGCTTTGGTCGCTTCGGCTTTGGTTGGTTTGATTGATGACATTTTTAATATTAAGGGCATAGGACCTAAAGGCGGCGGTTTGCAAGTCCGCCATAAACTAATAATTTATACTGTTATTGCCTTGATTGGCGCTTTTTGGTTTTTCTTTAAGTTGGATTGGGATTTAATCAGGGTGCCGTTTTTAGGCAATTTTTTTATCGGCTGGTGGTATATACCGATTTTTGTTTTTATTATCGTAGCAACATCTTTTTCAGTCAATGAAACAGACGGGCTTGACGGCTTGGCTGGCGGCTTGCTAGCTTCGGCTTTTGCGGCTTTTGGCATTATTGCCTTTACGCAGGGCAGATTTGATTTAGCGGCTTTTTGCGGGGTGATTGTCGGTTCTCTTTTGGCTTTTTTATGGTTTAATATTGCGCCGGCAAGATTTTTCATGGGGGATACTGGTTCGATGGGCTTGGGCGTTTGTTTGGGCATTATTGCCATGCTGACAAACTCTGTTTTAATTTTGCCGATTATTTGTCTTTTGTTTGTGATTGAATCTCTTTCAGTTATTATCCAATTGTTTGCCAAAAAAATATTTAGGAGAAAAGTTTTTATTTCCGCGCCCATCCACCATCATTTGGAAGCCAAGGGCTGGCCAGAAACCAAAATCGTGATGCGTTTTTGGCTGATTGCGACTGTCATGGCATTTATTGGCGTGATAATCAGTTTAATTGATCGGCTGTATTAAAATTGGATTTAGATTAAAAGCCTTGTATTTTAGAATTATCTTTTTTTAATTTTCAGGCCGGGGTGTTCTTAATTTTAAAAATAGGCTATAATTAGGATATAATATTTTTTAAAAAATAATTCAAACTATAAATTTATGCAAAAAAAATGGAAAACTAACGCCTTTTCAATTTTTTTGAATATTATTCTTATCTTATTTTTGGCTGTTTATTTATTTGTGCCGTTTTTGAATTATAATTGGCTGTCTAAAATTTATTCGCCTTTTTGTTCAATAAAAAAAATTTATCAAAATAACGATTATTTGCCGGCCTGGTGCCTGGACAGCAAGAGTAACGAGCAAGAACAAGAGAATAATACAAATATAAATCAGCCAGCAGTTAATACCAATGATTCAGTTAGAATCGCTAATCTGGCTGCTGTTAAATGCGTGGAAGACGGAGGGACATTAGAAAATTATATGACACCAGCTGGTTCAGCAGCTTTATGTGTATTTGGTGATGGCAGCGTTTGCAATCAGTGGGCTTATTTTCGCGGTGAATGCAAAAGAGGCGAATGCTTTAAAGAATGTCAAAAAATAAATACAAGCCTTGAAGGCTGGTATATTTCCTGCACCCAAGAATTGATTGAACTGGCGAAATGCGGCGCAGAGGAAGAAAATCAAAATGAAAAAACTTCTACCGAAACAATGCCAGGCTCGGTGCAAAAAAGCATTAAAGTTACTTCTCCATTATCCAATGAACAGTTGTCTTCACCATTTCAAGTAGAGGGAGAAGCTATAGTTTATCAAGATAAGGTTTATATTAGAGTCAAGAATTCTGCTGGCAATACTTTGATTGAAGAAAGCGTCATTGCTAAACATAAGCCGGGCACAGAATGGGCTGATTTTTCCATAAGTTTAAATTATGAATTTAGTCAGACCAAAGAGGGTTTTATTGAGGTTTATTCTTTGGATCAGAATGGCCAGGAGCAGAATTTGATTAGCATTCCTGTTAAATTTTAGAAATATAGGTTATAATAATATCAAAAGAATTCTTTCAGGGGCGAAAATAAAAAATTAATATATCTGCCAGAGGCAGCTTGCCCGCCTATGGTAGAATCAGCCTTTGGCTGTTAAATAAAAAACTAATTAAAACAAAATTATGACAGTCGCTTTTAATGAGTATGTTATTATTTTGGGTTGGATTTTTGCTTTAGTAATAACATTGTCTATTGCATTGCCAATTCTTACTTGGGTAGCGAATAAGATACTGGGGGATGTTGATCTTTTGAAAGAAATCAGGAAAAAAAATCTGGCAGCAGGAATTTTATTAGCTGCCATGGTTTTGGGAGCTTCTTTGGTCATTGGTTTGGCTTTATAATTCATCTGATTTGATAAAAAAATCTTGTTTTCAGCCTCCGTCAAGTAAAGCGTGGAGCGCGGGAACGGGTTTTTTTTTGATTAAAAACCGATTATAATGCTATAATTAGCTATATTAATCTGCAATAATAGAGAATTAAAGACATTATAATTTTTTAAAAAAATGGAAATTTTTAATGTGAGGAATAAAAAAATTACTGTTATGGGCCTTGGGTTATTGGGCCGCGGGCTTGGCGATGTGAAATTCTTAGCCAGAGAAGGCGCTGAAGTGACAGTGACGGATTTAAAAAGTCCCAGACAGCTTGCCAAATCATTGGCTAAAATAAAAAAGTTGCCGGTTGAATTAGTCTTGGGCAAACATCGCAAAAAAGATTTTAAGGATAAAGATTTTATTCTAAAAGCCGCTGGCGTGCCTTTGAAGTCCCCTTATATTAAATACGCTAAAGAAAATAAGGTGGCGATTAAAATGGATGATTCCTGGTTTGCCCAATATTGCTCCTGTCCGATTATCGGTATAACTGGTACTAGAGGCAAAACAACGACCACGCTTTTAATAAATGAACTATTAAAATTAACTAAGAAGAAAGTTTATTTATCTGGCAATGCTGTGGCTAGCGCAACATTGCCTTTGATAAAAAAAGTTAAAAAAGATGATTTGGTTGTTTTAGAATTGTCATCGTGGCAACTTCAGGGCTGGGCAGAAGAGAAACTAAGCCCTCATATTGCTGTTATTACCAATATTTTTCGCGACCATTTGAATTATTATAAAACAATGGAGGCTTATATTAATGATAAAAAGGCAATTTATAAATGCCAGTCAGCTGATGATTATTTGATTTTGAACAAAGATAACCCTTATTCTAAAATTTTTGCCAAAGAAGCAAGGTCAAAAATTATTTGGTTTTCAGACAAAGATATCCCCGAAAGTTGGAATTTGAAAATTTTAGGCAGGCATAATTTGGCTAATGCGGCTGCGGCTATAAAAGTAGCGGAATTATTCAGAATTAAAAATCAAGAGATCAGAAAAATTGTTGAAAATTTTGTCGGCGCTCCCAATAGGCTGGAATTAGTCAGGGAATTTAAAGGAATTAAATATTATAATGATACGACAGCTACGACTCCTGACGCTACAATTGCGGCTCTAAAGTCTTTTAATCGTCCCGTTGTTCTTTTAGCGGGCGGAACTGATAAGAATTTGGAATTTAGAAAATTAGCGGAAGAAATAAAAAAAAGAGTCAAAGCTCTGATTTTATTTGAGGGGACTGCCACTTCAAAATTAGCCAAAGAATTAATAAAAATTAAATTCAGCCGGCCTTTAATTTATGTTGATTCTATGCCGGAAGCTTTTAGGCAGGCTAAATATATTTTAGATAAGGGCGATATCTTTCTTCTTTCTCCGGGGGCTGCCAGCTTTGGTTTATTTGTTAATGAATTTGACCGGGGTCAGCAATTTAAAAAACAAGTTTTTAAAATTAAATGAGATTTTTTAACAAAACATGGCATAAGCCAGATTATAAATTTATCATTACTTTAATTTTGATTGTAGTTTTTGGTTTGATTCTCCTTTCTTCCGCCAGCATATCTCTTTCTTATAACAAATTTGGCGAGGGCTATTATTATGTAAAGCACCAGATTCTTTTTGGCTTAATCCCTGGGTTGATTTTATTAATTCTACTTTCGTTGGTCGATTACCGAATTTGGAAAAAAGCGGCGTTTGCTTTTTTGATTTTTTCAATACTTCTTTTGATTTTTGTTTTTATTCCGAGCATCGGGGCTGAATTTGGCACAGCTAAAAGATGGCTTTATGTATTGGGCGTTTCTTTCCAGCCGTCAGAATTGGTTAAATTGACTTTTTTAATTTATCTGGCGACATGGCTGGAAAACCGCGGAAGCAAAAAAGCAGGAGATTTTTCAGAGGGCTTGGTCCCATTTTTGACAGTTTTGGGAATAATAGCTTTTTTATTAATTTTGCAGCCTGACATAGGCACTATGTCGATAATAGTTTTAGTTTCCTTGACTGTTTATTTTATCGGAGGCGCAAAATTAAGCCATTTATTGGGGGTCGGAGCGGCTGCAATTGCCGGCCTTTTAGTTTTAATAAAAATGGCGCCTTATAGGACTGCCCGTTTAATGACTTTCTTGCATCCAGAACTTGATCCGCAAGGCATTGGTTATCATATAAACCAGGCGTTTTTGGCTATTGGCTCTGGGGGGTTTTGGGGTCGCGGTTTTGGCATGTCCCGTCAAAAATTCCAATATTTGCCGGAAGTGGCTGGGGATTCAATTTTTGCCATTATTGCCGAAGAATTAGGTTTTCTCTTCTCAGTAATTTTAGTTTTGGCATTTTTATATTTAATGTACCGCGGCTTTAAAATAGCCCAAAAAGTCCCTGATAATTTCGCTAAATTATTAGTCGCCGGAATTATAAGTTGGATTTTTATTCAGTCTTTTGTTAATATTGGAGCAATGGTCGGGCTTTTGCCTTTAACAGGTGCCCCTTTGCCTTTTATAAGCTATGGCGGCACATCTTTGATGGTTTTGCTGGCAGCCTGCGGAATTGTGATTAATATTTCAAGGCAAACGCAGGAATGATTTTTTTAAAAAAATCATTTTGAATTTTTAGAATTTTATAATTTATTTTTATTATGAAAGTATTGTTTGCAGGCGGAGGAACCATGGGTTCTGTTTCTCCACTAGTTGCAGTTCATGAAGAATTAAAAATTAAAGATTCTGCTCTTGAATCCCTTTGGTTGGGCACTAAAAAAGGCCCGGAAAAAGATTTTTTGGCCTTTTATCAAATGCCTTTTAAGCCAATAATCGGCGGTAAATTAAGGCAGTATTTTAGCTTGGCAAATTTTTTTACGCCTTTTTGGGTTTTTTTAGGTTTTATTCAGTCATTATTTATTTTGCGCAAGTTTAAGCCAGACGCAGTTTTGACGGCTGGCAGTTTTATTGCAGTGCCGGTTATTTATGCGGCTTGGTTTTTGAGAATACCGCGTTTTGTCCATCAGCAAGATATAGAAATTGGTTTAGCTAATAAATTAATGGCTAAAAAGGCCACGGCTATTACAGTTGTATTGAGAGATTCTTTGGGCAAGTTTGATTTTCGCAAAACTTTCCATATCAGCAATCCAGTCAGAAAAGCAGTTTTTAGCGGAGATAGAGAAAAAGCGATTGATTTTTTCAAACTCAATCCCCGTTTAAGGACAATTTTAATCATGGGCGGCGGCACAGGCGCCCAAACGATTAATCAAATAATTTTGGAAACAGCCGGCAAATTAACTGAAAATTATCAGGTTATTCATCTGGCTGGTATTGGCAAAATGATTGACCAGCAATTTAATAATTATTATGACAGAGCAACTTTAAAAAGAATTGAAGAGCGTTATCGAGGTTATGAATTTTTGAATCAGGAAATTTTTAACGCTTATGCTCTAGCTGATTTGGTTGTCTGTCGCGCCGGCTTTTCAACTCTGACCGAGCTTGCTGTTTTAGCTAAGGCGGCTTTATTAATACCGATTCCCGGACATCAGGAACTCAATGCCCAGTATTTTAATAAATATAATTCTGTTAAAGTTATTAAGCAAGATCAGTTAAACAGCGAAAATTTTTTAAAGGCAATTTTGTATTTGATGGATAATACGGCTGAATTGCAGAATATATCCCGCAATATTTCTCAGATGATTGATAAAGATGCGGCGAAAAGGTATGTAGGGTTGATTTATGAAATTCTTGGCAAATAGCAAATGGCCTATGGCCTATAGTTATTTGCAATATGCAATCATAATTATTTTATTTTTGAGGTTTTGAGCCGACCTCTTTTTTATTTGAATATAATTTGTTGTATAACCCTGCCACCATTTATTTTTCTTTTGCTCAAATAGGACTGGCAAAGTTTTGCCTTGCATTTTTTTTAGAAATTTGGCTTTTTGTTTTTTGGCCAGGGCGTTCAGTTTTTGGAAACGCTTTTTTTTAATTTTGTCAGGCACTTGATTTTTAAAATTAGCTGCTTTGGTCTCTGGCCTAGGCGAATAGGGGAAGATATGGATTTTGAGAAAATCAGTTTTTTTAACCAAAGCCAAAGTATCCTGAAAATCCTTGTCTGTTTCGCTAGGATAACCGACAATAATATCCGTAGTGATTGAAGTTAATGGGTTTATTTTTCGCGCTTTTTTAACGATTTGCAGATACTTTTGCGCGGTATAATTTCGACTCATTGATTTTAAGATTTTATTGGAACCTGATTGAAGGCTTAAGTGTAAATGCGGGCAAAGGCGGGGATTTTTTAGCAAAGCTAAAAAATCCCCGCTGATCAATCGTGGATCAAGCGAAGACAGGCGGATTCTAGGAATGTTTGTTTGTTTTAAAATTTCCTTAAGCAGTTTGTTTAGATTTTTCCCTTGGCAGTGGTATTGCAGGATGTTTTGTCCTACTAAAACAATTTCCTTGAAGCCTGATTTCTCTTTGGCCTGGATTTGTTTGATTATTTTATTAAAAGGCACTGATTTCGCCTTGCCCCGAAATTTATTGATAATGCAGTAAGCGCAACTAAAATCACAGCCGGACTGAATTTTTATTAAAGCGCGTGTTTTTTGATCCGTATTTTTATATTCTGAATTTTTTAATCTTGAAGGCAAAACGTTTTTTTTGATAAATTTAAAAACTTCGTTGTTATTTTTAAATATTCGATTAATCTCTGGTATGGTTTTATTTAAACAACCCATGGCAAAAATCCGCGATTTAGGATTGCGTTTTTTGATTTGGCGAATTTTTTGGCGCGTAATTTGTTCGGCGCCTTGGGTAATTGAACAGGCGTTAACTATATGGAGGTCATGAGCCTGTTTTTTATCAACTATAAAATAGCCTGCTTTCTGCAGATTTTGTTTTAAGTTTTCAATTTCAGACTGGTTTAATTTGCAGCCGACTGTGGTAAGCGCGATTTTCATTTTAATAATTTAAAATTTAATGTTAAAATTATAACATATGAATTTTATTAATCAAGATATTAATCTGGTTCAGATAGATGAATGCCGCCAGGCAGGCTTGCGGCCTGTTGCTGTTGCTTGTATTATTTTTAATAATAAAATATTAATGGTTTATAAAAAAAAATATAATCTTTGGCAGTTGCCGCAGGGAGGCATTAAAAATAAAGAATTGCCGCGGGATGCTTTGCGCCGGGAAATCAAGGAAGAATTAGGCAAAAGTTTCTCTTTGTTTGAAGATGATTTTTTTTATCTTGGTGAGGGTAAAATTTTTTTCCCTTTTAAAAAGCAAGGAGTTCGTAATTTACAAACAGACGAGGGAGAGGCCGTTTATATGAAAGGTAAAAAATATTTTTTTTACCTGGTAAAAGCAGTAAAACCGGAAATTAATTTGGCTGAGACAGAATTTGACGGTTATCAGTGGGTAAATTATGAACAAGCTAAAAAATCAGCGGAAAATATTTATCAAAAAGGTAAAAAAAGGATTACTTTAAAGGTTTTAAATTTATTAAAAAATAATAGTTATATAAATTAATTATATGGATGCAATTATTTTAGCTGGTGGTAAAGGATCAAGGATGGATGATCACTTGCTCAAACCTTTAGTTTTAGTTAAAAATAAACCGATTTTGGCTTATCAGTTGGATTATTTTTTAAATTCAGGCTTGATTGCCAAAATAATTTTGGCTTTGGGGCACAGGGCAGATGAGATTATTAGTTTTGTTAAAAATAATTATCAGTATGCGTCAATCGATTTTTCCGTTGAAAATGAGCCTTTAGGCACAGCCGGCGCAATAAAGCAGGCTTTGCTTAAATCTTCATCTGATTTTGTTTTGGTTTTAAATTGCGATGATTTAACAGATATTGATTTGAATATTTTAAAAAAATGCAAGGAAAATACGATATGCGTAGCCAATCCTCAATTGCCGTTTGGCTTGGTTAAAGAAAATAACGGCTATGCTGTTTTTAAAGAAAAACCGGTTTTGGACGCTTGGGTCAGTTGCGGCTGGTATGTTTTTGATCGTAATAATTTGTTAGAAATTTTACCTGATAAAGGTAGTTTAGAATATGAAGTTTTTCCCAAATTGAAATTAAGGGTTTTAAAGCATAAAGGCTTTTGGCAGCCTTTGAATACCAAAAAAGATTTGGATGAGTTTGCAGAAAAGGATTTACCATTGATATTAAGATAAAATTTTAATAAAAAAACATGCCACTCTTGGCATGTTTTATTATGACCCGGCTGGGGCTCGAACCCCCGCCTTCATTTTATTTCGGCGGGCAGGCAGGACTAATACATTTTCATTAAGGCAGAGGGTTTTAAAAAAACATGCCATTCTTGGCATGTTTTATTAATACCTTACAGGAAACCCCGTTGGAGGGAGCGGCGAGAAGCGAGCCGCGACCGAGAACGGGGATGAATGGGCTTAGCACACGAAGTGTGCTAAGCTGTTACCATGAGAATTCGGC
>Ga0129302_1002616_pt1 | contig 12756 bp, 12 predicted proteins | sample BlaSprsedimmetaG_FD_94476 | JGI IMG/M metagenome (GOLD analysis project Ga0129302, IMG submission 94476) | Hot spring sediment bacterial and archeal communities from California, USA to study Microbial Dark Matter (Phase II) - Blank Spring... | ecosystem: Environmental > Aquatic > Thermal springs... | reverse complement strand
TTTTACGCAAATCGTGCCAAACAGTGAATTTTTTTGAGTAAAATGTTAAATTCTCTGTGCTCTCTGTGTCTCTGTGGTGAAATCAAGGCTTATTTCAGTGCAGCCATTGCACGAATTTTACGAATTTATCTTCTTTTCTTCGTGTTAATTCGTGAAAGTCGTGGCTGATTTGTGATGCTCCCCCAAGTTTTGTGTGCGCCCCGCTTGCTCCTATACCTCAGCGTGGTATAATCTCCATTGCTATGATCGAGCAAAACAAGCGCGTCGATAACCGCCATCCCGGCGACCTCCGGAACATAGCGTTTATCCTGCACTACGTCAAACATCCTGAGGGATCGGTGTTGATCAAAATGGGAGATACTCACGTCCTGTGCAACGTCAGTATCGAAGAAGGTGTGCCGCACTGGATGACCGGACAGGGCGCTGGCTGGCTGACGGCCGAGTATGCGCTGTTGCCTCGCTCGACCCATACCCGGACCCGGCGTGAAACGCACGGCCCGAGTGCTCGCACCCAGGAGGTTCGCCGTATGATTGGCCGATCGTTGCGGGCTGCCATCGACCTCGAGCAGTTGGGCGAACGTACGTTAATCGTCGATTGTGACGTGCTTCAAGCGGATGGTGGCACGCGAACAGCCGCCATCACCGGCGGATACGTGGCGCTGGCGCTGGCGCTGCGACGTCTCATCGACGCGGGCGCGACGCCCCCGTCGGTGCTAAAAGCGCCAGTAGCCGCGGTCAGCATTGGCATCGTCGACGGTGACGTATATCTCGATCTATGCTACGCCGAAGATCACCAGGCCGACGTGGATTTAAACATCGTGATGCAAGAAGGTGGACAGTTGATCGAGATCCAGGGCACAGCTGAAAGAAAACCCTTTTCTCGGCAGGATCTGAACCGTATGCTGGAACTAGCCAATAGAGGTATCTCGACGCTCATCCGCCATCAACGCGAGGCTCTGGTGTCAGCGTGACTAATTTTACAGCCAAGCAGCAATTGACGATTATCGTGATGATCGTACTGATCGTTGTCGCCTTCGCGTCGCTCGCCGGGTTCATTATCACATCGGTACAAAGCTCGTCAATTGCTCCGCCTTCCCCGCAACTGCCGCTGACCCGCTCTTCCTCTCCCATCGTTCCCACCAGCTCTCCCACGTCGCCGCCCAGTACCTTGGAACCGGTCGAGGGCATCTGGTCTCAGGTGCAGACCGCGCGCCTTTTCGATCAAATCGCACATCAAGCCAAAACTTTACGCGGCCTCGCACCACGCGCCGAAGTGCCGCTCAGTTTCCTGGATGAACGGGATATGACGTCGATTTTGCGCCAACGGCACACCAGCCGGGACTATGACGCTCAACTAGCGCCTTATATTGAGCTGGGCGTCCTGCCCGATGTGCCGGTGTTCATCCGCCCGCGCCAGACACCGGGACTTTATGAACCTCAGCAACGACAACTCTACATCCTCGCCGGACGCGAGGAGAACAACGTCGACGATCAGGCGCTTTTGGCTCACGCTTACGTCCACGCCCTGCAAGATCAACACTTCAATCTGGGTGCGATGGACGCCCGAGCCACGACCACCGACGCAACCTTGGCTATTCGAGCCCTGTTGGAAGGGGACGCAACCCTGGCGACAGCCCTCTACCGCTACGGCGATCTGTCGGCGGTCGATTGGCCACACTTGACAGCGTTGATCATCGACGCCGAGCAACCTGACTACGGCGAAAAACTCGAACAAGCTGAGCATTGGGCCCGAATACAGCGTTTTCCTTATTGGGAAGGCCGTCGATTTGCAGAAGCCCTGCTAGAAGCCGAAGGATGGGCGGCGATCAATCGCGCTTACGCCAATCCACCCCGGTCGACTGAGCATATCCTACACCCAGAGCGCTACCTGGCGAATACAGACCGGGTGACCCGTGTCACTATCCCCAACCTGGGCGACGTCCTCGGCCCCGATTGGACATTGACGCTCCAAGATACCTTCGGCGAATTCGTGATTTGTCTGTACCTCGAAGCTATATTGTCCCCCGACTCCGCGCAGAACGTGGCCGATGGATGGAACGGTGACACATTCGTCAAGTGGAAGGATGGGTCGAACAACCAGGTACTGGTCTGGCGCACTATCTGGGATACCGCCAGCGATGCGATGGCATTCGAGACCACGCTCCAGACTATGGTCGGACAGCAATACCTGCCGGCGTGGCCTATCGAGCCTCCTGGCGGCCTGATAGGGAACTGGTGGGAAATCGAAAGTGGGGGCGTCTACGTCGCTCGTGTCGCTCACTACGTGACACTGGCACAGGCGCCTGATGTGGATACGCTGACCCGTGTCGTTCACGCATTACCGTGAGGGCCTGAAGGCAATACGGTTTAGTTAAGGTTTGGTATCTACTCACCTTGCGCCCGCCGGATCACAATCCGGAAGCCGGATCGTGATCCGGCCACTTGCAGGCAACGTGTTAGCTTCCGTTACTACCTAGCCAATAGCCCGTGCGCCATCGGCGCGGATTGTAATCCGCTCTGCACATATATGCTGAGCAGTTACAAGGTTTGTAGTGCGCGCGCTGCTAGGCAGCGGATACAAAGCATCCGAAATATGAAGATGATACCCAGAATATCAAAAGGATACGGACGACTCATCATCATCTTGACCGGGCTCATGATCCTGGCCATCACGCTGTTGGGCGGACTGCGCCTGTGGATCGAGCGCAAGTTCCAGCATCACATCTATACCCAGGTCGAAGAGGTGCCGCCCCACGCCGTGGCCCTGGTGTTGGGAGCTGGCCTGTGGGCCGACGGAACTCCTACCCCAATACTCGCCGATCGAGTTGCTACAGCTGCCGATCTGTATCACGCTAACGTGGTTCAAAAACTGCTCCTGAGCGGCGACAACCGCTTCATCGATTATAATGAGCCACAAGCTATGCGAGAATATGCCCTGAGGTTGGGGGTGCCAGAAGAGGATGTGGTTCTCGATTACGCCGGTAGACGAACGTACGACAGCTGCTATCGAGCCCAAGCCATCTTCGGTCTGGATCAAGCCGTAGTCGTTACCCAGCGTTTCCACGCTGCCCGGTCACTCTACGTATGCGATGCACTGGGATTGGATACGGTCGCCATTCTGGCTGATAGGCAGGATTACACGCGGCGCCGCTATCGGTGGGAGATCCGCGAATATCTGGCCCTGGCGCTGGCCTGGTGGGACGTCAACGTGCACCATCCAACTCCCATCTTGGGAGAAAAACTGCCTATCCTGGATCAAAAAGACGAATAAAAATGCCCAGCAAAGACAAGTGAGGAACTTGGCCAATGAATACAGAAACATCCCCTCCACCCAAACAAACTGTTCTCATCGCCGAAGACGAAAAAGCGCTTGCCAAAGCCATCGCCGCGACGCTTGATCTGGAAGGTTTGGAAACCATCATCGCCTACGATGGCGAGCAAGCGCTGGCCCTGGCCCGGGCGATGCAACCGGATATGATCTTGCTCGATATCATGATGCCGGGGCGCTCGGGTATCGAGGTATGCGCTACCCTCAAGACCGACCCGGAGACCTGTGACATTCCTGTCGTCTTCGTCACCGCCAAAGGAGAGAAGATGGATCGCAAGATCGGTATCGCAGCGGGCGCCGTCGAGTATCTGACGAAACCCTTTAGCCCCACCGAATTGATCGCCCTGGTCAAGGAAGTGCTGACCGGGCAGCTCGTCGAACCACACTTCAGTGGCGACGACATCTCCGCTATACCGGCCGATCAACTGGAGGTCTTCGCCCTCGAGTGGCGGGATCTGTACGAGCGAGAGCGGGAAGAACGACGCTCTTTGGAGCTGGCCCAGAAACGTTTGAGCGAGCTCGACCGGCTCAAGGCCGGATTCCTCAGCGCAGTGACCCACGAGCTGATGACTCCCTTTGCTTCTATCGGCATCGCCCTGCAGGTTTTACAGCGCCAGCGGGAGGACCTGTCGACCGATGTCCAAAACGTCGTAGACGATCTATCCACCGAGATCGAGCAATTGCACCGCCTGGTCAACGGCGTGGTCAAGTTTGCCGAGTTGGTGAACAAGCGACGAGAACCACAACCCAGCTATGTCTCTTTGCACGCCATCATTCCCGATGCTGTGCAGCCAGCGTCAATTATGGCTCAGGCGCGCCAGATCGACTTCCAGATCAGCGTCCCAGAGCAACTATCCAAGGTATACGTCGACCCAGAACTTCTGGGAGAGGCGGTCTTCCAAATGGCCCACAACGCTGTGAAATTCAACGCCCCCGGAGGGAAGGTACAGATTCACGCCTTAGAAGTGAAGGGGTGGCTGACCATCGAGATTTCCGACACCGGCGTGGGCTTAACACCAGAGCGTCTGGAACTTCTGGGACAACCCTTCGAACAAGACGCAGACACCCTGCGCCGGGGTCGCGAGGGATTGGGCGTCGGCTGGGCCTTCGTGCGCTACGTGGCCAAGGTCCATGGCGGGCGAACCCAGGTGCAAAGCCCAGGCCCCAATCAAGGCAGTATCTTCCGCCTGGCGTTGCCCGTCGTTGCCGGCTGGCACGAGATCAATGCCGGCCAGGAAACGGACCTGACAGAATAGAAACTCTCCATCTTGCCAAGTCCAGAAATCATGGTAGAATAGCCATCGATTACCCTGGGGGCTCGTCTAATGGTAGGACAGCGGACTCTGACTCCGTATGTGGGGGTTCGAATCCTCCGCCCCCAGCCTGGAGAAATCAACACTTCCCCGTATCTTCTCAATATTGGGGAGCTGTGGCCGGTCTCCCGACCGAGCCGCAGCGGGCACGGTCAGGAGACCGGCCCGAGCGAGTTTGCCCCGTATTATTGAGATGATACCTCCTTTCCTCCTTTCCTCCTTTCCTCCTTTCCTCCTTTCCTCCTTTAAAAGGCTACTTGGGCCATCGAATGCCTCCTGTCGTCCGTTGGTTTGAGCGTCGCTGCGGGGAGATCTGCTCTCCATCTACTCTTTTACTCGATTACTCGATTACTCGATTCGGAAGTATGCCTCCAGCTTGGCCAGATGCACCTCTGTCACTTTGAGAGATACGATGCCATTTAAGGGCAAATCCTCCGGTAGGTGAATCTGTGGTTCCAGATCTAATTCTGGAATGAGCACGGTGCCCCGGTCGCGGTATTTGTCCACCAGGATGCCCTCGCCACACCACTCGGGATTTTGCAGCAAGTAGACCAGGGTCCAGTGTTGGCGGGCGAACCGTTCGGCCCGGCGGATGTTATACTCTAGCGATTCGATGGCCCCGATACGTTCCAGGATGTCTTGCGTATCCAGCACCGCTTCGTTTTCATTTTCCTTTTCCTGTTCATTGCGCCAATGGGCGCGCAATTGTTGGTGGACGACCAGGTCCATGTACCGGCGCAGGGGGCTCGTCGTTCGCACGTAGATCGCTAATCCCAGGCCGGCGTGGGGTGCCGGCACGGTGCTGTATTGGCTGCCCCTGAGGTGGCGCCGTAGGGCGTACATCCCGACCAGGTCCGTTTCGGTGGGGCGTTCCTCGGTCTCGGGTGGGGCCTGGGTGGCGAAGGGAAGCGCTATGTCACGCTCAAGGGCGAAACGGGCCGTGGCCTCTCCTGTCATCAGCATCATCTCTCGTACCAGGGCGCGGCTCCTGAGTGGCAAAATAGGGCGAATGGCGACGCGCCCATCCGCCTGCACGTGTATACTGATCTCAGGCAATTGCAGCTCGATGGCGTCGTGGGCTTGACGGCGGGCATGGTAGGCCTGGGCCACCCGGTACAGCGGCGCCAGGGGTGCTTTTTCAATCGTCGCCTCGGCCTCTGCGTAGGTCATACGTGTGACTTGCACCCAGCTTGGCACAATTTCGATCTCTTGGATGTGGCCCGCGTCGTCCAGGTCTATACCAAAGGACAGGGCCGGCGACGTCTCCTGCAGACCCATCCCCAGCCGTTGGACGGCCTGGCGGGGCAGCATGGGTGTGTTGCCATCAGGCAGGTAGAGCGTGGCGCCTCGGCTACGGGCCTCCAGGTCGGCGGGGTGTCCGGAGTGCACCAGGGCAGCCGCGTCGGCGATGTGTACCCACAGGCGTTGGCCTGCGGATGTTTTTTCCAAGCTGATGGCGTCGTCGGGATCGTGGCTGCCCTCGTCGTCAATGGCGAAGGCGGGCAGGTGTGTCAAGTCGACCCGGCCCTCGTCGGGTAATTCGGGAAGCTGTATCGCGGGTGGCGTGGTGGCCAAATTGAGCCGCTGAGGGTAGGGGACGATGGTATGATCCCAGTAGCCGAGTTCGAGCAAGAGGGCGTGGGCATTTTCCGGCGTTTCGGAGCGTTTCAATTCGTTGAGCACACGACTACCCTCGGTCTGGCCCAGGGCCAGCATCTCTACGTCTCGCAGGGCATTCTCGTCTTCTGGCGCAAATTCTCCGATCCGAACCCGGTCAAGAAAAGCGGACCAGGCCTGGCGCTCTGCTGCCCTGGCTGCGCGATCCGCCTCTTCCCGGGCAACCGCCTCCGCCGTGTGAGCGATAATCTCCTCCGGCGTACCGTGGAAATAGAGGCCGTTCTCTACGAACTGCCACGCAGCCCAGGCCGTGGAGGGGGTGAATGCGCCGTAGGCCAGTTCGGCCAGTTCCGCCAGATCGGTTGCGCCCCCGCTGAGTAGTTCCCAGGCGGTCTTTGTCTCCCCGGTCTTTGGCTGAAGCGCGTCGGGGGCGGGCGCTGGCCCCGGATGGAGCAGTGTGACGTCTTTGGGCCGGACGCTCAGGCGCTCGCCTTCCGGTAACTCAATCTGGATTTTCTTGTCGACCGCCGTGACACGCGCTGGATCCTGCTTGTAAAGTACCAGGCTGCCCGGGCGCAGGTGTGATTGGGACATACAGAACCCTCCCCTGAAATCATCGTCGTTGCTCAATTTAATTTGATATTCGCGCGAGAATCTTAGTTATTGTACGTTCGATAACCGAGAAGTCAAGATGTAAGCGTTCAGGGGATTGAACGATGGGACACAGATCGACACAGATTGCACAGATTTTTTCCATCGAGTGCCAAGTAAGGCCTGCTTGATGGCCTCAATCTGTGTGAATCTGTGAAAATTTGTGTCCAATGTTCCCCTGGCCTGAACGGTTACCTCAAGATCTGTCACCAGGTTATGGTTTGGGAAGCTGATCGACTGACAAGTCTTTCGACCTGTGCGGTTAGGCATTATGGCTCACGGATTAAGTGTCTCCTACGGAACCATTCAGGTTTTTTTATAGAAAGCGAGTAAAATCTTAAAGAAAGCCTAACGCGTTCTTAACGTTCCGTTAATGGTGACGCGCTATCATGGCAGCGTTGTCTTACGTTTTGCGCATTTGCGTTTTACTATCGAGGTCTTGCTATGAGGAAATTTGTCGATCGAGGCGTGCAGTACGTTCTTTTCTTGAGCGCGATGGGCGCGATCTTCATCGTGTTTTTGATTCTCTTTTTCACCGCCCGTGAGTCGATCCAGGCCTTCCGAGAGATCGGTATGGCTGACCTGCTGATCGGAACCGTCTGGCGGCCGGGGCAGGGCAGTTTCGGCATTCTGGCGATGATTATAGGATCGGTGCTCGTCACGCTGGGCGCTATTATCCTCGGGCTACCCCTGGCTGTGGGCGGGGCGATTTTCCTGGCCGAGGTGGCGCCCAATTGGATGCGCGAGATCGTGCGCCCGGCGCTGGAACTTCTGGCGGGCATTCCATCGGTGGTCTACGGCCTGTTCGGCATGGTCGTCCTGGTGCCGCTGGTGCGGCAGATTCCCGCATCGCGTAACACCGGTTTCGGATTGCTTTCCGCCTCGATGGTCCTGGCGGTGATGATCCTGCCGACGATCACCAATATCGCCGAGGACGCCATTCGGGCGGTCCCCCGGCAGTACAAGGAAGGATCGCTGGCGTTGGGCGCGACCCATTGGCAGACCATCGTCCGCGTGATCATCCCCGCCGCTCGCTCGGGCATCGTTGCCGCCATTATCCTGGGGGTGGGGCGGGCGTTGGGCGAGACGATGGCCATGATCATGGTGATCGGGAATTCGGTCATCGTCCCCCAGCCGTTGAACGATAATCCATTGACCATCGTCCTCAGCCAGGCCCGGACGCTGACGGGCAACATCGCCGTCGAGATCGCCTACGCGACCGGCCTGCACGAGAGCGCGATTTTCGCCACCGGCGTGGTGCTCTTCGTGCTGATTATCATTGTCAATAGTTCGGCTCGCCTGTTGATGCGTGGCGAAGCGACTTGATGGGGGAATAGAGCGATGGCTCGAGAGGCCTCTATACGACAGATAGGTGTGCGTTTATCGGGCGGGGCGCAGAAATCGAACATCGCCCAGCGTCACGTCATTCAACAGCTGGCTTTCGCCTTGATGTGGCTGGCGGCGATTTTGACCGTCGTCGTGCTTCTGCTCGTGGTGGGATACGTGCTCGTGGAGGGCGCCCGCGTCGTCGACTGGGAATTCCTCGCGACGCCCCCGCGCGGCGGCCTTTCGGCCGAGGGAGGTATTTCGACGACGCTCGTCACGACCGTTTACCTGGTGCTCCTGACAGCGGCGATTGCAGCCCCCTTGGGCATCGGCGCGGCGATCTACCTGGTGGAATACGCGGGCGAGGGGCAGGGGACCAGTGGCCTGACGGCCTTCCTAGTCAGCGTCGCCCGCTTTGGCGTGGAACTTTTGGCGGGGGTGCCTTCGATCATCTTCGGTCTATTTGGCTATGCGCTCTTCGTCGTCACGTTGAACGCGCTCACGGGCGGGTTCTCGCTGCTTTCGGCCTCTCTCGCCGGGGCTTGCCTGGTGTTGCCGGTCATCATCCGGGCCAGCGAGGAAGCGCTGCGGGCCGTGCCGCGCGCTTACCGGGAGGGCAGCCTGGCGCTGGGCGCCACCAAGTGGCAGACGATCTGGCAGGTCGTGTTGCCAGCGGCCGCGCCGGGTATCATCACCGGCATCGTCCTCAGCGTGGGGCGCATCGTCAGCGAGACGGCGGTCTTCTTCGTCACCCTGGGTGGCAGCCATCACGCGCCCCAGTCGATCAAACAGGGCGGGCGCACGATGGCTTTGCACGTCTACTACCTGGCGATGGATACCCGGGCCTTCGAAAAAGCGATGGGCACGGGGGCGATTCTCATCGTGACGATTGTCATGATTAACCTGGCGATCAATTTGATCTCGCGACGTCTGACCGCGGGATTGAAGGGGAGATAATATATGTCAATGAATGGCGCGAAATTGCAGGTCAAGGATTATTGCCTCTATTACGGACAGTTTCAAGCGTTGTGCAGCGTCGACATCAAGATACCGGCCAACGAGATCACGGCCATCATCGGCCCTTCGGGCTGTGGCAAGTCCACCTTTCTGCGCACGTTCAACCGGATGAACGACTTGATCCCGGGCGTGCGCGTCGATGGCGAGGTCTTGATGGATGGCGCCGATCTGTTTGGCATGGACCAGGTCGAGTTGCGGCGATACGTGGGCATGGTCTTCCAGCGGCCCAATCCGTTCCCCAAGTCGATCTTCGACAACGTGGCCTACGGTCCGCGCGTCAATGGGATCACCGATCGGGGGCAATTGGGCGAGATCGTCGAGCGCAGCCTGCGGCGGGCGGCGATCTGGGACGAGGTCAAGGACGACCTGGGCAAATCGGCGTTGGCCCTCTCCGGCGGCCAGCAACAGCGGGTCTGCATCGCGCGGGCGTTGGCCGTTCAGCCGGAGGTGATCCTGATGGACGAGCCGGCCTCGGCGCTGGACCCGATCGCCACGCTGCGCATCGAGGAGTTGATCCAACAACTGAAAGAGGATTACACCATCGTCATCGTGACGCACAACATGCAGCAGGCGGCGCGGGCATCCGATTTTACCGCTTTCTTTATGATGAACGAGGATCGGGGCGGCTATCTGGTGGAGTACGGCCCCACCAAGAGCCTGTTCACCAATCCCAAACACAAGCAGACCGAGGATTATATCACCGGGAGGTTTGGATGAGTCGGCGGAAGGTATTGTTTTTATGCACGGGCAATTCAGCCCGCAGCCAGATGGCGGAAGGGCTGGTCGATCACTTTTTGGGCGAGCGCTGGACGGCGTTTTCGGCCGGGACGGAACCGAGCGGTCACGTCCACCCGTTGGCGGTACAGGCGATGGCGGAATTGGGAATCGATATCTCCCATCAGCGCTCGAAATCGACCGACGAGTTCCGGGACGAGACCTTCGATCTCGTGGTGACGGTGTGCGATCACGCCGCCGCCAATTGCCCGGTCTGGTTGGGGCGGGGGCGCACGGTTCACCTGGGTTTCCCCGATCCAGCAGCGGTGACCGGTAGTGAAGAGGAACAGTTGGCCGTTTTCCGCCAGGTGCGGGATGGCCTGCGGGAGCGGGTGTTCGCCTACCTCGAAGGTGTGGAGACCGAATAGGAGCTCATATGGTGCGAGAGATGTTTGAACGGGAATTGCGTCATTTGCAGGACGAGACCCTGGTGCTGTGCAGTATGGTGGAAAGCGCCATCATGGAATCAGTCGCTGTGCTGAAGCGACGGGATCGGGCGGGCGCGGAGCGTCTCATCGCTCAGGATCGCCGGATCAACCAGAAGCGCTTCGAGATCGAGGAGCAGGCGGTGGCCTTGGTCGCCACCCAGCAGCCGATGGCGGTCGATTTGCGGACCATCGCGGCCGTGCTGGACATCACCCACGAGTTGGAGCGCATCGGCGATTACGCCAAGGGCATCGCCCGGATTACGTTGATGCTGGGCCAGCGTCCGTTGATCAAACCCCTGGTCGATGTGCCGCTGATGGCGGAGAAGGCCTGCGACATGCTGCACCGGGCGCTGGAGGCGTTCGTGCAGCGGGACGTCGAAGCGGCACGCGCCATCCCGCGTGAGGACGATGACGTGGATTGTCTCTACAACCAGGTGTATCGCGAACTGGTCACCTATATCCTGGCCGATCCCGCCGAGATCGAGCGGGCGAATTACCTGTTGTGGGTGGCCCACAACCTGGAACGGGCCGCCGACCGGGTGACCAACATCTGCGAGCGGGTGATCTTCACCGTCACCGGCGACATGGTGGAATTGGACGTCAAGGAGTCGGAGGGGGTGAGTTTGGAAGCGATCAGATAAACTTGACGTTAACGCCATGTCTGTTACAATTTGTCCTGGATTTTTGGTATTGCGCTGTTTGTCCTATCTCATATCCAGGGCTATTTTTGCATGCAATGTGATACCCGTAAGGCAGCATCTTTCTCGCCGTCGAAATCCACCTTCCTTTTTCGACGGATCTTTCCCATACCCACAACTTTCAATTTATCGGTACTGATCGTGCTGTTGGCGTTGATTGTCGCCGGTTGCCGGTCGGGGCAGACCGACGCGGCGGATAGCGCGCCCGGGGCGGCGAGCACGATTGAGAACAAAGGTTCCGACACACTGGTCAACCTGGCCCTCGCCTGGGCCGAGGCCTACATCCACGCTTATCCCGACGTGCGTATCTCCGTCACCGGTGGCGGGTCCGGGACGGGTATCGCGGCGATGATCAACGGCACGGTCGACATCGCCAACGCCTCGCGGGGGATGAAGCCGGAGGAGATCGACGCGGCCCGGGCGAACGGCATCGATCCGGTGGAGTTTGTCGTGGCCCGCGACGCCATCGCCGTCGTCGTCCATCCCTCGAATCCGGTGGATGGTCTCACGTTGCAGCAGATTTCCGATATCTACATACAGAAGGTCACCAACTGGCGAGAGGTGGGGGGTGAAGACCGACCTATCGTACTTCTTTCGCGGGAATCGAACTCCGGCACTTACATCTATTTCCTGGAGAACGTGGTCCGGTTGGGTGATAAGGGGAGCGATCTGTTGTTCTCGCCCGACACGCTCCTGATGCCCTCGTCCGAGGGGATCAGCGCCGAGGTACGGCAGAATCCCAACGCCATCGGTTACGACGGGCTGGGTTACGTGACCCACGATCAGAAGATGGTCGCCGTGGCCCGGGACGCCGACGCTCCCTACGTGCTGCCGTCGGTCCAGACGGTCAACGATGGTTCTTACCCGATCTCGCGCCCGCTCTATATGTACACCGCCGGTGAGCCAAGCGGGGAGATCGCCGTTTACCTGGATTGGATTCTCAGTGATGGGCAATCGTTGGTTTCAGAACTGGGTTTCGTCCCGTTGGAGTAGGAGTTTTTTTCCATTGAACATAGTAGACGAGTCGTTCGTTTCTCGCCGTCGCTGGCTTGAATTTTTCATCGAAGCGCTGATCCGCGTCCTGGGATTTTCCAGCATCGCTTTTGTGCTACTCATCTTCCTGTTCCTGGCGCGGGAGGGCTTGCCCTTCTTTTTCGAGGTGCCTGTGGACAACCTCATGGGCGTCCTGTGGTATCCCTCGTTTGATCTGTTTGGCGTAGTCCCCTTGCTCTTGGGGTCGCTCCTGATCACCGTGACCGCCATCGCCATCGCGCTGCCCCTGGGCGTGGCGACGGCGGTCCTGGTGCGCGAGGTGGCGCCGGCCTGGGTGCGCGAACTGCTCAAACCGATGATCGAGGTGTTGGCTGGCATCCCCTCGGTCGTGTTGGGCTTCTTCGGGATGACGCTGGTGGCGCCCCTGGTGCGCGAGACGTTGGGCGCGCCGACCGGCCTGACCGCCTTCACCGGCGCGCTCATCCTGGCCTATATGTCGTTGCCGACCATCATCAGCGTGGCGGAGGACGCGCTGGACGCGGTTCCCAAGAGCTACCGGGACGCCGGGTTGTCGATGGGGGCCACCCAATGGCAGACGATCTGGCGGGTGG
>Ga0129302_1002613_pt1 | contig 12766 bp, 11 predicted proteins | sample BlaSprsedimmetaG_FD_94476 | JGI IMG/M metagenome (GOLD analysis project Ga0129302, IMG submission 94476) | Hot spring sediment bacterial and archeal communities from California, USA to study Microbial Dark Matter (Phase II) - Blank Spring... | ecosystem: Environmental > Aquatic > Thermal springs... | reverse complement strand
GCAGTAAAACTGCGGCGGTGACGACTACCTCGATGCTGAGCCGGCGCAGGACGGCGTTCACCTCGCTCATCGGCACGCTGACCCGCATCACCCCGACGACCTCGCCGTCGCGCCGGACCGGCACCGCGACGTAAAGCATCTCCAGCCCGACCGTCCGGCTTGTCCGGGTGTCGGACCCGGTCCGGCCGGCCAGCGCCTCGATGACCTCGGGCCGGACCGAATGGTCCTCCATCGTCTCCGCATCGGCCTCGGAATCGAACCGCACCCGCCCCCCGGTCGTCATCAGCGTCACCCGGGTTCTGAGCCGCTCGCCCAGCGCCTCGAACTCGTGTTCGAGCCCGGTCGTGTCCGGTTCGTCGGCAAGGCGGTCGGCCAGCGTCACCGCCAGCCGTTCGAGCTGGACGGTGAGATTGTCAACGTGACTGGTGCGGACCGTGCCGAGCAGGAAGTAGAGCAGGGCGGTGACGAGCAGGGTCACCACCAGCAGGTGACCGCCCAGGACCCGCAGGAACAAGGAACGGCGCATGATCAGGAGGCCTGGCCGCCCTCCTGCTCCGCGCCGTGCTTGATGACCCGGCCCTGGGCCGAGTAAATGGCGTCCTCGGCGATGTTGGTGGCAAGGTCGGCCACCCGCTCGAGGTTGAGCGAGACCATCATCAGCTTGAGCGCCCGGTCAATCGTCGCCGGGTCGGAAATCATGTACGTCACCAACTCACGGTTGACCTGGTCCTTGAGCGCATCAACCGTCGAATCCCGGCCGCAGACATCCCGCGCCAGTTCGGCGTCCCCGCGGGCGAAGGCGTCGAGCGCGTCGGCCAGCATCGCCACCGTCAGTTCCGACATCCGGGGCAGGTCTATCAGCGGCTTGACCTGCGGCCGGTCCGCCAGGTAGCAGGCCGCCTCGGCGATGTTGACCGCGTGGTCGCCGATGCGTTCAAGGTTGGCGTTGATGCGGGTAATCATCACCAGCGTCCGGAGCGCGGTCGCCTCGGGCTGGTGCAGGGCCATCACCCCGATCGCGTCGTTCTCGACTTCCATTTCGAGCGCATTCACCTTCGGCTCCTCGACCTCGATGACCTGCCGCGCCCGGGCCGGGTCGCGCCGGACCAGCGCCTCCATACTGCCGGTCAGCATGGTTTCGGCCAGCGCTGCCATCCGGAAGAGCTTCTCCTTCAATTCGGCAATCTTCGTCTCCAGTATCGTCACTTCAGGCTCCTTTCCCGGGATGCGGCATCATCCGAACTTGCCCATCAGGAAGTCCTCGGTCCGCTTGTCTTTCGGCTTGGTGAAAACCTGCTCGGTCTTGCCCCACTCGGCGAGCTCCCCCAGCATCAGGAACGCGCAGTGGTCCGACACCCGCGCCGCCTGCTGCATGTTATGGGTGACGATGACTATCGTGTACTCGCGCTTGAGTTCGACGATGAGTTCCTCCAGCTTCGCGGTCGAGTGCGGGTCGAGCGCCGAGGCCGGCTCGTCGAGCAGGACGATTTCCGGCCCGACCGCAATCGCCCGGGCCAGGCACAGCCGCTGTTGCTGTCCGCCGGACAGGCTGAAGGCGTTGTCCTGGAGCCGGTCCTTGACCTCTTCCCAGAGATTGGCCTGGACCAGCGCCTTCTCGACCCGCGCCCGGATCTCGCCCGAGTCGCCCAACCGGTGGATGCGCAGGCCGAAGGCGACATTCTCGAAGATGGACTTCGGGAACGGGTTCGGCTTCTGAAAGACCATCCCCACCCGGCGGCGCAGGTCAATGACGTCCACCCTCGGCGAGTAGACGTTCTCGCCGTCAATGACGATCCGGCCGGTGATCCGGGCCGAAAGAATCAGGTCGTTCATCCGGTTGATACAGCGCAGGAGCGTGGACTTGCCGCAACCGGACGGGCCCATTATCGCGGTCACCGCGTTGGCCGGGATGTTGAAGCCGACGTCTCGGAGCACGTGGTTGGCGCCGAAGTGGAGGTTCAGGTTCTCAATCGCGATTCTGGTTTCGCCGCTCATCTTTCTCCTCTAGACCTGCCAGGTATTGGTACGGGCGACCCGCATCCGGATGACGAACGCCAGCGCGTCGAACAACAGCACGAACAGCACCAGCACCAGCGCGGTGCCGAAGGCCACCGGCCGCACCTCGGCAATCTTGTCGTGCTGGGTCGCGAGCGTGAACAGGTGGTAAGGCAGGGCCATGAACCGGCTCAGGAGCGAGTTCGGCAACTGCCGGGTGTAGTAGGTGACGCCGGTGAAGAGTATCGGCGCGGTCTCGCCCGCGGTCCGGGCCACCGCCAACAGGACGCCGGTGAGGATGCCGGGGAAGGCGTAGGGCAGGACATTGCGCCGGATCGCCTCCCACTTGGTCGAGCCCAGCGCCAGCGCACCCTCCCGGAACGAGGACGGGATGGCCGATATCGCCTCCTCGCAGGTGGCGATGATCCAGGGCAGGTTGACCAGCCCGAGCGTGAGACCGGAAGCCAGCACCGACATCCCGAGGTTCATCGCGTTGACGAAAAGCGCCACCCCGAAGAGGCCGTAGACGATGGACGGCACGCCGGCCAGGCTCCGCACCGAACTGCGGATGGCGCGGGTGAGCAGGTTGTTCGGCGCGTACTCGGCGAGGTAAATGCCCGAAAAGACCCCGACCGGCACCGAGAAGGCCAGCGAGACGAATGTCACCAGCACCGTGCCGATGATGCAGGGCAGGATGCCGCCCTCGGTCATTCCCGCGGTCGGCGGCTTGCTCAGGAATTCCCAGCTCAACACCCCGATGCCGTTGGCGACGAGGTAGCCGACGAGCAGGAGAACGAAAGCGATGAAGGCGAACAGCGGTACCGCCAGGACCGCGAAACCGATGCTGCTGCCGAAACGCCGGCGGGGAATCGCTCCCGGCCCGGTTGCCCGGTTCACAGCGTGAAACTCTTCTTCTCGCGCCGGATCAGTGATTCGGCGACGAGATTGGTCGCGAGCGCGATGAGAAACAGCACCAGCCCGAGCGCGAAGAGCGCATAGAAGTGGGTGGTGTGGAACGGGACCTCGCCCAGCTCGATGGCGATGGTCGCGGTAATCGTCTGCACCGGGTCGAAAATCGCCTTCGGGATAATCGCGGCATTGCCCGCGACCATCAGCACCGCCATCGTCTCGCCGATGGCCCGGCCGAAGCCGAGCATCACCGCGGCCAGGATCCCGGACTTGGCCGCGGGCAGGACGACCCGGATAGCGGTGGTCCAGGGCGTAGCCCCGAGCGCGTAGGCCGCTTCCCGGTAGCTCTGGGGCACGACCCGGAGCGCGTCGTCGGACACCGAGATGATCGTCGGCAGGGACATCAGCGCCAGGATGAAGCCGGCGTTCAGCAGGCCGAGCCCGGAAGGCACGTTGAACAGCCGGGAGATGAACGGCGCGACCACGACCAGCCCGAAGAAGCCCAGCACCACCGACGGAAACCCGGCGAACAACTCGACCACCGTCTTGACCACGACCCGGAACCTGCCCTTGAGCCGCTCGGCGATGAACACCGCACCCGCAACACCGACCGGGATGCCGACCGCCAGTGCAATCAGGGTGGTGAAGAAACTGCCCGCGAGTAGCGGCACCAGCCCGTACACCGGCTCGCCGTAGGCATCAGGGTTCCAGCGCCCGCCGAAGAGAAAGCCCGCGACCGAGGTACCCGTGAAGGTGCGCAGGCCGTAGACCAGCAGGTAGCCGAGAATCCCGAGCAGCACCACCGCGGCCAGCAGGGCGTTCGCCAAGAACACCAGCCGGGCCGCCCGGTCACCAAGGTTGCGCAGTTTCACCTGAGGTATCTTGCCGCGCCCCGGCGGGGTGTCAACTGAATGTCGCCCCGCCGGAACCGACGGATGTTGCCTAGTTGCCGAGGACCGCCGCGTTGCGGACCGCGTAGTCGCCGCCGACCGGATAGAACCCTTCACCTTCGACGACCTTCTGGCCGGCTTCGCTCAGCGCGAACTCGAAGAAGGCGCGCGTCTCACCCGAGGGCCTGCCGTTGACATACTGGTTCAGCGGACGGGAAAGAGCGTAACGGCCGTCATACACCGCCTGGGCATTCAGTGGCGAGTAGTAGTTGCCGTCCTTCCCCCTGATGTCGACCGACGCGATGCCGGTGGCCTCGTTGAGGTAGCCGACCCCGATGTAGCCGATACCGCCCACGTCCTGCTTCACCGCTTCGACGATCGCGGCGGTTCCTGTCATCTGGCGCATGGTTACGGCATACTCACCCTTGAGCGTCACATCCCGAAATAGCACGAAGGTGCCGGAACTGGGCTGGCGGCCGTAGAGCGATATCGCCCGGTTCGGCCCGCCGACCTGGTTCCAGTTCTTGATCTCGCCCCGGTAGATGGCGCCGACCTGTTCCATCGTCAGCTTGCGGACCGGGTTCTTCTCGTTGACGATGACCGACAGGCCGTCAATGCCGATGACCACCGCCCGCGGGTCAATGCCCTTGGCCCGGGCGGTCGAGTCTTCCTTGGGTCGCATGTCGCGCGAGGCATTGGCGATGTCGCACTCGCCGTTCATCAGCGAGTTGATACCCACGCCCGACCCCCCGCCGGTGACCGATACCGTCACGTCCGGCCGCGCCGCCATGAACGCCTCGGCCAGTCGCTGGGTCACGTTCAGCATCGTATCCGAGCCCTTTATCAGCAGTTCCCCGGCCTGGACCGTTCCGGCCAGGAGCAGGGCTGTTGCCGCCAGTGTGGCGAACCGTTTCATCGTGTTCTCCTTCGTCTCCCGTCCCGGCTACTTCGCGGGCGGGATGAGTGCGGCCCACTCAAACCGGAACTGGGCCATTATCGTATCTTTCGGGTCACTACCCTCGGCCCGGGCCTGTGTCCGCGTCCAGGCCAGTTGAAACGCGCACCCCGGCCGGCGGCCGCCCGAGCGGCGGTAAAAGTGCCAGTTCGCGCCCGCGCCGTAGCGGTAGACGCTCCGGGCCTCGTTCAACTTCATCCCGCCGTCTTCCTGCTCTACCCGCCGCGCCCAGGAGCTGAACCGGACAAACGCGTCCAGCTTCCGGTCGAGCACCGTGATCGAGGGGAAGATGTCGAACCCGGACTGGGAATGCTTCCGGCTGACCCGGAGCGTATCCGGGCCGGTCTCCGCGGTGTAGTCGAGGCTGTTGAACTCGCCGAGCAGGGTGAACGGCCCGGCCGAGACCAGCATCGGCACCGCCAGTCCGAGGATGCCGGTCCGGTCCTCTTCGGCCCGCCGGTTATCCTCGCCGTGGTGCATCACCGACCCGCCGATCATCAGGTTCTTGATCGGGGTCAGCCGCACGTTGGCCAGTAACTCCGGTGTGGTATTGACGCACTTGTTGACGTACCGGTAGCCTTCGCCGTTGTAGAGCCCGAGCTGGAGCTCGCCGAGCTTGTTCGGCAGTTTGCCGTTGATGGTCAGGCCGTAGTCGGCGCTGGCCGCGACGCCGAACTCGTCGGAGAGCGACTTGCCCGGGTCAAGGTAGTTCCAGGAGTAAATCAGGCCGAAGTAATGCTTCTGCAGGCCGGCGGTGAAGAAGAAGTCCTTGATCGGCAGTGCAAAGTCAACATAGGCTTCCTTGATCCTGACCGTCGAACCCTCGGTGGTGATGTCCGAGGAGTAGATGTCCACCGTGAACTTGGTATAGAGCTTGTCGGTCCACTGGTACCCGGTACGCAGGTACCCTCGTTCCAGCCCGAACCGGCTCACGTCCGGGTCGGTGATGCCGAACGATGTTGAGACATTGGTGTAGCGGAACCAGCCCACGTGCTCGAACTGCAGGTGCTGAGGCTCGAGCGCCATCAGGCCGGTTATCATTGCGGCCAGGGCCGCGACTACGAGCAGACGCTTCATCGAAACTCCTTTCAGTGTGGCAGATTGTCTCAGAAAGGGTTCAGGCCCGTATCAAGGTTGTTTCAGAAAATGGTCAAGAACCCGGCGCCCGGGCGGTCAGTCCGAGATGCCGACGAACTTGTAGCCGATGCCGCGGACGGTCCGGATGTGGTCGCCGGCCGGGCCCAGCTTCTCGCGCAGGTTGCGCATGTGGGTATCTATCGTGCGGTCTATCACCGGCTTATCGTAGCCCCAGACGCCCTCGATGAGCTGGTCCCGGGTGTAGACCCGCTCCGGGCTCCGGCAGAGCAGTTCCAGCAGGCGGAACTCGGTCGCGGTCAGGTCCATCGCCATGCCGTTGAGCCGGGCGGTGAACTTCTCGGCATCGAGTTCGAGCGGTCCGGCCCGCACCAGCCGCTCCGGCCCGCGCCGCTCGCCGCTCCGGCGCAGGACCGCCCGCACCCGGGAAACCAGCTCCCGGGGACTGAACGGCTTGGTGACGTAATCGTCCGCGCCGGTCTCAAGACCGATGACCCGGTCGGTCTCCTCGGCCCGCGCGGTCAGCATTATCACCGGCACGTGGGCGAGCCGGGGCTCGCCGCGCAGGTATTGGCACAGGTCAACCCCGTCCGCGTCGGGCAGGGCGAGGTCGAGCACGACCAGGTCGGGCACCCGGCTGCTGATGAAGCGGTAGAACCCGCCCGCATCGCCGAAACCCTCGACCCGGTACCCCGCCTTCTTCAAGTGCAGGGTGACGAGTTCGAGAATATCGGGCTCGTCGTCTACAACCGCAATGACTTTGGGCATATCTTCTGCCGGGCCTCGCCCGGATGGTCAAGAGTAGGCAATCCCGGCCGAAAGGTCAAGTCAAGAATCCGTGAAGGCTGCGGCCCCTATTCCAGCTTGACAGCCGCCAACCCTGATACTAGCCTCTACTATGGTCTCACTTGCGCTTGTCCTCAGCCTCCTGGCCATTGACCACAATGCCGGCAGTGCCGGCTTCGACTTCCTCAGGATAACCCCGGGCGCCCGCGAAGCGGCGATGGGCGGGGCCGCGGTCGGCTCGGCCGAGAGCCCGCTCGCCTTCTGGTACAGCCCGGCACTGGCCGCGCACGTGCCGGGACAAGAGGCCCAGGCCGGGTACTCAAGCTGGGTCGGCGGCATCCACGTCGGCTCGATCGCCTATGCCCAGCCGCTCAACGACCGCCAGGGCATCGGCGCCGGGCTCGTCTACGTCAATTCCGGCACGATGAAGCGCACCGACCCGCTCGGCAACGAGCTCGGCACCTTCGGCGTCGCCTTCGCCGACCTGAACCTCAGCGGCGCTCACCGCCTCACCGACCTGGTCGCGCTCGGCTTCGGGCTCCACGGCCTCTACGGCTCGATCGACACCTTCTTCACCGTCGGCCTCGCCGGCAACTTCGGCGCCGCCTTCGACATCCCGGTCGAGGGGCTCAGCGGTCTCACCGCCGGCGTAGCGGCCCGCAACGTCGGCTACCAGGTCAAGGCCTTTCAGTCCGGCCGCGACCCAATGCCCATCGAATTCATCGCCGGGCTCGGCTTCCGGCCCAACCCGTCGCTGGGACTCGGGCTGGACGTCACGAAGGCGCTCGACGACCGCTTTCACGTCCGGGCCGGCATCGAAGGCTGGATCGGCGACATCATCGCCCTGCGTGCCGGTTACAACACTGCCGGTTCGGACATCAAGTCGGGCGGCGGCGAGGACATTCTCGCCGGCGTCACCACCGGTTTCGGCATCCGGCACCTCGGCTACCAACTCGACTACGGCTTCGTGCCGATGGGCGTGCTCGGGATGACGCACCGCATTTCCTTCAGCCTCTCGCTCTGAGGCGCAAGACGTGAAGAAACAGTTCCTGCGCGAAATCAAGCCCGGCACCGCGGTTGACGACGTCTTCTACGTCACCCGGCGCGACATTAAGGAACGCCGCGACGGCGCGCCGTTTCTCACCTTCCAGTTCCAGGACCGCTCCGGCACGGTCAACGGCATAATGTGGGACGGCGTCGAGGACGCGCTCAAGTGCCTCGAATCGTCCGGCTTCTACCGGGTCCAGGGGCGGCTCGGCGACTACCAGGGCAAGCCCCAGCTCACCGTCAGCGCCATCTACCCGGCCGCGACCGAGGAAGTGAAGCGCGACGACTTCGTCACCGCCAGCCGCTACGACCGGGGCGAGATGCTGGAGCGAATCCGGCAGTACATCGCCGCGGTCAAGGACCCGCACCTGCGGCAACTGCTCGACTCCTTCTTCGGTGACGCCGCCTTCGTCGAGCAGTTCGCGCTGGCCCCGGGCGGGGCCGCGGTCCACCACGCCTACCTCGGCGGCCTACTCGAGCACACCCTGTTCATGGCCCGGATGGCGGAGACCGCGGGCGCGATTCACGAAGAGGTCAACAGCGACTTGCTGATGGCCGGCGTCATCCTGCACGACATCGGCAAGGTCCGGGAGTACAGCTACGAGTCGGCGCTCGACCATACCTTCGACGGCCGCCTGCTCGGCCACATCGTGATGGGCTACGAGATGGTGCGCGAGAGGATTGCCGACATCAAGGGTTTTCCGGAAGAGCTGGCCCGGATACTCCTCCACATCATCCTCGCCCACCACGGTCATATGGAGTTCGGCTCGCCCAAGACCCCGAAGTTCGCCGAGGCCTTCATCGTCTACTTCCTCGACAACATGGACGCCCGGGTCGCGATGTTCCGCGACGCCACCGACAGGAACAAGGGCGTGAAGTGGACCGACTACCACCCCTACCTCGAAACCAACGTCTACATCCCGGATTCTCCGCCGGCCCCGGAATCCTGACCCCGCTCAAGACTCTGCACCTCGACCCGGTCCGGCTCGCCCGGCTCGACGATTACGCCGCGTTGCTCCGGGAATGGAACCGCCGGGTCAACCTTGTCTCACGCCGGGACGTGGAACGGGTGCGCAGTTACCACATCCCGGACTCGCTCGCGGCCGAACGCTTTCTGCCCCGCGACTGCCGCGCGGCCGACATCGGCTCGGGCGGCGGCCTGCCCGGCATCCCACTCGCCATCGCCCGGCCCGACTGCCGGATGTACCTCGTGGAATCGGTCGGGAAGAAGGCGGAGTTCCTCGCCGCCGCGCTCGACCGGCTCCGCCTCGTCAACACCCGGGTCATCCACTCCCGGGCCGAAGAGATTCCGCCCCTCGCCTGTGACGTGGTCCTGAGCCGGCTGACCGGCCCGCTCCGAACCACCCTGCCCCGGCTCGCCGACCACTGCCATCCCGACGGCTCGATCGTCCTGTTCAAGAACCCGACCGCGGCCGAACCCCTGCCCGCCGGCCTGCTCCGGCGACTGGCACTGGCAGTCGCCGACACGGTTGACCTGCGCCTCGCGCCCGGCGGCATCCCCCGCCGCTTCATCCTGCTCCGTCCCCGCTGACGCCGGAAACGGCCGAAAAAGAGAAGGCCCACCCCAGGCCTTCGCTTCTTGGTAGTGGAATGTAACCAATCGAGCGTGTTCGGGCCATGCAAACTCTCTTAGAAAGGAGGTGATCCAGCCGCACGTTCCCGTACGGCTACCTTGTTACGACTTCGCCCCAGTCATCAGCCCCGCCTTGGGCCCTTGCAAAGAAGAGACTTCAGGCGTTGCCGACTCCCATGGCGTGACGGGCGGTGTGTACAAGACCCGGGAACGTATTCACCGCTGCGTGCTGATCAGCGATTACTAGCGATTCCTTCTTCAAGCAGGCGAATTGCAGCCTGCTATCCGAACCATGGCCGTCTTTGAGGATTAGCTCCACCTTGCGATGTCGCAACCCACTGTAACGGCCACTGTAGGACGTGTGTAGCCCTGGGCATAAAGGCCATGATGACTTGACGTCATCCCCACCTTCCTCCTCCTTAACGGAGGCAGTCCCTCTAGAGTGCACCGCCGAAGCGGTTAGCAACTAAAGGCAGGGGTTGCGCTCGTTGCGGGACTTAACCATACACCTCACGGCACGAGCTGACGACAGCCATGCAGCACCTGTGCAGGCTCCGGAGAATAAACCCCGGTCGATTCCCTTTCGGGTCCCTACCACCTGCATGTCAAACCCAGGTAAGGTTCTTCGCGTAGCATCGAATTAAACCACATCCTCCACCGCTTGTGCGGGTCCCCGTCAATTCCTTTGAGTTTCAACCTTGCGGCCGTAGTCCCCAGGCGGCACACTTATCGCGTTAGCTGCGGCACGGAGACTTGCGTCCCCACGCCTAGTGTGCATCGTTTACAGCCAGGACTACCAGGGTATCTAATCCTGTTCGCTCCCCTGGCTTTCGTGTCTCAGCGTCAGGAGCATTCCAGAAACCTGCCTTCGCTTTTGGCGTTCCTTCCGATATCTACGCATTTTACCGCTACACCGGAAGTTCCAGTTTCCTCTTCTGCCCTCAAGACCGGTAGTTTCGACAGCCATTTCCCGGTTGAGCCGGAAGCTTTCACCATCGACACACCAATCCGCCTACACACCCTTTACGCCCAGTAAATCCGGACAGCGCTTGCCCCCTACGTATCACCGCGGCTGCTGGCACGTAGTTAGCCGGGGCTTCCTTTGGGAGTACCGTCACCGCTTCGGCAGTTACTCCGAAACGGCATCGTTCCCCCTGACAGGAGTTTACATCCCGAAAGACTTAATCCTCCACGCGGTGTCGCTGGGTCGCGCTTGCGCGCATTGCCCAAATTTCTAGACTGCTGCCTCCCGTAGGAGTGGGGACCGTGTCTCAGTTCCCCTGTGGCCGATCACGCTCTCACGCCGACTACCCGTCGTAGCCAAGGTGGGCCATTACCCCGCCTTCTAGCTGATGGGACAAGAGCCCCTCCTGAGGCGACACCTTGCAGCGCCTTTATTGAAGAGGAGATGCCTCCCCCGCAACACAGAGAGAATTAGCCCGCCTTTCGGCAAGTTATGCTCATCCTCAGGGTAGATTGCTCTTGCGTTACTCACCCGTTCGCCGCTAGATTCAAGTCGGTATTGCTACCAACAAGAACCCCGCTCGACTTGCATGTCTAAGACACACCGCCAGCGCTAGTCCTGGGCCAGGATCAAACCCTCCAAGCGAAAAATCTTGGAGTTTAAGGAATTTGGCACGGCCCGAACACGCTGTTGGGTTACATTCCGAATTATCAAAGAGCGATGACTCTGTGACTAAAGAGTACACAGAAAACGCACGAAGTCAACTACATCTATCACCACGACCACAATCCCTCAAGCCACTGAAATCAAGTATGTTAGGACGCTCCAAGCTATTTCGCCGCCTCCGCCGCTTGTCCCGGCCGCAAAGGGGGGGTGCGAAACCGAGCTCTAAGCTGCCGTTTCCTGCCCCCTTTGGACACGAACCGCAACAGGTAGCATCCACCATCTGCGACACCACAACATCGGGCGTCGGAGGTACCGGGCAGTGACTGGCGGGAAAACGGACCCGGCTAATCCGTCGAGCCGGACTTGCCGTCGCCCTTGACGGGCTTATCGGGGAAAGTGGTGGATGACCCGGTGTCCGGCTTCTTGTCCGGGCTCTTCCCTGCCCCGGGACTCCCTCCGCCGGACTTGTTCTTGTAGTCGGTGATGTAGAAACCGGAGCCCTTGAAAATCAGGCCGCTGCCGCCTGATATCAACTGCTCGACACTGCCCCGGCCGCGGCACTTCGGGCAGTTTCGGACCGGTGGGTCAACGATGCGCTGGAAGACCTCGAAACGGTGCCCGCACTTGCGGCATTGGTACTCGTAGGTGGGCATCGGCAGGCGAGAACCGGGGGGCGGGCGATGCCCGCCCCCCGGAGTTGAAACGGACTAGTAGTCCATCCCCATGCCGCCGCCACCGGGCATCGGCGGGGTCTTTTCCTTCTCGGGCTTCTCGACGATGGCGCACTCGGTGGTAATCATCAGTCCGGACACGCTGGCCGCATTCTGCAGAGCCGTGCGCGTCACCTTGGTCGGGTCAATGATACCCTCCGCGAACATGTCCACGTACTCCATCGTCTCGCAGTTGAACCCGAAGTTGCCCTTGCCCTCGCGGACCTTGGCAACGACGATCGAGCCGTCCACGCCGGCGTTGAGCACGAGCTGGCGAATCGGCTCCTCGAGCGCCTTGCGCACGATGTTGACGCCGACCTGCTCATCCTCGTTGTCGCGCTTCATCTTCTCCAGAGCGGGCAGAGCCCGGAGCAGGGCGACGCCGCCGCCCGGCACCACGCCCTCTTCGACCGCGGCCCGGGTCGCGTGGAGCGCGTCCTCGACCAGCGCCTTCTTCTGCTTCATCTCGACCTCGGTCGCCGCGCCGACGTTGATGACCGCGACGCCGCCGGCCAGCTTGGCCAGCCGCTCCTGCAGTTTCTCGCGGTCGTAGTCGGACTTGGTTTCCTCGATCTGCTTGCGAATCTGCTCGATGCGGGCGGTGATATCCGCCTTCTTGCCCGCGCCCTCGACGATGGTCGTGTTCTCCTTGTCAATGACGACCCGCTTGGCGGTCCCGAGGTCACTGACCTGGACGTTCTCGAGCTTGATGCCGAGGTCCTCGGACACCAGCTTGCCGCCGGTCAGCACCGCGATATCCTCGAGCATCGCCCGGCGCCGGTCGCCGTAGCCCGGGGCCTTCACCGCGCAGGCACGCAGTACGCCCTTGATGTGGTTGACGACGAGCCCGGCCAGCGCCTCGCCCTCGACCTCTTCGGCGATGACCAGCACCGGCCTGCCCTTCTGGGCGACCTTCTCCAGCACCGGCAGGAGGTCGCGCATCGAGGTTATCTTCTTCTCGTAGAGCAGGACCAGCGCGTTCTCGAGCGCGGCTTCCATCTTCGGGCTCTGGGGCGTGGTCGTGCCCGGTTCGAGCGCGAAGTAGGGGGACAGGTAGCCGCGGTCGAACTGCATCCCCTCGACGACGTCAAGGCTCGTTTCCATCGCCTTGGCTTCCTCGACGGTGATGACGCCTTCCTTGCCGACCTTCTCCAT
>Ga0129302_1002611_pt1 | contig 12771 bp, 6 predicted proteins | sample BlaSprsedimmetaG_FD_94476 | JGI IMG/M metagenome (GOLD analysis project Ga0129302, IMG submission 94476) | Hot spring sediment bacterial and archeal communities from California, USA to study Microbial Dark Matter (Phase II) - Blank Spring... | ecosystem: Environmental > Aquatic > Thermal springs... | reverse complement strand
ATCAAAACACCGGCCACATACCTGGGATTCATATGGCGGGATGAAAACCCCTCAGGGGCGGCTTCTATTGAGTGGGATCACAGCTGGGTGGAATCCGGGGCCTGTCCCGATTCTCCCTGCGCGCAGCGTTATAACGACAGGATCGGGGATGATGCGATCAGGCAGCGGATTCCGGATGATCATGAGGATGGTTGACATTCATCCCGCTGAAGCGGGATTCGGTCTGTAACGCTTGCAGTATTTGTGTGAATGCCGTATTCGATGTGATTGCCGGGAGTCTTTGACATCCCCCTGCCGCGGCATGCGCCGGAGAAATTACATCCCCCTACCTCGGCATGCGCCGAGGATCCCCCTTGAAAGGGGGAATACAACCTCGGCTGTCGCCGGGGATCCATCCCGCCGATGCGGGACAGACTCTTGAAAGGGGGAGAGGGGCAAATCTCCCTTTGAAGGGAGATTCCGCCTGCGGCGGATAGAGGGATGTTTCACGTTCCGACGCAGAGCGTAGGTAAGAGTTTTATTTGTGACCACCGTTTTCCCTTGACCTTCTTTATTTTACCGATTTATCATTGGATCTTCAAAATAATGAACGGCTTGTTTTTTGTGCTTTTTCGAGGATGCAGCTTGACAATTTACGGATAGCTTGTTAAATTGATTTCATTCAGCATTTTATTCGTAGCATCTCTTTGGACCGAAATCGAAGTTGAACTTCGGGTGTGACGTGAAAAACGACAACCTGTTCAACCCCTGTTCATCGACCCTAAACGAATGTATCTCAAATAAAGGCGTTTGGCATTGATGTTTATGGACTCGACTGATATTCAACTAAACGAAGGCGTTATTATTTCAGGGCCACTCTTCAATGAACCCATGCGGGTTGAAACAGTCCGGCCGGCTGGTGAGGGGAGATGGTCCCTCGGTCTTGTCGGAATCCAAACAGAAGTGTTCAGAAAAGTCACATTGACCCGACAGGATATCGGCAAGCTCACTCTATTAGACACAAAACTGACCTTCCAGGGTGAAGGCCAGTTGCTTCGCTTGGGGCTTCAGGCATACGCATTGGGGATCGCATGGGAGTTTGATCCGTATTTCGGTCTATCCATATCGCGTGTCGATCCACTGCCTCATCAACTGGAAGCTGTTTATGATTATCTGCTGAAATTGGCACGTGTTCGATTTCTGCTTGCAGATGATGCCGGTGCCGGTAAAACCATCATGGCCGGTCTTCTCATCCGTGAACTTAAACTTCGCGGGTTGGCTGAACGTATCCTCGTTGTTTGCCCTGCGAATTTATCATTTCAATGGCAACGTGAACTTAAAGAGAAATTCGACGAAAAATTTCTGGTATTAAAAGGCGGGGACCTGCGTGACCAGTTCGGCGTAAACCAATGGCTCGAACAGAAGAAGGTGATCACCTCTTTAGACCTCGCCAAACGCACAGAAATCTTACCGGGATTAAAACAAGTCCACTGGGATCTCATCATCGTCGACGAAGCACATCGCATGTCATGGTCGCCCCCTTCCCGGAAAACATCACGGTATGCTCTGGGTGAACTCCTTCGTGATAGCTCGGACCATTATCTTTTATTGACGGCGACACCGCATAAAGGTGACCCTGCGAATTTCTCCCTTTTTCTCCAACTCCTTGATCCGGATACTTATGCAGATGTTCGTTCCATCCATGAAGCGATGGAACGAAAGCGCGCACCGTTTTATCTTCGCCGTACCAAGGAAGCCATGGTTTACTTTCCCGAACAACAAACAGATGGGACCTGGGCGGCCAAAAAAATATTCACCAGGCGGATCCCCCACACAGTCGATTTTCAGATCGACGGGCCGGAATTCGATCTCTATCGCGATGTAACCCGTTTTGTCAAACGGCAGAGCGCGAAAGCCGCCGCTCAGGAAGACAATCCCCGTGCCCGTGCCGTCGGATTCCTGATGTCTCTCTATCAACGCAGACTGGCTTCAAGTACTTACGCCATGCGTCACAGTCTTGAGAAACGTGCACGCAGGCTGGAAGATGGGTTGAAAAAGGCGCATACATTGGTCGAGATGGCTCCGCCGGATCTGCCCGACCCCGAAGAGATTGAAGAAATGGAGGAGACCGAACGTGAACGTTTGGAGAGTATTCTCGAAGCCATCACACTCACCGGAAATGCCGAACAAATCCATGCTGAGATCGAGGAACTTCGCGGTTTTGCCGAACAGGCCAGGATGGTTGAGGAGACTGGTGCGGAAGCCAAACTATCCAAACTCAAAGATCTGCTTCACCGAGAGGGTTTCTTCAATCACCCTGAACAACGGCTTCTTCTCTTTACGGAATTCAAAGACACCCTTGACTACCTGGTTGAGAAGCTGAAAGATTGGGGTTTCAGAGTCGGTTGCATTCATGGGGGCATGAAGCCGGGTACCCGTGATGAATCGGGGACGCGTCTTCACTCAGAGCAACAGTTTCGCGAAGGAGCAATTCAGATACTCGTCGCGACAGAGGCGGCCGGAGAAGGCATCAACCTACAAGTGTGTAATATCCTGTTTAATTACGATATTCCCTGGAACCCGAATCGTCTTGAGCAGCGCATGGGGCGCATCCATCGTTACGGTCAGAAAAAAGATTGTCTCATATTCAATCTTGTGGCGACGAATACGATCGAGGGTCGGGTGCTTCAGCGTCTTCTGGATAAGCTTCAGGAAATCCGAGACGCACTCGATAATGATACTGTTTTCAATGTCGTTGGTGAAATTTTGCCCGTGGCGCATATGGAGCGTATTCTTCGGGATTATTATGCCGGAAAACTGGGTGAAGCCGATCTTGAAGAAAGGTTGCTCGAAAACGTGGATGAGGGCCGTTTCCGTAACATCTGTGAGAATGCCCTCGAAGGCCTGGCATCCAAGAAACTCAATCTAAAGATGCTCGTCGAACGACGGGCAAGGGCGCAGGAATGTCGTGTCGTGCCGGAAACCATCGCCCGCTTTATTCGCGAGGCCGCCGAATACGTCCCGCTCAAACTCAAGGTCATCGAGCACATGCCCCATACTTTCGAGCCTGCTCGTACGCCCTCTGTGCTTCAGCGGTACGAACGTGACCCTGACTGGAAGTTTACGGGTATGGCCGTAAAGTACCCGCGTTGTTCGACCGACCGAGAAGTGGCCGAAGAATACAATCTCGAATGGGTTACACCCGGCCATCCTCTTTTCGAGGCCATCCGGAGGAATGCCTTTGAAAAGGCCTCTAAATCGTTCGGAAAAGGTGCATGTTTCTATTCCCTGCAGCACGATACACCGGCGCGTGTTGATTTCTTTCGTGCACGTGTCGTAGACGGCCTCGGAAACATCGTCCATGAACGTCTATTCGCGGTGGAATTAACCGATAACAACGAGCCGAGGATTCGTGAACCCTATATACTCGGCAATTATATACCTGCGGTGGCTCCAGAACAGAGTCCGGCCATAGCCGAGGAGCCCGAGCCTTCGGCCTGGCTTTATCAGAATGCCCTCCAGTCATTTCTCGATGAAACGCAGGAAGAACGTTTGGCCGAAGTGGAACGTATTGTCGAACATGTGGAACTCTCCTTGACAGAATTGTTACAGCGTGCGGATGAAGAGATTGGCAAGGCCAATGAAGACAAGGAAAAAGGGATTCCTGGTGCGGACGGCCGTTTGGCTCAGGCAGAAAACCGGCACGCGGAACTCCTCGCCAGGCGTGAACGGCGCAGGCAGGAACTCGAACGCCAGAAATCGCTTTCTCTCCAGGCCGTGGAACGGATCACGAGTGTTCTCGTCCTTCCTCATCCTGAACGCGAGTCCCCGGATGTACGCCGCATACGACCGAATCTGGAGACGGAAGCCGTCGCAATGCGCGTGGTTATCGAGTATGAACAGGCTCAGGGCCGCAGGGTTTACGATGTCCACGAGAAGAATCTGGGCTATGACATCACGAGTCTGGATTTGGGTTCGGGCGAACTGCGTCTCATCGAGATTAAAGGATTGGCCGCGGCCACAGGTACGATACTGCTGACGCCCAACGAGCGGCGTGTGGCCGAAGACCGGCGCGATTGCTACTGGCTTTACGTGGTCACCAACTGCGCTGAACAACCCACACTCCAGGAACCGGTCAAAGACCCGGCCCGCTTTCCGTGGCATGAGGTCACCAAGGTGGCACATTACTGGCTGGATGTTGACGCCATGACGAAGCCGATGACGGTCAGAGAAGATCGTGCGTCATACAAAGGTGAGAAGCCATGATGACCCTGCGGCTTTTTTCAGGTCGTTTCGAATCCGTGCCGGCCGCCACATCCTGGTATCTGGCAGATCTCGGAGAAGCGCGTGGTAAACAGGACTTGTACATCCGTCAATCGCCTCAGCGTCTCCGGTTTTTGCGGGAGCATGCCCTGATTGAAAGCGCCGTATCATCCAACCGTATCGAAGGCGTTGAAGCGGATCAGTCCCGAATCGCCACCCTCGTCTTCGGCGAGCCGCTTCTGCGGGACCGTGATGAAGAGGAAATCCAGGGATACAGGCAGGCGCTGAACTGGATTCATGAGAATGGAAAGAAAATCCCTGTATCAGAAGCAACCGTTATGCGACTACATCGCCTGACACGCGGAGAGATCTGGGATGCCGGAAAATACAAGGATAAAGACGGTGACATCATCGAAAAATTGCCGGACGGCCGGTCGCGGATCCGCTTCAAGACAGTTCAGGCGAAGGATACACCGGGATGCATGAAAGATCTCTTCGCACTGTATGAAGAAGCGATCAAGACGCACAATGTTCCGCCGCTGCTTCTTCTGGCAGCCTTCAATCTGGATTTTCTCTGCATCCATCCGTTTCGTGACGGCAACGGGCGTGTTTCGAGGCTGCTTCTGCTTTTGCAGAGTTATCACCTCGGTTTCGAGGTAGGCCGGTACATCAGCCTGGAGCGCCTCATCGAGCAAAACAAGGAACGCTATTACGAAACCCTGGAGCAAAGCTCCCTGGCCTGGCATGAAGGCCGACACGATCCATGGCCGTATATCAATTACATTTTGTCGATTTTGAAAACGGCCTGCAAGGAATTTGAGGAGCGTTTGGGCCGGATTAAATCTCCCCGGGGAGCCAAAACAGATCTGGTCGAAAAGACCATCAGGAATTTTTCGGCTGAATTTTCGCTGAGCGATCTGCAGAGAGCCTGTCCGGGTGTCAGCCGCGATCTGGTTCGCAGGGTTCTTCGGGACTTAAAGGCCAAAGGAGAGGTTGCATGTTTGGGGCGGGGGCCCGGGGCTCTGTGGCGAAGACTGGAAAGGGGTAATACCCTTGAAAGAGGGCAGGAAAGAGGGTAAACTGAAAATCGGGATGAGAGGATAAGGACGTAACAGTATGGCAATCCCCAAAGACTGCAAACGCCTGGCGGAGGTGGATTTTGCACTATCTGCCGTCAACGACGCCTGCGTTATGGAGAACAACCGAAAAACCCGGGTGGACAGCGGTCACCTTTCGCTCCTGCATTCTTGGTGGGCGCGGCGTCCGCTAGCTTCCTGTCGGTCCTTGCTCCTAACGCTGCTTCTCCCTGACCCGTGCGACCCGCTCTGCCCGGGGGAGTTCAAGACAGCGGCGCGCAAAGCGCTACAGCAGTACAAGAAGATCGGGCCGAAGGATTCCGACCTGCAGAAAACACTTCTGGCCTTCGTGGCCGACATCGCCAACTGGGACATCGTGCGCGTGGCGGGTTACGTCTCCGCGACTCGTGAACTTGTGAAGGCCGCGCACGGTTCGGTTCCGCACGTACTGGACCCGTTCTCCGGCGGCGGCTCCATTCCGCTGGAAGCACAGCGCCTCGGTTGCGAGGTGACCGCCTCGGACGTGAACCCGGTCGCGTGGCTCCTCCTCAAGGTCGCGCTCGAATGGTGCGGCCGCAAGGGGCCGGAACTCGCCGACCTGTTCGAGGAATGGGCAGAATGGACGCTTAGGGAAGCCGAGAAGCGCCTTGTCGAATACTACCCGGCCGACGCGCAAAGGCGGAAGCCGCTCGCCTATCTCTGGGCGCGAACCGTGCAGTGCGAGGCCGCCGGGTGCGGGGCGCGGATTCCGCTCGTCCGAAATCTGGTGCTCTCTAAATCAAAAGGCCGGAAGAAGGCCCTTCGTATCGTTTATCCAGAGGGTTCTCTTGAGCCACGAATCGAGGTCTTCACCCCATCAAGCGACAAGGAAGTCGCGCGCGGGACGGTCGCAGGGAACAACGCCACTTGTCCGAAATGCCACGTGGTCACGCCCCGCGAACGCGTTCAGGCGCAATTGCGCGACAAGCGTGGCGGTGCGGATGACGCGATTCTACTGACGGTGGTTCGGGGAAATACAAGTAGACGTGGGAAGGATTACGAGGCACCGAATCGCCAGGACATGGAGGCCTTCTCCAAGGCGGCCACAAAGTCCAAGTCCATCAAGATCGAAATGCCACCGGCTCCGCCGGAGGGCGACACGGGTTTCCGCCCGCGTCCATACGGCATCACTAACTGGGCTGACGTCCTCGCCCCGCGTCAGCGATTCTCGCGCTGGGTGCTGCACGAGGTCATCGAGGACGCGCTCAATGAAGCGGCCAAGAAGGCCAAGGACAAAGACCTTCTCGACGCCCTTGCCGCTTGCCTCTACGCGGCCTACTCGGACAACGGCCAGTACCACACCTCGCTCTGCGTCTGGCTCTCGGAAGGTGTAACGTCCATCTTCATACAGGGTTCCGGAGTTCCGATGCGTGCTGACTTCGTGGAAGGCAACCCCTTGAGCCCTAACTGCGAAGGTTTGGGATATTCCATCCGCAGCGTACAGAGCGCTCTTCGGAATCTATCCACAGTACGCTACCAGCCCTCGTCACCGCTCTTGGCGAACGTGCTGGACGCGGTTCTGCCGGAGGAATCGGTGGACGTGGTCTTCACCGACCCGCCCTACGCGAACCAGATTCCCTACGCGCATCTTTCCGATTTCTTCTATGGCTGGCTCCGTCTCGGACTTCGAAACCGCCTGCCGCAGGCGTTCACGGCCCCGGAGACCGAGAAGGCCCGTGAACTCACCGAGAACCGCGCCGTCAAGAATGGTGGTGTTCATGACCGCCAGTGGTACGAGAGCCGCATGTATGAGGCCTTTGCCCAGATGAAGCGGGTCATACGCGAGGACGGCGTGGCCTCCGTGGTCTTTGCCCACAAGGACACCGACCGCTGGGAGGCGCTCGTCTCGGCGCTGGTGCAAGCAGGCTGGCGCACCACCGGCTCGTGGCCCATCGCCACCGAACGCAGACAGCGCATGCGCGGCCAGGGCTACGCGGCGCTTGAAACCAGCGTCCACCTTATTTGCCGCCCTCGCCCGGACAATGCGCCGGTCGGCGACTGGAATGAAGTATTGCATGGAAGCAGAGAGAAGAAGCTGGAGGGCTTGGCTGAGCTTGTGGGCGACTGGATGGAGCGGCTCCAGGGCGAGGGCATTCGCGGCGCGGATCTGGTCTTTGCCTGTATCGGCCCGGCGCTGGAGATTTTCAGCCGGTATTCCAAAGTGGAGATGACTGATGAGAGGGAAGTAAAACTGGCCGCCTATTTGGAGAAAGTCTGGGAAGTCGTCGGTCGAACGGCCCTCGAACAGATTCTCGGCACGGCGGAGGCCCGTGCACGGAACGGCATGGCAGGCGTGCTGGAAGAAGACGCGCGCCTGACCGCACTCTTCCTCTGGACGCTCCAGGACACAAACGGGAGTGGCAATGGGAAAAAGGGGAGAGCGACAACCGAAGAATCCATTGTTGAAAATTCTGAAGCCGTGGTCGATGATGACGATGAAGCCCCAAAATCCAAACCCAAGGGTTACAGCCTGGTTTTCGATGTCGTCCGGCGTTTCGCACAACCGCTCGGCATCGAACTTCCCAAGTGGGAAGGCCGCATTATCGAGACACAAAAAGGAGTGGTCCGGCTTTTGGCTGTTTCAGAACGGGCCCGGCAGATTTTCGGATCCGTAAGCATCGAATCCGCCATCGAAGAACTCTTTTCAACCCAAAACGATCAATTGATCCTTCCCGGTTTCGAAGAGCTGGCCGTAAGAAAAAAAACAGCTCCAAGAGGACGTGGTCGAAAAATCAGAATCGACGATCCGGGCGAAATGGATGCAACGGCCACCACCCTCGACCGGGTTCATGCGGCGATGCTGCTTCAGTCCGGTGGGCAGGCGAATGCATTGAGGCAACTCATCAAGGCCGAACAGGAGCGCGGCCCGGATTTCCTGCGACTGGCCAACGCCCTTTCCGCGCTCTACCCCTCCGGAAGTGAAGAAAAACGTTTACTGGATGCCATGCTGCTGGCGGTCAGGAGGTGATTGTATGCTCTATTATGCCTATGGATCTAATATGGATTGGAATCAAATGAGACGCCGATGCCCTTCAGCGCGTTTTGTTGGTATTGCCCTGCTGCAAGATCACAAGCTTGAATTCACGCGGAAATCGCAACAACGAGGCTGTGGGGTGGCTGATGTTGTACCCATAACAGGGCAAAATGTGTGGGGTGTGGTATATGAAATATCCGATCTCGATGTCGGAAAACTCGATGCGTCTGAAGGTTACAGGCCGGGATCCAATAAGAACTCATACTGGCGGCACGAAAGAATGGTGTCACTGGATGGCGATCCCAAAAGACCTCTAACGGTCCAACTCTATATTGCTGAAAGAGAAGATGCACCGCCAAAACCGAATAACAAATACAAAGATCAGATCCTCTCCGGAGCGAAGCACTGGCACCTTCCTGCCAAGTACATTCAAGAACTGATGCAAATCGAGGTCGATACGTGAGTGGTAACGAGCTTTCGGTTTGGCAACTATCCGGTGGCCCTTCAAATCGGCCGTATGCGGACATATTCCTCAAATATTCTATCGGGCTCATCGGACCGGGCGATACCGGGCCATGGAATCCGCAACGCACGGATGATGAACTTGAAGGCGGTTTTGTCCGTCGTTTTGCCAGCGAGATTAAAATCGGAGACGTGGTTTTGATGCGAACAGGCATCTCCGGGATCATCGCCGTGGGTATTGTGGCAAGCGAATATATGTACCTGAACCAGTTCGATGATGTGAATGGATGGGATCTCCAACATGCAAGACGTATACGCTGGTCCAGATTACCACAGGAATATACTTTTGAGACTCAAGTATTCGGAGCCAATCCGACACGCTGTTCTCGGGCCTGGAACGAAGAAGTGAAGGATTATGCAGAACGATTCAAAAACTCACCCCCCACGCACTGGCAGGAAGCTCCCCTGCCGGAGCTTCCTGAAGAAGAGCCCGCCTTGGACAGGATTCCTGCGACATTGGAAGGCATCGTGGCCCAGGCCCAAGACCTGGCCGGCCTCTACTGGGACCGGCAGAATTTCGGCGACCACCCCACAGAGGACGAGCTTGTGGCGCACTTTGTGGTACCCTTCCTGCGGGCGCTCGGCTGGCCGCCGGAACGAATCGCCGTCAAGTGGCGATACATCGATGTGGCCGTTTTTAAGGCTCTGCCGCGAACGCCGGAAAACTGTCAGTTCATCATCGAGGCCAAGCGGCTCGGCGCGGGCGTGGAGGGCGCGCTGGAGCAGGCCAAGGGGTACGTGGATACCCTCGGCGTGTCGTGTGATGTTATTGTGACCGACGGCATCCGATATCGTATATATGCTGGTGATCGTGTCTTTGAACCGGTGGCTTATGCAAACCTGACTCGATTAAAACAATCCGCAGCCAATTTATTCAACCTGATGAAAAGGATATAAGGAGTCCGTCGATGGATGCATGGTATAAAAATGCCACACCGCGTAAAGAGGTCCGCGAGGGCCGCTCGTTCAACCCGGACGAGTTCGCTATTCATCTGGAGCAGGTCATCGCAAGGACCGCGCCCGAGGACTACCGTGAGCCGAAGCAGTTCTTCGCGCGGACATGCTTCACGCGGGCGTTGCGTGAACATGCAGGGATGGTTCTGCGGCGGCTTTCCGGCCAGACGGCGAACACCGCGCCGGTGATGACACTCATCACGCAGTTTGGAGGCGGCAAAACCCACACCTTGACGGCACTCTATCACCTGGCCACCTGCGGCGACAAGGCGGCCGAATACAGCGGCATACCGGAGTTGCTCAAGGCGGCTGGGCTTTCGACCGTGCCCAAGGCCCGCGTGGCGGTCTTCGTCGGCAACGCCTGGGACCCGCAGGATGGTCGCGAGACGCCCTGGATCGATGTGGCCCGGCAACTGGCCGGAGACGCAGGGGTGCGTGAACTGGGCGCGGCTGCCAAGACCACGCCGCCTGGGACGGAGTCTCTCGTGAGGATTTTTAAGGCGGCGGATGCTCCAGTGCTTCTGTTATTCGACGAGGTGCTGAACTTCCTGAATCGTCATCGCGGAATGGCCGATCAGTTCCACGCCTTCATCCAGAACCTGACCGTGGCCACTACGGGTGTAACGCACGGGGCCGCCGTGATCAGCCTGCCCCGCAGTCAGGTCGAGATGACCGAATGGGATATGCAGTGGCAGGACAAGATTACCAAGGTCGTCCGCCGTGTCGCCAAAGATCTGATTGCAAACGACGAGACGGAGATCAGCGAAGTCGTGCGGCGTCGGCTCTTCGAGGACATCGGCAGCGATCGCATCCGCAAGAATGTCGCCAGGGCTTATGCCGACTGGTGCTTCGAACGGCGGGCGCAACTGCCTCTGGAATGGACGGCAGTAGACAGCGCCGTAACCGAAGCCAAGGCACGAGAATATCTATGCGAACGTTTCGAGGTCTGCTATCCCTTTCACCCGGCGACGTTGTCGGTTTTCCAGAGGAAGTGGCAGGCGCTTTCGCAATACCAGCAGACGCGCGGGACGTTGGCGATGCTTGCCCAGTGGATTTCCTGGGCGTACCGAACTGGGTTTACCGAGGCCCGACGGGAGCCGCTTATCACGCTCGGCTCCGCGCCCCTGGAACTGCCGGAATTCCGGAGCATTGTGCTGGGACAGCTTGGAGAGTCCCGGCTTGTGGCCGCCATCGACTCCGACATCTCCGGCGCACAGTCACACGCCCGGGCGCTCGACGCGGACACCAAGGGATCCTTGCGGAACATCCACCGCCGCGTGGGTACGACGATTCTCTTCGAATCCTCAGGCGGGCAGGTGGACAAGGTTGCACATCTGCCGGAGCTGCGGTTCGCATTGGGCGAGCCGGAGGTGGACACGACTTCGGTAGATAACGCCGCGTTCACACTGGAGGACAAGTCGTACTTCATTCGGCGCGTGGGTTCGGACGGTTTCAAGATAAGCCACCAACCGACCATGAAGAAGGTCGTAAGCGATCGCCGGGCGTCCCTGGATGAAGAGTCCGAGATCAAACCTGCCATGCGGATGCTCATCCAGAAGGAGTTCGACAGGGGGGCGAGCATACCGGTCGTGCGTTTCCCTGAGGATGGGACCGCCGTGCAGGATACGCCGAGACTCACGCTGGTGGTGATCGAGCCGGAGTCTGAGTGGACGGGTGCCGGCCCGCTTCGCCAGCAGATGTCGGAATGGACCAAGCAGCGCGGCAAGTCGCCCAGGCTGTATCCCGGCTCGCTTATGTGGTGCCTCAAGAGGCCCGGCCGTGACTTCCGGGACAGGGTCGAATTATGGCTGGCGTGGAAACGTGTCGAGAAAGAGTTGACCGAAGGTACCCTCGGAGGAGACTTTGACCGTGGAGATCGGGCTGAATATCGGTCGAAAGTTACGGATGCCGAGGAGGCCGCCAAAGACGAAGTCTGGGGAGGATATCGCTATGTGGCGATAGCAGACAACAAAGAGCAGGATGGTCTGAAAGTCATCGACCTGGGTGCCGGGCATTCGAGCGGTAATGAAACACTTTGTGGGCGAATCATCACTGCGTTGAAGTCACAGGCTCTCCTGAATGAGTCCGTCGGGGCAGGGTATATCGAACGGAACTGGCCGCCGGCGCTCAAGGAAACCGGTGCCTGGCCGCTGGCCAGCCTGCGGCAGAGTTTCCTGAACGGCTCTCTTACGCGTCTCATCGACCCGGACATGATCTTACGTGGCAAGATTCTTGAATTCGTGAGCAGGGGTGATTTCGGGCTTGCCTACGGCCAAAAAGCGGATGGCGGCTATGAGCGGATTTTGTTTGAGGAATCCATCGACCCGGCTGATATTACCTTTGAGTCGAGTGTGTACCTGCTCCTGAGAAAAACAGTCATGACCTTGAAAAGCGAATCGTCAACTTTGCAGGGAGGAGGGGTATCTGGTCCGGTTGATGATGTAGGTCTGACACCACAATCTGTGCCGAAACTGGATCATGATCGGGATTCCGAACTGAAAATCGAGGCAGAATCGAAGACCGGTTCTGTACCGAGAATCTTTAGAATCAGCGGTGATGTGCCACCGGAAATCTTTAATCGGCTTGGCACAAAGATTATCCCTAAATTGAGAAGCGGTTCGAATCTCAGGATCGGCATTGATTTTGAAGTCACCATCGAGAGTCAGACTGGAAAAAATTTTTACACGGAAATCGAGCAGATTATTCAAGATCTCGGTTTGTCAAATGTTCTGAATATCAGTGAACCGAATTCATAAAATCATTATAAATCTGCACTGCTGTCCAAAATAAACCGTAATACCATGCTTTAAAGGTTCGAAAAAAAATATTAACTCCAGTATTTATGGATAAGAATTCTCATATGATGCGTATTCCGGTGAAAGTTGCCACCCATTCCGGATGAAAGTTTACCACCTTGTTTCCTCCGACATATCGGTACAATTTACAAACATCAGGTGGCAGTTT
>Ga0129302_1002607_pt1 | contig 12776 bp, 4 predicted proteins | sample BlaSprsedimmetaG_FD_94476 | JGI IMG/M metagenome (GOLD analysis project Ga0129302, IMG submission 94476) | Hot spring sediment bacterial and archeal communities from California, USA to study Microbial Dark Matter (Phase II) - Blank Spring... | ecosystem: Environmental > Aquatic > Thermal springs... | reverse complement strand
GCGATTCGTGAATCGCCCCTACGAAAACAACACATCGATATTTAATCTTGTTTTTTACTGGCTGCTAAACAACCTTTGCCGCAACACATACTGACGCAGGACGGGGTAGGCAGCGGAAAATTTCGTCGAGAACTCAGGACGCGTCTGTGCTGTGGGCTATTCAACGCCATACCAAACACCTGTGCCCTGCGTGAGAGTTGCCGCACTAAAACCCGCGCAAGCCTAATCGCGGCCATTCACGAGTCTGCATCTGACCGGGCTCACCGCCGATGTAAATCGGCGAAATTTCTCCGCTGCCTGCCCCGGCCCACCTCCAGTGAGGCAATTAAAAAACAATTTAAATTTGGAATTTGCAATTTGCAAGTGGACAACAAAAGAAACGAACCGGTTTTTGCAGGCTGCTAAACAACCTTTGCCCCAACAATCAAATATCTAAACCCGGGATTTAACTTCACAATCAAATATGACAAAGACATATCGCCAAAGAGGCAGATAAAACAGTCGCTCACAATCGGCCTGACATACAATTTTTTATGATTTGATTCGCTGTTAAGATTATTTACACGGATTATATAAGCGTCTCCCGCAGGGATATCAGGCATGTTTTATTTAAGATCTAAAATTTCCAGTTATGAGTTTTCAGTTTTCCTGCCGCCTGCCTGTCAAGAATAAGCGTCGCTTTGGGATGGAGCTGCAGAATGCTTGCGGGCATATCGGTTGTAACCGGGCCTTTAACCGCAGCCTCAACAGCGGCTGCTTTTTTATTTCCGCACGCGAGAAGAAGCAGCTCTCCTGCCTCCAGAATCGTCCCGATTCCCATGGTCACGGCATAACACGGCAGCTTCGCGCACCTGGGGAAATATCTTGAATTGCTCTTTAATGTCTCTTCCGCCAGTTTTACCCTTCTGGTTCGCGAGCAGAATGAGGAACCCGGCTCGTTAAACGCTATGTGGCCGTTTGTCCCTATTCCGAGAAGCTGAAGCCCTATGCCGCCGGCCCTCCTTATCTTTTTCTCATAAGCAGCGCACGCGTCCCCGGAATTTTTGCCCGATGCGGGCGGTATGTGCCTGTTTTTTTCCCTGATATTAATGTGCCTGAAAAAATTGTGATACATGTAATAGTTGTAGCCGCACTTATGACCCTGTGCCAGGCCGCAGTATTCATCAAGGTTAAAGGATGTAACGTGCGAGAAATTTAGGCTGCCCCTGCGGTATTTGTCCGCTAAAATCTCATAGACGCCTGTCATTGTCCCGCCTGTTGCCAGGCCAAGCACTGCTCTTTTATCCTTTTCCACAAAAACCGCCACTCTTTTCGCTGCAGCGGCGCACACAGCCTTGCGGTCTTTCAGCACTATTATTCTCATATTATCTCCCTCTATAGGCCTGTTATCTTGCGGTGTTTGCTCTTTTTTCAAATAAAAAGCGTGGCGTTTGATTCATCCGAGGCCTCCAGAAAGGACGCAACTCCCCCGATCTGCACACCGTCAATGAGCTCCTCTTTTTTTATGCCCATAAGGTCCATTGTCATCTGGCAGGCCACTATCTTCGCGCCGTTTTTGACAGCGGATTCTATCAGTTCCTCAGGGCTGCTTATATTATGCTTTTTCATAATTGCCCTTATCATAACCGGGCCCATTCCTGCCATGTTCATGTTTGAAAGCTTCAGTTTCCGGCTGCCGCGCGGCAGCATAAATCCAAAGGCCTTTTCAATAAGGTTCTTCTTGAGTCCTCCGGGCGTTTTTTGCTTTTTCAGCGCGTTAAGGCCCCAGAATGTAAAAAACATGGTAACCCGTTTTCCCATTGAAAGCGCTCCGTTGGCGATTATAAATGAGGCGATTATCTTATCCATATCCCCGCTGAAAACAACCATTGTTTTGTCTTTTTCCTGCGGGGCAGCCGCTGATCCGGAGGCGCGGATTCCACTGCCCTTTTCCACTACCGCTGTTATGACACCCTTTTCAGACTCAAGCGACAGCACACTGTTTCCTGTTGTCCTCGCCCATGAGCCGACGTCATTATAAAACCCCGCGTCACTCGCTTTTATCTCAAGCCTGTCGCCCGGCGAGAGCTTTTCCATTTCTGTTTTAAGTTTCATGACCGGGCCGGGGCACTGCAGGCCGCAGGCGTTTACAGCCACTATTTTAGCCGCTCCTTCTTTTTTATCTCCGCTCACCGCTCTTTTTTGCGTTCCCATCTCATATTTTTCATCAAACAAATTTTCATTTGTCTGCCTTCCTGTTATCGCAGCATATGTTATGTACCCTCCGGAAATATTGTAAACTTCATTATACCCGTTGTTCATAAGTATTCTGGCCGCGATATATCCCCGTATTCCGAGCCTGCAGTAAACAGCTGATTTTTTATTCTTAGGCACCTCTTTTATCCTGCGGCGCAGGTCATTAAGCGGTATGTGAACCGCGCCGGGTATCATTCCCAGGCCGGTTTCATCATTCTCACGTACATCAAGAATAAAATAATCCTTTTCATTCTTTGCCAGCTCGTCACAGCTTATCTGCTTAACCCTTCCCTTAATGATATTTTCCGCGGTAAAACCCGCCATATTGAGGGGATCCTTGGCGGATGAAAACGGAGGAGCGTAACAATGCTCAAACTCCGCCAGGTCATAAACGGTCCCTCCCTTCTGGATAAAAGCCGAAACCGCGTCTATCCTTTTTTCCACTCCTTCAAACCCGACTGCCTGCATTCCCAGAATCCTTCCGGTATCGGGCGCGAAAACCATTTTTATTGACAGTTGTGACGCTCCCGGATAATATCCGGCGTGGTTATTCGGGTGTATTATTACAGACTCATGCGGAATTTTAAGAATGTCAAGCTGCCTGCTGTTCAGCCCGGCCGCGGCAGCTGTCATATCAAATATTTTAAGGACACCCGCGCTTATTGTTCCCCTGTATTTAACCTTGTTTCCTTCTGTTATATTGTCAGCGGCTATTCTTCCATGCTTATTTGCGGGACCCGCGAGCGGTATGAACCCTTTGGCTCCTGATACGGGATTTACCGTTTCTACGGCGTCGCCTATGGCATATATGTCCGCGTCAGATGTCTGAAGGTATTCGTTGACGCTGATGCCGTATTTACCCCTGTCAATACCGGCTTCCACGGCCAGTTTTATTTCCGGCTTTACTCCTATTGAAAGCATCACAAAATCAGCGCTTATCTCCTTTCCGCTGCTTAAAACTGCCTTTACCATTCCGGCGTCGTCCGCGAATGATTTTATGGGGTCGCCGAGATAAAGCTCAACTCCTTTCTGTTTCAGGTGCCCGTGAATCTGGGCAGCCAGCTCAAAATCAAGGATACCCATCACCTGGGGAAGCGCCTCAACAACCGTAACGAAGATTCCGCGGCGCTTAAGGTTCTCTGCCATTTCAAGCCCTATGTAACCGCCTCCTACAACTACGGCCTTTTTGGGCGCGTTATCCCTGATAAACGCGTGTATCCTGTCAGTGTCCTCCATATTGCGCAGGGTAAATATTCTCCCGTTGTCTATACCGGGAATAGGCGGCTTTAAGGGAGCGGCTCCGGGCGACAGTATGAGTTTGTCATATTTTTGTACGAACTCTTCGTTTGTTCCTGCCTGCCGGGCTTTTATCTCTTTTTTCTTCCTGTCTATTGATATCGCTTCCGTATTAATTTTGACGCTTACGTTAAAACGCGCGCTAAATGACTCCGGCGTCTGCACAAGCAGGTTTTCCCTCTCTGTTATCTCGCCGCCTATATAATAAGGAAGACCGCAGTTCGCGAACGAGACATAACCCCCGCGTTCGTAAACGGTTATTTCCGCGGTTTCCGACAGCCTTCTCAGCCTTGCTGCCGCGGACATGCCTCCCGCGACTCCACCGATAATTATTATCTTCATTTTTTCTCTCCTTTTATTTTTTCGCGCACCTGTAATCAACCCAGTGTTCCTGTCTGTCGTCGGCCAGGCGTAAAAACGGCTCGGCCCTGTCATTGCTGTCAACAGCCACCCGCGAAACAGGCTCGTCAGACTTTATCACATTAATGTGATAAACCGTCTCCCTGAAACGATAGTGTACCTTGAAATTTTCCCAGCCCGCGGGCCAGCGCGGCGAAATAATCAGCTTGTCAACCTCCAGCTTTAACCCGAGAAGCGATTCTGTTATGCACTGATACACCCAGCCCGCGGAACCCGTGTACCATGACCAGCCTCCGCGCCCGCTGTAGGGTTCGCGTGAATAGACATCGCCCGCCATGACATAAGGCTCTGTTTTATACCTCTCCATCCCTTCATGCGTTGAGCCGCGGCTTATCGGGTTTATCCTGTCCAGCCAGTCCCATGCTTTTTGCGCTTCCCCCAGCTCTGCCATGGCCATAACCGCCCATGCCGCGGCGTGAGTGTACTGTCCGCCGTTTTCCCTGACACCGGGCGCGTAACCGCGTATATAACCGGGATCCTGCGCGCTCATGTCAAACGGAGGGTCAAATAACTGTATGATTCCAGTGCCCGGTTTTACCAGGTGTTTTTCCACCGCTTCCATTGAGGCACGGCTGCGCGCGGGCTCGCCCGCGCCCGATAAAACCGACCAACTCTGCGGCAGAGAGTCTATCCTGCATTCCGCATTTTCCGCGGAACCCAGCGGCTCTCCGCTGTCAAAGAAAGCCCTTATCCACCATCCGCCGTCCCACGCCTTCGTGCTGATATTTTTTTTAAGGCGCGCCGCCTCATAGACGCATATATCCGCTGTCTTTATGTCCCTGCGGCTCCGCGCAAGCGCGCCAAACCGGACAAGGACAGAGTAAAGAAAAAACGCCAGCCATACGCTCTCCCCTTTTCCCTGCGCGCCGACAAGGTTCATTCCGTCATTCCAGTCGCCGCCTTCCATAAGAGGCAGGCCCCGGCTCCCAAAACGCAGCCCGCGCATGACAGCGCGGCGGCAGTGCTCATACAAACCCGCCTTTTCGTCAGTCTTAAAAGGCAGGTCGTAATAGGATTCTTCGTCAGGTTTGAGCTCCCTTCCCTGGATGAACCCTGCGATTTCGTCCAGCACTCCCGTATCCCCTGTTTTAGCCGTATAATCGCACACAGCATATGGCAGCCATAAATAATCGTCGGAACAGCGCGTCCTGACGCCGCGGCCCAAAGGCGGGTGCCACCAGTGCTGCACGTCTCCCTCGGGAAACTGGCGCTCCGCGCAGCGCAGCAGGTGCTGCCGCGTCAGGCCCGGGTTCGTGTGTATCACCGCAAGCACGTCCTGCAGCTGGTCTCGGAAACCAAACGCGCCCCCTGACTGGTAATAACCGCTGCGCGCCCACAGCCTGCACGCTATAACCTGATACATGAGCCAGCCATTGGTTAAAATATCCGTCTTCCGGTCCGGCGTCTCCACATATACTCCGCTCAATGTCCTGCTCCAGTGGTTCCATACCCTCTCCAGCGCGCCACGCGCCGGGCCGTTCCCTCTGAAACGCTGCACAAGACCGCGGGCCTCATCTGCGTTTTTCCCCGCGCCCATCATAAATACAATCTCTTTCTCCTCTCCCTCGGCCAGCTCAAACGCTGTCTGCAGGCCGCCGCACGGGTCCATGGCCGGTCCTGTCCTGTTTGAAAGCCTCGTGCGGCCCATGACTGCCGGGTTTTTAAGCGTGCCGTTGCGGCCGATAAATTCCGCGCGGTCGCCGGTATAGCTTCTCTTTGGGTCATTAACATCAAAGAACGCCGTCCTCCCGGGAAATTCGGTATTAAATGGGTTGCGCGCAAAGAGCGCGTTGCATGAGCCGTCAATCTCGGTTACGACGTGCATCAGGGTTTTTGAGCGAAGTTCTCCCAGCACCCATTCCGCATATCCGGTTACAGTGAGCCTCCTCGGCCTTGATGAGATATTTTTTAATTTTAATATCCAGAACTTGACAGGCGCGTCGGTCGCGACGGTTGTTGTCAGTTCTGATTCGATTCCAAAATCCCTGTACTCAAATACCGTGTATCCGAACCCGTGCCTGCACGCGTACGGCCTTGCTCCCCTCACCGGAAAAGGCGCGGGGGACCAGTACCTGCCGCTCTCCTCATCACGTATATAAAACGCCTCACCGCCCGGGTCAGAGACCGCGTCATTGTGCCAGGGCGTCAGCCTGAATTCGTGCGCGTTTTCGCTGAACGTATATGAAGAGCCGCTCTCTGAAACCACAGTGCCAAAATCAGGGTTTGCCATCACATTTGACCACGGCCTTGGCGTCATCTGCTCGGCTGTGGTTGTCGTTATGTACTCCCTCCCGTCGGACGTAAACCCGCCCAGCCCGTTAAAATAAATAAGGTCGCGCCGCGTCAAATCAATGTGCCTGTCCTCAACAACACGGCGCGCGCGGTACGGCGCGAACGACGGAACGCTGAATTTAACCTGTGCCCTGCGGCTCACCTGTTCCTCAAGCGTACCTCCCCTGTCAGTGATAATTACGCGGGCAGCTGCCTGCATGAGCACCCTGTCCTCTTCCGGTATCTGGTCAATACGCCGCACAAAAATCCCTCCGGGCCTGTCCAGCGCGTGCGCCTCAAGTCCCGTGGAAATCAGCCCCGTAATCTTATCCTGCAGCTCATCCCTGTATCCTGCCGCGTCTTCGTTCCATATAATGAGGTCCGCTGCCAGCCCGTTTAAACGCCAGTAAGCATGCGCCTGCGCGACGCGCCTTGCCATCTCAATATTTGCAGGGTCCGCTATCCTGAGCAGCACAATGGGGTGGTCCCCCGATATCCCGTAACTCCACAGGTCCGTCTGCCCGCGGTTGTTTTTAAGTATGACACCCGGCTGTGCGCGGCTTGCGGGGTTGGCAAAAACAATCGACCCTGCTATGCTGCCAAAAACCTGCGCGTCCTCATCTGTGGCATTGAGCTGATGCAGTACCGCCCGACCGTGGCTGAATGCCAGCTCAAAAACCCTGTCAGCAAGCCTCCAGTCATGGTATTTTTCAATCAGAGCCAGGGCTGTTTCCCTGTTCTGCGCGGCGCCCATAACCATATTTACAACCACTGTCCCTTCAGGCTCTATTACTATTCTTCTGCGTATGGACAATACCGGGTCGAGAACCGTCCCCTCGCTGTCCGATAAGGGCCCTGTCTCTTTAACCGGGCCGTCAGCAGAGGTATTTCCGCGGCCGATAAATTTTGTGCGGTCCGTCTCAAAAGATACCGCCCCCTCCTCTGCGCCGCGTACAATCATCAGGTGCAGCATCCACGGTGGAAGATCTTCTTTTGACCTTGGCCTGCGCGTGGCCAAAATACTGCTGCGGCCGCGGATAATCTCTGTTTCAATAAACAGATTATTGAAAGCCGGATGTGTCTCCTCAGCCGCGGCAGGCGCCAGCACCACTTCAGTATAGGAGGTAATCTCAAGCGTGCGCGCCGTGCGGGTGCGGTTTGTTATGCGCACGCGCCGGAGTTCTATGTCATCTTCGGGAGACACTGCTATCTCTGTATGCGTGTCAATGTCAAAATCCCTGCGCCTGAATTCAGCGCGCGCCTGAGAAAATATTGCCTCGTAATGTTTCCCCTCTTTTTTCACCGGATGAAAAGCCGCTGACCACGTTTCATTCCGTTCCACATCCTTTATGTAACAAAAAAACCCGAATTTATCCTGGGTCGCATCTTCACGCCAGCGCGTCAGGCTCAGATCCTGCCAGCGGCTGTACCCTCCTCCTGCCTGTGTAACCATTACATGATACCGGCCGTTGGACAGTAAATGCACCTCAGGGACAGGCGTGTGCGGCGTGTTGAAGACGCGCATGAGGGATTCGCGCCCCTGCCCCTCCTGCCAGTGCCTCTCCAGCGTCTCAAAAGCGTGCGGGAAAGCCGGGGAGACCCTTGGCACGCGCTCGTGCAGCAGCAGGCTTGCCGCGCGGAATTCCGGCTGTATTTCAAAACGTTTTTGCATGGGCTGCCCGAGAAGGCAGTAGGCCAGAGACAATAAAACCATCCCCTGATGATGGGACATGTATGAATTTACCACCGCGTAATCCTGTCCGCGTGACAGCCTGGCCTGCGTGTAATCAACAGCCTCGAACAAGCCGTACTCTCCGAGTATTCCTGCCGAAGCCATTGCCTGCAGATTTTCCGCGGCTGAAGCGGGCTCTACCATCAATGCCAGCGCGGAAGCATAAGGCGCGATTACCAGGTCGTCGGACAATCCCCGTTTAAAACCCATGCCGGGCACGCCAAAAGCCCTGTACTGATAAACCCGGTTAACGTCAGTGGTGTTGTATCCTGATTCCGACACTCCCCAGAAAACATCTCTGTTCCTGCCGTATTCAATCTGGCCGGCAACTACAGCCTTATAAGTCCGGTCAAGCAGGGTGTTTTTATATGAAGGCATGACAAGCAGCGGCATCAGATATTCAAACATTGACCCGCTCCAGGACAGCAGCACGGGCATGCCGCCTGTCTTTGTCAGGCTGCGGCCCAGCGAGAACCAGTGTTCCTGGGGAAGCCTGCCCTGGGCAATGGCAGTAAAACTTCCCAGCCGCGCCTCAGACGCAAGCAGGTCATAGAAACCCTCGTCCCGCCTGCGCTCGCCCGCGTGATATCCTATGGCCATAAGGTGCCGCCCATAGTCATACAAAAAATCATATTCTATGTCGGCGAACGAGCGGCATTTTCGCGCCAGGCCTTCCAGCTGCAGGATTCTCTCACGCGCTGCTTTTGCGCCTTTTGCCGCTGCCTCTAAAAACCTCTCTATCCACTCTTTTCTGCCCGCAGGGCCGCTTAGGTTTTTTAAATTTTCAGCAAGGGGCGCAAGCGTTTCCTCCATTTCTGAGGCTTCACGAAGCGTAATATCCGACACCACCCTCTGCCAGGACAGCCTTAATCTTTCCATCAGCCTTCCTTCCTCTTCAGAAGAGACATTCTGCCAGAAAGCCTCCTCCGGCTCATCCATGGCCAGCCACGGCGCAAACGCAAACATATCATCCGCGTGCTCCCTGAGCTGTTTTTCCACACTGTTTATCCAGACAGCCGCAGAAGGGTTTGCTCCCGCGGCCGCGATAAGCTCCGCGCTCAGGCTGTTTAATTTCTTAAGCTGTAGAAATTTTTTCCTTATACCCCGAGGATTTTCCTTTAATGTGTTTTTAAAAACAGCGGTTTTTTCCTTCAGTTCCCCGCTTATTTTCAAGCCTTCCCTGCCTGCTTCCTCCTCAAAAATCCCAAAGGTATCAGCGCATCCCGAAACCATTGCCGCGGGCGCGATGGACAAACCCGCCAGGTCAAGCAGTCCCTGGCGCAAAACAAGCAGGTGCCCTGCCAGGTTGCCGCTGTCAACGCTGGAGATGTATCTTGGCTCAAGCGGCGCGAGAGTCACCGTATCATACCAGTTGTAAAAATGGCCCCGGAACCGCTCCAAGGTTTCCATTGTATCAAAAGTATTTTTTGTGCGGCGCGCAAGCTCGCCGGCGCAGATATACCCGAAATCATAAGCTGATAAATTCGCGAGCAAAGCAAGCCCGATATTTGTGGGGGATGTCCGGTGCGCCCTCAAAGCCGCGGGTTTTTCCTGAAAATTATCAGGAGGCAGCCAGTGGTCAGCCTCTGTTACAAAGACCTCAAAAAACCGCCATGTCCGTCGGCTGAGCCCGTGAAGAAAAACCTCCTGTTCTTCAGAAAGCTGCCGCGTTTTCTGTTTTGGCGCGCGGCTTATGTGCCAAGCTAATAAAGGCGAAAAGAACCACAACGCTAAAACCGCGGTTGCGGCAGCCGGAAGCGCGTGATTTGTCATTATTACCGCTGCCATTAAAACGGCGGAAAGCGCGGGCGCTGCCCACATTTCCTTCAATATTTTATTGAACGCAGCCAGGGCCGCTCCCGAGGCATCCTGCGAGGTTTTCCAGCTTAAAAGTTTTTTTCGGCTTATCCACAGCCTGTAGCGCGTCCGCAATACGGCGTCAAGGTTGAGAAAAGCTTCGAACGGCAAAAAAGCCAGCTTAAGAAAGGCCTTTGCCTGCTGCCTTGCCAGGCCGCGAAAAGTATCGCGTAAGTGAATCGAAAAGAGCAAATCCCGCGGTTTTTGAAATATAAGGCTGGCCAGCGCCGAGGCTGCCGGCGGAATAAAATATACAGCCAAAACCACTGATGTAATCAAAACCGCGGCCCCTTCATGCGCCCATGCCAGGATCAAAAGCGCGGTAATTGCCGGCGCTGTGAGCGAGCGCCGCAGGTTGTCAAATATTTTCCAGCGGTAGAGCATATTCAGCGGGTTTTTTAACCTCCCCTTTTCCCCGGGCACAACCGGAAAGAGCCACCGCGCAATCTGCCAGTCACCGCGTATCCAGCGGTGGCGGCGGCGGCAGTCCGATAAGTACTCTTCCGGAAAATCCTCATATAACACCACATCGCTCACCAGCCCAGAGCGTATGTAACCGCCCTCCAGCAGGTCATGCGAGAGAATGCGGTTTTCGGGAAAACGGTTCGCGAGCACTTTTTGAAAAACCGCAACGTCATAAATACCCTTGCCCACAAACGACCCCTCCCGGAATAAATCCTGATAAGTATCGGAGACAGCCAGGGTATAAGGGTCAATGCCCTGCTCTCCGCCAAAGAGCCCCGCAAACCAGGACTTTGGCGCTGTTGACATTATTTTCCCCACACGCGGCTGAAGCACCCCGTAACCCGCGTAAACGCGGTTGTCTTTTTCATCTATCAGGGGAGTGTTAAGGGGATGCGCCATGGTTGCCGCAAGCTCCCGCGCCGCGTCAAGCGGCAGCTGGGTGTTTTCATCAAGAGTGATAACATACCTTACCTGGCTGATAACGGAAACCTCGCCGATGACAAGCGTCCCCTGTTCAACCGGTTCGTTCAGTATAAAACTGTTTAAGTTGTGCAGTTTTCCGCGCTTGCGCTCCTTCCCCATCCAGCACTTCTCGCCCGGGTTCCACTGCCTGCCGCGGTGAAACAGATAAAAGAGGTCTTTTTGGCCGGGCCTGTATAGTTTGTTGAGTTTTTCAATGCCGTCAATCGCGGCAGCGAGAAGAACCTTGTCTTCCTCCATCTTTTCCTGCGGCGCGTCTTTAAAGTCAGTAACCAGCCCGAAATGAATATAAGGGTCGCGGTTGGCAAGATATAAAACCTCTATATTTTCCAGAAGGCGGGAGGCCGCCTGCAGTCCAGTAAGCATGCATGGAATCACAATAAGCGTCCTTGCCTCAGGCGGCAGCCCCTTTGAATAATCCATGCGCGCCAGGCCGGACGGCTTTGCCGCGCTGTGGGCCGCCCAGTTTATCATTGCTAAGGCAGGATGCCAGGCAGATATAACAAGCAGCAGGGCAGCGCAGGCCGTAAACAGCGGAGAAACAGAAGGCAGCTGTAAAATCATAACACCCGCAAAAACCGCGGCCAGAATAACCGTAGCTGCCATATAAAAAAAGAGCAATCTTCGTTTTATAAACCTCCTTACAGCCGAGAAAAGTTTGACCCTCCCGAAAACAGCCTCTTCAGCCTCATCGCTCCCGTTATCAATCAGATAATACCCGACGTGAGACCTTCTGTCATTATTTCCGTAAGCTTCAGCGGCTTTCCGCGCCAGCCCTAAAACCTTATTTGCGGTTTCTTCTTCTGAGACTCCTGATTTTTTTGACAACGCCTCTATTTTATGGCGGCAGCGGTCGCGTGTCTTAAAATCCGCGCGGTGGTACGTCTCCATGGGGTCCCTGCTCAAAATCTGCTCCACGCGACTCATTGCCTCAACAAACTCCCGCCAGTCCATTGAGTACAAAAACCGCAGGCTGGAAATGCTGTTGCTGACCGAAACCTGGTCCTCTGCCTGCCTCTGGTTTTCCAGCCGCACCTGCTGTTCTATGCTCAACCCTTCCTCGCGCAGCCTCTGCTCAATCCATGTAAGGGGCAGCGCAAGAGAGGGCCCCTGCCCCTGCAGCTGCCGCGCCAGCTCAGCCACAAAAGCGCTGGAAAGCGGCGGCTCTGAACGCGCCATTTCAGCCATCTCAACAACAAGGTTTTTTGGGTCCTTTTCAGCCACTTCAGCCATACGGACAGCCCAGTCATCCGCCAGTTTGCGGTCAATCCTTCCTGCTGTAATACGCGCCGCGACCCGCCGCAGGTTTTCTATAAGGGCAAGGCGCAGCATAATGGGAACGGCCCACAGCTCGCCGAGTTTCAGGCACACTTTTTCCTGATATGCCTCAACAAACGCGCTTATGCTGCCCGCGTCCACCTTTCCGTCGCCGTGCGATATCACTTCCAGCGCCATGTCATAGACACGGGGAAATCCCGCGAATTTTCCGGTTTTAAGCGAGGGAAGCTCGCGGCTGTAGGATTTTGGCAGGTGTTTCCGGGTTAAGCGTATCTGCTCCTCAATAAGGTAAAAATTATCAAGAAACCATTCCTCAGCGGGCCGTAAAGAGAACTTTTTGGCCTCCTTGTCCTGCAGAAGCTGGTAAGCGTCCAGAAGAAGCTTTTCGTTTTTGCTGAGCCTTGATAGCAGCCTGTCAGGAACCGGCGCTTTCTCAATTTCATGCCTGGACGCCATGTTTTTGGCGAATTCCATCATCTGCTCAATGCTGAAGAGCTCCGCGCGAAGAGGCTGTTCCTTCCCCAGTTTGCGCGCAGTATCCCTGGGCGTCTCAAGAATCTTCAGCTGTATGATATTTTTCAGTTTTTTGCCTTTAATTTTATCCATGTTTTTTTATGTTGTCTCCGTTGCGGCAAGTTTATATATATAATAACAGAAACGTATATTAAAGTGGTAAATTTTATAAATGACAGAAACATCATTGTATAAAACCCGGATATAGACGCGGGATATGATATGAGTC
>Ga0129302_1002601_pt1 | contig 12797 bp, 12 predicted proteins | sample BlaSprsedimmetaG_FD_94476 | JGI IMG/M metagenome (GOLD analysis project Ga0129302, IMG submission 94476) | Hot spring sediment bacterial and archeal communities from California, USA to study Microbial Dark Matter (Phase II) - Blank Spring... | ecosystem: Environmental > Aquatic > Thermal springs... | reverse complement strand
TAACAGGAACAACAGCTGTCTGAAAACAATCAATAAAACTAACAGAACCCAACAAAAAACTCCAACACCCAATAAAGACTAAGGTCTAATAACTAAATGAATAAACATTCATCTCAAAAGGCTCAACTAAAAATATATTCAGTAAACAAAAATTTTTATATATAATCAATCATTATTTGCTCAATTAATTGAATAAGAGGTGAGTAATGTGACGATGCAAGAAACATCAAACATCGAATGGGTCGACATAGGATTAGATGGTCTAGAAAACTTCATTCCAGGACTACCAAAGGGCGACGCAATCCTAGTGCGCGGCGAACCTGGCACAGGCAAAACCATCCTCTGTCTGCAATTCCTTTACAGAGGCGCAAAGAACGGCGAAAAATGCCTATACATCACTACAGAAGAAACCCCCGAAACAGTAATGCGGACCGGAGGAGAACTCTGGAAAGATTTCCCGCAACTAATCAGAGACAGAAAAATCCAGGTCGTCAACCTATCTATAACCGCCAGCTACATCAGCGAATACTGTCTAATCGACAAAGCAGAAGCCATGGGAATAGTCGAAAAGGGATTGGCTGCTCAACCCGGAGCCACCAGAATCGTGATTGACTCGCTTTCTTCGCTGCAACGTAGGCTATCTAACTCAGACGAATTTCGAGAGGTCTTCATGAAGCTGCTGCTGGAAACCAAAGGCAAAGGAGCAACTGTGCTACTTACTGCAGAGGGTATTCCCCTGTCTCCAGACATCACCGAATACCTTGTGGATCACTTGATATACCTTGACTACCGAAAACACGACGTAGTCTGGACGCGCATCTTTGTTCTCCGAAAGTCGCGAAGCGTACCCCTGAAGCCTCAGATACTCAAACTGAACATCGAAGCAGGCGGGCTGTCGGTGGAAGAGATACCCTTCTCGCTGAAGCCTGTGTGGTTCCAAAGCAAAATCTAAACAATGGCGGGATAAACAATGACTGTATCCGATGAAGTTTGGGCGGCGTTCCAGCAAAACTTCTTCGTAGGATGGGCGCCCGTAGCCATATTCATAATGGCAACAGCAGGTTTCGCCCTATTCTACGCAGGAATGGTCCGCAAAAAGAACGTCACCCACACAATACTGCAAATCAACGTAGGATGGACACTAGCTTTTGTTGTCTATTTCCTCATAGGCTTCCCACTGGCATACTACGTATCTAATCCAGTAATTGGGTTGCCGCAGTTCGTGCCCACCATAGCTAACCCCTTGCCGCCGTTGCTGTCTGAAACAGGCGCCTACGGCATAGCCGCAAGCCCATCTGGCATTGCTGATCTTGCAACATGGTTCAAAATGGCAATGTTCGCCATAACCGTTGTAGGCATCGTTCCCGGAGCATTGGCTGAACGAGACAAGTTCTGGGGATGGATTTTGGCGGCTGTAGGAATAGCAGGCTTCATCTATCCGGTGGTTGAGCACTGGGTTTGGGGTGGAGGCTGGCTAGCTGAACTTGGTTACATCGATTACGCGGGCTCAAGCGTAGTTCACATGATCGGAGGTATGCTGGCAATAACTGGAGCGTACGTGATAGGTCCAAGAATCGGAAAGTTCGTTGGCAAAAACAACCTGCCGCGGACATTCTTTGGGCACAGCATTCCGCTGTCTGTAATCGGCGCATGGCTGCTGGCGTTCGGCTGGTTCGGCTTCAACGTGGGTTCAAGTGTAGCAGCAGATCCAATGACAATCAACGTGGAACTAGCATGGGTCTCACTGACCACTGCAATGTGTATGGCAGGCGGCATGTTTGGTGCAGCTCTTACCTCAAGAGGTCACGTGCTAACGAGCATGGTGGGCTTGCTTGCGGGAGCTGTAGCCATATGTGCGGGAGCAGCGGTTGTTCATCCCCTAGCAGCGTTCGTGATCGGCATAATCGCAGGAGTAATCACAACCTTCGTTACAGGACTGATAGAATTCAAGTTGCACATTGACGATGCTACTGCCTGTTTCCCAGTTCACGCAGCATGTGGAATCTGGGGAGTAATCGCTACAGGACTGTTCGGTGCACAAGCGCTTGGAGGACACCCAATCTATGGCTTCGCAACTGTCAGTGAATGGATTCATCAAATCGGAGTACAGGCAATCGGTGCAGCCTCGATAGCACTGTGGGCTGGAGCAATGGGATTGGTAATGTTCGCCGCCTTGAAGAAACTGAAACTGTTGCGGGTCTCACGAGATGAAGAACTCTACGGACTGGACATCGCACTCCACAAGACAATGGCGTACCCTGAAGACATGATGGAAGACAACTAGTGTCATCTCCTGAAAAAGGAGCACTCCCTTCTCTTTTTTGCCAAACGCGATAAAGCCACGTTTCGAAGACCTTAAATATTGAGGCACTGATGAACCTTTCCAATATTATGGATGGGTAACTGTGGTTTCTCGGTCAACTAGAAGCAAACTGAAAGTGGCTTTTTTTGCTAACTTGTTAATCTTAGCGGTTGCATTTCCCAGTTACTTGTATGTCCATTCGCTGATTCCAAAACCCGCTAATTTTCAAGTGGCTGATTTGGGTTTTGACCAAAGTTGGGTTCAAGTTGGAACTCCAGTAGAAGTCTCCGTTAAGGTGACCAACGTTGGAGATAGCAGCGGTAACCACTCGGTAATCTTGGTGATTGATGATGTTCCGTTTGAAACAAAAACTGTTCAGCTTTCAGTGGCAGAAACTGCAACAGTATTCTTCACCGTTGCAGAGTTAACGGTGGGAAACCACACAGTCGCCATAGGGGATTTAGCGGGGACAATAAGGGTCACTGTGGAGGCGCCAGTCAGACCGGCTAAATTACGGTTAACCAATCTGGGAGTCAGCCGAAGAGAAGCTGGAATCGGAGAAACTGTAACAGTTTCAGCTCTGGCAACCAACATCGGAGACGTGGCTGGCGAGTTTTCGCTGGAACTCTTTGTAAACGACGATAAACGGGAAACCAAAGTTATCCAGTTGGGTGGCGGCGAAACCACAACTGTAGAGTTTGATGTTGCTGAAGGTGCTGAGGGCGACTACGAAGTTACGTTAGGGGATTTGTCCATCTCCTTCAGTATTACTTCTGATGCTCCGTCCGTTAAACCTGCAGAGTTTCAGGTAATCGAGTTAACTGTTAATCCCTCTTTGGTTCTAGCTGATGAAGTTGTGGAAGTCTCGGTTAAGGTAATCAATGTTGGAGAAACTGGTGGCAGTTATACTGTGAACCTCAAAATCGATGGCACCATTCGAGAAACAAGGGACGTTGCCTTGTCTGGCGGTGCAACTGGATTTGTGGAATTCAAGGTTACTGAAGTATACCCTGGCATCCACACCGTTGAGATAGACGATCAGTCTGGGTCATTCACGGTTGAAGGCTCGGTTCCTGCATCAGAAGACATAGAAATACACAGCATAAGAGTGAGCCCATACGAAGTTTGGGACGGCGAAACAGTGACCATCACAGCCAAAGCCAACAATTTGGCGAATGAGCAGGGCATCCTTCAGGTAAGGGTTTTGCTGGATGGTGCAGTTAAAACGACTGAAATGTTCCAGCTGGACGCAGCTGCAACAGATGTACCAATCGAAATCTCAGTTATAGCTGAATATACAGAAGATGGAGTAAAATCAGATGGATACAACGTTAAGTTACTGAATCTCGGCAATCGAAACAACACTCTGTCGGGATACTTTTTGATCGTCCCTGACGGCTTTCACACTCTTAGTGTTTCCGCGAACGCTATTGACATGAAGTTTACCATAAACGGTGTGACTTATTCTGCGCCATACAGTGAAATTTTGCCAGAGGGAACTTACACAATAACCTTGCCTGACGGTGTGATAGGTGGAGGAACCTTCTGGAACTGGACCAGTTGGGCTGACGGTCCAACAGACCTCACTAGAGTTGTGCAGCTAAACCAGCGCACGTCTCTTATTGGCAATTATCTGAACACAAAATCTTGTCCTTCACTGTATATTTGGAATGGAGAAGAATATGTATACGCAGGCGAAATATCTGATGGCACAGGCTACTTGGGAATTTTCGACTATTTCAGAGAAGACGGAAGCCTCTCCTTCCTTTACAGCGTTCCTTGGGACTATCTCAAGTTAAACGCAGACCGAATTGAACCAAACGACGGCTACTACGATATGACCGTCACCCAAAAATGGGATGAAATCGCCTACGTGGATTCTGCCACATTAGTAATCGTTGAACACTCACCAGACGTCGACGTGTATTCAACCAAAGCCACGTACCTGTATATGCTTGACGAACAGGGCACAATTTATACTGTCAGCAAAAACCCTGGTTCCCCAGTTTCCTGCATCAATTCGACAGGCCATGATGTCCTACCGCTAGTCTTGGAACGTGACGGAATCACCACCACCGGCAACGAATTCCACTGGGACACCCTAGAGTTAGACTTGGGCGACCTATCCGATGCTGAGCAAATTAAGCTCATAGTCGCTGGAACAATAATTTACTCTACGGGCGAAGAGCAGGGCGAATGGGCTGGCCAGTTCTATGACCGTCCTGGCGAGAAGCCGTTTCCGCCTCCTTACATGGAAGTTAAAGACGCTGAGGGCAACTGGGTTCCTGTTGCTGATAACCGGCAGTTCCCGTTGCTTGATGTTATACCAGACTGCTTTGTGGTAAACTTGACCGGCGTATTCCCGACAGACGATTACTCACTCAGGATACACACCTTCTTCAATACCCGATTCGATTACATCGGAGTGGACACAACATCACAACAGGATATTACCATTCGGGAGGTAACAGTTTCCTCTGCCACCTTGTCCCAAGCCTTCGTAACCAACTCCACTTCAACAGGCAATTTCACCCGATACGGCGACGTAACCGAGCTTATGGAAGACGCCGACGACATGTTTGTGATAATGCGCCAAGGAGACGAAATAAGTATTCTGTTCCCCGCTGATTTGCCTCCTGTTCTAGAGGGTATGGAGCGGGACTACTTCCTGTTTGCCAGCGCATGGTTCAAAGTGGATGGGCTTCCCTACGTGGACTTCACTGTAGAGCCGCTGCCCTTCCATGATATGACCTGTTTTCCATATCCTGAAACAGAAAGCTACCCATACGATGCAGCCCATCTAGACTATCTGCGAGAATACAATACCCGAGTGATAGCTAGTCCGCAACAAAACTTGCTGGGGCTCTCTTGTTTCACGTCTTTTTGGATAGCGCCTTCAACGTTCCCGATACGCCCACCACATGTATTGCTGCGGGTTTCCCGTTTATCTCTGTGATTGAGGCGATGGCGGCTCTGACCTTTTCTAGCATGGTGTGGGAACAGCGAAGCACGAATTGGCGCTTCTCTGGAATATACGTTATCAGTTTGAGGTTTGTTTTGCTGGCGCCATACTCGCCGAAGAGCTTCCTGACCGAAGCCTGAACAGCATCCAGCAATGTCCGCTCATCGACAGGCTGTTCACCCGCAACTTCTAGAGCCAAGTAGCGTCTCTTCTCCCGTTTAATCATCTGTTCTCCTTCCCACAACACGTATTCCCGGAGCCACATAATCTGGACTCAGCTTTTCCCTGTTTCGCGCAACCGTAACCCAAGGATTTTCCGACAGCGCCCTCAAGGCAGACGACATGGGCAGGTCGAAGAGGGTAGTCAAGGCAGCGTAATCGTAGGGTCCCCTCATGAACTGCTCGTCTGTTGCGCCGCTGGAAAGCGTGATTGGCACCCTGAGCCTTTCCGCAGTTGCCACTTCTTTTCGCAGACGAGACAAGAGGCGGATTCGAGAATAACTTGTTAACTGCAGTATGGGAGCAAGCTCGATTTCTAGAGATGCAAATGCCTGCGAAGCCAGCTCAGCCTCTGCTTCATTAAAGAATCTTTGGCGGAGGTTTGTAACCGAAAATTGGAGGAGGTCAACTCTTCTGTCCTTGGCTGCCTGTCTGGCAACGTCTTTTGTGTGGCATCTCACGGCTACGATTTCGAATTTTCTTCTGAAACGGCGCAGACTCTGGAGCAGCTCATTGGAGTTTCTGGGAGAAAAATTCACTCTTGTGGCAAGGTCTACTTTTGCGTCGTTGCAGATGTGCTTGAGTTGGATGACCTGCTGTTTGGTAACCTGAAGGGGTAATGGTATGGCAACTAATTTGTACCTCAGCTCTGAGGCTTTTCGGACCATGCTTTCTGCCTTAGTCTGGTCTTCGAGTGGTGCCCTGAGGTGCAGGTCAGCGAACCGTTTCATGCTATCAACCCGATTTCTCTGCAAATCTGGATCACGTCTTCGGTTTTGTTTTTTCTGAATCTTATGCGTATGCGGATGGGGTCAGAAATGGCGAATTTTGTTTTGCCTTTGATTGCTGTCTGCTTGTTCAGCCTGATGAAAAGGCTTCCCTTCTCAACGCAGCGGTTTATTGTTCTGCCCAGCTCTTCTTTATCTAAGACACTGAGGTTGGCTGAAAGATTCTCCACTAAGGCTTTGACTGTTTTTTTGTTTTTTATTCGTGTATCAAAAAAGGTTATGGGGTTGCCGTAGTGCCCCTCCAAGTTGCTCCTTTGGAAGGTTATATCCTCTATGTGGTCGCTTGGCAAAACATTCTGAACCGCCTCTATAACCTTGTCTAAGTCCTCGGTGGCGTGGGCACAGAAACGAACATCAACATAGACTATAGACAACTGAGACAAAACCTATCTCACACTCGCAATAAAACTCTATTACAGGTTACTTGATATAAATATGTCAACTGTAGTGCAGCAGAAACTATTCAATTAAAGGAAGGGAGTTGTTGTGTGCCCTTCTGAAAAGCTGCGGCTTATTGTTTGAGTCTTCGATTGATTACCGCTTTTTTGCTTGGTCTTGCCTTCTCTGCTCCTAACCCTCTATGGTGGAGCCCACGCACTTCTTTGCCTGCGCTGGTTAAGCCACGGAACGCTCGCCCTGTCTGGTTTGCGATGGGGTGGTCCGGCAGAATAGCTGGGTCAACCATTATGACTTCGTACCATTTGAAGCGTCCGTCCTCCCAGACCCAGTATGAGTTCAATACTTCTAGGTTTGGGAAACGTTTAGCCGCCCGCTCCTCGGCAATCAACCTCATGTTTTTGGCAAGTTTGATTTTGTTGACTCCCATCCGCTTCTGTCTGCGTCCGCTGGTTGGTCGGGTTTTTCTGAATCCTGAACGTCTCACTCGGACCCGAGCTAAAACAATGCCCTGCTTAGCCTTGTATCCAAGGTTTCTCGCTCGGTCCAGTCGGGTTGGTCTTTCGATTCTGGTGATGGTGTCTTGTTTGCGCCATTTTATGGCTCTCTGCCACATTAACTCTTTAACAAACGATTCATCTGGCTTTTTCCAAGCCTCTGCAATATACTTGTATGCCATTATTCATTCCTCACGTTTTTGCGGTTCAACCCTAAGATGGGTCACATCCCATAGGAACTTGTAGCTAACAACTAAAGAACAGTTAATAAACCTTTTTCAGTCTTCAAGGGTGCCGCCGCAAAACAGGTGCTGGCTGAGGATTCATTTTTCTCCAGCGATAATAGCCATGGTTCCTAGGAAGAGGGGTATTTTCAGTGCCCGTGGAATAAATTTTGCGTTACGTGTTTTGATGAGTTCAACTTTGTTTATTCCCCAGCTTTTGATTGTGTCTATTAGGTCTTCTGGGTTTCCGTAAATCTGTTTGACTAGAAACTCGTCCTGAAATGAAAACTTTCCGCCCTTCTTAACCACACGCAATGCTTCGCGGATAACCTCCCGTTTATCCTTGGCGTCGCTGACCTCATGGAACACAAAGTTGCTCACAGCAGCATCAAAATACTCGTCGTCAAAAGGCAATGATGTGGCACTGGCTTTCTGGAACATCACCCGCTCATTTACGCCCTCAAGCTTTGCGTTCTTTTTGCAAGTGTTCTTGGAGTATTCCCAGCGTTTCCCCCAGTAATCAATTCCCTTGATATGCGCCTGTGGGCACTTTTGAGCAAGCTTAATGGCGAGGGCACCGTTTCCGCATCCTATATCCAACGCTTTCCCTTTGCAGTCCCAATCCAAGTGCGACAGCACTAGTTGCCAGACAGAGTTCTGAATATCCCCTCCTGCTGAAGAGAACTCGTAGCGGGCGTACACAAAAAATGCGGCAACCAAAAAGAACAACGACGCAGGAATCAGAAAAAAATGAACCATAGAGCCGCCACCAAAAACAGTAAACCAACTGCAAATGATACGTAGATAATCTTCTTGGGAACCCAATTACCATAATCCAGCTTAGACGCCATTACTGTATCTCCTCTTTCTGTTGAGGGATTATCTATCCATCAAGCTGGGTATATATTGTTAGTCCACAAAAAATGATTTTTAGTGTACGTTTAGGAAAAACTTGTCAGTCTTTATCTACGAGCTTAGCCTCTTTTACGACAAGGATGCCGCTGCCGTTTTCGTAGCTGATTTCTGATTCTATTATTTCGATGCGCTTCCTGAAGATTGGGGCATCCAAAACCAGCGACTCGTATTCGCCGCCCTCACCAACCAAACTAATCTGATACCTTTCATTGAGTTCTACAAGCTTCTCTAATGTTGCAGAGTTGATTTCTCTTCCCAGCCAGCTCTTGTCAAAGCCGTAGGCGTACACTCCCATGATGATAACCTTGAATTTGAGGTCAATCAGCTCATTCATGAGGTCTAGAGGCTCTTCGTGCCACAGCGGAGTAACAGACTCGAGCCCCAGCTCATTGCATACTTTTTGGATTCGTTGCTTCTGATAAGACGATGCGATTGCCCCCGACACAACCCCCTCCACGTCAAGGGACGCAAGCAGCTTCTTGAGGTCCTCCACTTCCTCCTCCTTTATCCCCGATGTTTCGGCTGTAACCAACGGAATTTCAACCGCTCTGGAAATGTGCTCTGCTAGGTGAATGTTTGGATAATGGAACATGTAGCTGTCCTCTCGTTTGGGAATCATAGTGGCTGAAACTTGAATGGTGTGTCCCATCTGTTGTGCCCTATAAAGAGCTAAAATCGAATCCTTTCCACCGGTAACTAATGCTGCCAAACGCATACTAAGCACTCGGCTGTAGATTCTATTACAGGTTCTTTGCTTTGTCAACCAAAGCCTGAGTCTCTGCTTCCCATTTCCTCAAGCCCTCAGGAGAAGAAGGATAGTTCCTATACAATGCCTTAATTTCCCTCATGAGTTTGGCGGTGGCATTCAATTTCTTGATAAGTGACAAGCTTCCAAGCCCCTTGAATAGTCTGCTAGTCTTTTCTGTTATGTTAAGCTTCAAATCTTCGCCCATGCTGGCCTTAAGCAAGTCGTCGTCCGTGATAAGATGGTGCCGCATGCCATAATTCATTTCCTTGTTGCTCAGCCGCTGAAGAAGTATACGGAAGATGTCCAGTCCCGCCTGCTTAGCTCCATACTCCGCCATGAACATTCCAGTGTACGGCCAGAGAGATTCTCGGCTGACGTCCCCCTTTTCCAGCGCCTCTATGATTACTTCAGCAGCTTTGGCTCCGCCCATCATTGAGGGACCAATTCCGCCCCCATGAATCGGGTTAACTTGGCAGGCAGCATCGCCGATAATGATTATCCCGTTTCCCACCATGGAACTTATGGGTCTCCTTGTGGGAACAAGTCCTCCTCCGCCAGTTAAAGCCCGTGACCCCTTGAACAGAGGCATCGACAAAACCTGCTCGTTATACAGGTTCTTGGGGTTAGGGAAGCCCTTTTTCATGGCTACGCCCAAGCCCACGTTAACAGTGTTTGAGCTTTTGGGGAAAATCCAGCAGTATCCTCCCGGGAAACGCTGCAGGTCAAGATAAATTTTGCAGAACTCGGGTTCGTCAATCGTCTCTTTTACTTCGCGAATTTCGCGGTAGCAAATCTCCACATCCTCGTCGTTGACTTCTGTTTCGATGTCCATCTGTGGAGGAAGTTTCTTTCGCAGAACCGCTGAGTGCCCGCTTGCGTCTACCACGACTTGGGCAAAGATTTCGCTTTTTTCTTCTGTTTTGCTGTCTTTTGTTGAGACGCCGACGATGTACCCGTCTTTTATGATTGGTTCTGTGACTATGGTTGAGTCCATCAGGGTTGCTCCAGCGTCTTTTGCCTCTTTCAGTAGTCTCTGACCAAAGAGTAGGCGGTTAATCAGGTATCCGTGGACGCCTTCGCCCTTGACGTTGACTACTGTTTCCATGTCTGGGGAGTAAACTTTGATTCCCTCCATCGTCTGGTCAAGTTCATCTCCTATGGGATGCACTATGCCTATATTGTCAAAGTGATGCTTCCCTATGGCATCCCCGCAGACCTTGTCTCCTATCTTCAGTTCTGGTTTGCGGTCTATCATACAAACGCTGAGCCCAGCCTCGGCAACAGTCTTGGCTGCCAAGCATCCCCCTGTTCCTGCGCCAACAACTATAACATCAAACTTCTTCAACTGTCATTTCTCCAATCTACTTTGTTACTTTGCCCAGAAAGAACCACATAACCTTTACGATACTCCGAGAACAAATAAAATAGTTAAGCCTGAGGATATAACGAAAAAGCGGGAGAAACTAAGTTTTAGTCGCATTTTTTTGCCTTGAATTTGTCCCAGCAGTGCACTATATCCCTCATGAGTTCTGGCTGCAGTTCATAGAACTCGTTTATTTTTCCCTCTGGAAAGAACATGCGGACAAAAACGTCCCGTCCGGACCTGTCCATGTTCAGCATCCTTGCTTCAGGCTTCTTTGGGAGAACGTCCTTGTATTTTTCATAGAACTTCTCTATGGTCGGCTTGATGCAGTCCTCTATCAGCTGCTTGTTTGTTCTGTTTTCGAGATGCGGGAAGCCCATCTTGAAGGAGTAATCGATTATATTCTTTTTTCCGGAGTAGTTGTTGATGATGCTGTCCAAAACTTTCCTGTTCGGTATCTCGGTTATGTTGCATGTGGGCGTGTAGATTTTGGTGTAGTTGATGGTTATCTCCTTCACTTCGCCTTCAACGTCTCCGATCTTCACGTAGTCTCTCACCATGAACGGTCGGGAAATCATGATGTAAAAACCCGCCAAGAAGTTGCCCACCGTTTGAGTGGAGGCGAAACCTATGGCTGTTCCTGTCAACGCTCCGCCTGCAAGAAACAAGTCTGTGGGCACATTGAATAGGACCATAAGAGCAATTACGCCGCCTGCAGCAACAAGTATTCTGAAGATTAGCTTCAAGATGTTGACGGCGTGAGGCTCCATGTTCAAACTTTTTCCGTATTGGGTTATTGCTCTGCGGATTAGCTTGTCGAGAACAACAGCCACAACAACAATAATTAGGACTTCGACAGCAAGAACAAGGTTGTTTGTGTTCAGGAAAGCTGGAAACATGTCACTCACCTAGTATTAGACAATGTTTGACTGCCCTGTCAAAAAAAAGCTTTTCTGTTGTCTCTCTGAAAAAACGAAATTTGTTCATGATTGGTTGGGGTTGCGTTAGACGGTAGCCTTTGATATTTGCTTTGCAGTGATTAAGTAACTATTATATGCAAAAGATTTTAATCAAATTATAATATGCAGTCTGAAAGAAGCAGTTTTGGTCAGGTTTAAATGGTGCTCTCGAAATGAGGAAAGTCTTCGCGCTTCTCGTGATTATCTTGATACTTGTGCCTACCGCCATATTTGTTGTTCATCATAGTCTGCTGGGCGAAAACACGGAAACGAAACCGTTCTATGTCGGAGTCACATACTGCGGAAACTCAACAGAAGAAGCAAAAACGCTCATTGACCGAGTAAAAGGTTACACCAACCTCTTTGTTTTGCAGTCTGGTCCGTTACAGCAGTTTCCAGACAAAATAAATGAGATTGGCGACTACGCCGTTTCTTTTGGGCTGCACTTCATGGTTTACTTTGGTGTTGACAAATGGTCCTTTTTAGGCAATTGGTTGGAAACTTATGAGAATCGGTGGGGTGACCAATTTTTAGGTGTTTACTACGGGGATGAACTGGGCGGAAAAATGATAGACTATGAAGCTGATTTATGGGACAGCGCCACCAATAGTTTATGGTTGAAATGTCACGATTCGCGCGGCGGGCGTATTCAGGGCAGGATAGATGAAAATACAACTATCACATATTGGCCCAATGGAATAATCGACTTATCAACAACCGAGACTTCAGGCTCCCCATACAACGATGATGGTCTTCTTGACCCTTCTTTCCTCAATTATACATACACAAGGATTAATTATTATCCTAATGGCACAATAATAACACGAATTTCTGATGATGTTGACTTTGTTCCCAAAATTGTGGAAGACTACAACGTTACCTACACTTATGACGAGCTTTTTGACATGCACCCCTTCCAAACCTATGACGAAGTTGCAGAGGGATTCATTGGAGGTCTACATCAAAGATTGCTACGAGGACCAAAAAAAGACACAATCATTCCCGCCTTCATCGCTGATTATGCCCTTTACTGGTTTGATTACAAGGCGGGCTACGATGTTGTACTCGCCAGTTTAGGATGGAACCACACAATAGAACAAGACATCGCCCTAGTGAGAGGAGCCGCAGAACTGCAAAACAAGAATTGGGGCGTCATCATAACTTGGAAGTATAATCATCCGCCGTACTTGGATAGCGGCGAAGCAATATACGAACAAATGAAAATGTCGTATGAGGCAGGAGCAGAGTACGTTGTTGTTTTCAATTATGCCGAAGACATGGAGGGACCATACGGAACGTTACAAGACAACCATTTTGAGTATTTGGAGCGCTTCTGGAACGAGGTTGTGCAGTCTTCTGCGGTGAAACAGGGTTCAGTCAAAGCCGAGGCAGTTCTAGTTTTACCCAGAAACTATGGATGGGGC
>Ga0129302_1002590_pt1 | contig 12822 bp, 14 predicted proteins | sample BlaSprsedimmetaG_FD_94476 | JGI IMG/M metagenome (GOLD analysis project Ga0129302, IMG submission 94476) | Hot spring sediment bacterial and archeal communities from California, USA to study Microbial Dark Matter (Phase II) - Blank Spring... | ecosystem: Environmental > Aquatic > Thermal springs... | reverse complement strand
TGACATTGTAAAAGAGCGATTTGCCGCCTGTCGGCGGTTGATATTTCCTTTTGTTACTTGCCCTCACGCCAGCTAGCACTTTTATGATGATTTGGCTGTGTAACTATTTGCGAGGACGTCAAGATTACCCTTTCAATGTGAGGTTAAGAAAAGGCGTTTCCCCTTGGATGGATAAAACATTATACACCACCTCAGAGAATACATCATCCAACCGTCACCCGAGATTCTGAGTAATCTTTAATTCATAGACAGCCATCATGCACGTGGCTGTTTCCTTAAAATCATATCGCCGACGTTACACCCCAGTTTACGAGCTATAAGAGAACACTTCGCCTGAAGCAGAAAAAATATATTTTCACTCTCGTCGCTCAGAGACTCATAATTTCCTTGACCTTTGGCAAGTATCATATCCGCCCCATAGTAATTATCCAGAAATTCGACAGAACACGAGTTCAGATCAACTCCTGGAAAATCAGCTCCCGTATTAATGACCCGCACAATATCAGTCATACCTACAAATTCCGCATCCTCTACGGTAACATCATTAATTATGGGATTGCCTCTGACGGCATAGATTATATCAAGAGCTGTATTCTCGATGAGAAAACATATCAATATTTTATCCAGCACGATCTCTCCGGCATTGTCGCCGATATAAAGAAGCGTCCCGGCGTTTTTAAGAAAGGATTCAAAAGAAGAATGATCAAAATAGTCGGCATTCTTTGTCGTAACATCCTCGAAAATCTCTGCAATATTTTTCCATTGGCGTTCAGGCCCCATGTCGATGAGGTTTCCTGTGCCGGCAAGCTTCAACGCCGTGACAAGAGGCGAGGCAGACTCATTAATTAACCTGACAAGGTCCGCCTCCATCTTCAGCATCTGTTCATTGTGAAATTTTTTTATTTCTTTATATGGATCCGCATTGCCGGTTACCTCCCTGACAGTGCTTTGAATCAGCCGGCCGATATGCGGAGGTGTTTCATCCCGTGATACTTTCATCAGTGCGGACATTATCGAATGTAGAATTCTTTCCTGCATCTTTTCATCCGCACCGGCGATTCTGCTTGCTTCAAGACCCTGCCTGAGGAAGCATGGATAACAATCCATCGATATTTTCATTGTGCCTTCCTTTCCGCCTTCAATCACCCACTTTGTAATATACGGTTTATTTCCTGGTCACTCATCCTTAGACTTCTGTTAAGTACAATGGCATCACCTGGACATTCATCAATACATACCCGCACCCGATGTATCTTCTCGTGTCAATCACAGCCCCATCGTTAATGGTAACAGCTTCCATGGGGGATAAATCATCGCACAGTCCACAAGGTATCCTCATTGACAATCTGGAGTACAAAAGCGTTCCCGACCCCATGACCATACTGCCGCTGTGCCTTGGACTGAGTGGACTGGCAGGAACGAGGGGATTCAAAAGTAAGTTCAGTTTTTAACATGTTTTATTATCTATTTATTTTGAACAGCCTCGTTTTGAGACTTTCTCAACAGCGTGTGAATGGGCTATTGCCCAAATGAAAATTAATTTGAGCAGCAACTCCTTGAAAAATAAACCGGTCAGGGAACAATTACAGGTCACGCTGATAAGATGAGACCATAATTGCTATCTCCATCCCTTTACTTCCCTGATATCATCCTTTTCGCTTGGGCTCAGCTTTCCACCGTATCTGAGTTTGGTAATAAAGCGTCCATCAGGGGCCTTTCCTTCGGCCCAAATCCAGATATGTCCATCCTTCGTATCAATAATAAAAACACCATATGCGTCGGTGGCAGTACCTATTTTTACCGCCTGGTATCTTCCGAAACGGTCTTCCGCCAGCGCCGGCAGTGCCGCCATGAGCAGAAAGAGTATCACCAGTATGCCGATTATCTTTTTCATCGTATCCCCCTTATTATTCTGTAATGTGAAGCCGTACCATTTTCACTATACTCGATTCATTCGTCAATCAAAAAATCCGGTGTCGGTTTTGAAATGATCCTCCTGATAAAGAATTACGAAAAAACTTCCCGGCCTCGATTGGTAAATCCTGAATTGGCGAAGATTATCGGGCGGATTATCGGGGGTCAAGGGGATCGTTGACTATTGACTGAACCTGCTCCAACCGCTTTCTGAGTGCTTTATATGAGTACTGAATTATTTTGGATTAAGGCGTGCCGGTCTGCATGATTCCGGAAGATTGATTTTTGTTCGTCTGCAGCAGGTAACGCAGGTGACATGGTATGAGATGATATAATAAAAAGCTCGTGGGTATTCTATATTCTATGGGAACTGGTGGTGACATGGTGTATCGACACCATACTTACTGTCTCGAACCAATGGTCAGCGCCCATTCCCCCTTGGATTATCAGTACCCAAAGACCGTATAGAGTTCTTTCGTCCGCCGCCCGAATCCTTCCGTGAAGAACGGGGCAAACGCATGGACGGGGAGCTCACACAGGACATGATTGCGGCACAGGCCGGCGGCCCATGATTGTTACATCAGTTTTCTGCATCTGGGGCAGAGATGGTTTCGGGGATACGGATCCTCATAAATCTCACGCATTCCCCTTGAATCCTCGGATTCTTACCGGATAACCATCGAACTGAAATTTTCACCTGAAGAAGATTGCTCTCCCCTTCTCCGCTTGAAACAAAAATATTGACACAGGCATGTATTGCTGGTAGAAGATTGCGTACTAAATAAATGAAGAGTTAATACCATGCAGTACGCAAAATTAATTTCAAACAGCTGGTGGTGGTGGAACAAATCAGGGAAGGGGTTTGTCCACCGTTAGTTCTGCATAACAGACAGTAATCAGGCCGTGGAAACCGCTTCCGGATTCCACGGCTTTTTTGTTTTTACGCATTCTCATAATCAAAAGGTCGTGACCGCTCACGGCCTTTTTTTTATTGATTCACCGAAAGGAAAAATAACCATGCACTATCCGTCATTCGAGCAATTTGAAAAACTGTCCCAAGAGGGAAACTTGATCCCAATTTACCGGGAAATCATGGCTGACCGGGAAACACCGGTGTCAGTCCTCACGAAATTGAACTCCAGCCCTTACGCCTTTCTTCTGGAAAGCGTGGAAGGCGGTGAAAAATGGGGCCGTTACACCTTTCTCGGTGCAGATCCTCAACGGATATTCAGGGTCAGTGGAGCTGACGTGCTTGTTCAGAATGGGAAGACTACCCAGCGGTTCAGCCACGGCGGTGATCCCCTCTCCGTTCTGAAAGGCATAATGGAGAGATACCGGCCGGTTCCCGTGGAGGGCCTTCCCCGGTTCTACGGCGGCGCCGTCGGGTTTCTCGCCTACGACATGGTGCGCTATTTCGAGAAGCTTCCCGACAAAGGAGCCGCGGGCGTCGGTACCGATCAGGCCGTTTTTCTCATCACCGATACACTGCTGATCTTCGACAATGTGAGACATACCATCAAGGTGGTCGCCTGTGTCTGCACGGAAGGAGTCGACAACCTGCGTGCGGTTTATAACGAAGGGATCGAAAAAATCGACAAACTCGTCGATACCATGGCGACACCGGTACGGGAAGGCATTCAATCAGCCAACCGCGCAGCAAAATTGCAACTTCAATCCAACGTATCACCCGACGAGTTCCGGGCCATGGTCACGAAGGCAAAGGACTACATCGTATCGGGGGATATAATCCAGGTCGTTCTCTCACAGCGGTTTGAAACGGACAACGGTCTCGACTCCATCGATCTATACCGGGCGCTTCGGTATATCAATCCGTCGCCGTATCTCTTTTATCTTAAAATGGATGACCTTGTTCTCATCGGATCATCACCGGAGGTCATGGTTCGTCTTGATGAGGGTGTTGTGGAACTGCGGCCGATCGCCGGAACACGCAAGCGTGGAAGGACCGAACAGGAGGATCGCAGGCTCGCCGACGAGCTTCTCAGGGATGAGAAGGAACGGGCGGAACATATCATGCTGGTCGATCTGGGACGAAACGACCTCGGACGGATCGCCCGGATCGGCAGTGTCCAGGTCACTCAGCTCATGGCCGTGGAGCGGTATTCCCATGTCATGCACCTGGTGTCGAATATCCGGGCGCACCTGGCTGCGGAACGGGATGCTTTCGATGTTCTCAAGGCTTCCTTCCCCGCCGGCACGCTGACGGGAGCCCCGAAAGTCAGGGCGATGGAAATCATCGACGAACTCGAGAGCTTCCGACGGGGACCCTACGGAGGAGCGGTGGGATACATCAGCTTCACGGGAAACATGGACCTCGGCATTACCATACGGACCATCATGATCAAGGGTGAAAAACTGTATATTCAGACCGGCGCGGGAATCGTGGCTGATTCCGATCCGTCCGCCGAATATGACGAAACGGTTAATAAGGCGCAGGCAATGACGCAGGCCGTCCGCCTTGCCGCAGCAGATTTCGATATATTATATAACAGCAGGGAGGAATGATATGATTTTAATGATCGATAACTATGACTCGTTTACCTACAACCTTGTCCAGTACCTGGGACAACTCGGCGCTGAGACCACCGTCTACCGGAATGACGAGATTACCGTTGAAGACATCGAAACTCTCCGGCCCGATGCAATTTTTCTCTCTCCCGGACCCCGATCGCCGAAGGACGCCGGTATCACCGTGGACATCATCAAGCGCTTTCACCGGACGATACCCATCTTGGGAATCTGCCTGGGACACCAGGCAATCGGATACGCCTTCGGCGCCGAAGTCGTGAGAGCCGAGCGGATCATGCATGGGAAAACGTCTCCGATTCTCAACGATGGACAGACCATTTACCGGGGATTGCCCAATCCGCTGACGGCATGCCGCTATCATTCACTGATCCTGCGGCGGGATTCCCTTCCCGATTGTCTGACGGTGACGGCGGAAACGGCTGAAGGAGAAATCATGGGGATCAGGCACCGCGAGTATCCCGTTGAAGGGGTGCAGTTTCATCCCGAATCGATCCTCACAACCAACGGAAAACGTATTATCAAGAATTTCCTGACTGCATGCGCAGGCGTATCGGAAAACTGAACAGGAGTGAACATCATGATCAGAGAAGCAATCGCGAAAGTCGTCACTATGGAAAATCTCAACGAACAGGAGATGATGCAGGTGATGGATGAAGTCATGGAAGGGAATGCGACGCCGCCACAGATCGCCGCATTTATCACGTCGCTTCGCATTAAGGGTGAAACGGTTGAGGAAGTGACCGGCGCCGCCCGTATCATGCGACAGAAGGCGACAAGAATCGACGCCCGCTCGTCGGTCATCGTCGATACCTGCGGAACCGGCGGAGACGGTATGAACACGTTCAATATTTCGACCACTGCAGCTTTTGTCGTCGCTGCGGCGGGGATCACCGTGGCAAAGCACGGAAATCGGGCAGTCTCAAGCGGGTGCGGGAGCGCCGATGTCCTGGAGGCCTTGGGCGTCAATATCAGCGTCGGACCGGAAATTGTCGAGGAATGTCTGCATGAAATCGGAATCGGGTTCCTGTTTGCCCCCCGGCTCCATGGCGCCATGAAGCATGCAATCGGCCCCCGCCGGGAAATCGGGATTCGCACTATTTTCAACATGCTGGGCCCGCTCACCAATCCCGCCGGTGCCACGGCGCAGCTCATCGGTGTCTATGATCCGACGCTCACGGAGATGTTCGCCGGCGTCCTGAAAAATCTGGGAACAAAACGGGCATTCATCGTTCATGGATCGGATGGGCTCGACGAGGCAACGGTCACCGGCGACACCAGGGTTTCCGAGTTACGGAACGGCTTGATCAGAACCTACAATATCAGCCCCATTGAATTCTTCGGTGAAACATATGACACTGCGGAACTTCGCGGCGGTGACGCTTCGGTCAATGCTGAAATTACGATGCACGTCCTCTCCGGGAAGAACGGAGCGTGCCGGAAGATTGTCCTCTTGAACGCCGCCCTGGCAATCGTCGCTGCGGAGTGTGCTGAAACGATTCGGGACGGTATTGCCGTAGCTAAAGAGTGCATCGACAGCGGCGGCGCCGTCAAAAAACTGCAGGCCCTGATCGAAATGAGCAACGGTTGAGGAACGGCAATGATACTTGACCGGATCTTACAGCATAAATACGAAGAAGTGGCCGGGTTGAAAACGACACGGCCGGAAGCGGAGCTTCGCGCCCTGATCAGAGATCTGCCGGCATCACGTGATTTCAAGGCGGCTATCGGCAGCGGCACCTGCTCCATCATTGCCGAAGTAAAAAAACGGTCTCCATCGAAGGGCATCATGAGAAATGTCTTCGATCCCGGGACCATTGCATCCATCTATGAACAAAACGGAGCGGCGGCCCTCTCCGTTCTCACTGATGAGGTATTTTTCGGAGGAACCGCATCAGACATCGGTACCGTTAAAAAGGCCACGTCTCTTCCCCTCCTCAGGAAAGACTTTATCGTCGATCCATACCAGATCTTCGAAACCAGGGTGATCGGGGGAGACGCCGTGCTCCTTATCGCGAGAATCCTGGAGCGGAACGTTCTTGCCGAGTTGAAAGAACTGGCGGAATCACTGGGGCTCTGTTCCTTGGTCGAAGTGCACGACCTGGACGATCTGGACAAGGCTATCGGTGCGGGAGCAACGGTCATCGGAATTAACAATAGAAACCTGGAAACGTTCTCAACGGATATTCTGGTCAGTATCGATCTGGCGGCACATGTCCCGGACGGCCGGATCGTCGTCAGCGAAAGCGGGATCAGAACCAGGGCCGATATAGACCGGTTACTGGGTGCGGGGATCCTGTCCTTTCTCATCGGTGAAACACTCATGACGGCGGATGACATGGGAAAGAAACTCGGGGAGCTGTCAGGAGAAGCAAGCAATGACGATCGAAATTAAAATATGCGGAATAACGTCCACTGAGGATGCCCTCGCGGTCGTGGAAAGTGGCGCCGACGCCGTCGGGTTCATTTTCCACCGGCCAAGTCCCCGATATGTCTCGCCCGAATCGGCGAAGCGGATTATTAAGAATATCTTCGGTAAGATTACCACGGTGGGGGTCTTCGTTAATGTCGATGTGAAAACCGTCATGGATACCATGACACAATGCCGTCTCGACTTGATCCAGCTTCACGGCAGCGAACCGCCGGAATACTGCCGCCGCTTTTCACCGTCACGGATTATCAAGGCGTTCTCCCCCCGGTCGGAACATGGCCTGAACGATCTTGACCGTTATGATGTCCGGGCGTTTCTGGTCGATGCTTATGATCTGAAGCGGTGTGGCGGGACGGGACGGCAGTCGAACTGGGAAGCCGCATCGCTGATCGCGAAATCCCATCCGCTCATTCTGGCAGGCGGCCTGACCCCTGAGAATATATCGGAGGCCATTACGACGGTATCGCCCCACGCGGTGGACATCAACAGCGGCGTGGAACGGGCTCCGGGGGAAAAGGACCCGGACAAGATTCGGATTGCCATACAAAATGCACGACGGCACACCCCCGCAGAGGAAACAAAACGGATTTTTCATGCCGACCACAGATCAGCTTCGTCGACGGGATGAAATAAAGATTTGACTTTTTGGTCATTTTCTATATGAAGATAAGGTTTATTGTCACATGCGGTTCCGGGAACATAAAAAACCGGTTCCCCGTATATATTGAAGGGTATGTGAAATGAATGATTGTAACATCGGCATCATCGGCGGCAGCGGAGGAATCGGCCGATGGTTTGCCGATTTCTTCGCAGACGCAGGATTCACCGTTCACGTTTCGGGACGTTCTTCCGGCATGGATGTGAAGGAAATGACGGCAACCTGCAGTGTGGTGATCATCAGCGTCCCTATCGGTGCAACGGTAGAGGTTATTCGTACGGTGGGACCGATGATGCCACGGGACTCGCTGCTGATGGATTTTACATCGCTGAAGGGAGAACCGGTGGCGTGCATGCTTGAAGCTTCCCGATCGGAAGTTATGGGGTGTCATCCCCTGTTCGGTCCCGATGTTTCATCGATGAACGGGTTGAATATCATTCTCTGTCCGGCCCGGGCCGATAAATGGCGGCATTGGGCAGCGGATGTATTTTCCAGCGCGGGAGCGGTCGTCACCGAATCGACAACGGAAGAACACGATGAATTCATGGCGATCGTCCAGGGGTTGAATCATTTCAACTCGATCATGATGGGATTGGCAGTCAGAGATTCAGGGCTTGACGGCTCAGTGCTTCAGCGGTTCACCACACCGCTTTTCAGTGCCAAAATGGCTATTGTGGAAAAAATATTGACCGGTAACATGCGATTGTATACAGATATTATAATACATAATCCCCATTTCGGGAGCATGCTCACCCTCTATGAACGGAATGTCACCGCAGTCAGGGAATGTATCGAAAATCATGACACGGAACGATTGACAAAACTGTTTGAGAAAAAATAATATATGGGTAAATGAGGAGGTTTAAAACGTGGATAAATTCGGAACAACCCTGGTAAAGACCGGCTTGGCCGAGATGCTCAAGGGTGGAGTCATCATGGATGTGACAACGCCGGAGCAGGCAAAAATCGCTGAAGATGCCGGAGCGGTTTCGGTCATGGCGCTTGAACGGGTGCCCGCGGATATCAGGGCCCAGGGTGGTGTCGCCCGCATGACCGACCCGGCGATCATTGAACAGATCATGGAAACCGTTTCCATACCCGTCATGGCTAAGGTTCGCATCGGTCATTTCGTGGAAGCCCAGATCCTCGAATCACTGGGAATCGATTATATTGATGAAAGCGAAGTTCTGACACCGGCTGACGAAAAGTATCATATCAACAAATGGAAATTCAAAGTCCCCTTTGTCTGCGGCGCCACCAATCTCGGCGAGGCTCTGCGGCGCATTGGGGAGGGCGCCGCCATGATCAGAACCAAGGGTGAAGCGGGGACAGGAAACGTCATCGAAGCGGTTCGACACATGCGAACCATCAACGATGAAATCGCCCGTCTTGCATCACTGCCGGAAGAAGAACTCATGACGGAGGCGAAGAACCTGGGAGCCCCGTATGAATTGGTCAAAATGGTTGCCGGCGACAAGAAGCTTCCGGTGGTCAACTTCTCCGCCGGCGGCATTGCCACGCCGGCCGATGCCGCCATGATGATGCAGCTCGGAGCGGACGGCGTTTTTGTCGGATCGGGCATATTCAAATCGGAGAACCCGGCACAGCGGGCCCATGCCATCGTTCAGGCCGTCACCCACTACACCAATCCCGAAATTCTGGCTAAAGTCTCGAAATCACTGGGGGATGCCATGCCCGGCCTTGAAATATCGGATATCGGAAAAGAAAATCTCCTACAGCTCAGAGGCAATTGACGGCAGAGGGTATGAAAATCGGCGTTCTGGCTCTTCAGGGAGCCTTTCGGGAACATATTCAAATGATCGCGAACTGCGGTTGTGATGCGGTCGAAGTGAGACTGCCGCATCAGTGCGGGGACATCGACGGCCTTATCATCCCCGGTGGTGAAAGCACGACGATTTCGAAGCTGATTGACGAATATGATATGCGCGATGCAATCATATCCTGCACTTTCTCGGGGAAGCCGATTTTTGGAACATGCGCGGGAGCTATTCTTCTTGCCGACCGGCAGAACGGAAAGAAACGGAAGTTTCTTAACCTTATCGATATCGATATAACGAGAAATGCATACGGCCGTCAGATCGACAGCAGGGAAGCCGATATTCAACTTGCCTTCTCGACTTCGACGCCTTTTCATGCCGTCTTCATCCGAGCCCCCGTCATCACTGAGACGGGACCCGGCGTAACGGAACTGAGTTTCTACAACGGCAGCGTGATTCTGGCCCGTCAAGGTAACATTCTGGTTTCGACCTTTCATCCCGAACTGACCGGCGATGACAGAATACACCGCTATTTTCTGGAAATGGCCCGCAAAGGCGGTTCATAGGCCGGTTGTGAGAGAACAAACGAGCAGCACCGGCGATATTACATTTTTTTAAACATACATTCTCTATGCTCTCTGTGGTTTGTCTGTAAACTCACCAATAATTTGTCATCGAACTTATAATATAGAAGCCTTAGTTTACGAGATGCGGGTTCACCATTTCAGCGAATCTCCCCGATCTTGAGCAATGTGCCGTTGCTCCCCTTTGATGGCCCCGTACGTTGCCTCCAGTGTGATCTGCATCTTGTTGTCGTAGATCGTGTAATCCTTCCGATATCGGTCAGGGGTAAAATCAGGCATTATGACATTGGCCCCCGCCTGTAATCCTTTCTGAAGACCATCTGAGGAATCCACCGTAACAATCGCCGTCGTTACCGGCATGTATGAATTTTTTGTCGCTATCCTGACAAGCGCCATTGCTCTGAGGGCCAGAGCCACGTCACCACTGGGATAATGGGCCAGTGGCGTGTCATGCTGGGGAATAAAAAGTCCTACAGAAGCCATTTCAGAGTCGAGATCGCGGAGAAAATCGATATCTGCCCGGAGGTCATCGACGGTCTGTCCGGGCAGACCGTCGATATTACCCGTCCCGATCTGAAATCCTATTTTTCTTAAATACTCAAGGATACGCAATCGCTGTTCGAGGGTCTGTTGAGGATGGAGTTGTTCGTAAAGTTTGTCGCTTGCTGTCTCATGTTTGAGAAGATATCGATCGGCGCCCGCCGAACGAAATGCCCTGTAGTCATCGAAGGGCCTTTCCCCTACGCTGAGGGTAATGGCGACATCGGTCTTGCGTTTGATTTCTTCAATAATGACGCACATTATTGATTGCGTGTAGAAAAAATCATCTCCTGACTGCAGCACGATAGTCTTCACACCGTATGAGGCGATCTCGATAGCATGGGCAACAATTTCATCGGACGACATACGATATCTGACAACATTGACGTTATCGCGCCTCAAACCGCAATATCTGCAGTTGCGACAGCAGTAATTCGAAAACTCGATGATTCCACGGACATGGACATCGTTTCCACAATACCGTCGTCTTACTTCATCCGCTCGTCTGAAAAGAGCGGAATCGTCATCGGCCTCCGTAAGGTAATACAATATCTCATCTCTGTTCATAAGCTGTGACTATTTCTGCGAGCTGACGAAGTATGGCATCCTGCACGGTGAGAGGCATATCGTTCCATCTATCCGATACAATCCCGAAGCGCTCATTAATTTCAATCCGTTCAGGGGGAGAGCAAGAAATATCATTTTCACAACCCGCAATGAACGACCGGCGGCGACTCAGTATTTCTACAAATCTCAACGATACGCCATACTCCTCTTCTACCGCGGCGGCAATATCATTGAGTTTTTCAATAAAATCCGCTCTAGAAATAGAGATCACGCTCACCATTTTCAATCCTTCTGTAATATTTCACCAGTGACGGATAAACAGTGGACATCTGTTCCTTGATTTCTTTCATTTCCTGACGAATCACCTTCTCACCGACTTTTTTTGTTTCGTCACTGGCAAAGTCGTCAAGCCATTCACGATATGTAAGAACTGCGTTAAGTTTACAGAAGCGGGCTTCAGTGCCGGTTCTCAATAACTTCATAATGTGCTCGCCCGTTCTTCCGCATCGATATCCCGCTGTACAGAATGACGTAATGAGTCCCATCTCGGCAAACTCTCTGATCACTTCATCGAGACTTCTTGTATCTCCGAGGATGAACTGCTGCCGTTCCGCTTCCTGGTCATTATAGCGATCGGAGTATGCTCCAATCCCGATCCGAGTCGACGCATCCGTCTGAGTGCATCCCAGGGGAATGACCTCCCGTCTGATCTGTGCTGATTCCCGTGCCGTAATAATCATGCCGGCATACGGAATCGACAGTCTGATGATGGCAACCAGTTTTTTGAAATCCTCGTCAGACACCTTATAACGCGACTCATTGGTAAAGGGAGTATTGGCAGCTGGTTCCAGCCGTGGAAATGAAACGGTGTGCGGTCCGATACCACCGAAGAGCCGTTCGAGATCTATAGCATGGTAGAGAAGCCCCATCACTTCGAAGCGCCAGTCATACAGACCGAACAGCGCACCGATCGCTACATCGTCGACTCCTGCATCAAGGGCTCGGTGGAGCGCGTAGATACGCCATCGATAATTCGATTTGAGCGTCCCCGCAGGGTGTACGTGGGCATAAGCCTTATGATTGTAAGTTTCCTGGAACACCTGATAGGTTCCCACACCGACATTTCGCAATATGGTCAGGTCATTGATCGACATGGGAGCTGCATTGATATTGACGCGCCGTATCTGTCCGAAACCGTTCTTTGTCCTCACTTTAACATCGTAAATGGCCTTGATCGTATCGGCAATGAAGTAAACATCCGACACCGGGTGTTCACCGTATACGACAACAAGCCGTTTATGACCGATTTCGCCGGCCAGAACTTCCGCTTCATTCCGTACTTCGTCAAGGGTCAGTCTTCTTCTTTTCTGAACCTTATTTTCGCTGCCGAAGGCACAGTACAGGCAATTGTTGACGCAGTAGTTGCTGCAATAGAGCGGAGCAAATGTAACGATACGATTATCATATACTTTTTTCTTTATTTCACTGGCTGCAGCGTACATTTCTTCAAGCAGTTCCTCGTCCTCCACATTGAGCAGCGCCGCCGTTTCATTCGGGCTCAACGTTTCAACTGCACGTGATTTCTGAAGAATATCCCGTATCTTAGCCTTATCGGGGTTTTTATTCTTCGCCAGTTTTTCCACAATCTCATCATCATTGATGAAGTCTTTGCCATCCACAAAATATTTCGTCACCTCGTCTTCCCTGATGACGTTTCCCACCCATTTTTTCTCATCTTTGACTGAGATTTGCTGAGTATTCATAAGTCCGCTTCTCCTTACTCTTATTTATCTGTTCATTATATGC
>Ga0129302_1002586_pt1 | contig 12836 bp, 12 predicted proteins | sample BlaSprsedimmetaG_FD_94476 | JGI IMG/M metagenome (GOLD analysis project Ga0129302, IMG submission 94476) | Hot spring sediment bacterial and archeal communities from California, USA to study Microbial Dark Matter (Phase II) - Blank Spring... | ecosystem: Environmental > Aquatic > Thermal springs... | reverse complement strand
TCCACAGCCTGTCCAAGCGTTCCAACGCGCCGGGCCTGCGCTCGGGCTTCGTCGCCGGCGATGCCGCCGTGCTCGAACAGCTCCACCAGTACCGCACCTACCACGGCTGCGCCATGCCGCCGCCCACCCAGGCCGCGAGCATCGCCGCCTGGAACGACGAGGCCCACGTGCGCGCCAACCGCGAGCTGTATCGCGAGAAGTTCGCCGCGATGCTGGACATCCTCTCGCCGGTGCTCGAGGTGAACGCGCCGGATGCCGGCTTCTACCTCTGGCCGCGCACGCCCATCGCCGATACCGACTTCGCCCGCGGCCTCTTTGACCGCCACCACGTCACCGTGCTGCCGGGCTCGTACCTCTCGCGCGAGGCGCACGGCAGCAACCCCGGCGCGCAGCACGTGCGCATGGCCCTGGTCGCCCCGCTGGACGAATGCCGCGAGGCCGCCGGGCGCATCCGCGACTACATCGAATCCCTTTAAACCGTAACCACGCACAACACAGCTACGGAGCAAGACTCATGAGCGATATCCAGACCACCATCGAAGAGGCGTTCGAGCGCCGCGCCGAGATCACCCCGCGCAACGTTGAGACCCACGTCAAGGACGCCGTGCTCGAGGCCATCGAACTGCTGGATTCCGGCAAGGCCCGCGTCGCCGAGAAGAAAGGCGGCGACTGGGTAGTGAACGAGTGGCTGAAGAAGGCCGTGCTGCTCTACTTCCGCATCGAGGACAACGAGTTCATCAAGGGCGGCTTCACCAACTACTACGACAAGGTGCCCTCCAAGTACGCCGACATGAGCTCGCGCGAATTCCGCGAAGGCGGCGCCCGCGTCGTGCCGCCCGCCACCGCGCGCAAGGGCTCCTACATCGCCTCCGGCACCGTGCTCATGCCCTCCTACGTCAACATCGGCGCCTACGTCGACTCCGGCACCATGGTCGATACCTGGGCCACCGTCGGCTCCTGCGCGCAGATCGGCAAGAACGTCCACCTCTCCGGCGGTGTGGGCATCGGCGGCGTGCTCGAGCCCCTGCAGGCCGCGCCCACCATCATCGAAGACAACTGCTTCATCGGCGCCCGCTCCGAGATCGTCGAGGGCGTCATCGTCGAGGAAGGCTCGGTCATCTCCATGGGCGTGTACATCGGCCAGAGCACCAAGATCTACGACCGCGAGACCGGCGAGATCCACTACGGCCGCGTCCCGGCCGGCTCCGTCGTCGTCTCCGGCAACCTGCCCTCCAAGGATGGCAAGTACAGCCTCTACTGCGCCGTCATCGTCAAGAAGGTCGACGAAAAGACCCGCGGCAAGGTCGGCATCAACGAGCTGCTGCGCGACATCTGAAAGTCTCAAGTTGCAAGTCGTGTAGGAGCGCTGCAAGGCGCGATCAGGGATGGCACCATCGCCCACCCGGTACATCGCGGCTCGCACCGCTCCTACACCACCGACTCGAAACTCGCGACTTGTAACTTGCGACTTGTAACTTGCGACTTGTAACTTGCGACTTGTAACTTGCGACTTGTAACTTGCGACTTGTAACTTGCGACTTGTAACTTGCGACTTGTAACTTGCGACTTGCAACTCATGACTATCCTCTACGGCATAAAAAACTGCGACACCGTGAAGAAGGCCCGCAAATGGCTGGACGCGCACGGCGTCGACTACCGCTTTCATGACTTTCGCGCCGACGGGCTCGGCGAGGCCCTTTTGCGCGGCTGGGTGAGCGAGCTCGGCTGGGAGACGCTGGTCAACCGGCGCGGTACCACCTGGCGCCAGCTGCCGGCCGATGTGCGCGACTCCATCGACGAGGCATCCGCCATCGCGCTCATGCTTGAGAATCCTGCACTCATCAAGCGCCCGGTGCTGGACCTCGGCGACCGGCGCGTCGTGGGCTTCTCGGACCAGGCCTACGCCGACCTGTTCGCCTGAGATGCAGATACGGGCCATCGATCACCTGGTGCTCACGGTGCGGGACATCGAGGCGACGATCCGCTTCTACTGCGATCACCTCGGCATGCGCCACGACGCGTTCGCCCCCGGTCGCCACGCCCTGCACTTCGGTACGCAGAAGCTCAACCTGCACCCGGCGGGCGCCGGGTTCGAGCCTAGGGCGCAGGCCCCGACACCGGGTGCCATTGATCTCTGCCTGCTCACCGACACCCCGCTGGCGGACGTGATCGAACGGCTCACCCGCGCCGGCATCCCCATCGAACAAGGCCCCGTTACCCGTACGGGTGCATGTAATACACTGAGCTCGATCTACATCCGCGATCCCGACGGCAACCTCATCGAGATCGCCAACGAACACTCACAGGGGCACCAATGACCGCCACCCTCGACCTCGCCATCGACCTCATCCGCCGCCCCTCCATCACGCCGAAGGACGAAGGCTGCCAGGACGTGCTGATCCAGCGCCTGGAGGCCCTCGGCTTCAAGGCGGAGAAGCTGCGCTTCGAGGACGTGGACAACCTCTGGCTGCGCCGGGGCGACAGCGGCCCGCTGTTCTGCTTCGCCGGCCACACCGACGTGGTGCCGCCCGGTCCGCTGGAGAAGTGGGACAGCCCGCCCTTCGCCCCCGAGATCCGCGACGGCATGCTCTACGGGCGCGGCGCGGCCGACATGAAGGGCAGCATCGCCGCCATGACCACGGCGGTGGAGCGTTTCATCGCCGCGCATCCCGAGCACAACGGCTCCATCGCCTTCCTCATCACCAGCGACGAGGAAGGCCCCTCGATCAACGGCACGGTGAAGGTGGTCGAGGTGCTGGAGGCGCGCAACGAGAAGATCGACTGGTGCCTGGTGGGCGAACCCTCCAGCACCGGGAAGGTCGGCGACGTGATCAAGAACGGCCGGCGCGGCTCGCTCTCGGGCACGCTCACCGTCTATGGCCGTCAGGGCCACGTGGCCTACCCGCATCTGGCGGAAAACCCCATCCATCGGCTCGCCCCCGCGCTGGCCGAGCTGGCCGCGCAGGAATGGGACCAGGGCAACGAGTTCTTCCCGCCCACCACCTTCCAGGTCTCCAACCTCAACGCCGGCACCGGCGCGAACAACGTCATCCCCGGCGAGGCCGTGGCGCTCTTCAACTTCCGCTTCAGCACCGAGACCACCGAGGCCGAACTCAAGCAGCGCGTGCACGAAATACTCGACAGGCACGGCCTGCACTACGACCTGGAATGGACCCTCTCCGGCCACCCCTTCCTCACCCCCGAAGGCGAGCTGGTCGAGGCCGCCGTCGCCGCCATCCGCGAGCAGACCGGCACCGACACCGAACTCTCCACCGCCGGCGGCACCTCCGACGGCCGCTTCATCGCCCCCACCGGCGCCCAGGTCCTCGAACTCGGCCCCCTCAACGCCACCATCCACCAGCGCAACGAACACGTGCGGGTGGAAGACCTGGATACCCTGAGCGCGATCTACGAGGGAATACTGGAGCGGTTGCTGCTGGGATGAGCGGGTTGGGCCTTGCCACAGAGGGCACAGAGAGAAAGGCTTGCGCCTGGGGTCGTCATTCCTGCATAGGCAGGAATCCAGGATAACAAGCGCAAAGGACGAAGACTGGCGCAGACTTAAGCGCACATTATCTGGACTGAAAACGGCCTAAACGGCCGTTTTTCACGCCGGGATATGCCAATTCGCAATCTGATCAGATTGGTTGGCTTGGTCCGATCCCGGCTCGCTTTTGCCCCAAAAAGGCGTCGTCAGAAAGACGGTCATCCACGCAAAGAAAAACCGGGCCCAAGAACAATCTTCCCTAATAGTAAGAGGCGATTGCTCACTGACCCGGTTCTGCCCCAATCTCATTCAGCGCTCGCGCAAAGCTGTCCAACGAATGAGGATACCGGCGGATGCCCGGCCAGGTTGCCAGGGTAGATCACCATGAGCTCCTTGGCGAGCCCGGGTTCTCTTACCGGAATGGCAACCAGTGTTCCCGCCTGAACCTCTTCCTTCACACAGCTTGCAAGGACAAGAGATGCGCCCAGGCCGGCCTTGACCGCCTGCTTGACCGCTTCGGTGCTGCCCAGCTGCATGGACACAGTGGGGAACGCGCCGTGGTCCCCGAAGAATGCGGCCAGCAGTCGCCCGGTACCGGTGCCTGGTTCGCCACCGATCAGACTCATGCCGGAGAGCGCGTCCCGGTCAATGTCGGCCCTGGTCGCCCATGGGTGGTCCGGCGGAACGATGAGCACCACCGGCTCGTTCCGCCAGGGCTGTGCGTGGAAGCCGGGTGTCTCGTTCCACCATTCCATCACGGCGACATCCAGCTCCCCGTTGGAGAGCTGCTGCGCAATGGCCGGGTTGGAATCGATCACCAGGTCCACTTCCGGGCTGTTCCCCAGGTCCTTATAGGCCCGCACCTGTGGCTGGAGCATGTAGATCCCGATATTGGAGCTGGCACCTATTCGAAGACGGGTATTCATCACCGATTCCCGTGCGCGTTCATCGAGCCGGAGCATGCTTCGGGCGAATGGCAGCAGGGTCAGGGCAGCCCGGGTGGGCTCGCACCGTGAGCGACCCCGCTGCACGAGCAGCACGCCCAATTGCTCCTCCAGTTTCTGGATGTGCTGGGACAGGGTCGGCTGGGCTATGCCCAGCTGGTTTGCTGCTGGCCGGAATCCCTTCTGATCAATCACCTCCACAAAACTCTTCAGCCACACCAGATTCAGCATGCGCTTGCCTCTGGCACCCCAGGCTGGTTGATGGCATCGTCCGGCTGCTCACCACGCAAGGCCTGCAAGATGTTCCGGGCGGCGCGTTGCTCGATGGCCAGTCGGACTTCCCTGACGGCTGATCCGATGTGCGCAGTGAAGAGCGTGTTGGGATGGGCACGCAACCCGGGTGAAATATCCCTGGGTCGATCCTCTCGCGCCCAGTCCTCCATTTCGAACACGTCTGCTGCATACCCGCCGAGATGGCCAGACTCGAGTGCCTGCAAGACAGCTGATTCGTCCACCACCGAGCCACGACAGGGATTGATCAGGAAGGCACCGGGTTTCATCTGGGCGAGCCGTGGCGCGTTCATGGTATGCAGCGTGTGCTCATTGAGCGCCAGCGCAAGGATGACGATATCGGCCCGGGACAACAGCTGCTCCAGCGTGACATAGGTAATACCCAGAGCCTGTTCATCCTGGTCCGACAGCTTCTGGGTTTCCGTGTAGATCACCTCGGCACCCCAGCCATTCAAACGCCGGGATACGGCCTTGCCGATCGCGCCCATGCCGATGATACCGACGCAGGAGCCCTCGATGCCGAGACCGTAGAATTCAGGCGTCCAGCCAGCAAACTTGCCTGATCGCACATACTGGTCCGACGCACGCACCTGCCGGGTGAGACCGATGGTCAGGCCGATGGTGAGTTCCGCGGTTGGCACCGTCAGCAGGTCAGGGACGAATGTCAGCCACACACCATGGCGCGTGCAGGCGTTGACATCAAAATTGTCGTATCCCTTGAGTGCGGCCCCGATGACTTTCAGCTGTTCACAATCAGCCAGAAACTCCTCGCCAACCCGGTCCGGCATGAAGGCCATGATTGCCTCGGCATCGGCCGCCCTGGACTTGATCTCGTCCCGTGGCAGGGTTGCGCCGGTCTGATTGGTGATGAGTTCACAATGGGGCTCGAGGCTTTCCAGAATACTGTCGTGCACCCGATGAGTTATCACAACCTTGGGTTTCATATGGGGTCCTTACTTGAACTTTTTACGGAGATAACCACTGAGGCTGTCCACCAGGGTCACCATCACAAGAATAACGATCAGAATGGCGCTTACTTCCTGGTACTGCATGATGCGCAGCGAACCCATCAGTTCGAAGCCGATACCGCCGGCACCAACCATGCCCATCACGGTCGAGGCACGGAAGTTGTATTCCCAGCGGTAGATCGACACATCGGCAAACTGCGGCAGCACCTGGGGCAGCACGGCGTGGTACAGCACCTGCAGACGGGTGGCCCCGGCGGCATCGGCGGCTTCGATCGGGGCTTCATCAACGTGCTCGATCGCCTCGGCAAAGAACTTGCCGACCATGCCGATGGAATGCAGCCCGAGTGCCAGCACACCCGGCAGGGCACCAAAACCCACCGCGGCGACAAAGATGATGCCCATGATCAGTTCAGGCACTGAACGCAAGCCGTTCAGGATCGTGCGCGTGATCTGGAATACCACCGGGTGGGGCGAGGTGTTCCTTGCGGCCAGGAACGCCAGTGGCACCGAGACAGTCACTGCAATCGCAGTGCCTGCGATACTCATTGCGAGAGTATCTATCAGGGGCGCGATCCAGTCAGCCACGTTGGTGAAGTCGGGCGGCAATGATTCGCCCAACAGGGTGCCCATGGCAGGAATGCCATTGGCCAACGTGTTGAAGCTGAACAGGCCCACGTACCAGCTGGCAACCAGGATGATGCCCAGCACCAGTGCCGATTGCCCGAATGTCTTCCGCCAGCCTCTTGCGTGCTCATCGAGCACCGAGACTGACGGTGCCGGCGAGGAGTTCGCCGGCTCCGTTGTCGAGTAGTCCATGGGTTTCCTCACATCTTGGCAAAATCAAGGTTGAGCAGGCCGCCCATGGCACGAATCACGTCGTAGTCCTCGTCGGTGATCGGCGCAAAGCCTTCTGCCTTGAGGCTCTTGAGGATATCCGGATCATCGATCTGGACAAAGGCATTCTGGATGCGGGTTTTCAGTTCAGGGTCGAGGTTGGAGCGCATGGCCCAGGGGTACTGGGGAAAATCGCCGCTATAGCCGAGCACCTTGACCCTGTTACGGTCAATCAGACCACGATCCATCACGTGTTCGAAAATGACTTCGGATAACCCGCCGGCATCAGCGTTTCCATTGGCCACGTTCACCGCCACGGCATCATGGGTGCCAACAAAATGGGCTTCGTAATCTTTGTCGGCCTCCAGGCCGGCCTGTTCGAGAAGCACGGTTTTGGGAATCAGATGGCTGGAAGTCGAGGCACGGTCACCGTAGGCCATCTTCTTGCCCTTGATGTCGGCGAATGAGTCCAGGCCGGCATCGGCGTTGGCAATGATGATGGAACGATAGGTGGGCTTGCCGTCTACCACCATGGCCGCGAAGGGCTCGATGTCGCTTTTGCTCTTGGCCATGACGTAAGACAGCGGGCCGAAGTAGGCAAGAGCAATCCGGCCAAAGCGCATGGCTTCGATCATGGAGGAGTAATCGGTGGTGACGATCAGCTGAATCTCTTTGCCGAGCGTGCTTTCGAGGTAGTCCTTCAGGGGCTGATTGCGCTTGATCAGCTCCGATGCGTTCTCATCGGGCAGCAAGGCGACCTTCAGCAGATCCGGGTTCGGGTCGGCTGCATGGGCCTGCAGGTTTACACCCACCATGAGCAACAGCGCGAACAGGGCATGGAACATCGTTTTCATTGTGTAATCTCCAGTGGTTGATAAGTGACAGGGTTGGCCTGCGGTTGGCGCACAGCGGGCTTGTCCTGCTGGGTCGCCGCGGCGGTGGCGCGATGATAGATTTCATCCAGGTGGTGCGACTGCATCTGCTCCGGTGCAGCGTCGAACACGATTCGGGCATTCGACAGGCCGATGATCCGGTTCGCAAAGCGCTGGGCATATTCCAGCTGGTGCAGGGAGATCACGGCGGTAATGCCGTCTTCCTGACAAATGTCCCGCAGCAGACCCAGCACCCGTTCGGAAGTGGCCGGATCAAGACTGGCCACGGGTTCATCTGCCAGAATCATGGAAGGCTGCTGGGAGAGCGCCCGGGCAATCCCCACCCTCTGCTGCTGGCCACCCGAGAGCTGATCCACCCGGGAGAGGGCCTTGTCCGCCAGGCCGACCCGATCCAGGCAGTGCAGCGCCAGTTCCAGGTCGTGCCGGGGCAGCGGGAACAGACTGCGCCAGGTGCGGTGATAGGCGAGTCGGCCCGTCAGCACGTTCTGCAATGCGGTGTATCGCTCGATCAGCTGGTGGTGCTGAAACACCATGGCGGTACGGCTGCGGTGCTGGCGCAGGGTTTTGCGGTTGTTCAGTTCACCGAATTCCCCGGAGACCACCTTTCCCGTGGTGGGCTTGACCAGATGATTGAGTGAACGAAGCAGGGTGGATTTGCCTGCGCCGGAAAGCCCCAGCAGCACGGTGAATTCACCCTTGTGAAAATCAACAGTGGTAGGTTTGAGCGCGAGGACGGTTCCCGGGTAGGTTACGCCCATGCCCTCAACCCGGAGCATCACGTCGGTTGGTTGCGCAGTGGCCATATGATCACCTTTTGCAATGGATAAGCCTGCTGAATTGCGACTTACAATGAAAAGGTAAAGCTGGCGGATGATAGGGACGTGTCGCTGCTGTGACAGGTTCGTGAAGAGAGGGGGCCTGATCTGTTCTATTTCTCCCCTACACCGTCTTTCGATGCCCGCTCGGGTTCAATGCCGGTGTGATGACGTCCAGGATGTCGAAGCGCTCCAGTAGCTGGACCGGCGTCATAATCGCAACCAAATCCACTGACTGAGAAGCGGCAAGACAGGATTTACCACAGAGGTCATCAAGAGGAAGGCGCGCCCTTGATAGTCATTCCTGCGGCGGCAGCAATCCCGGACAGCGAGCGCGAAGGGTAAAGACTGGCACTTATCAGTGCTACTGATTGAGAGCCCCTTTTCTGGACTGAAAACGGCCGTTTAAGGCCGTTTTGCACGTCGGAATCACGGGATTTCTCAGGCTGATCAGATGGTTAGCCTGGTCCGACCCCGGACTGGTCCCCGCCATCGCCGCCGAACGCAGTCCAGCCAGGCATCCAGATCGATACATTCCAGACCTCAGGTCGCACTGGCGCAATACACATAAAGCCGTATAATCTGTGTATCGCCATGCCCGCAGGAGTTATCATGCAGACCGACGCCGACACCACCCGCACCAACATCGTCCTCGACACCCGCCTCGTTCAGACCGGCCTCAGGCTCACAGGCCTCAAGACCCGGCGCGAGCTGGTGGACCTCGCCCTGCGCGAGCTCGTCCGCCACGAACAGCAGAAAAAGCTGCTCGCCCTCAAGGGCAAGATCGACTGGGAGGGTGATCTGGACGCCATGCGTACCGACATCCCCGAGGACGACGCACGCTGATGCTGGTCGATACCAGCGTCTGGGTGGACTTCTTCGCCGGGCGCGACACCCCGCAGGTGCAGCACCTGGAACAGGCCCTGCGCGACGGGGCAGACCTCGCCATCTGCGGCATCGTGCTCACCGAGGTGCTGCAGGGCATCCGCGACGACGCCCAGCACGACCTGGTACGCCAGCACCTGAAGCCCCTGCTCATGCTGCCGATGGACGAAGACACCTTCGTCCTCGCCGCCGCGCTGTTTCGCGGCCTGCGCAAACAGGGGTTCACCATCCGCAAGACCAACGACTGCATCATCGCCGCCACCGCCATCCAGCACGGCCTGCCCCTGCTGCACAACGACCGCGACTTCGACACCCTGGCCCAACACAGCCAGCTGCAGATCATCGTCTCGACGACAGGCAATACCTGAGAAGACGAAAGACGGGCCCTGCCCCAGAGGACACGGAGGCCACAGAGAGTTTGCCTGATCGTCATTCCTGCGACGGCAGGAATCCAGAACAACAGAGCGCAAAGAACATCTGTCCTAACGCCGCGCGGAGTGATCGCCACCCGGTGCAAGCAGATTCATCACGAGCCGTACCATCAGGTCTTTTGCCTTGGGGTCGCTCTCGGCAATCAGCAGGGTCAATGCGGTCAACCCGTTCTCATCGAGGGCGAGCCGCATCCCCTCCTGGCGAAGATAGAGCAGGAAGAGAAACGCCCCGGAGCGCTTGTTACCGTCGGCAAATGGATGGTTCTTGATCACGAAGTACAGCAGATGGGCCGCCCGCTCCTCGCGGGTCTTGTAGAGTGGCTCGTCGAACATACTCTGCTCGAGGTTGCCGAGAATGGCGTCCAGATTATCGCCCCGGTCCCGGGCGAACAACTCGCTCGCCTCTCCCCGACTCCGCAGCTCCGCCGCCAGGGCATCAAGCGCCCGCCGCGCCTCGCCAAGCCCCAGCACGCCACGGGCCGGACGGGCGCCAGCCGGCAGCGCCAGCTTGTCCTCGTCATAATCCAGTAGCAGACGCCAGGTCCTGGCATACCCCAGGATGATCCCCAGCACCTCACGGCCGATGTCGGTCACGAGTTCTTGCCTCGTGAGCGTACGGCTCATGAGATCGACGGCCTGGGTCAACTCGTCCAATCCCTGCCGTGCCAAGCGATGCTCGTTGAGGCTGTAACCCTGGGTCAAATATTCGCGCAGCACACGGGTCGCCCACTGCCGAAAGCGCGTCGCCTTCGCCGAGTTGACGCGATAGCCGACCGAAATAATAGCGTCCAAGTTGTAGTAATCGACCTGGTAGGTCTTGCCGTCCGCGGCAGTTGTTGCATATTTTGCAACAACTGCATCACGCTCCAACTCATTGGAATCAAATATGTTTTTGAGGTGTCGAGAGATGACCGACTTATCGCGCCCGAAAAGTTCAGCCAACTGCTGGAGGCTGAGCCAAAGAGTCTCACCCTCCAACCGCACCTCCACATCCCGGTTATCCGCCTCGAAAATCACGATCTCGTTCATATCGCCTCCCTGCGAGGTAGCACCCTGTTACGCACGCTCGACCCCTTCCGCTCAGAACTGCAGCCCAACCATAATCCTCCCAGATCAGGCACGGAGATGCATTACCCAATACCTGAGCAGCCGGCAAGACGGGTTTGCCACAAAGGGCACAGAGAAAAGCCGCCCTCCCCGCTCGCAATCATCCCTGCGAACATAGGGCGGGCCGCGCCCGCCATCCCCACTGAAAACGGCCTTAAACTGCGTACTTTCACGCCAGAATACGAGGATTTCCCTATCTGATCAGATGGTTGGCCTGGTCCGCCCCCTGCCCGGCGTCCGCTGACCATCAACAATCCGGTACAGTATGGGCATACCCACACCACGATTCCCTGATCACGCGATGCCCCCGCTACGCTCGATAATCTTCCTGTCCGCCACCGCACTGTGGTCGGCACTGGCCACGGCACAGGAGCCTGATAACGCACCGGAGCCTGATAACCAGGGGCCTAATAACAATGAGCCGCTGGTGATCTATATCACGGCGCCCCTGATCGAGACGCAGTGGCAGGAAACGCCCGGCGGGGTCACGCTGATCGACGATCGCGATATCGGCGACGGACGCGCCCCCATCCAGCCCACCGATGCACTGAACCTCTCGCCCGGCGTGCTGGTGCAGAACCGCAACAACTTTGCCCAGAACCCGCGTGTCTCGATCCGCGGCTTTGGGGCCCGCGCACCCTTTGGCATCCGCGGCGTGCGGGTACGCCTGGACGGCATCCCCCTCACCACGGTCGATGGCCAGGCACAGATCGATGCCATCGATCCCAGCGCCATCCAGACCATCGAGGTGCTGCGCGGGGCCAACGCAGTACTGCATGGCAATGGCAGTGGCGGCCTGCTCGACTACCGCAGCCATTCGACACGAACCGCCCCGCTCGCCCGGGCCGAGGCACAGGCCGGTGGCCATGGCCTGCGCCGCCTCCACGCGGCCCTCGGCGAACAAAACGATGCCCTCGCCGTTCATGGCGCCATCACCCGGCTGGAACAGGAAGGCTATCGCGATCAGAGCGAAGTGGAACGGCGCAATGTGAACCTCCGGCTCGACCATCGCCAGGGTGATCGCGACTGGTTCGTGCTCCTCAACCACCTCGACAACCCCCTGGCCGAAGACCCCGGCGCACTGACCGAGGCCGAGTTGCAGGAAGATCCCTCCCAGGCCGCCCCGCTCGCCAGCCTGATGGATGCCGGCCAGGAGGTCCGCCAGCACATTGTCTCGGCGGGCGTTGTTCAACGCTTGAGCGGGGCCAATCATCAGCTCAGCGCACAGGGCTGGCTGATCGGCCGGGATTTTGAGCAGCAGCTGCCCTTTCCCGGCAGCAGCCTGATCCAGTACGACCGGCAGATCATCGGCACCGCGCTCTACTACCAGCGCCCGGTCGGCAAGCTCCTCCTGCACACCCACCTCAGCCTGGAAGACCAGGAGGATGACCGGCAACGCTATTGCCGCGACATCGATCTCGAACCGTACAGTTGCATCACGGGCATCAGCGATGACCTGGCACTGGATCAGCTGGAAACGGCCCGCAATGCCGGGCTGGGCGTCCAACTGGCCGGGCCCGTCGCCGATGAACGGGGCCGCTGGGTGCTGGGGCTGCGCCATGACCGGCTGCGCATGGCCATCGACGACAAGCTGCAGGCCGGCGGCATCGACAACTCCGGCGAGCGCGTCTATGACGAGACCAACTACAGCCTCGGCTACAGCCATACCCTGAACGACCGGTGGACCGCCTTCGGCCAGTACGCCACCAGCTTCGAGGCCCCCACCTTCACCGAGTTCGCCAACCCGGCAGGCAGCGGCTTTCGTCCGGGCCTGGAACCCCAGACCAGCCAGACCCTGGAGGCCGGTGTACGCGGTCAGCTTGGTACCGCGCAGCTCGAGGCCACCCTGTTCACCGTACGCGTGAAAGACGAGATCATCGTCGACGACGATCCCGGCGCCGCCCCGGGGGATGAGCGCACCTTCTACCGCAATGCCGATCGCACCCGCCGCGACGGCCTGGAACTCGGCGGACGCTGGCGACCAGGCGCCCTGCCCGATCTACAACTGGCTGGCGCACTCACGTACATGGATGCGCGCTTCGATGACGAGACCGACAACGCCCTGCCCGGCCTGCCCGAGTGGACCGCCTTCATCGATGCACGATACGCGTTCCCGCAAGGCTATTTCGCCGGCCTTTCCACGCAATACATCGGCGACCGCTACGCCGATGATGCCAACAC
>Ga0129302_1002582_pt1 | contig 12849 bp, 10 predicted proteins | sample BlaSprsedimmetaG_FD_94476 | JGI IMG/M metagenome (GOLD analysis project Ga0129302, IMG submission 94476) | Hot spring sediment bacterial and archeal communities from California, USA to study Microbial Dark Matter (Phase II) - Blank Spring... | ecosystem: Environmental > Aquatic > Thermal springs... | reverse complement strand
TCAAGCCATATATTACCTTATGTTGGCACCATGTATTTCCAGCTGAAAATCACGATCGTGGATTTATGCGCCTCTACAAACGCTAAACCACCATTTTTGACGATTTACTGTCGAAGATGGGTCTAGCGAGATTAGCAACATTTTTCAGGTGTACATCCAGACGTTGCCAATTTTCGGACGGATCTCCCATCTTTGAATGTGCATAGAAAAGACTCTTCAATTTCTTCACCTTAATCTTGCAACATCCCCTTTTTTATCTGATATTTTATCCACATAAACCATTCACAGCTACGTGCTTCTGAGCGGGGCGCCAGACCTGCGCCGACAACCAGTCCGCGATGCCGGGAAAAAGCACAGCCACACCTCACTCGCCTCACCGCTGTTCATGATACCGTTTGATTTCCTGAGCAGGCACGACTGACCCCCGATAGAATGAACCAAAGAAAAAAAGGAAAAAGACGAATTTTCGCATCCGACCCCCCCCCTCAAAGATACGTGATTCAATGGTGGTGCGTCATATCAGTGTGCGGCTATAGAACTGTTCTCGTGATGGAAGCTGGAATAACGAAGCCAAATATACCCTTGTATCCAAGGGTTGTCAAAACATTTTGGTACAATGGGCAGTGCTTAGTAGTGAAGAAAACACGCATCCAGAAGTTGGTTTCACTCAGGCCGGGTTTTTGCCCAGAAGCTTTTCTTCCCCCTCCCCGAGGAGGTGATGAGGCCCGATCGCTTCAGGTCATGCAGTGCCCGCCGTAGCGCGGTGTCCGACACAGCGGGGAAGGCCTGCCTGAGATGCGCGATGGTGAAGCAAGGGGGAAGGTGGTGCTCGATGTGGCGCCTGATGTCGTAGAATGTTCCGCCATCGTGCTCGGGGGGTGCGCCGTAGGAGGCAAGGGTCTCCGCCACGGCGGGGTGCGATGCATCGTCCTCGTGGGCCTGGATGGCGAAGAAGAACCGGTATGCCCACTCCTGGGCACACTTGCGGTTTCCGGCAAAGATCATGGGCAACCCCGGGTGAAAGGCCTGGATCTCGGCGATTGCCCGGGCGGTGAATGACGGCGGATAGAAGTTCATCTTCTCGGGCTTGAGGAAATCAGAGTAGTTCGCCTCGATCACGAGGGCTGCGTGGCGGTAGGTCTCCAGCTCTGAGAGCTGCTGGTGGAAGGCGTGCATCCTGCCGAAGTCGGCCAGCAGGTTTTCGATGGTCTTGCGCTCCACCACGGCGATGATGCGGCCTTCCTGCATGAGGGCATAGTCCCCGGAGGGGAGCTGCCGCCGCAACGGTGCGGGATCGGGAAACTTCCAGGGATAGCGTTCTGACGAATCGATGACGATGTGCACCGGGCTTTTCGTGTGGGAAGAAAGCCTCACCCGGGGTCTGCGCTCCTTGAGGGCCTTTTCCGTTCGCCAGAAGATCTGTTCGTAGGACCCCTGCCTGGTCTTGTACTGCTTGGTGAGGAAGAGGAAATCACAGCGCTTGTTCTTGGCCCTGTCCAGTACCACGGCCAGGCGCTTGCCGTAGCGGCGCAGAGAGACGACGGGGAGGCATTCCACTTCTGCGGCATCAGGGTGTTCATCGTGTTCGACCCTCAGGCAGAAAACATTCCCCTTCTGTCCCGGCCAGCGCTCCTGGACGAGGAGCTGAAGGAGGATTTTTCCCGAGCGTTCGATCATGACCATGTAGGGGAACCTGGCATCCTCCGTCGCTTTCATACGCCAGCGTGTATCACTCACCGAAACCTCCCCGATGCGGTATTCACCCAAGCATGCGTCGAGGCACTGCCCCCTGCCGGTTATGCATCCCGGGTCCGTGTCTCATCTCATCGAAAATTCCCGAGACAAATCTCATCGCATTCCATTCAAGGTTCCCGACACAATAAAAACACCCCCGCCGGCTCGCAAGATCTACTCGGTTGTTGACAGGGCGGCGCAGGGCATGCAATATTCTTCATCGATACTTTCTTGGGGGAGAAGTGAGATGGCGTTCAAGAACCTTGAGAGTAACACCAAGCTCATCATCATCGGTGTTGCAGCCGTTCTCGGGCTTGTCTTCATCCTCCAGAACTTCGAGCAGACCTCATTCCAGTTTCTCATCTGGACACTCTTTTCCGGCCCCAAGTGGATCGTGATCAGCTTTTTCTTCATGTTGGGTCTTGCCTTCGGTTATCTCCTGGCACGCAAACGGGCATAGATTCCATCTCCAGTCCCATCCCCTCCGGGCCAGCGTCTCTCCACCGAAGTCACCCGAACAGGGTCAGTTCTCTGAAGCTGCCCGCCATTACCAGAAAACGGTGCTCATGACTTATCTGTGCCAGGCGCTGTGGAGATGCCGGGCGCATATCACATGCGATCGATGATGGCCTGGCCGAACTCTGAGCACTTCAGGAGGGTGGCGCCCTCCATCTGCCGCTCCAGGTCGTAGGTGACCTGCTTGTCGGAAATGGCCTGTGCAAGGCCCTTGCGGATACGCTCCGCTGCATCGCCCCAGCCGAGGTAGTCGAGCATCATGGCACCCGAGAGGATGAGCGATCCCGGATTCACCTTGTCCTGGCCGGCATACTTCGGGGCAGTGCCGTGGGTGGCCTCGAACACGGCGAAGGGAATGCCGATGTTCCCCCCAGGGGCCATACCGAGCCCGCCGACCTGGGCAGCCAGGGCATCGGAGATGAAATCGCCGATGAGGTTCGGCACCGCGAGCACGTCGTACTCCGCAGGCCTTAAGAGCACCTGCTGAAACATGGAGTCCGCGATCCGGTCGTTCACCAGGAGTTTCCCCTCGGGAAGCGCCCCCCCGAAATTCTTCCACAGCTCATCTTCGGTGACGGCGACATCGCCGAACTCCTCTTTCACGAGCTCATAGCCCCAGTCCCTGAAGGCACCCTCGGTGAACTTCATGATGTTGCCCTTGTGGACAAGCGTCACGGTCTTCTTGCCGTGGGCAAGGGCATACTCAACAGCCATCCGCACGAGCCGCCTGGTGCCGGTAATCGAAATGGGCTTGATCCCGATACCGGAATCCAGCCTGATGCGTGTGCCCATCTCCTTGTTCAGGAAGGAGATCACCTTCTCCACCTCGGGGCTCCCCTCTTTCCACTCGATCCCGGCATAGACATCTTCGGTGTTCTCACGGAACACGGTGATATCAACAAGTTCCGGTCTCCTCACCGGGGCGGGGGTGCCCTGATAGTACTTCACCGGCCTCACGCAGGCGAACAGGTCGAGAACCTGCCTCAGCGTCACATTCAGGCTGCGGATCCCTCCTCCCACGGGCGTGGTGAGAGGGCCCTTGATGCCAACGATGTAGGTCCGGAAGGCATCAACCGTTTCATCGGGCAGCCAGCTTCCGAAGAGATCGAAGGCCTTCTGCCCTGCATAGATCTCTTTCCAGGCGATCTTCCTCTTTCCCCCTGAGGCCTTGCTCACCGCGGCATCGATCACCATTCGGGTGGTCTTCCAGATGTCGGGCCCTGTACCGTCACCTTCGATGAAGGGGATGATGGGGTCATCGGGGACCGTGAGCCGACCTTGAAAAAAGCTGATCTTCGTTCCTTGTTCCTGTGACATCCGTCACCTCCTCATGGTTCATAAAAATATCCACAGGCAGACCTGTGGATTGCTGTTGGGCTTCTTGAGGCTACTTCTTTCTGGGGATGTAGGCGTCCTTGGGGATCTTTTCAGGCTCAGGGGCTCCAGCCTCTCGCCTGGACTCGATGATCTCCTCCATGGTCATCTCCCGGGGGATCTTCAGGTCCTGGCCCACATAGATGATCTTGGGGTCCTTGATCTGATCACGGTTTGCCTTGTAGATCAGCGGCCACATGAACGAGTCGTTGTAGATCTCGTGGCGGGCGGCGATACTGGGAAGGGTATCCCCCTTCTTCACCACATAGATGGAGGTGAATGCCTCCAGGATCCTGGAATCACCCTGCTTCTTGATCTCCTCCTGCCTCTGGGCAATCTCGAAGCCGAGCTCTTCGAGGCGGCGCTGTTTCTCGGCAACCGTCTTTTCCTGCGATCGCTGGAGAGAAGCCTGGAAACGTTCCATGTGGGCTTTCAACGATTCGATGTCGTTGTCCGTATAGTATCGCTGCATCTCGAGATAGGTGATCAAGAGAGCGAAGGATTCCTTCTTTGCATACTCGAACCCGGAAATATCCACGATCTTTCTGAGCTGAACCGAGGCGGTATTCATGATCGCCCTGGCCTGCTCATCTCTTACCTGGAGGCCTGGCTGAATTTCACCATGAGCGGATTCCTCGGCCTTCACAGGCTGCTGCACAGCGGTTTCAAGGGGAGGCTTGACAGGCTCGGCAACGGCACACCCTGCCAGAAAACCACCCAGGAGGAAACCCATCAGGAGTCTTCTCATGGTTTTCTCTTTACCATGGATAGCCCCAGTTCTGCAAGCTGGGTCGGATCCATGTCAGAAGGCGCGTCCGTCATGGTGCAGTATGCCTTCTGTGTCTTGGGAAAGGCGATCACATCCCTGATGCTCGTGGTCCCTGTCAGCAGCATCACCAGCCTGTCGAATCCGAAGGCGATTCCCCCGTGGGGTGGCGCACCGTACTGCAGCGCATCCAGAAGAAACCCGAACTTCGTCCTCGCCTCATCTTCAGAAAGACCGATGGCTCTGAAAACCTCCTGCTGCACTTCGCGGGTGTGGATACGGATGCTCCCTCCCCCCACCTCATACCCGTTGATGACCATGTCGTATGCCTGGGACTTCACCCGGTCCGGATCACTCCCGAGGAGAGGGAGATCTCCAGTCAGTGGGGCGGTGAAGGGATGGTGCACGGAAACGAGCCTGCCCGCCTCTTCGCTGAACTCAAGAAGCGGAAACGAAGTGACCCACAGGGCGCTGAAGGCAGTGGAGGGAATCAGGTCCAGCCTCTGGGCCAGGTGGAGTCGCAGCGCCGAGAGACTCGGGTTGGCAACATCGGCCCTGTCCGCAATGAAAAGCACCACATCACCGGGAGCTATCTCGAGACGAATCTTGAGCATGCCGAACTGTTCCGGGGTAATGAACTTCGTCAGGGTCGACTTCCACCCATCATCGTCGAGGCGGGCCCAAAGCACCCCCTTTGCCCCGAAGTCAGCAATAATGTCCTGCAGGGAATCGAGATCCTTCCTGCTCAGGGAGTGGGGAGCCTTGACAACGAGGGCCTTGATCACCCCACCCTCTGCCGCTGCGGAAGAAAAAACCCGGAAATCGCTGGCGGCAAGGATATCGGTCACATCCGAGAGCTTCATGGCAAAGCGGAGATCAGGCCTGTCCGTTCCGTACTCTGCCATGGCCTCGGCATGACTGAGCCGGGGAAAGGGCCTGGCAAGATCGACCTCGATGGTCTCTCTGAAGAGGGTCGCAATCATCTCCTCGGTCACCTCGAGGATATCGTCCATAGTGATAAACGACATCTCGATGTCGATCTGGGTGAATTCCGGCTGACGGTCTGCCCTGAGGTCTTCGTCACGGAAGCACTTCACGATCTGATAGTACCGGTCAAACCCGGAAACCATGAGGAGCTGTTTGAAGAGCTGCGGAGACTGGGGTAGCGCAAAGCACTTTCCGGGATACACCCTGCTGGGAACAAGATAATCCCTGGCGCCTTCGGGCGTGCTCTTCGTTAACACCGGGGTCTCTACATCGATAAATCCATGGTCATCGAGGAACTTCCTGACAGAGGTGGCAGCATGGTGTCTGAGAATGATGTTCCTCTGCAGACCCGGCCTGCGCAGGTCGAGGTAGCGATACTTGAGCCTGAGGGTGTCGCTCACCTCAACCCCGTCTTCCACCACAAAGGGAGGGGTCTGGGATTCGTTGAGCACGACAACAGTGTCCACCAGGACCTCTACCTCCCCGGTGAGCATAGATGGATTGCGCATCTCCGGGGGTCTCATGACGAGCTCGCCCATAATGGCGATACAGAATTCCGGTTTCAGCGTGTGACCCTCTGCATGGGCCTCGGGGTGTGTTTCGGGGTTGAAGACCGCCTGTGCAATGCCGGTGCGGTCCCGGATGTCGATGAAGATGAGCCCACCCAGGTCTCTTCTCCTCTGCACCCACCCAGTAAGGGTTACCCGGGTACCCACGGCTGCAAGGTGGACCTGACCGCAGTACTGTGTGCGTTTCAATAGCTGCATCTCTGTCTTCACGCCTTTATTCCTTTCCGGCAAGCAGTGCCTTGAGTTCGTGGACAGCGACCGCGCGTTCAACGGTATACTGTTCTGCGGTTGCCATATCTTTGACCGTAAGTGTGTTACGCTGAATTTCGTCTTCCCCGAGAATGATACACAGGGGGTACTTCGCCTTGTCGGCCCTGCGCATCTGGGCCTTGAAGCTTTTTCCGAATGCCGCCTCGGCGCGAATGTGAGCCGACCTCAGCTCGGAGATGAGGGAAAGCGCCTTGGTCTCCACTTCCGGGAATGCCTGTGCCACCACAAAGCATCCCTTCACGGGATGCTGTCTCTCTTCCATGAGCAGAATGAGGCGCTCCATGCCGAAAGCGAAGCCGATACCGCCCACGTTCGGTCCGCCCAGAATGCTCAGAAGGTCGTCGTACCTGCCCCCGCCGGAAACGGCGTTCTGGGATCCGAGGCCGGATGCGGTGATCTCGAATGTTGTCCTGGTGTAGTAATCAAGGCCACGCACGAGCAGGGGATTTTTCGAGTAGGAAACACCGAGTGCCTCCAGGGAGGCCAGAACGGCTTCGTGATAGGTGCTGCAACCCGCGCAGAGAAACGTCTCCAGAACCGGCGCCCCTTGAACGGCATCCTTGCAGGAGATCACCTTGCAATCCAGAACCCGCAAGGGGTTGGTGTTCATCCTTCGCCTGCAGTCTTCACAGAGCCGTTCCTGGCGCGAAACAAGAAACGATCTCAGGGCATCCTTGAATCCCGGCCTGCACTCCTTGCACCCCAGGGAGTTCACCTCCATGGAGAGCGAATCCCTTCCCAGGAGGGTACCGGCGAGATCATAGGCCATGGCCAGCGTTTCCGCATCGGCCAGGGGGCTCTCTTCTCCGAGCCGCTCTGCGTTAATCTGGTGAAACTGCCGGTATCTCCCTTTTTGTGGCCGTTCGTAGCGGAACATGGGCCCCAGGGTGTAGAGCTTCTGGATGGGGTCCTTGTTCAAGAGGCCATGTTCAATGACGGCCCGCAGGACGCATGCCGTGGCCTCGGGACGAAGCGTGACCGATGTTCCGGACTTGTCCGTAAAGGTGTACATCTGCTTTTCCACCACATCGGTTTCATCACCGATCCCCCGGAAGAAGAGCTCGGTCCTCTCCAGAACCGGGGGCCTCACCTCGGAAAACCCGTAGCGGGCGAACACCTCCCTGGTGGTCTCCTCGAGAAGGCGCCACCTGGGCATCTCATCGGGGAGAATATCGTTCATTCCTCGTATCGCCTTGATTTCCAACGCCTACCTCCTGACACTCTCCGGCCTCCCGGTGCCTGGTATGGACTTTACCTACAGCCCCCGTGCCCATTCGGGCCTCAGGAGGTCCGAATCCTTCCGGGTAAGGGCCTCATCGATGAGCTGGAGGATCTCCTCCTTGTCGCGAGGCAGGGTACCGCTGATGGGCAGATAGTTTGACGCGTGCTCAGAACCGAATTTGCAGTTTGTCAGATCAAGATCTTCCACAAACCACCTCAACTCCTGGAGGCTCTGCTTCATGTCGATGAGCTTGAATCCTTGGCCCATGATCTTTGTCTCATAGATACTCTCGTAGGGGCCGAGCATGAGGGTGAGGGTCGCCAGGAAATGGGGATCGATGGCATTGGCTACCCGGGCCGAGTCCTTGGCATGGTCATAGCTCCCCTCCACTCCCCCCAGGCCCAGAATAATGAACGTGGACATCCTCAGCCCCGCTTCGATGGCCTTTCTGGAGACCTCGATGATCTGGGACGATGTGGCCCCCTTCTTGATCTTCTTGAGCAGTGCGTCGTTTCCGGTTTCGATCCCCAGGTAGAGAACATCGAGCTTGCGGTTCTTGAGCTCCCTGAGATCCTCAACGCTCTTGTGCCTGAGATTGGTCGGTCCGGCATAGGCGCTGACCCGTTCAAGGGCGGGAAACCGTTCGTTGAGGAGATCGAGCACCTTGATGAGAAACTCCGTAGGGGCCTCGAGGGGGTCTCCATCGGCGAGGAACACCTTCCTCGTTTCAGGGTATTGCCACGACATTTCGATGATGTCCCTTGAGACCTCTTCCCAGGGCCTGATCTGGTAGGTCTTCGTCTTGTACATGGCGCAGAACAGGCACCTGTTCCACGAACAGCCCAGGGTCACCTGGAAGATGAGGGATCGCGCCTCCGAAGGGGGTCTGAACACCGGCATGTCGTATTGCATGAATTTCTCCTTATTTTAACCCAGACAATGATTCGGCAATATTATATGCGTGGTCACCGATCTTCTCGAAACTGGTGAGCATGTCAACATACACCAGGCCGGCATCTGCATTGCACACCGAGGTCTTGAGACGCTCCATGTGGTTCACCCGCATCTCCCAGCGCATGGCGTTGAGCTTGGGCTCGAAGGCCCTGACGATCTCCATGAGATTTTTCGGGGAGTCTCTGAGTGCCTTCATGATAGTGTGCAGATACTCCAGGGTATGGTGGTAGATGAGATACATGTCCTTGTTGCCGTCCTCGGAGAACTCAATGCCGAAATCGTTGCGCTTCTTACAGAGCTTTGCAATGCTCTCGCAGTGATCTCCGATCCTCTCGAGGTTGCTCACCATGTGCAACATGGAGAAGATCTCCTTGGACTGCTCTTCGGTGATGTACTGACGGGAGAGCTCGGTGAGGTAGGTGTTTATCTCCTTCTGGAGGGCATCCACCAGGTCCTCCTTGACGATGATCTCCTCGAGCATCTTCTCCGTGCCGACATTCTCTATCAAGGGCTTTTCGGTGATCTCCAGCATGCTGTAGACCTCCTTGCCCATGTACTCGATCTCCTGCCTGGCTTCATCAAGGGCGATGGACGGAGCTTCGAATATCCGTTTGTCCAGGGATTCCAGGCGAAACACCCGTGACTTTGTTTCCCCCGGAGCCAGAAACGCGGACACTCTTGCGAGGAGCCCCATGAGGGGCAGAAAGATGATGCAGTTGGTCACGTTGAAAATCGTGTGGAAGTTGGCGATGTGCCGTGCGCTGAAGGGACACCTGCCATCGGCCATGAACAGGGGATCCCCCGGGGTGATGAAATCAACGAACCGGACGTAGTGGGGGAATATGAGCAGGATGATGCAGACACCGAAGAGATTGAAGAGCAGGTGGGCCCGGGCAACCCGCTTTGCAGCGACGTTGGTGCCGATGGATGCGATCTGAGCCGTGATGGTGGTGCCGATGTTCTCCCCGAGCACCAGGGCCGCCGCTCCGGGAAAATCGAGGAGCCCGCTGTAGGCCAGGGCGATCACGAGACCCACGGTGGCTGAGCTGCTCTGAAAGAGCATGGTGACAAGGGCCCCCACACCCACTCCCAAAAGCGGGTTCCTGGAGAAATGAACGAAGAAATCACTCACCCAGGGAGCGGCATGCAGTGGCTGCACCCCCTCCTTCATGACGAGGAGGCCATAGAAGAGCATGCCGAAGCCCAGGAGGAAGTCGCCCCAGAACTTTACCTTCTCCCTCTTGCTGAAGAGCTTTATGAACACGCCAATCCCGATGAGGGGCAGGGCCACGTCCGTGAGCCTGAAGGCGATGATCTGGGCCGTGATGGTGGTGCCGATGTTGGCACCGAGTACCACGCCGATGGCCTGGTGCAGAGACATGAGGCCGGCATTGACGAGGCCGACGGTCATCACCGTGGTGGCGCTCGAACTCTGAATGATGGCCGTGATCGCAGTCCCGGCAAATACTGCCACCACCCGGTTCGCCGTGACCTTTTCAAGGATTCTCCGCATCCTGAGGCCAGCGATCTTCTGGAGAGCATCGGACATGAGGTGCATGCCGAAGAGGAACAGCCCCAGGCCGCCGAGTGATGTGAGTACCATTGTATAGATCAAAAATACCCCCAGCTGCCAGGAATCATTACAAGCCTTAAAACCACATCGGACCGAAAAATTCAATCCATATTCGAATCATTCGGCCCGGAGGTGTTCAAGGGTGGTGTTACGCGAACGGCTTGAACGGCTTGATATCCAGAATCGGGGTTTCATCCACCATGTCCAGGCCCGCAACGTAGACGTTGCAGCCTTTCACCGCAGTAAGTTTCAGGACGGACATGCCGATGGGATTGGGTCTCATGGGGGAACAGAGATTGAACACGCCGGTGAGCTCGCCCGCACCCCTGCGGTGCTGCAGGAGCTCATAGTCTTTTGAGAGGTGAAAGTGGAAGAGAACGACGATGCGGTCCTGGCCATCCAGCCCGGCAAGTCCCTGTTCATAGGGGGGAAACACCTCGATCACCCCCGTATAGGGAGACTCGGTGTAGAATCTCGGGGCTTCGGAGAGCTCGGTGAGCTCGGTATGCAGAATGCCGATGGGTTCATAGCAGATCTTCACACGGTACAGTGTACATCACTCGAACCCGCGTGTGAAGGAACTCTTTCGACCGGTCATGTTCTCGATCCTCCGGGGACAGGCCTCGATGGCCCGGCCGTGGTTTTTCACCTCGGCAGTGCACCCCCGGGTGAGGCTTGACCAAAAAGGGCTTGCATCCTATAACAGGAGCATGCACACACCGGAACAGCTTGTCATCCGACCACCGAGCGAGGCTCGGAGCCTTCTCGTGCGCACCGTTCGCGGGTGCAACTGGAACCGCTGCCTGTTCTGCGGGATCTATGACCTCTTCGGGACCCCCCACTCCATGCGGGAGCTCGATGACGTGCTCAAAGACATCGACTCACTCAGGGAGATCCACCGTGACGTGTTCACCACCGCCTTCATCGGTGATGCAGATCCCTTGAGCCTTCCCACGGAGTTTCTGGTTGAAGTGCTGACTCACCTCAGGAAGACGTTTCCCTCCCTTAAACGGGTGACCGCCTACGGACGGGCATCCAGCCTGTGGAAAAAATCCCCCCAGGAGCTCAAGGACATCTCTGCCGCCGGCCTCGACAGAGTCCACGTGGGGATGGAGAGCGGATCGGACCTGGTCCTGCGTTTTCAGAAAAAAGGCACGAGCGCCAGGCAGCTCATCGAAGCCGGCCAGAACACCATGGTTTCAGGCATGGAGCTGAGCTACTACTTCCTGCTGGGTCTTGGCGGCCGGGAGATGTGGAAAGACCACGTGGCCGGTTCGATCACCGTGATAAACGAGGTCGCTCCCCATTTTGTCCGGGTCAGGCGTCTCTGGATCCATCCTGCATCCCGCCTCATGGAAAAGGTCACCACCGGTGAGTTCACCGAACAGACTCCCGAGGGAACCGTTATCGAACTGAGGGATCTTCTCGCAGGACTGAATGCAGACAGGACCTACTTTACCTGCGACCATGCAAACAATTATCTTCAGGTTGCAGGGCTCCTCGGTACGGACCGGCAGAAGATGCTCGAGGAGATCACCTCCTTTCTCGCATTGCCATCAGATCGGCGCGAGGCGTACTACCGATCTATCCCTTCGGTTATCTGATGATCTCCCCATCAGGGAGGGACCTCGCCCTTGTAAAAAAGCTTTGACCTCTTCTCATCCACCTCCCCAGTATGATCAGATCCCCCTCGGAGCATCCAGGACTCTCAAAAGCACGGCACCCGTGCCCTCTGAGAAAAAACCCCTTGACTTCTCGTGTGAATTTCTTTAATGGCCTTAGGTTATGGCAAAAACGAGATTACAGATACCCGTTCAGGGTTTCTTTAGCTTTTTCTTTTTCTGTTAGGTCTACCTGCCAGGCTCAGATCTGATAAAAAAGAAAAAGCCGTAGGTAGACCGGGCTGTCTACCTGCGGCTTTTTTTTTATGCACACAGCCCAGGGAGGGAACATATCATGAAGAGAACGGGAAAAAGGCGTTATGGGAGTTCGACGATGAGCAAGATTGTGAAACTGGGTGCAACGACAGTCTTCTTGGTGATGGTGAGTTTTCTCGGCCTGCAGACTGTTCATGCAGACACCATCAAGGTAGGAGCGGCCATCAACCTCACCGGCCCGGCTTCCACCTGGGGTCAGTTCCATGCGAAAGGCCATCAGGACTACTTCAGGTATGTCAACGAGGTCAAGGGGGGCGTCCATGGCCGCATGATCGAGCTGATCCTCGTGGACACCTCATACAAGGTCCCCGAGGCGGTCGCTGCGGTACGGAGATTCGCGGTGCAGGACAAGGTGGATATGATCGCAACCTGGGGCGCGGGCGAGGGGATCGCGGCAAAGCCCCTTATCCAGAGGTACAAGATCCCCACCATCAACTATTCCACTGCCTGGGAGATCCTGGAGCCGCCCATCGACTACATGTATCTCCCCTTCGGCAGCTACCGGCTCGACTGCTATGCCGTCCTTGAGTACATTGCAGCAATCCACGAAGGGACCGAGCCCCCGAAAGTGGGCCTGCTCACCTACAACAACGCCTATGGCCGGTCCATTCACAAGCCGAGCCTTGAGTACGCCAAGGAGCGGAACATCACGATCGTCACGGTGGAGGAATTTCCGCCCCAGACCGTGGACCTCACCACCGAGATGCTCCGCCTCAAGGCGAGCGGGGCAGAATACGTCTTCATCCAGATGCTCCCGGCCGCCATCATCAGCACGCTCAAGAGCGCTGACCGCATCGATTATGAGCCGATGTTCCTTGGAACCTGGACCTCCACCGACCCCGACTTCTTCAAGATGGGCACAGGGCTTATCCGCGATCGGGTTAAGATGCAGTTCCCGGGAGGACTCCCGTCTGATGAATCTCCCGGCATCCAGATTCTGAAAGACC
>Ga0129302_1002581_pt1 | contig 12849 bp, 13 predicted proteins | sample BlaSprsedimmetaG_FD_94476 | JGI IMG/M metagenome (GOLD analysis project Ga0129302, IMG submission 94476) | Hot spring sediment bacterial and archeal communities from California, USA to study Microbial Dark Matter (Phase II) - Blank Spring... | ecosystem: Environmental > Aquatic > Thermal springs... | reverse complement strand
TCTCGCCGCCAGGCCACCAACTGGTCATACAGATCGCGCGCTTGCTGCAGTTTGTTCCCCTGGTGTGAAACGGTCGTCTTTTCCATAGATGCCTCCATTGGACGTGATAAATCTGTGCTCGAAAAGGGCTTGCGTCCCGTTTTTCGCACAGATCAGCATGGCACAGTTCGATGGAGCCATTTTGGCCGAACCTGCCGGGTGGAAACCCGGCAGGTTCGGTCTGGATGATTCGTGTCAGCACCTGCTGCTCTGGGCCGCCTCGATGATCTGGGCTGTCGAGATCACAGGTCCATACTTGGCCTTTAGCGCTTCGAGTCCCTTCCGTTGTTCCTGGTAGACGTCGAACAATCGGGATGGAATGTGCGGTTCCTTGCGGTAGGCCTCCTCCTGCAGGGTGATGCGGGCCAGGATGTTGTCCACGTAGAAGGCGAACTGTTTGTCGTACAGTTCCTTGGGATAGGGCTTGCCGATCTCGGCAAACAGCTTTTCCAGATCCTCGTATTTGGGAATGTAGCCGATGGGCGTCTCGATGGCGTCAACGTCGCCGTGGGCGCGCAATTCGAGCCAGCCGAGCCACACCTTGACATCCCGTTTCTCACCCAGTAGCCCGCTTCCTTCCCCCCCGCGAGCCTCGTGGGTCAGGAAGTAGTTCAACCCGGCTATGATGGGCTTTTCTGTCAACCGGTCCGAGTTGAAGAACAGAAACTGCGCATCCATGTAGTCGGCCAGCGGACCAGGGATGAACGGTTCATTGGCCCAGGGCTGGCGGCGGACGCCCTTGGCCCCGACCTCCGTTGCGGTCGCCGCCGAGAGAACCGATGCGCCGATGACGACGCCGTGATCGGGATTTTGGGCCACCCAGACCGGGGGCATCGTGTCACTATCCCGTCCGCTGTAGGTAATGACGCTAACCTTTACCCCCTGGGGATCCTCGGCGGCCGTCTCGTTGTAATTCCCGATCGAGGTACAGACGACGGTGCAGCGTGAATTGGGATGAGAGAGGGGGATGGGAGTTCCATCCGGGCTCGTCTTGCCTGCCCACCACTCGCCCTGAAAGTTGACGCCCCTGTCGGGGAGCGGCTCCCCGTTTCCGACCCAGTAGGGCACGCCGTGTTCGTCAATCAAGACGTTCGTCCAGATGACCTCGGCCCCCTCCTCCCGCAGCGCGGTGATCAAGTACGGGTCACTCTCCTGGTTCACGTCCCGGACGATGCCAAAGATGCCCGCTTCGGGGTTGATGGCCCGCAGCGTCCCGTCGGCGGCGATCCAGAGTTGGGCCAGGTCATCCCCGACGAAATCGCTGCCGACCATGGCCGTCGTCGTCTTTCCACACCCCGAGGGAGCGGCTCCGGCAAAGAATGTCTTTCTGCCCCCTGGCCCGGTCAACCCTGTGATGAACATGTGCTCCGAAAGCTCCTCCTCCCGGCGGTAATAGGTCGCCAGGTCGACCGCGAATCGGTGGTTCCCTTTCTTGAGCAGCAGCGTATTGCCGGCATAGGTGCAGAACAACGAGAAGGTGGTCTGCCAGCTCCGATCCATGAACACCCGCGCGTTGGGCAAGTCCTCCGGCCGGTTGGGACCCTCGCTGTGGACGTTGGTAAAGAACAGCCCGGCCCGCTCCACCTCGGCGTCGAACTGTTCATAGACGTGACGGTACAGAATGTCGGCCGAGTGCATGACGTAGGTGGAGGTCGTGATCTCTAGCGCCGGGATGGCCGCCTTGGCGCCGACGGGTCCCCGGCTAAAGAACCCGATCAGCAGGGTCATGCCCCGGGCGATACCGGCCATGTGGGTGCGCAGATACTCGTTCGCCTCGTCGCGGAGGACGCTCTTGGCCAGCACGCTGGTTGGTTCATCCGGGTTCACGATGTAGAACGTGCGGTCAATGATGCGGGCCTGTTCTTGGGGTAGATCAAAGTGGAGGGTGTGATCCCGCATTGCGACGGGGCATTCCTCCCCTTTGGCGAGGCTCATGATCCTGACCCTCCGCTTGTCGGCCGCGGAGCCGGTGTTGACGAAAACCGCGTCCGGATCGGTCATCGAGATCGCATTAGCGATTTTCAGCAGCGCGTCTTGGTTGGTGATCCGGTTCAGCTTGGCCAGGGTTTCCTGGTCGCATCGGGCCTCCAACAGGGCTTGTGCTTGTTCCAGGGTCTCGATCCCGCCGATGTCGGCCAGGATGTCTTTCCCTTTTCTCAGTTCTAGCAGCATACGTCAGTTTCTCCTTTTGTTCGTTTCAAGATACTTGCTCAGATTGTTGCGGCTATGGAAAGCCGCCCTACAAGTAGGCCCGAAATGTGACATTGTCAAGTTACTCGGGCAGTGCTCTTACCAGTCCGTCATTCCCGCGGAAGCGGGAATCCACGCTCAAGACCGATAGATTCCCGCGAGTCCCCGCGAAGGCGGGGATTCGCGGGAATGACAGCCCATCAGAGAGGGAGGCTGAGCAGTTACAGCCTCTCTCTCTGTGCGACCCACTCTTGGAAAATATGATAAAACCCCAGACGCCGGGCATGCTCCTGGATTTCGTTTCACAACTCCGCAGGAAGCCGTGTGAACCCCGCCACGGAGAAATGATTATCGAAAGCAAAGGCTTCCAGGATACCCAAGTGTTCCATCACGGCCAAGCTCACCGCGTCGGTGTAACTAAAGGCCTGGTCATCGTAGCGGAGCAGGATGTCGCGCGCGTGCATCTCCAATGACCGATCTGACCAGACGCATTTGACCGACGTGGATCGCTCAACGATTCCCAGAAAAGAGATTGCTTTGTGATGTCCTAGTTTCCATAGGAGATGTGTATACGCTTCGGCCACGATAAAATTAGAGATCAACAAGTGTCTGTGTCGAGCCAGGAGATCAGCGTAGAAAGCTTTGGCCGCGGCGTGGTATTTGTCTTTCGGGCTGATGATCGCGATCCAGGCCGAAGTATCTATAAATATGGGCCTATTCATTGCGGGTTGCTTCTACCAGGTAACGATCATGATTGACAGACCAATCCTCGGGCAAATCAGCATCTTCTCCTGCAAGCCCAACGAGCTGCCAGGCGGGATTTTCCTCGATCGGCACAACCTCTCGCTCTAGCGATTCCAGCCCTTGCCGCAGCGCCTCCGCCTTGGAAATACCGAGCTTTTCCACCACTCTATCCAGGATACTCAGATGTTTCGGCCCCAGGTAGACCTGCACCGGCTTTTTCTCTAGCGTCGCCATCATCCTCTCCCTTCTTTGCACTCAACGGATTAAATGTAGTCTTGTGCATTTAATATACTGCATTTATGCCTGGCTGTCAAATCCGCCTCGTGCGTCCGGCAGCACCTTGCCGGGATTAAGGATGTTCAGCGGGTCCAGTGCCTGAGCCTCGTCCAGGCTGCCGATCCCACCCACTGGCCCAAAAGCCGCTGACATGCCCACGCGTCTTTCAGAATTGAACAACCCTGTTTCTCCCCCTTGGTGCCCTGTTAGGTGAGATGCTTGCTGCGCTTGCGGCTGCGGCTTCTCCGCACCTTGGGAGGGAGCGGCCTACCTCGCGCCCTGTTACTCTATGCCTGCTCTCAATCGAATATCTTGCCCGGATTGAGAATGTTATTCGGATCCCATGCCTGCTTGATCCGCTTTTGCATCTCCACCGCGACTGGCCCCAGCGCCAGCTCCAGGTAGGGCTTTTTGAGCACGCCCACGCCGTGCTCGCCAGAGAGGGAGCCGCCTACACCCACCGACGCTTGGAACAGATCGCCCACCGCGGCCTCTACCCGGTGTGATTCCTCAGGATCTCGCTTGTCAAAGAGGATATTGGGGTGCAGGTTGCCATCGCCAGCGTGGCCAAAGATGACGATGGGCAGGTTGTGCTTGATCGAGATTTCCTTGATCCTGGCGATCATCTCGGGGATGGCGCTGTGGGGCACGGTCACGTCCTCGCCCAGCTTGTTGGGCCGGATGCGCCCCAGCGACCCGGAGATGGAGCCGCGCGCCAGCCACATGTCCTTTCGCTCCTGCGCCGTGGTCGCCACCTGCACCTGGTTGGCCCCCTTCTGACGGCAGATCTCGGCGGCGATTTCAATGCCGCGCGTCGCGTCCGCTTCGTCACCGTCAGTTTGAATGAGCAGGATCGCTTCGATGTCGAGGGGCAGCCCCATGTGGAGAAATTCCTCCACGCTCTTGATGGCTGTCTCGTCCATGATCTCGATCATTGACGGATTGGCGCCGCTGGCCAGCACGGCGTTGATGGCCAGCCCGGCATCGGCCAACTTGGGGAAAAACGCCTGGGCCATGCGCTCCGTCTCCGGCGCGGCGATGAAGCGCACCGTCGCCTCGGTGACGACGGCCAGCGTGCCCTCCGAGCCAACGATCAGGTGCACCAGGTCGTAGCCAGTGACGTTCTTGGTCGCCTTGCCACCCAGGCGCATGATCCGCCCGTCGGCCAGCACCACTTCCAGGGCCATGACGTAATGGCCGGTGATGCCGTACTTGAGGCAGCGCGCGCCGCCGGCGTTACAGGCAATGTTGCCGCCGAGCGTCGAGTAACTGTCGCTGGTGGCGTCGGGAGGGTAAAGGTATCCCTCGCGGGCCACGGCCGCCGCCAGCTCCGAGGCAATGATTCCCGCCTCAGCCGTAGCCATCATGTTGTCGCGGTCGATCTCCAGCAGGCGGTCCATGCGGGTCAGGGCCATGACGATCCCCCCGCCGAAGGGAATCGAGCCAGCGGCCAGGCCGCTGCCCATCCCACGGGCCACCACTGGGATTACCTCGCGATTGGCTACCTTGAGCACTTCCGACACTTGCTGCGTGTTGCTGGGCAGCACGATCAAGTCGGGTTTGGCAGACGTGAACGTGGCGTCGTAGGAATAGGCGACCAGGTCCTCCGGTGTGGTCAGTGTGTACTGCTCGCCGACAATGGATTCCAGTTCAGCAACGATTTTCGGATCAAGCATGAGGCTCCTCCTCGATCTGTTCTGCCACGACCTCGGCCAGATCAATGACGCGGATGCGGATTTTCTCGCGGCGAGCAGCGCCGGCCAGGGTGCGTTTGCACTGCTGGCAGGAGACGACGATGGTACTGGCTCCCGCCTCCTCGGCCTGCCTCAGCCTGCGCAGGGGGAGCGCCTGGGCCAATTCCCGGTTGTAGGTCTCCAGATTGCCGCCGCCGCCACAGCACAGCGAATGCGCTCGGTGGTCGGCCATCTCGACCAGCTCGAGCTCGGGAATGGCCCGCAGGACCTCACGCGGGGCGTCAAAGATATCGCTCTTGCGGCCCAGGTCGCACGAATCGTGGTAGGTCACGGTGACGGGCCAGGGCTTGAAGCGCAACCTCCCTGCGCGGGCCAACCCGGCCAGCATCTCTGTCTCGTGCAATATCTCGAGTCCATCCAGCACATCGTCACCCAAGATCTCGGGGTAGGTGTGCTTCCACATGTGGTAACAGGAGGGGCAGCTCATCACGACCTGCGGCGCGCCGGTGACCCGCGCCGCCTCGACGTTGTGCTGGGCCATCTCCAGGGCAAGCTCGCTCTCCCCGTTGAGGAGCAAAGGATAGCCACAGCAGCGCTCCTCGCCGCCCATGAGGGCATAGCTCACGCCAGCCTTTTCCAGAATCCCAGCCAGCGACTGGGGAATGTGGTAGCTGGCCGGGAACAGAGACGACACGCAGCCCACAAAGTAGACCATCTCGACCTGCCCGTCATAGTCGAGCCCCACAGGTTTGGAGGCCATGTTCTCGGTCCAGCCCAGCCGCCGCGCGTTATCTTCGTCAGAGATGTTGCCCGCGCTGACGATGATATCGCTCAGTCGTTGCAGTGAGTCCGGCAGCAGGCCGCAGTGGGCCAGGTCGGCGCGGACCTGGTTCATAATTACATCCAACTCGACTCCGCTGGGACAGACTTCCCGGCAAGCCTCGCACATCAAGCAGGTATAGAATTTGCTGGCATAGACCGGGCTGATCTCGGGCAGGTCATCCTCGCCGACGGCGCGGTAGAGAGCGACTTTGCCACGCGGCGACATCGTCTCAATGCGCGTCTCCCGGTAGATTGGGCAGACCGATAGGCACTTGCCACAGCGGATACACTTGAGATACAACTCTTCAGCGACTTGGCTCACGATGTGTGCAGATGTTTCGACTTTGTCAGTACACATTCCAAGCTCCAGTTTCAGCGATTTGTTTCGGAAACCACCGGCAACGTCAACAGCGAATGAGGCACGATCAGCACGTCCAGCTCGTCGCCCAGTTCGCGGGTAGCCAGCGCCAGCGCATCTTCCATCGTCGCGGCGGGGGTCATCTTGCAGGCCTCGACCACCTCTGGAGTTTCGCTCCCCACGACCACCACCCGCGCCCCTTCCAGCACCTTGGCCATCACGAACGCCCGCTGCTGACCGGGCGGGTAGCCGTTCTTGCGCGCGTCATTGAGGATGAACTGCACATCGGGCGCGTCGCGCATGGCGGCCAAGAAGCGCTGCTCGCCCACCCCATCGCCAGCGCCCTCTTCGCAGCGGGCAGGTACGATGATGAACCCGCCCGCCCGCACGACCGGCGTGGGGGCGAAATAGAGGTACGACGGGCCGCGCGATGCCTGGTAGAGGTTGGTGTCTTTGGGATACCCTACTCCGGCAATGGCGACGTCGTACTGGTGCGGGATCGGCACCTCATAGATCGAGCGGGCGAATTCGACCAGTTGGCGATGTGTCTCGACCGGCTCGCCGGCCTTGACGCAGACGACGCGCTTGTCGCCGTCGAGCACCACGTTGAGGATAAAGCGCAGCCTCGCGCGCTCGGCCGCCTCGGTCACCGCCAGATGGAACGGATTCCCCTCGATCTGTCCCAGCCGTGTGCCGGGGTGATCGACGAACGCCGGTCCGTGGGTGTAGGCGATCAGCGGTTCGCCGGCTGCGCCGACCGCCAGCGTCTTGCGCCCGCCCGAATAACCGGCGTACTGGTGCGGTTCGACCAGCCCGGTCGCGATCAAGAGATCGGCCTCGACCGCCGCGCGGTGAGCGGACACGGGCACGCCGTTCGACGTCACGCCCAGATCGACGAGCGCGGCCGGGTTCTGCGGCTCGTTGTCAATCACCCGGTAGCGGTCCACCACAGCCTGGCCCAGCTTGGCGACCTTTTCCTCCGGGGTCGAGGGCCGGTGCATGCCGATGCCGCACAGCAGCGTGACATCCTCATCGTGGACGCCGGCGACCTCCAGCTCGGCCAGCAGGGCCGGGACCAGCAGTTGGTCCGGGCTGGCCCGGGTGATGTCTGTAAAGACGATGCAGACCCGATCCCCGGGGTGGGCCATCTCCCGCAGCGGCGGCGCGCCGATGGGGTGGGCCAGCGCGGCGGCGATGGCGGCCTCGACGTCGGGCAGTGGGGCGGTCGCTTTCGACTCGATCACGGTGGCTCGCATGCCGGGGGGCAGGTCAAATTGGAGCTCGGTCTTGCTGTAGGGGATCGTGTATGACATGTTACAGGTTGTACTCCACGTCCAATTCCTGGCCGATGGTTTTCAGGTCGGCCGCGACTTTGGGGTTGAGGGGGATGCCCACTTGGGCGCGGCGCTCCGTCTCCTCGTACTCCTTTTCGCCGTGGATGTAGATGCGCTCTTGCCCTTCGGCCTTGGGCGTGTTCCGCAGCCGGCGCTGTAGATCGTCCATAGCGGCCTTGAACTCGTCCACCGGTCGGAATCCGTCCACCCGCCACGCGCCAAAGAAATGGCCAATGTTGGAAGGCAGGGGTTTCCCGTCGGCGGTCTTGGGATAGACCAGGTTGGCATAGGCCGCGCCGGAGAGGACCGCGCAAAAAACGTCCACCCACAGCGCCAGCCCGTACCCCTTGTGACCGCTCAACAGCTCGCCTTCACCGCCCAACGGCAGGAGGCCGCCGCCGGCCCGCGTCTTGAAATTGTCCAACACCCGCGCGGCGTCCGTCGTTCCCGTGCCCCGCTCGTCGGTCGCCCAGCCCTGCGGCAGCGGCTTGTCCAGCCGATTATAGACCTCCAGTTTGCCGCGCGGCACGGTGCTGGTCGCCATATCCATCACGAACGGCCGCTCCTCCCCGGCCGGGGCGGCCACGGCGATGGGGTTGGTGCCGAGCATGGCGTCCCGTCCAAAGGTCGGTACGACCAGCACGGCGGCGTTGGTCATCGAGATGCCGATGCAGTCGTGTTCGAGAGCCATCATGGCATAGTAGCCGGCGATGCCGTAATGGTTCGAGTTGCGCACCGTCACAAAGCCACAGCCGTACTCTTGGGCCTTTTCGATCGCCTGCTCCATGGCCCGGTGGGAGACCGGCTGGCCCAGCCCGCCTCCGGCATCTATGAGGGCCGTGGTCGGGGTTTCTGTCACCGCGCGGGTCTCGGGGCGGGCGACCATCATGCCGTCTCGCAGGCCGTTGACGTAGCGGCGCAGACGGGCCACGCCGTGACTGTCGATGCCCCGCAGGTCGGCGTTGACCAATACGTCGGTCGTGATGCGCGCGTCCTCCTCCGGCACGTCCATCTTGAGAAACACTTGCACGCAAAAGTCCTTCAACGATTCCACCTGGACCAGTACTGGGGTCTCTTCCATCTCGTGTTCTCCTTGCTTGGTATTATTCTGATTGTTCCACAGCAGCGAATGAATTCATCGCCTGGTATGATTCTAGAGCATATTTCTTGACAATGTCAGATTAGAAAACAGGACACGGATTTTCACGGATGTACACAGATACCTGCGATTCTCGTCCGTGAAAATCTGTGTGAATCTGTGTTCGAAAAATTGTTTGCGTTGAATGTGACATTGTCAAGTTACGTATCATTGAATTGTACACCTACGAGATACACCATACAAGTGACTTCTGACACTTTTGACTATGCAACGGATAACAAGCTTGGTATCGTTGATACCCGTCACGGACGGGCCAGCGTCACATCCCCGGAGAGGAGACGGTGTCGCGCGCCGTTGGGGGTGCGGAGCAGCAAGGCCCCGTGTTCGTCCACGGCCTCGGCCACGCCGGTCAGGGATCCGGTGGCTGTGGTCGCTTCCACCGCGTGGCCTAGCGTTGCCAGGCGGGAGGCCCACTCGGCGTGGGGACTTGCTCCGGCCCGCAACCGGGCATACCGGGCTTCGACGCGCGCCAGCAGCGCCGCCAGCAGCTCCCCTCGTTCCACCGGCTGTCCGATCTCGGCCAGGAGGCTGGTCGCGTTGGGCGCCAGGTCGGCCAGGTGATGGGGGGCCACGTTGACGTTGCACCCCAGGCCGACGATCACGATATTGAGATGCTCTCCTGTCACTTCTGTTTCCGTCAATATGCCGGCCAGTTTTCTCCAGGATGGGGTTCGAGTTGAGGATGGGACAACGACGTCATTGGGCCATTTGAGCGCCACCTGTAGGCCGGTCGTTTGCTTCACCGCGTCGGCCAGCGCCAACGCACAGAGCATCGTCAGCCAGGGGGCCTGTTCGAGGGGCAGGGTGGGTCGAAAGAGGATCGAGCAGAGGAGACTGCTGCCCGGCGGAGCCGACCAGCGGCGTCCCAGGCGGCCTCGCCCGGTCGTCTGCGCGTCGGCCGCGACCACCGTCCCCTCCGGCGCGCCCTGGGCGGCCAGCTCTTTCGCCACGTCGTTGGTCGAGCCAGTGGAGGGCAGGAAGACCAGGGGGTGTCCCAAGTGTTGGGTGGTCAGAGCGACCTCGAGTCCAGCGAGGTTGAGACGATCCATGGCGACATTGTACCATTCCGATTTGTCCCTGTCAAGGCTTTTTGAGATTGGGCTATGTCGCCCGGTTCGGATCGACTCTGATCTGCATGGAGAAATGTCCTGCTCCTGTCAACATTGTCACTAACGGCGATTTGGTGTACAATCGAAAGGCAATGAGCCACTTATGGACCCCCTGGCGGATGGCATACCTTCGAGGTGAGGATCCTCTACCGGAAGAGTGTCTGTTTTGTGTCACACCCCAGTCGGAGGATGACCAGGCCCACATCCTTCATCGTGGGCGGTGGTGTTACGTGATCCTCAACCGGTTTCCCTATAACAATGGTCACTTGATGGTCGTTCCCTACTCTCACGTGGCGACGTTGGAGGAACTGGAAGCGGAGCCGGTGGCCGAATTGATGTTGCTCTCTCAGCTCAGCCTGTACGTGCTGCGGGAAGCCTACGCTCCGCAGGGGTTCAACCTGGGGATGAATATTGGCGAGGCCGCTGGGGCGGGGGTGGCTGGTCACATCCATTTCCACGTGGTGCCCCGCTGGGGTGGAGACACGAATTACATAACCACTTTGGGGGAGACGCGCGTCATTCCAGAGTGGTTGGATCAGACCTATGAGCGGCTGAGGCCGTTGTTTGAGCGGGTGAGTGCCGGGGAGAGAAGGGAGGATTTACTTTGAGAAAACAACTAGATAACAGGAGGAAATAGAATGTCCGATAATCATCGTGAAGCTGTCATTGTGTCGGCTGTCCGTACTCCCATTGGCCGGTTCGATGGCTCGCTGACGGGCTTTAGCGCCCCAGACTTGGGCGCTGTGGCTGTGCGCGCCGCTGTGGAGCGGGCCGGGGTGGATTCGACCTCGATTGATGAGGTGTTGATGGGGAATGTAGTGCAGGCCGGGCAGGGGCAGGCGCCCGCTCGCCAGGCCTCCATCAAGGCCGGGCTGCCCCCTTTCGTTGGCGCTACGACCGTCAACAAAATCTGCGGCTCCGGCCTCAAGACGGTGATGTTGGCCACGGCGATGATCTCGGCCGGCGATGGGGATATCTTTGTCGCCGGGGGGATGGAGAGCATGAACAACTGCCCGTACATGCTCCACCAGGCTCGCTTCGGCTACCGGTTGGGCGACGGGAAAATGGTGGATGGTCTGGTTCATGATGGGTTGTGGTGTGCCTTTGAGAATCAGCACATGGGCAACGCCGCCGAGTGGATCGCCCGCGAGTACGGGTTGACGCGGGAGGAGCTGGACGAATACGCCTACCACAGTCATATGAAGGCCATCGCGGCCATTGACGAGGGCCGCTTTGTGGACGAGATCGTGCCTGTCGAAATCCCACAGCGCAAGGGAGAGCCCCTCATCTTTGATACCGACGAGGTTCCCCGGCGGGATACCAGCATGGAAAAGCTGGCCCGGCTAAAGCCCGCTTTCGACCCGTCCGGAATCGTCACGGCTGGCAACTCGCCCGGCATCACCGACGGAGCCGCTGCTACCGTCGTGATGAGCCGGGCCAAGGCGCAGGAACTGGGCATCCGTCCTCTGGCCCGCGTCGTAGCCTACGATCAGGCCGCAGTCGAGCCGCTGCACATCTTTACCGCTCCCATCCTGGCGGTGCGCAAGTTGTGGGAAAAGACCGGCACAACGGTGGCGGACTATGATCTATACGAGGTCAATGAGGCCTTTGCTGCCCAGACTCTGGCCGACGGCCGGGATCTGAATCTGCCATGGGACAGGGTCAACGTCCATGGTGGCGCCATCGCCCTGGGGCATCCCATCGGCTGCTCCGGAGCACGGGTGTTGGTCACGCTCATTTACGCGCTCCAGCAGCGGGGATTGAAGCGCGGCCTGGCCGCCCTGTGCCTGGGCGGTGGTGAGGCAGTGGCGATGGCGATCGAGCTGGAAGTGTGAGGTATACGAGGAGGAAAGAGTGGATATCGAACAGATTGCAGTGATTGGCGCCGGCACGATGGGGAATGGGATCGCCCAGGTTTGTGCTGCCTACGGGTACCGCGTCACGTTGATTGACATCGTGCCTAAACAGCTGGAGCGAGCATCGGCCTCGATCCAGCGATCGGTGGAAAAGCTGCATAGCAAGGGCCGCCTCACCGATGAGCAGCGTGAAGCGGCAGCGACAAACATCAGCACCTCGACTGAAATCACCGCCGCCGCTGACGCCGACCTGGCCATCGAGGCCGTTCTGGAAAGCCTGACGATCAAGGAAAAGGTCTTTGCCGAACTGGATCAGATCACCCGGCCTGACGTGATCCTGGCCAGCAATACCTCTTCCATCTCGATCACCGAGTTGGGAGCGGTCACCAGGCGGCCCCAGCAGGTCATCGGCATGCATTTCATGAATCCGGTGCCGCTGATGCAGTTGGTCGAGGTGATTCGGGGATTGGAGACCTCGGACGAGACGACGGCCACCGTTGTGGCTCTGACGGAAAAGTTGGGCAAGACGCCGGTCGAGGCTCAGGATTATCCCGGCTTTATCTCTAATCGCATTCTATGCCCAATGATCAACGAGGCTGTCTACGCTTTGATGGAGGGCGTGGGGACCGTTGAGGCGATTGATACGGTGATCAAGCTGGGGATGAATCATCCCATGGGCCCCCTGACGTTGGCGGATCTGATCGGGCTGGATATTGTGCTCAACGTCATGAACGTGCTGCAGGAGGGGTTGGGGGACGACAAGTACCGCCCTTGTCCGCTGTTAAAGCGCATGGTCGCCGCCGGTCACCTGGGGCGCAAGTCCGGGCGGGGATTTTATACCTACGATTAGGGCGCTCCTGATTCACGTCATCTATCGAAAAGTGGCACGTCCCTGCGCGCTCCCGGTCAGCCTCTAGGACGGCGCGTGGACGTGCCCTGCCTTTGATGGTGCACAGTATGATCACGCGAATACTGGCTATCATGGTCTGGTCTCTGTTCTCTCTGGCTCACCTGTTGTTGCCCCGGAGGATATTTCTCCGCCGACCGATTGAAGGAGCCGAGGAGAACGAGAGAAGCGAGGGCAACGCACGGCAACTCGCGACCCTCTACGGCTCCCTGGCGATGGTGTGGGGCTTGAGCGGCGCGCTGGCGACCTCCGTTCTGCCCCCGCCGGCCCAAATTCCGGCCGAAACGGTGTTCCACGGATTGACCCCCGCTCTCATCGGGCTGATGGTGGCTCTCGAACACGCCTTCGTCCGGAGAGAGGG
>Ga0129302_1002576_pt1 | contig 12864 bp, 2 predicted proteins | sample BlaSprsedimmetaG_FD_94476 | JGI IMG/M metagenome (GOLD analysis project Ga0129302, IMG submission 94476) | Hot spring sediment bacterial and archeal communities from California, USA to study Microbial Dark Matter (Phase II) - Blank Spring... | ecosystem: Environmental > Aquatic > Thermal springs... | reverse complement strand
GCCCAGCTAAATTCGCTTCGCTGACCCCGGCGGGGTATTTAACCGGGCAAGGGAATTCGCGGATACAATCCGCTCCGGCAGAACATGAAGGGGGAGGGGGGGGGGTGCCTTGGAGGCTTTGCGCGAGTCAAAATCCCTTCGGCACTGCAGGGTGAGCCGGGCGAGAGGCGGGGTTCCATACCCGGCCTGGTTCTGCAGGGCCCTCAATGCCGAGGATCGAGAACCCGTCCCATGAACAGGATCGTGTCCGTTACCTGGTCGCGGATTAAAAAGATAAAAGGTTTATCGGCCGACACGGGGATCACTTCGGGGAGCGAAGTCTCGGTCATCACAACAGCGGTGGCCGCGGCCGCCTCCGTTCCCTTTTCATCCACCGCCACGAAGGCCTTGTGGTAAACCTCGTCGATCCAGGGCCTGGAAAGGTTGGGATCGACCATGCCGCTGAAATCAGCCGCCATTGGTTCAAAGGCATCCTCCATGCCCAGGCCCTGCAGGAGCGTCTTGCAGCTGACTTCACATTCGAATTCAAATTTGGGGAGAGCCAGCTTCACGGTCTTCATGGCAAGGGACGATACCGTGGCGTCGACCTGATCTTTGTCCAGCAAGCCTTCCACGCTTTCAAAAGCGCCTTTGTCTGGAACGATCAGCAGCATGGACAATTCCCGGGGGTATTCATATTCCCCGAACATGGGGCTGGCATAGGGCAGCTCGACCGCGTCAAACCCTGCGCCCTGGGCATATCTTGTCTTGGTCTGGATCTGCATCATATCCGCCGTGACCGTGGTTCCATCCAGGCGGTAAAAAGGGCCTTCGGCGGTCAGGTCTTCGTCAAACTCCTGGTACCATGACCCCTTGAAATAAATCGCGTTGGTCAGTACCACGGTTGTATCGGGCGTTATGGAGCCCTGGGGAAGCAGGTCCTTTATTTTTTCATTGGTTTGATCTTCCACCCACTGGTTGATGGTCTGGCGGCTTCCTTCCCAGTTGTTTACAAAATCCAGGATGCGCACCCCGGCATCGTAATTTGTGGCGATGACATCAAGGTAAGACGGCAGAAATGGATACCCGATCCGGCTCCAGAGGGCATTGACCACGTTGAGGGAAAAGGGGTCACCGGAAGGGGGTGGCTGGTCGTCCCGGCTGTTAAGGTCGAGGTTCAACGCGTTCAAGGTCGGATGAAACCGGTCCTGGGGAAGATTCAAATGGAGCGTATCCGATATTTGCGTCTCCGTTTGCCCCCTCGCGCCCGCCCACGTCATGGCAAGGGCGTTTTCGATGCTGTAGGCTGAGAAGAATAGGTTTTTGCCCTGATTTGACGGTGAACTTCCGAGGGCGTGATAAAAATCCAGGGTAAAGTCGGAAAATCCGGAGATCATCGCCTCCATGTCCGATTCCCCGTAAATTGGATCAGTGTCATAGGACGCCGGGGACCTCAGGAATCCTTCCCCTTGAGTTTGATTTTTTGATAGATCCTGTAAAATATAAGCAGCTTCAACAAGCCCGATGCGGTTGTCGCCGTTTACATCAGCATCCAGGTCAACGATGGTGTCGATGATTTCAACGCCGGCGCAGATCTGCAGCGCCAGCACAAGATCCGCCAGGTCGACAACTCCGTCTGCGTTTATATCCCCCGGCACGGCAGCAGCCACGACCGTTTCGACCTCCGCCGCAGGCACCTTGTCTTCCCGGTTTCCGGCGTTGTCTATGGCGACGGAGTAAAACTCGTACACGCTTCCCCGCTTCCCCTGGAATACGGCGCTGGAACCCTTGGTGCCTGAAAGCCAGAGCACCCATTCGCCCCCGTTTTCCCTTACGTAAACATCGTAGCCGGCAATGCCGGAATCCACATCCTCACCGGCCCAGGAAACGACAAAAGAGGGCTGAACTTCCTCGGGGAGAGCCTCCATGACGCTTGTGGGGCGCACGGTGTCGAAGGTGACCAGGGCTTCCTTTTCCGGGTCGGTTCCCTGGGAGGGATCCATGGGATCGACCTGGTTGGTGTCGATCAGAAGACTACCGTCAAACTGGATGGTGGCGATGTTGCGCACGGCGGTGTTGGTTGGGAGCCCCTGTTTCGGGGCTACGGCGAAGCTGACGTAGCCCTGGCCGCGTCCGGTTTCGTTTTCCGGCATGAGAAAACCGGCGTCCAGCGGCGGCGGAAGCTCGAATTCCGCGAATTCAGGGTTTATTGAGGTGAAATTGGCCCACAGGAGGTTGCCGTCAAGCCCGATCTCAACTCGAACCTGGATGGAAAAATTATAATCGTCATCCGCATAGTTGTAATCTATGACTTTATCGAAATACTGAAGCCCCGGGGGAATGGGGATCACCACGTCGCCGAAGCCGGCTTCCAGAAGCTCCAGGGTTCCCATGTCCAGGCGGTCCGAAAGGCTGTCTCTGACCGTAACGAACTGGGCAGGGGCCGAAGCCGACTCCAGGTTTTCAAAATCGACGCGATAGGCCACCAGGGCTCCGTCCGCCAGGTAGTTGGGAGACCCGTAGCCGGCGGTCGCCTGCTTTTCGTTGGGATCCGCGGAGCCGGCGGAACCACTCGTGGCCGTGGTCCCGCTGCCGGCGGGAGGAGTCGGCGTTGAGGGAAACATATGATTATAGACGTCAGGCGCCAGTCCAATTATTGCGCCACCAATCATTGCCGGAACTGTGACCGGCGCTGTTGCCGGAAACGCTACTAGCAGATAAGCGGAGTAACCCGTAATCCCCAGCCCGATCGCATTGCAGGCATATCCCAGGCCGCCTTTTTTATAAGTTCCGGCTAATTCCGGATCGTTTTTGATGTTTTTCGCCCTGTCCCGCCTTTTTTCCTCCTTTTTGAACTCAGGGGATTCAAAAATGTCACTGCTGAGTCCCAGTGGGTCAACGATGTTGGTGGGTGAATTCATGGCGTAGCGATAAAAATTTACGTCTCCGCCCGCAAGGCCTATGGGATCGGGTGAAGTGAATCTTCCGGTTCGCGCATCATAATACCTGGCCCGCATCTGGTGGAGGCCGGAGGCATCCGCCATGATCCCCAACTCTCCCACAAACCAGAAGGGATTGGGGGTTGCCTGGTTTTGCCACAGCATTCCGCCAAACGGCAGATAGGCATAAGCGTTTTTCACCACTCCGGCCGGCCCCGTTGTCTCGCTTGTATTGCCCATGGGATCAAACGTATAAAACTCATTTCCGCCGGCCGGGGTTTCCCTGTTCAGCAGACCCAATCCGAATACGTACCGGGCGATGAGGCTGCCGCTCGACGAATATTCCCCAATCATGTTCCCAAGTCCCATGGGATCAAATACATGGTGGGTGGTCACTCCGTTTTTATCCACGGCCACCCTGTTGCCGAGGGCGTCATAGCCGTATTCCCATTCATCCGTTCCCCTGCTGATTGAAATGAGCCGATTTTCATCGTCATACTCATACCGGGTAATACCGTCGGGGCCCATCTCCTCGGCCAGGTTGCCGTCCGGATCATAGGTGTATGTTCGGTCTCCGGACTGAACATACTGGTTCAAAGTGTTGACGTCATGACTATCGGTCCGGCCGTTGCTGGTGGTTTTCACCCGGTTTCCCACGGCATCGTATTCATACGCGAGATCCTGGTCTGCCATGTTCGGATCCGTTGCCGACAGAACCGTCCGTGTCAATTGGCCGAGTTCGTCATAAGTATACGTCCATTTCCCGTAATGGGTGGCCATGGAGACGCGCCGGCCCCTGGTGTCGTATTCATATTCAAACCTGGAGAGCTCAGTGCCGTCGGGTTTGCGGTTCACCACACTTTCTAGGCGGCCGGCGGCATCATACCCATAAACCGAATACACACCGTTCCCGGTGGTTTTTCGGGCCTGGCGGCCCATTTCATCATACTCATAAGTGACTAGCGCAGCGCCGTTGGTGTCTGTCACGCTGCTCAACCGTCCGTCCTCGTTGTATTCATAATGGATGATGCAGCCGAGTTGATCCTCGCTGGAGAGGCGGCGCCCCGCGGCATCGTAGGTGAATTTCAGGAAGCGTTCCCCTGGATAATGCATCCGGGTCAGAAGATCTTTTTCATCATAAGAAAATTCCGTGGTTCCCTGTTCGTTTGCTGCTGTTTCCAGGTTGCCCCTGAGGTCATAGGTATAGGTGGAGGATGAGCCGTCTCCATAAAACTTACCTTTGATGCGGCCCTGCGCGTCATAGGTGTAGGAGACGGTGGAGCCCCTCCGGTTGGTCCAGTCTGTGGGGCTGCCATGATCATCAAAAATCAGGGTTTCTTGGCTGCCGTCCGGGTAAAAGGTGGATGTCAGATTTCCCCGGCCGTCGTAGTCGAAAATGGTCTGGTTGCCCTTTGCGTCGGTGATGGACGCCGGCCGGTTAAAATTCCGCGTGTAGGTCAGAAGTGTGTTCTGCCGCATCGGATCGGTGATTTTGATGACATTTCCTTTGTTGTCATAAGTAAAGGTGGTGATCAGGCCTTCAGGATCCGTAACCCCCGTCAGGTTGCCAAGATCGTCAAATGCAAGCTGAACAACCTCGCCCAGGGCGTTTATGACCTTGATTATGCGGCCTGCATAATCAAAGAAAAAGCGGGTCGCGTGGTTCTGCAGATCGGTGGCGCTCACTACGCCGTCGGTGTAGGTGAATGTGTATTTTTCGGTGCTGTTTCCGCGATAGACACTTTTAAGGCGGCCCTGATCATCATAAGTGAAAACCCGCTGGGCACCGTCCGGTGGAATGATCCTATTCAACGCATGCTCACCGGGTGAACCCGCCGTTCTATTGTATTCAAAGGTTGTGGTCCGCCCGTCGGATGTCTCGACGGAAGTCAGATACTCGCCGTTGTACCCGTATGTGGTTCGGCGGCCCACGTGATCGGTGACGGTTTGGATGAAATCGCCCTGGTAGTTCAGGCTGAGCCTCAACGACGGGTCCGCGGAATGGGTCAACGTTGACAGCCGATCGCCTGAATAGCCGCAGCTGATCCGGTTGCCGTTGGCGTCTTCGACATAATTCAGTTTTCCGTCCTCGTGGAAAGCCCTGATCATTCCATTGGCTTCTGTGAGGATATAGCCCCCGCCGGCGGAGCGCAGTGAACCTTGGTCTCCGGGTTGGGCCAGGTAACGGCTGCTGTACCGGCTGTCCGGTTGAAAGACTCTTGGCTTGCCCGTCATGTCGATGATTTGCACCGTACCGTCCGATTTTTTGGTGAGACGGTATCGCCAGTTGTGGGTCCAGCCGCGGCCCAGCACCTCCAGCTCGAACCTGCGGGAAATGGGATGGGAAAATATCCTTTCAAAGACGATGTCGAGCCCCGGTCCCTCAACAACGATATCCACCCCTCGGGCCAGGGGAGAAACGGGGCTTATTCCGTCCGCCTCCCGGAAGGCCATGGCCAGGAGCGACTCGATATCCTCCACGCGCCGGCCCTGCCGGTGAAGATAAACCGCCTTACGGCTGAGCATGCGCACGTAATCGCCCCAGGTGGCGCCGGCCATTGAAACATAGTTTTCCCAGACAATGTCCCAGGCGTCCCCGCCGATATAGTCAGGGCGCATCGATTCTTTAAACGTATCCCAGTCTGCCGCCGTTTCATTATCCGCATCCAACACACCCACGTGCCAGTCGAAGGGAGGGTAGCTGAAATCCCAGGGTTTCTGCCAGCCGGCCCAGTAGATCGGCACCCGGCCCGATTCACCGGGCTGAAGGATTCCGGGGTTTTTCCCGGATGCCAGGAACTGGACGGAGTTGGAAAACCCTTCCGGCATGGCCGAGGTCCAGAAGCCGGAACTGAGCCGAGTCGAGTCCAGGGTCAGAATCGCGCCGTTTCGAAGTGCTCCCGGCGTGCCCTGGTTTTCCTGGGAGGCCGTCACCACCAGCAGCGGGGTTGGCATGGGCGCATCCCCGGCATTTTTGTATTCCACGTAAACGGTTGCCAGTTGATGATAGCCGAACCGGGCAGGCAGGATAAGGTTCGTCTCAAACCTGGACCTGCCCCCGGCTACAACATCCACGGAGTTGAGGAGTTCATCCGTGTGGCTCCCCCGGGATACCCGGACAGTGTAGGTTCCCGCCGGCACCGCTCCTGCGGAAAACCGGGCCGCCGCCTGGATGTAGGAATCAATCTCCACGGCATCAGCCATGAATACGGATCCGGCTGAATCGACGAGGGACACCGACAGGGATCCGCCGAAGCCGGCCCCGCTCACCGTAAGCCACTGATCTTCAAGGGTGCTGAAGCGCGAAGGGCTGACACCGGAGATGGAGACATCCGTCAACGCGTACTCGATATCGTATTGCCCGGGCTGAGGCATGGTTCCGTAAACCAGGACGTACCAGGTGCCGGATGTGGCCGAGGCAATGGACAGCCTGCCGTCCGTCAACCGGAAGTCATAGGTCCTGCGGTCAGGAAGTCCGCCGTACCGAACATATACATCGAGCCCCGCCGCTTCCGGACCGAAATCCAGCACCAGGTTTTCCCCGCCGGCCGCGGTCATGCTGAAAACCTGGCCCACGGGGCCGGAATCGTAGTCTATAGTCTGCCCCACGCCGGCTTCCAGGGCAGGGATCCGCAGATCAACGGAAACGGCTTTTTCGTTGTTGAGTCTATGTTTTTCCAGGAAAGTCCACTCGTCGTTTATGGACACAATGATATGCCACGTCCCGTCGGATACAGCGGGAAGCGTCACCTTCATCGTGTTTTGGTAGGAGGCGCGCACGGGAATATCCGATGAAACCGGGACGGTTCCCAGCAGGATGTCCCCGGCATCAAGGTACGGATCCTTGGAAAGATACAGGGCATCTTTCCAGGTTTTGCCGGCAATGGCCCCGTCACCTACGTTTTGTGCCGTGTAGGTGATCACCGCGGACTGCCCGACAGCTAAAGAATTCCGAAGCAATACATTGGCAGCCCGTAAATCCGGGTTCAGGCCGGTATCGGGGACCACGGTGAAATCACGGATATCCGGATTGCCCTCCATCTCCCCGTTTTTGACGGCGCTGTATTCAATTCGCACATCACCGGTGCCGGGAAAATTTACAACCCCGGGGGTTTGCTCCGAAAAACTCCGGCCGTCGCTGAAATTCCAGGTGTAACTATAATCAGGATCATCCATGGCGGCCCCGATCAGCCGCACGGCGTCGCCCTGGACCAGGGTGCCGGAGCGCAATGGGGAAATGATTTCCGCCAGGTTCGGCGTGGTGCGCCAGGGGTCGAAAAGCACGCCGTCGCTTACCCTGTCACCTTCAGCATCGGGGTTGAGTGAAGTATGTTCAGGCCCCGTTTCATGTCCCCACCAGGCCCCCCTGGCATCCACTTCAGCCGAATTCTGGTTCAACACACCGTAGCCTGTATTGCCCTCGAGCGTGGCGCCGGAGATGGTTGTTGGGGTTGCCTGGTTCTTCACCAGGACACCGTTTGCAGAGTTGGTGAAAGAGCATCTGAAGACAGTGTGCTCTCCAGTGCTGTTGTCAAGCCTCAGGCCGTCCCCGCCGTGGTGATGGATTGTTGAATTTTTGAGTGACAGGGAGCCGGTGCCAGTCTTGAGAATCCCGGCATTGTCGGCATGCCCGCCATACGCGATGTCACACCATTCAATATCCGCGGAGCCGTCGTTCCTTGTGTTGATGGCACGCCACCAGTTCTCAGCCGGGAAGCTTTCATGCCCGTCGCCGTTGGCGTCTCCCCCGACCGTGTCATCCCGCCAACTGGTGAAATACACCGGGTCCGCGGATGTGCCGGCAACTTTGAGCCGGCCGTCAATTAAAAAATCCACATATTGATTTGGCTTTACAACGGTGCCGGCCTTGACGGTCAGGCTTCCGGAGTCGGCCACGGTGATTCGTCCGTTGACGTAAAGAGAATAGTCCTTTTTCAGCTGCCAGACCGTTTCCCCGGTGATGATCCCCCCGTCCACGAAGAGATCATAATTGTTGTCCTCAAAATCCGATGAGGTGTCTTCAAAGGAGGTGTTGCTCCCCAGGTGAACTCCGTAGTTGTTGTTGGAAAACATGTTTCCCGAGGATACAAAGGAGCTGTAGCCCGATTCAATTTTAAGACCATCTCCGCCGTGATGATGAATTGTTGAATTTTTGAGAGTCAGGGAACCCGTACCTGTCTTTAGAATCCCGGCATTATCAGAATATGCACCATAGCCGATATCGCACCAGTCAAAGGTCGCGGAACCGTTGTTCCGAATAGTAATAGGCCCCCACCAGCGCAAAGATTCCGTGGCGCCGGTGAATGTAATGGGACTCGATGGCGTCCCGGCGGCCGTCAGGGTTCCATCAACGTTGAGATGTCTATATTGATCGAACTTCACTACCACCCCCGGCTCCAACGTCAAGGTGGTCCCTTCGGCAACCGTAAGATGATTGGTCACGACATAGGGGTTCCCTGCCGCCTGCCAGGTAATGCTGCCGGTCATTGTCCCACCGCCGACGCGGACCCCGCCGGAGGCGTTTCCAGTGAAGGTGTTTGCCTTATAAAGGAGCGAATCATTGACTTCCTGGAATATCCCGTAGGCTCCGTTGTTGCTGAAGGTGCAGCCGGTGGCGTTCACCGGCCCTGATTTCATGTAAAGACCCGAACCGGTGTTTTCCGTAAAAATTGACTGGGACACCGTGACTGTTCCCGTGCTGTTTTCCACGGCCAGGCCGTTTCCGTCGTTGTGGGAGAGGGTGCACCCGGTCATTGTGAGATCCCCGGAACCGGTCTTATAAAGCCCTGTACTGTTAGAGTAACCGGCATACCGGATCGTGCAGTATTCAAGGATGGCGGAGCCGGTTCCCTGCACAATGATTCCATTCCACCACCTGGCACCTGGAATCTCTTCCTCTTCTTCATTGTCGCCGTTGGCGTCTCCCCCGACCGTGTCATCCCGCCAGTCGGTGAAATAAACGGGGTCCGTGGATGTGCCGGCAACGGCGAGCTGCCCGTTGATTAAAAAATCCACATATTGATTTGGTTTTACAACGGTGCCGGACTTGACGGTCAGGCTTCCGTTCTCGGCCACGGTGATGCGTGCGTTGACGTAAAGGGAATAGTCCTTTTTCAGGTGCCAGACCGTGTCCCCGGTGATGGTTCCCCCGTCCACGAAGAGGTCAATCGTATTGTCCTGGAAATCCGACGTGTTGTCGTCAAAAGAGGTGTTGATGCCCAGCCGCACTCCATGTTTGTTGCTGGAAAAGGTGTTTCCCGAAGAGACGAAGGTTTCATAGCCGGCGGCAATGCGCAGGCCGGCCTCGTTGTGGTGATGGATCGTTGAATTTTTGAGAATCAGGGAGCCGGTGCCCGTCTTGAGGATTCCGGCATTTTCATAATATCCGCCATATCCGATGTCGCACCAGTCAAAAGTCGCAGAACCTTTGTTTTGTAGGCTGAGAGCTCCCCACCAACTGGGGCTTTCTTCACTCGTGCCGGTGAATGTGATGGGGTTTTCCGGTGTCCCCTCGGCAGTCAGGGTTCCATCCACCAACATTCTGGTATAGCGGCTGAATCGCACCTCGGTGCCCGGCTCCACAGTCAGGGTGGCACCTTCCTCCACCGTCACGTTATTGGTGACGACATAGGGGCTTCCTGCCTCCTGCCAGGTAATGCTGCCGGTCATTTTTCCGCCGCCGACGCCTACGCCGCCGATCCCGTTTCCGCTGAAGGTGTTTCCCGTATAGACCAGCGAATCATTGACTTCCTGTGATATCCCGTAGGCCCCGTTGTTGCTGAAGGTGCAGCCGGTGGCATTCACCGGCCCTGATTTCATGTAAAGACCCGATCCGGTGTTTTCCGTAAAAATTGACTGGGACACCGTGACCGTTCCCGTGCTGTTTTCCACGGCCAGGCCGTTTCCATCGTTGTAGGACAGGGTGCACCCTGTCATTGTGAGATCCCCGGAACCGGTCTTGTTCAGACCCGCCGTGCTGCCGAAACCGGCATACCGGATCGTGCAGTATTCGAGGATCGCGGAACCGGTTCCCTGTACAAAAATTCCCTTCCACCAGGCCTTGTTCGGGCCGGAATTCCCTCCGTCGCCGTTGGCGTCTCCCCCGACCGTGTCATCCCGCCAGTCGGTGAAATACACCGGGTCCGTGGATGCGCCGGCAACGTTGAGCTGCCCGTTAATTAAAAAATCCACATATTGCTTTGGTTTTACAATGGTGCCCGGGTTCACCGTCAGGCTTCCGGTATCGGCTACGGTGATGCGTGCGTTGACAGAAACGGAATAATCCTTTTTCAGGTGCCAGACCGTGTCACCGGTGATGGTTCCCCCGTCCACGAAGAGGTCAATCGTATTGTCCTGGAAATCCGACGTGTTGTCGTCAAAAGAGGTGTTGATGCCCAGTTTTACACCGTTGGTGTTGTTGGAAAAGGTGTTTCCCGAAGAGATGAAGCTTTCATAGCCTGCGGCAATGCGAAGGCCGTCGCTGTTGTGGTGATGGATCGTGGAATTCTTAAGAGTGAGGGAACCCGTGCCCGTCTTGAGGATTCCGGCATTTTCATAATATCCGCCATATCCGATGTCGCACCAGTCAAATTTCGCGGAACCGTTATTCCGGACATAGATACTCCCCCACCAGCGAGGAGATTCCGTCGTGCCGGTGAACGAAATGGAGTTTTCCGGTGTCCCCTCGGCAGTCAGGGTTCCATCCACATAGAGCCGTCTATATTGGTTGAACTGCACCATCACTCCCGGCTCCATCGTAAGACTGGAACCCTCAGCCACCGTAACATCACCCGTCACGACATAGGGGCTTCCTGCCGCATTCCAGGTGGTGTTGGTGGAGATGGTTCCGGAAACATCGGTTGCCAGACCGACGGATGCGGCCCCCATCACAAAGCCCATTGCTACAACTAAACTCATGATACGTTTCTTCATTTTTTCTCCTCACTCCGATAGCCTTTTAAAATTCCACGGAAATTTTTATTTTCCAGGAAATTTGTTCACTGAAGGGAATTACAATAACAACGGTTTGTAAGTGATAATTTTACAGTATTTGCAGGCGTCTTCAAAGGAAATTTCGTGTAGGAGCGACGTCCCCGTCGCGATATCCTTATCTCCAGAGACTGAACCACGAAGACGCGAAGGACACGAAGAAAGATTTTGCATCGCGCAAAGATAAGATGAGAAGGCCAGTCACTCCTTTTAACGAGCTGTGATAGAATCACGCTCAAATATAAACGCACTAAAGTTTCACGGTTTTTTGGGGCGCTTGCGATCAGCGACAATCATAATTCCCGGGACCGGGAAAAATGCTTGGCATCAGACAGCGCTTGCGCCGTTTCGCCTGCGCCGACAGTGGCCAAGGCAAAAAGAGGCGCGGAAAATATTGAATACGGAAAAAGCCAACAATATCAATTAGTTAGAGGTTGAAAACTGGCTTGGCTAACTCATTGAAATTACTAGATAAATTAGTCAGGCATTAGAGCCATAATAAATTTTCTTCCATTAAATCAACACTTTATTAGTGACAGCGAGGCCTCCTTATGGTATGTTTATTTTTACCAAATAAAAAACAAACCCACAAAGGAGACCTCGCATGTTCATACTATATCAGCTCCTCAAAAAGTTTAAAGATGATTTTTCACATTCCAAAAAAGGTGAAGAACGCGGTGTCTGGTTCATCTATACTCTCCTGGCCGTCATCATCCCTTTTACCTCTTCGAAAACATCAAACCTCCTGCGATGCCTCCACACCCTCTTCGGCCTTACCCATATCACCAAGAGACGATTCTATACCTTCATGGCTTCATCCAAAATCCCATGGGAACGACTCTGGCACTCTGTCAGAAACGCCATTCCAGCCCCCCTCACCGACGGTAGGCTTATCGTCGCCCTCGATGATTGCATCAACCCCAAGACCGGAAAGAAAATCTTCGGCTGCCATCGCTTCTTCGATCACGCAGCCAAATGCAACCAGTCCCCTTACCCGTGGGCTCAAAATATCGTCACCGCCGGGCTCCTTGCAAAAATCAAAGGCCGCTGGGCCTGTCTTCCCCTGGCCTCCCGATTCTATCACCCAAAGAAGGCTTTCGATCAAAAAGAGATCCGGATCGGCAAGAAAAAACTCTCATTTCAAACCAAGCTCGATCAGGCCGTCGAAATGCTCCACGAACTCTACTTTGCCTACAGGGCTCCCCTGCTTGTCGTGGCCGACTCCTGGTTCGGAAACAATGGCCTCTGGGCGCCCCTTCACAAGATCTCGGGGGCGGACTGTAATCTCCTGTCCAGGCTTCGATCAAACATCAACCTCAACGATATCAACCAGCCATCGGCCAAAAAGAAACGGGGACGACCCCGTAAGTATGGAGCCTTTCTCGGTAACACCTCCGCCCTGGCTTCACGATACCGTGATCGAGCACGCTTATACAATGTCGACCTCTACGGGTGCAGCCGGGAAGTCATGGCTTTCGACCGTGTCCTTATGCTCAAGACCCTCAAGTGCTCTGTCCGAGTGGTCTGGATCTTTCGCAAAACCCAATGGATCGCTTTATTCACAACAGATCTGGCTCTCTCCGTTGAGCATATCGTGGAGTATTACGGAGCCCGCTGGAAGATCGAGGCCGGCTTCAAAGAGCTCAAACGGGAAATCGGCAGTTCTCAGTCTCAGTGCCGAAACCCTCAGGCGGTGGTCAACCACCTCAACTTTTCTATGATGGCCGCAGCGGTCATCTGGATCTATGCCATGCAACTTGAAAAAACCCCGAAACGTCGGCATGCTGTCTCAGGTCGGAACTATTTTGCTTTCTCAGATGTCCGCCGACATATTACCGAGGCAGTAATGAGCAAGGATTTTAGTACTATTTGCTCTCATCAACACAAATCCCTGATAAATTCTATCGCCGCGGCCCTGATGCGCATCGCGGCGTGAGGGGTTTCCGTGAAACTTGAG
>Ga0129302_1002575_pt1 | contig 12867 bp, 16 predicted proteins | sample BlaSprsedimmetaG_FD_94476 | JGI IMG/M metagenome (GOLD analysis project Ga0129302, IMG submission 94476) | Hot spring sediment bacterial and archeal communities from California, USA to study Microbial Dark Matter (Phase II) - Blank Spring... | ecosystem: Environmental > Aquatic > Thermal springs... | reverse complement strand
TGATTTCGCCAACAAAACGGAGCAGGCGTAAAGTCTTTATTGACGGGCTGGTTCATTTTGGCGGCGTTTGACAAACGAGAGGACGAAAGATTTGAAAATTAATGAATTGAGAGACGGAATGCGTAAAGTCGACATTGAAGCGCAGGTGGTTGAAAAATCTGAAACCCGAGAAGTTCGCTCCAGATACACCAACGAAACCTACAGGGTTGCCGACGCCACGATAGAGGATGAAACAGGCACCGTAACTTTGACTCTGTGGAACGAGCAGGTTGACCAAGTCAATGTGGGCGACAGGGTGAAGATCGAGAATGGCTACATCAAATCCTTTAGGGGAGAGCTTCAGCTCAACTCAGGAAAATACGGTTCACTAACGGTCCTATAGAACATTATTGTAGGTTGAATGAGGAAATCTAGATGCCATACGAACGAAGAGGATTTGACCGAGACTTTCCTAAGCCAGTCGAGGTCGGAAAAGAGTATGACGTAGAAATCGAGGAGACCAGCCGACGCGGAGAAGGGATAACCAGAATCGAAGGACTCGTAGTTTTTGTTCCTAACACTAAGCCCGGAGACAAGCTGCGGATAAAGGTAACTAACGTCGGCAGACGATTCGCAGAAGCAGAAGTAATCGGAGAGGCAGAAGCAGCAGAGGAAGAAGAGAAAGAAAACGAAACAGAATAAAACCGCATACTGTTTCTAGCAAGCCTCGAATCCATTTTTCTTTAAACTCTATAACTTACTGTGAGGTAGATTAGTCTCTGCTGAGTAAAAGAGCTGACAAACCTGATTTTTTGGTCAGTTGCCTTTTTAGGGGAATAAGGCGTTGACAGTTAAGGTTAATATTAAAGAGGAAAAATATAGCAGAGAACACAGTAGGTTAGAGAACCCTGCCTAGCCCGGTGGTGTAGCGGCAATCATGGAGGCCTTTGGAGCCTTCGACGGGAGTTCGAATCTCCCCCGGGCTACCAACGCCTAGGCGCGAATTTATACTTTTTTCGTTTTCAGGTTCACGGATTTCTTTAAGCATCTGCTGTACTGCCATGGATTCCTCGAGGATCATCAAAAGAGCCGCTGTTAGTTTTTGCTGTCAATTTGTCACCCAAAGCAAATTCAGAGATTAATTTGGGGTTTAAATTCAAAAACGCTGTTGCTACCAAGTAGCAATAAGTAATAATAGGGAAAAAAGCGTATTTTAGTCTTGAGAGCCGATGAATAAGGACAAAATCTCTATTGCGCTCACAAAAAGTCTTATTAAGCAAATTAATAGCGAATGCAAGAAAACAGGGCTTTCACGGTCAAGTTTTATCGAAATGATTCTACGCCAACATTGTCGTAGTAACATTGTGGAAAACAATATAAAACAAGACACACAAATTGCGGATTATGTTCCGCCTAATTTTGTTTAAAAATAAATCCATTTTTACAACTGATGGGTTTGAATTGTAAGGAAAGATTGAAGTTCTAAATACCAAAATGTATTACGTCGATGAAATCTAAGATTGTGAATGTTGTCGCTACGGCTGCACTCGATCAGGAAGTTTATTTAGACGAAATCTTCGAATTTTGCTATAACCACATCTTTAATTTCTGTGTAACTTGTGCATCCGTTTTGGATCTGCAAAAGAATTGCTTTGCGTACAAGGTCACATTTCAAAACAGCATTCAAGCACAGCTATCAGCCTTTAGCTTACTCAAAGAAAATCAGAAGCACTTAATTACTGACATTTTTGTGACTATCGAATTTTAGGTTTGCACGCACGAAAAGATATAAGCAAATTAAACTGTTGTTCTGAATGAGGCAAAAAAGCTTTAGTACAGACCATTCGTTATGTTAGTGGACCGTGTTTCAGTATGAAAGAGTATGATTTAATTATTTTAGGTGCTGGTTCCGCAGGGTTTGCAGCTGGAATAAAAGCTTCTGAACTCGGTAAAAACTTTGCAATAATAGAAAGTGGAATAATAGGTGGAACTTGTGTCAATGTAGGTTGTGTTCCTTCAAAACATTTACTGCATGTAAGTGATGCCTACTACTCGAAAAACTATGGGTTCAGAGGAATCAAAGTAAACAGGCCGTCATTGAATTTTTCCGAAATAATCAAGCAGAAAGATGAACTTGTAACGTCAATGAGAAAAAGCAAATACGCTGATGTTCTCGAAAATCTTGAAGGAGCAACTCTCATTGAGGGAAAAGGAGTTTTTGTTTCCAGAAATGAGGTCAAAGTGGGAAACAAAATAATCAATGCTGATAAGTTTATCATTGCTACGGGTTCTTCTCCGAATATAGTCAAGTTTAAGGGAATAGAGAATGTTGATTACCTCACAAATGTTGAAGCTCTGAGTCTTGAGAAAGTTCCAAATTCCATGATAGTTGTTGGTGGTAGAGCTTTAGGCTTGGAATTTGCTCAGATGTATGCCCATTTTGGAACGGAAGTTACAGTTCTTCAAAGAAGCTCACGAATATTACCAGATAACGAACCTGAAATCTCAGAGGAACTGACAAAATGCCTAAGAGACGAGGGAATAGAAATTCACACCGATGTAGAAATCAAGGAAATCGATGAGAAAAATGGAGTGAAGATAGCTAATTGCTTAGTGAAAGAAAAAGTAATGAAATTTGAGTCTGAACAAATACTAATAGCAACGGGAAGAAAACCGAACACAGAAGGCATAGGATTAGATAAAGCTGTTGTCGAAACAGAAAAAGGGTTTGTTAAAATAGATGAATATCTTCAAACTTCCAATCCTAACATTTATGCAGCGGGGGATTGTGCATCACAGGTAATGCTGGAAACCCTTGCGGCTAAAATGGGAAATATTGCGGTTAGAAATGCTTTTGAAAACGCCAAACGGACAATTAATAATAAGGAAATACCGAGAGTCATCTTTACAAACCCGCAAGTAGCAACGGTAGGCTTTACGGAAGAGGAATATTCAGCAAAAACTCATGCATGCGCTTGTAGGACGATACCCATGTCGCTTGTTCCGAAAGCCCAGGTTATAAACGACATAAGAGGGATCATAAAGATGGGCATAGACCCCCGGACATTGAAAATAGTTGGCGTTCATATAGTTTCTCCATTAGCCGCAGATATGATTCATGAAGCAACTTTGGCAGTAAAGTTTGGTTTAACAATTGATGACATAATTGACACTGTTCATGTTTTCCCAACATTATCAGAAGCAACAAAGCTAGTTGCCACAGCATTTCGAAAAGATGTAAGCAAATTAAGCTGTTGTTCTGAATGAGGCAAAAAAGCTTTAGTACAGACCATTCGTTATGTTAGTGGACCGTGTTTTAGTATGAAAGAGTATGATTTAATTGTTATAGGGACTGGTTCTGGAATGGAAATAGCAACTGCGGCAATCCAAGAAAATCCAAATCTGAAAGTTGCCGTAATAGATAAAGATGAACCGGGAGGTATATGTCTAACCAGAGGATGCATACCCACCAAACTCCTGATTTATCCCGCAGAAGTTGTGAGAACAATTCAAAGAAGCACAGAATTCGGAATCCATACTGAAATCAAGAAAATAGATTTTCCAACAATTATGCACAAAATGCGGTCAACAATTAATCGAGACATAAACATGATACGAACAGGACTCTCAAACTCAAAAAACATAGATTATTACCCAAAACAAGCAGAGTTCATCGCCCCCTACACACTTAAGATAGAAAATGAAACAATAACATCAAAAACGATTTTCCTATGCACAGGGTCAAAACCATCCATTCCACCAATCGAAGGACTCCAACAAACAGGCTACCTAACCAGTGATACTATACTTCAGATAAGCACGCTGCCAAAGAGCATAGTCATCATAGGGGGAGGATACATAGCAGCAGAGTTCGGACACTTCTTGTCAGCAATGGGCTCAGAAGTTACGATAATTGGAAGAAACCCCCAATTCATTCCAGAAGAAGAACCAGAAATATCTGCCTTAGCAAAAAAAGAACTACAAAAACACCTTAAAATAATCACAAATCACGAAGTAACCAAAGTCGAAGCCTCACCACAGGGAAAAAAAATCATCGCCACCAACCGAGATAACAAACAAGAAACTCAAACTATCGCAGAAGAAATCCTTGTCGCTGTTGGAAGAAGCCCCAACACAGACATTCTTCACCCTGAACGAGCTAACATAAAAACAGACTCCCGAGGATACATAGTAGTCGACGAGTACATGCAGACCACACAACCAAACATATACGCACTAGGAGACGCAGACGGAAACTACATGTTCAAACACGTAGCAAACTATGAAGCAAAAATTGTATACTACAATGCCATATTGAAAATGAAAACCAAAACAGACTACCACGCTGTCCCACATGCCGTATTCACAGAGCCAGAAATCGCTAGCGTCGCATTAAAAGAAAAAGAAGCCATCGAAAAATACGGAAAAGAAAACATACTAATTGGCTTTTACAAATACGAAGACACCGCAAAGGGCGAAGCCATGGCCGTAAAAGACTGCTTCGTCAAAGTCATAATCCAAAAAGAAACAGAAAAAATTCTTGGCGCCCACATAATAGGACCACAAGCCTCAGTTCTAATACAAGAAATAATAAACTTGATGTACACAGAAGATCAACGATCAGAACCACTCACCGAAGCCATGCACATACACCCAGCATTACCCGAAGTAGTCGCCCGAGCATTCAGTTCACTAAAAACACCCGAACAATACCACCACTTCTTAGAAGAGCACTCAAACCTCCCTCTATACTAAAAAATAACTCCAACTCACAAATTGCACGTCATCACTTGAAGCAAACCACAGTCTTAATAGTCGTTTCTCCAGGCAAGAAAGCCCTCCGGAAATCGTTTACCGCCAACTTCTCTGTAATTAAACGTTCTACAACATTTCCGTATCTACGCTGAATCTCAAACAAATCGTGGATACCCGCCTCAAAATGAACTTTATCGGAATTCACCGAACCAAACATTAGACGGTTCCCTAAAACCATTCCAGTTAAAACCTTGCCAAAATCTTGGCAAGCCTCCTTTTCACGATACACCCCAAGAAAACACAAAACTCCATTAACACCCAAAAGGGGCAAGGATTCGATTGCCACACCGACGTTTCCTGTAGCCTCAACAATCAAATCAAACTTAACAGACAACGTTCGCAATGGAGTCTCAGTTGTATTAACGTATGTTCCGCCAACATAATTAACGATATCAGCTTTCAAACTGTCTTTTGGTTGGGTAGCTAAACTGTAGACATCAAGACCTCTCAATCGAAGAAGCATCGCAGCAAGCAAACCTAAGGGTCCTGCACCTAAAACTAAAGCTCGTTTCGGCTCCCAAATCATCCTCTGCTGAATCTTGAAAACTTGAGAAACTGCCTTTTCTGCAACACTTAAAGGTTCTAGCAAAACAGCCATGTCTTTTAGCTCATCAGGTATCTTCACCAGAAAATTCGAATCAGACAATGCATACTCTGAAGCAAAGCCATGAAGCTTGTAGATTCCATGCTCATAATAGTTTCCGGTAAGGCACATGCTTACTTCGCCCCTTCGGCAGTTGAGACAGTTTTCCCAGCAGGGCCTTCGAACCGTGGGAACAACAAGATCTCCAGATGAAAAACCTTTTACATCATCACCTACAGCGCTTATTCGCGTCAATGCCTCATGTCCCAAAACAAGAAAATCGGAACCTTCAGGAGACTCCCCATATTTTCCTTCGTTAATTTCCCGGTCAGTTCCGTCAATTCCCACACACAAAGTCTCCAAAAGAACCTGCCGCTCTGAAGGAACTGGTTTTGTCACATCCCGCAATTCAATCGAGTTGGGACTGTGAGGCTTCACGACCAAGGCTTTCATCAATCTTCCTCCATTACGCTACCATAGTCGACCCTGCTTGGTCCGGTAAATCGGTAAACCACATTTTTCGCAGATTTTCAGCTCGTTCAACTTGTTCAAGTACTCAATCACAGTCAAAACAAATGTCGAGTGGCTCCAGGTCAATGGGGATACAGACAAAGGCTCATTAGTAAAAGGATGAATTTGTTCAGCTAAAACTCCAGATTCAGAAGCTCGATCTGCAATCCAATTCAACAGTTCAAGCCCCTTATCCAATTCGCTTCTAGCGATATACCACTCTGCAAGCCAAAGAGTACAAATAAACCAGGGATTACCCGGAACCTTTTCAATATCGCGACTGACTTGTTGGTAATAATCATTTTGATATCGGGCAACCCCCCCAACATTGGTCTTCACCCATAGCGCTGATTCTACAGCTCTCATGGTTTTCTCCACACGCACATCATCGGCAGGAAGAACTCCAAACTCAAAAACACCATAAACACTGCTATCAACAGTAGTGTCTCTTATGAAACTATTTTTTCCGTCAGGTTTAAGCATCTTAAGAAATCGCCCTTTCTCATCATCATATAGATGTTTTAGGATAGCATCTTTAACTTCACTTGCGGCAATATCATATTTTTCGGCTCTTTGAATATCTCCAAAAACTCCTGCAAGTTTCGATGCAGCCTTCAAACCGCCAAAAACTGCTGAGCATGTAAACGTTGATACACCTCTATTCTCCTCCCAAAGATCATAACTGGCTAATGGAAGCCTAGTTTGAGGGTCTCTATACTTGACCAGAAAATCTGCTGCCTTGCAAATCAACTGTTTGTACAAGGGGCTAATAAACTCAATATCACGAGCCTGATAGTAGTGATTCCAAAGCGAAAAAAGAACTAAGGCGGTTTCATCCTCTTGAATCGGAAGTTGAAATTGGCGACTGGAGTTTGACCAAGGATGCCAAGTGCTGCCCCAAGAACCGTCCGGATGATATTTCTGATAGAGACAGCCTTCTTTTGAGATGGCTCTCCCACAGAAATTAAAAAACCTTTGAGTCACATGGAAGTATCCCGCAGCATCCAATCCTAATGACACAAAAGCGCCGTCTCTTGGCCAAACATAACTGTAGGTGTCTTTGTTAAAACGCAGAATGTCTGAATCACTTGAAGCTATTATACCCCCTCTGTTGTCAATTTGTGTCCTAAGAATCAAAAGGCTTCTCTTAAACATTGTAACAATCTTAGCGGGTAAATTGCCAAAATTAATCTCGCTTTTTTTTGCCCAATTTTCGAAGTATTTGCCTGTTTCACGAACAAGTCGCTCTGGACCTACAGTTTTGATCGTATCTGAAAGCTCTGAAATCTCATCAAGGCTTCTTCCTGCAGCGATCCAAGAATAAACAGTTGCATCCTTTCTGCCGGCAATCTTTGCCTTTAGACTCACTACAGAATCAACTGAGCCATGAGCAACAAGATTATTGCTAAGACGCCCATCTTCCGCATCTTTCCATGTGCCCTCTAACCCCCCGAACTCGGTAACTCCTACAGCAAACTCATCCAACCCATCAGTGTCTGATACTCCACCAATCAAGAAGTAACGATTCTTTTTGAAATGAACTATAGCATCCAATTCAGGATGGTAATAAGCCGTTATTCCTCCATCAGTTTCGATTAAGTGAAGATCATGCGAAAAATAGAGTTTGATTTCTCTTTCAGTGGTAGAAGTATTGCGGATTCTTATTTTTCTAAGCAAAACGTTATGAAAATTATGCACACAATCTTCAATCAATAGTTCCAAATTCAATTCAGGTTTTTTTAACGAGACTTCTGTCACCAAAGAATCTTCTTTGTAATTCAGTTTTTTCTCCCAAGTTTCGTTTATCCATGAGAAAGTACCATCAACCCAGACCCCTAACCTGCAAAAATGGCCGTTGACATGGTTTTCCATGCCTACAAATGGGAAATATATATCTCGGATATTGAGGTTTTCATCAAAATCCACAAGAAGATTACCATTACCAACACATAATTGACGAGGCATCCAAGACACCTTTAATATTCAAACTATAAGGTATCCTGATTTATAAATTAAAAATGCATAATAATAGAACGCCTAAGGGCATGAGCGATACTATGCCAAAATTCTATGATGTCTCGCTGGAAATTAAAGAGGAAATGATTGTCTATCCTGGCAATCCTCATCCTCAAATTAGACTGTATGCTTCAATTCCCATGAATAAAACCAATGAATCTCTGATCTGCATTGGTAGCCACACTGGCTCGCATGTTGATACAAAAAAACATTTACGGAATGATGGTGCGGGCTCAGCAGCTCTTCCCTTGGATGCTTTCTATGGAAAATGCAAAGTATTTGACTTGACGAACGTTGAAAAAGAGATTCATCGAGGGGATCTGCAAGGTTATTCGATCAAGCCAGGAGACATAATTCTTTTAAAAACAAAAAACTCTCAAAGGGGTTATCAAGAATTTCGAGAAGACTACGTTCACGTTAAACTTGATGCTGCAAAATATTTAGTTGACGCAGGGGTAAAGACCCTTGGCTTTGACTATCTAAGCGTTAAAAAGTTCGAAGCAGACGATGATGTTCACCAAACTTTAATTGAGAACTTGACACTGTTTGAGGGCTTAAATCTTGCTGAAGTCCCTGAAGGTGAATACACCTTCGTAGGTTTTCCCCTCCGACTCGACAGCGACGCAGCACCTGCAAGAGTAATTTTAATTGAAAATCATACTGGATGAATTCGGCTAGTTTTTCTCTCTTTAGCGATGTAATCGTCTTTGCCGTATGGATGACCGCCAAAACCGTGCCGCATAATTGCTATAGCCCTTGCTGCATCACTTTGTTTTCTTCTTGACTTGAAAAGCTCCATAACCGCTTGCGTTGTCACTGGCAACGGGATTTCTTTTTCAATTGCTTCTTGAACTAGCCAGTTAACTTCGCCGGTATCTTCCACGAAATCTGGTACTAAACTTAGGTCAGCAACTTCATTAAGACCCTTTTCCATAAGTTCCACTAACCAGCTTCGAATGACCGAGCCATGAGACCATACTCGAAAGATCTCTTTCAGGTTCAAAGAAAAATCTCCGTGCCGAAGAAGTTCTACGCCTTCACCTATAGCCTGCAGCATTCCAAACTCTATGCCGTTATGAACAAGTTTAACGAAATGACCGCTTCCTGGTTCTCCACAATGCAAGTAACCTCCATTAACAGCGAGTAGCTTTAAAATAGACTCACATAATTTTATCGCTTCTGGTTTGCCGCCTACCATGAAGCATGCCCCATTCCTTGCACCAGTAACTCCTCCACTTGTACCGCAATCAACAAAATAGATACCGTTCTTGGAAAGCTCAGCTTCTCTAACAATTGAATCTTTATAGTACGAATTGCCACCGTCAATTATCACATCCCCTTTTTCGATAAAAGGCAGAAGGTCCTTGATTACAACGTCAATCGTGGAGCCCGCAGGCAACGATAGAAAAATCACGCGCGGAGGTTCAAGAAAATCAGCAAAAACTTTGTAATCGCTAACCACTTTTACGCCTTTCTGACTTAGCTCTGGTTTTTTGCTTCTTGCTTTACCAACTACGTTCAGTCCTTTATCAACTGCTTGAAGAGCAAGGTTACTGCCCATTTTGCCTAGTCCAATAATCCCAAGTTTCACAACATCACCCCATCTTAAAGTAACATATTAATCCTGAATAGTTAATTCTTTTGAATTCAGTTCATGGAACCGCACTTTCGAAATGCTAAGACAGAACAAGAACTGTAAATGAAATTCTTCAATGCAGAGCTAACGCATAATGCACATATCACGAGAAATCTTACGGCACCGTCAATAAATATATCCTTATTAATAGCCTGAACAGTTATATACTGTGGTGAATTTTTTGGTTGAAGAATTAAAATGTCCTAAATGTGGTGCCACATTCAAGACAAAAGAAGAAATGATGAAACATACAAAAGATAAGCATCCAATGTAGACATTGCCTGAAGCATCTTTAGAAACTTGCCATAAAAGAAGCATTGAAGTGAGACATCATGGAAAAAATGGAAATGTCGCCTGAAGAGATGAAACAACGAGAAGAAATGGTTAACTCTATGTGTATCTGCAAGAGTTGCCCTTCATACAAAGCATATGGAGAAGAAGACGACTACATCGGATACTGTTTTCCAACTCATGGAAAAAGCAGCAACCTGGCTGAACACGGTTGTATATGCAGCACGTGCCCAATATACACGAAAATGGATTTCATGACAGCCTACTATTGCACAAGAGACATTGAAATGAAGCAGAAAATGGCAATCGCCGAAGCTGCATGGAAAGGACACAGCGTCTGGGACCACATTAAAAGGAAGAAAATGTAGCAAACCCCTTTCTTTCCCTTTTTTTAGATAACTTTGACGATTGGCTTATTTGGCTAAAAATAAATAAGTTCTGCTCTAAAATCAATTATGACTTCTGAAATAATTTTCTTTGTATACCCTGCAGACATCGGATATGTTAGTGCTCTTAAAGACTTCGCCACAAAGGTTGTTCTCCCTAGCCAGATGCTAGAGTGAATCAAATTCTCAATCCAAAAATATGGAGATCATTATTGAAATGAAATGTTGAATTTGTCTATACGCCACCAATTATAAGAAAAGTTGTAATTGTAATCAATATTCCAGTCAAGAAATACAGAGGTTTGCCTTCTCGACCTGTAGGTATAACATCGCGTACTGTTATGTAAAAAATAACACCCGTAGTTATCGCTAAAATGAAAAAAACCTGTAGATTGTTGTGAATAAAAAGCAAGCCAATGATAGTTCCGATAATTGGACCGAAAGGAATCAGTAAATGGCTCCGATTTCCGGCGACTTTTTCGATAATATGCTTTGAAGATACTGAAAGAGCAAAAGCTCTAACAAAGAAGGGAATCAGAACAAAAACCGCCAAGTTCCCATAAGCTTCAAAGAAAACAACGTTGATAATTCCAACAAGCAATTGATATGCAATAAAACCCCAGAATTCAAATTGGCTCTTTAAGCTAACAAATTCATTGCCAATTGATCGATGTTGATATAAGAATTTTTCAAGGAGATGGACAATAACAAACCCTACCAAGAAAACTACGTAAATGAGTCCGCCCCAGTATGGTTCTCCGTCTGAAATTCTTGGTAGTAATTCGAGAAAAAGAGTTCCCGCCATTAGACCCGCGGCTAGACTCAAGAAGTTCAGGTGAAAACGTTCGATATGCTCAGAGAGTTTTTCACCAATTATGTGAAAGAAGACTATTAATAGTGAAATAAGAAGGGGGAACAGAGTATCCATTGCTTCTCAACCATTATTTGTCATAATGTTGTAAGGATGTTTTAAATGCTATCAAAGAAAAAATTGTTGGGCATATAAATGCTCCAATGTGTTTGACACATGAATGCATACGGCTTTGCTCAAGCATAGAAACATTTGTGGGCATTCGCAGCCTTGTCTTCACCAGATCATTGCCAACATATTCTTCATGAGGAACCCGTTCAGGAGGACTTTTATCTATGGATCCTACATCTTCGACAATCGAGGTTCCAAGCTTCACGAGTCCTCTCTAGCTTTTTGCCGTAAAACCAAGTAAAAGAGATGTTGGTCGAAAAAATGGAAAGCTTTATCTTGTTTGTAAACTGTTTTGTTTACGGTGTAGTGTGTTGTCTCAAGTACAACTTAGATTATCCCAAAAAACTATCGAAGAACTAGACAAGTGGATAGCAGAGGGACGATTCAAAAACCGAAGCGACGCTATTAGAAGCATTCTTAGTTATTATCAGGAAAGAGAAAAAACACGAGAATTCTACAAATTGCTAAATCAAAGAAGCGCAGAAGCAAAGGAACACCCTGAAACACTAATTCCCTTAGAGGAGTTAGAGTGACCTACACTATACTGCTACATCCAAAAGCCGCCAAAGCCCTAAACAAAACAAACGAAAAAACAAGAATAACAAGCAAACTAAAACAACTAAAAAACACTCCAGAAAAGGCTGGAAAACGCCTAAAACACTGCGAATACTACAGCCTACGAATTGGCGACTACCGAGCAATCTACGAAATAGACCCAAACCAAAAACAAGTAACAATACTCTATATTGGACACAGAAAAAACGTCTATGACGACTTCACAAAAATCTTCTAAGAGATGTACCTTCTATCATCAATTGACTGCGAAGCAAACTCCTCAGCCGGCTTAGGAACCAAAGCAGTCTTCAGTACAGAGACAAGTTCACAGACATTGTCGCTCAAAATAGTCAGCCGCTTTTCCATGTCTTCTACTCTTTGCTCTAGCCGAGATAATTTTAGAGGCATCAGCAATCTTGCCTTAGCCAAATCCTTACCCACATACTCCTCATGAGGAACCTGCTCAGGAGGACTATTATCTATGGATCCTACATCTTCAACAATTGTAGTTCCAAGCTTAACTAGCTCTCCAGCTTCTTCACTATAAAATCGGGTAATAGGCTCATGCAAAGCAACACCCGGCTCCTCTAACACTAAATCAAAATGACACTCTAGCACACCTTTCACTCGTTTAACGATCCTTCCACTGAGCATAAGTAGTTCATCTACATCAAAACCTCGAAGCCGTCCAGGATGAACAATAACTGATTTGCTGGTCCGCACAACCCGCACAGATCCAATTTTGACTCCCAATTTCTCCCAATTCCTGGGACGCCCCAACCTTCTCCAATCCAGCACCGCAGCTCTGCCCCAATCAACTACCCCAAACTTAACCGCATAATCCTCTAAACAACAAACCTCTGCTGGAACACCTGTCTCACTCGTAGTGAGAATCTTCGAACCGTAAGGCGTCAACGTGTACTCCTTGAATACATCCTTTACAGCCAACCGTAAAGCGCCGGCGCCAACAAACTTGTTTTTCCAATAATTCACAGTACTTTTACTACAAGGAACAGCCAAGGCAACATCCCGAGCACAGTTCCCAGCACCCAACAACTTCAGAATCTTTCTGGCATTCTCACTCAACCCTAAAGCAAAATCCCCAAGAGTTAGA
>Ga0129302_1002574_pt1 | contig 12868 bp, 12 predicted proteins | sample BlaSprsedimmetaG_FD_94476 | JGI IMG/M metagenome (GOLD analysis project Ga0129302, IMG submission 94476) | Hot spring sediment bacterial and archeal communities from California, USA to study Microbial Dark Matter (Phase II) - Blank Spring... | ecosystem: Environmental > Aquatic > Thermal springs... | reverse complement strand
GCATATGAGAATCGTTTTGGCTCTTGGCGGAAACGCCATTTCGAGAGAGGGAGAAAAAGGGGATATCCCCGACCAGGTCCGCAACAGCCGCAATACCGCCGCGCAAATTGCGGATCTGGTGCAGGCCGGTCATGAACTGATCGTCACACATGGAAACGGGCCCCAGGTAGGAAACATCCTCAGGCGTTCGGAGGCCGCGAGAGATTTTCTGTACCCCATCCCCCTGGACATCTGCGGAGCCCATACCCAGGGAGGGATGGGCTACGTTCTTCAGCGGGAAATCATCAATGCATTCCGCAACCGCGGCATCACGGACAGGAGGGCATTTACGATCGTCACCCAGGCCTTAGTCGATGCAGGGGATCCGGCCTTTGAGAACCCCACAAAGCCGATCGGCCCTTTTTTCACCAGAGAGAAAATCGCGCCGATGATAGAACAGGGCTGGGTTGCGAAGGAGGATGCCGGCCGAGGTTGGCGGCGGATGGTTCCTTCCCCGAGGCCCATAGCAATTCTGGAAGACGCCGAAATACTTATGGCGCTGGGCTCGGGTCATGTTATCATCTGCTGCGGAGGAGGAGGCGTCCCGGTCATGGAAAAAGACGGGGTTCTCCATGGTATCGAAGCGGTGATCGACAAGGATTTCGCCAGCAGCCTACTGGCCAGGGAGATCGATGCCGATCTGATGATCATCACCACCGGGACCGAAAAGGTGGCCGTGCGGTTCAAACAACTCGGACAAAGGTGGTTGGACCGGATGACCGTCTCCGAAGCGCGGAGACATCATGAAGCCGGGGAGTTTCCACCGGGCAGCATGGGTCCTAAGATTTCGGCGGCGATCGAATTTACGGAAGCCACGGGTAATGATGTTATTATAACGTTACCGGAGAAAACCATGGAAGCAGTCTCGGGAAAAGCCGGCACCCGGATAGTCGCCGGATGACCGGTTCGATTTGTTGATACTTTTCATCATGAATACCGGCAAAACCTTCGGCCCGACAGGGGGGCTTCGAACAATGAATCCTGAAATGGAATCCACTCAACTCAAACTGCTTGAAACCGTGGAACATCTAAGACCCGATATCCTCGATCTTACCTGTCGCCTTGTTTCTCAGCCGAGCACGCTCGGCAACGAACAAGGCGCCCTGGGAGTCATGGAATCCGAGTTTTCCCGTCTCGGTTTTCAGGTGCGACAGGTAGCGATCGATGCTAACACTCTCTCTGAACACCCCGGCTTCGCTCCGGTCCCCTGGAGCTATGAAAACCGCTACAATTTAGTGGCGACCCGGCCGGCCGACGGCGTAGGGGGAAAGAGCGCCCTGTTCAATGGACATCTTGACGTGGTCAGCCCGGAACCAGTTGATAAATGGGAAAGAAACCCGTTCGAACCTTATATCCGCGACGGCTGGCTATATGGGCGGGGGGCCGGAGACATGAAGGCGGGGGTCGCCGCCATGACCTATGCGGCTAAAGCCGTGGAAGAGGCCGGACTCGGACTGAAAGCTCCGGTATACATTGAAACTGTAATCGAAGAGGAATGTACCGGCAACGGCGCCCTTGCATGTGTGGCCGCCGGCTTTGATGCCGATGGGGTGCTCATCCCGGAGCCTTTCGGCCCGACCATCCTGACCGCACAGGTGGGTGTCGCCTGGTTCAAGGTCACGGTCGGCGGAACGCCGTCACACGTTCTGGATACCGGGAAAGGTGTAAACGCCATCGAGAAATGTTTCACCTTGATCAATTCATTGCGGGAAGTCGAGAAAACCCTCAACGATCGTCAACATCCCGGATTTTCCGGGGTCCCTCATCCGGCCAACCTCAACATAGGGATCATTAAAGGCGGCGATTGGCCTTCGACGGTCCCGGCCTTTGCAGAATTCCACGGAAGGATCGGGTTTCTCCCCGGCACTTCCTTTCGGGAAATCCGTGAAATGTTGACGCGGGCTCTATCCAAAGCCGCATCCTCGGATCCATGGCTCTCGGAAAATCCGCCCGCTGTCGATTTTTATGGTTTCAGATCCGAAGGCCATTGTGTATATAGAGACCTGCCCCTGTTCCAAGTTCTCGACGGCTGTGAGCGGGACATTTCCGGAAAAGCTGCGAAGCCTTTCGCCTCGACCGCCACGACCGATCTGAGGGCGTTCGTTCACTACGGCAATGGAGAGGCCACTTGTTTCGGCCCCGTTGCCCATGGAATTCATGCCATCGACGAATGTGTCAATATAGACAGCATCATTCATACCGCCAAAGTTTATGCTCTTTTCCTCTTGAGGTGGTGCGGGGGATTGGAGTGAGGACCGCATTTCCTGGCGGCGCCCGATGGGATGCCGCTTCATTTAAATTATTAAATTGGGGAGGGAATGTTATGAAAAAATTTTTTATTTTTGTTTTTCATGCAATTTTTTTGGCTGGGTTTTCGATCAGCGCCGTGCCGGTCAGTGCTTCCGAGCCGATCAAGATCGGGATACTGGGACCCTTCACCGGCTCTCTTGCTTTCAACGCATCTGAAATGAGGAAAGGCATGGAGCTGGCGCTGGATGGGGTCAACAGCAAAGGCGGGCTGTTCGGTCGACAGGTGGAGTTGGTCTTCGGCGACACGGAAGCCAAACCGGACAAAGGACTCGCCGCTGTCAAGAAACTTGTCACCAGGGACAATGTCCTGGTGGTGGGGGGCGGCTATGCTTCCAGCGTGAACATTGCAACCAGTGAATTCTGCCATTATGAAGGCTGCCCCAACGTGGTTGCCATCGCCATCAGCCCGACGATCACCGCCCGAGGGTACGATTTCGTTTTCAGAACCAGCCCCAACAGCCCGCAGTTTCTTGAAGGGGTCAACGAGTGGCTCGAGAAAATCAAGCGCCCCAAGACCGTAGCCTTTTTTATGGAAAACTCGGACTACGGGCGGGATGGACAGAAAATCTGGGAAGCCCAGTGCAAGAAGCTTGGAGCCAAAGTTCTCGGCAGTTTTTACTTTGAGATAGGCAGCAGCGATTTCACCGCCCCGATTTCCAAACTCAAAGACCTCAAACCCGATGTGGTTTTCAGCATTGCCTCCACAACTGAAGCGGCCTTGATTCAAAGACAGGCCAAAGAACTCAATTTTGTCTCCCAGTGGATCGGAGTGGGGGGGCAATTTACCGAGGCGTTCTTCGAGATGACGGGGCCGGTCAGCGAATATGCCATGGGCTCGTCCCTGGAGCCTACGAAAGCCATGAAAGACCCGATCACGGCTGCGTTTGTCAACGCATATAAAGCCAAGTTTCCGGAAAGCCGACCCGGGATATTTTCCAGCCAGGGATATGATAACCTGATGGTGATAGTAGACGCCATAAAGCGGGCAGGCGAACCGACCGGAAACCTGGTGGCTGACAGGAAAAAGATACGAGACGCGCTAAAAGTGACAGATATTCGTCTTTCTCAAGGTTTAATTCAATTTGACGAAACAGGACAAGTTTTTACTGTTTTCCCGTCTCCAGTTCAAGTGCAACTGGATGAAAATTGCAAACCGGACACCCAGATTATCTTTCCCCCCGAGCGAGCGGCGTCAGAATACCAGGTACCCAAACCCTGGGCTGAACGCCGGTGCAAGTAGTCGCGACTGAAACCTGAAATCATCTCCTGAAGCGGTCGGTTCGCAGGGATGAGGCCCTGTGAGCCCCGCCAAGGGAAGAAGGGCATCGAAAGGGTCTGATATGGAATCGCTGTTCTTGCAGCAGACACTCAACGGATTGATCATCGGCAGCATCTACAGTCTTATCGCCATAGGCCTGACGATGATCTTCGGGGTCATGAAAATCGCCAACTTTGCCCACGGGGACTATTCGATGGTGGGCGCATACACGGCGGTTTTCTTTGTTGCCTGGGTGCCCGGCTGGTTCGGGTGGGTGGGCTCCATTCTGGCAGCGGCAGCCGTGGTGGGTGTGTTGGGCGTTGTTACCGAACGTCTGGTTTTCCGCCCTGTCATCGGCAGGTGGACTGATATCGATGTTATAATGGTCTCCATCGGGCTGTTCATTCTTCTGGAAAACCTGGCACAGCTTTTCTTCGGTGCGACACCTCGCATCATTTCAGACCCTTTTAAGGGTGCAACCGTCAATTTGGGCGGATTGTCCACCAGCGTGCTCAGGTTGTTCTGTCTGGGGTTTTCCTGCGTCACCATCGCCGTGCTGCAGATCTTTCTGAACCGCAGCAAGTTCGGAATCGCGATTCGGGCGGCCAGCCAGAATTCGTTCGCCGCGCAGCTGATGGGGATCGACATCAACCTGGTCTATCGGCTGACCTTTGCCGTGGGAGCGGCATTGGCCGGAATCGGCGGCGTTCTGTTCGGAACCACTTTCGCCGTGCATCCCATCATGGGGGCCATGCCCACTCTCAAAGCATTCATCGTCACGATTCTTGGAGGAATGGGCAACATCAGAGGCGCAATTTTCGGTGGATTTATCCTGGGCGTAGCCGAATCACTCGGCGGAAATTACATTTCGATGCAATACCAGCACGCTATTGGTTTTTTCATTATCATCCTGGTGCTTCTCGTCCGGCCCAGCGGGCTTTTCGGGGCCAAGGAGGGAACATGAGCCATCGACGAGTCATACGATTGTGTGCCGGCCTATTTGTCGCAGCGCTATTCTTTGTGCCCCAGGTGATTGAAGCGCGGTACATTTTGCATATTTTGGTCATGGCGGGTATTTACACGATCATGACTATGAGCTGGAACCTGCTGGCCGGTTATACCGGACAACTCAATCTGGGCCATGCGGCTTTCTTCGGCATCGGTGCGTATACCAGCGCGCTGACGGCAATGAATTTCGGCATTTCCCCCTGGCTGGGATTGCTGGGAGGGGGATGCGTCGCGGCCTTTTTCGGCCTCCTGCTGGGATTTCCATCCCTTCGCCTCTCCGGGCCCTACCTTGCCATCACCACCATCGGTTTTGCCGAGATTCTTCGGCTTGTGGCCACCAACTGGGTCGAACTGACCCGCGGCTCTCTGGGCCTTTCCGGCATACCACTGCTGACCCCGATCAGCATTGGAAACTGGACGATGAAATTCTATTTCGAGAGGGACTATTATTACGTGGTTCTGGTGGCCGCCCTGCTGACCCTCTTCATCATCCGGCGACTGGTCCAATCCGAATTCGGAATCAGCCTGCAGGCGCTTCGCGACGACGAGCACGGCGCTCAAAGCATCGGTATCAACACAGCCAAATACAAGCTGGCGGCATTTACCATCAGCGCGTTTTTTGCTGGTTTCGCCGGAGGTCTTTTCGCGCACTTCTCCCGACTTGTCTGTCCCCATACCATGTCGCTGCATGTGACCTTCGATGCGCTGACGATGACAATGATCGGTGGGCTGGGTTCGATCGGGGGCCCGATTCTCGGCGCCGTGGCTCTCACCTTTCTTTCTGAATGGCTGCGTGTTCTGGAAGGTTTTTTCAAAGTCGACATCCGCCTTGTCCTCTATGGTATGCTCTTGATATTCACCATTATGTTCATGCGTGAGGGGCTGGTCGGTGTGATCAAATCACTGAAGGATAGATTTCTCGGCTTCGGCCGGGCTTCAGACGGCGGAGCGGATCATGACTGAAATTCTCAAAACCGAAAATTTAAGCAAGCATTTCGGTGGGTTGTGTGCTGTTGACAATGTTTCTTTCGCAATGGAAGAAAACATCATCATGGGCCTCATCGGCCCTAACGGCGCCGGCAAGACGACGCTTATCAACATGATTTCGGGGGCGGCGGCGCCCACCGGGGGGCGGATTTTTTTTCATGGAAAAGATATCACCGGGCTGAAAGCCCATAGCATAAACAACATGGGCATCGCCCGTACATTTCAAATCGTGCGGGTCTTTGCCAAGCTGACGGTCCTCGATAATGTCATGGCCGCTCTGGTGGATCGGAGAAGACATGGGCCTTGGAAACTTGCAGTTTCATCGGTCTTCAGAGGAATGTACCAAACGGGGGAAAACCCGGAAAGCAGGGCCGAGGCAGAAAAACTTCTCGACTTTGTCGGAATCGCTCGTTACCGTGACGAGTTGGCGAAAAACCTCCCCTACGCTTTGAGCAAGCGTTTGGAGATCGCGCGCGCCCTTGCCACACGACCCGGTCTGCTGCTGCTCGATGAGCCGAGTTCCGGTTTAAACCCGGCGGAGCTGGTGGATCAGATCGCATTGATCCGTGAGATCAACAGACAAGGGATAACCATTCTGATTATAGAACACGTGATGAAAGTCATCATGGACATTTCCGATCGGTTGATCGTCCTTCACTATGGGGAGAAAATCGCCGACGGAGAGCCGGAAGCCGTGTATACGGACCCGAATGTCGTGGAAGCTTACCTGGGAGATGACAGCCATGCTGAGAATTGAGAACCTGACGGTGACCTACGGGAAAGCCGTCGCACTGTCGGATGTTTCTATCCATCTCCAGACTCAGGAAATGGTGGCACTTCTCGGATCCAACGGTTCCGGGAAATCGACCTTGCTGAAATGTATCTCCGGAACTAAACCGTCCGCCAAAGGCAAAATATTTTTTAACGATGAAGAAATACAACAGCTCCCTCCCCACAAGATCGTTCAGAGGGGTATCGTTCAAGTGCCGGAAGGGCGGGCCGTATTTCCGGATTTGACTGTGGAAGAAAACCTTCGAATGGGCGCCTTCTGCCGCTCAGACGACGCGGCCGTCGCAAAGGACCTGGTGTTCGTTTTCGATTTGTTTCCACGCCTCAAAGAGCGCATCTCGCAAACCGCCGGGACCCTGTCGGGGGGTGAAGCTCAGATGCTGGCCATTTCCCGGGGTCTCCTCGCCTCCCCAAAACTGCTGATGCTCGACGAACCAAGCCTTGGTTTGGCTCCGGTCATCCGGAATGTCATCTTCCAGACCGTAAAGCAAATCTATGATGAAAAGAACCTCACTATACTGCTGGTGGAGCAAAACGCCAAGTGGGCCCTGCAGGTGGCCACGCGGGGATATATCCTGGAAAACGGCCGTATAAGCCTTGAAGACACCGGAGAAACTCTTGCGGGCAATCCTCATGTCCAAAGAGCATATTTGGGGTATTAGTGTCGTCCACAGGTTAAAGCCTGTATTATACAGCCAATTTATTTCATATATAAACAATTGTTGCCCATATATATCTTTTTCTTAGAAAGGAAACAACAATGAGCATAACAGAGTATGGTGTTACAAGCGAATACGGCCGGATCAGGAAGTTGCTCGTTTGCCGTCCTTTTTATTTCCGATGGGAGCCTGTCAACGAAACAGCCAAGAAATACCTGGCGCTTGGTCACAGCTTTACCCGGGCTGAAGCCATGGCACAGCACAAGGAGCTCCGGCAGGCCTTCGAATCCAAAAAGGTGGAAGTAATCGAAGTTCCACCCGTTGAAGGCTTCAATTATCAAGTCTACACGCGGGATTTCGGCAAATGTACGCCGGAGGGGATCATTCTGGGTAACTTCCGATATCCTTTGCGCAAATCCGAAACCGACCACATGGAAGGGTTCTTTGGCAAACTGGGCATTCCGATTTTGGGCCGGGTCAAGGATGGAATCCTGGAAGGAGGGGATATTCACTATATCGATGAGGAAACCGTCGCCGTCGGTGTTGGCGGCCGCTCGGACACAGCCGGTTGTCAAGAAGCAGAGGCCTGGTTTAAGCGCGCCGGCTTTCAACTGATCACTGTCCCGTTCGCGGCTGAATACTGCCACCTCGATATCCTGTATGTACGCTTGAACGCCCGCACATGTGTGGCCAACCCCGTCGGCCTGCCCGACTCGTTTTTGCGGCTTCTCAAAGATAAGAATATTGATATTATCGAGGTGCCGGATGACGAATCCAGGGACCTTATGTGCAACGTGGTTTCAATCGATGGGGAAACCATCGTATCCCCGGCTGAAAATATCAACACCAACCGGAAGTTAAGGGCTGCCGGTTTCGACGTTCTGGAACCGCATTACGATATATTTCTCAGAGGAGGGGGAGGCCCTCGCTGCTCAACATTCATCCTCAAGCGGGACCCGGTTTGACAGGCGTTGGCTTGTTTGATTCAATATGCGCCGATACCCTACACCGGGCTGGAAAGGAGAGGTCGTCGAATATATCGGCAAGTATTGGCAAAACAAATGGATAAACAATACAAGCTAAATCAAAAAAGGAGATAATCATGAAAAAAACAATCGTTTTTTCGCTTTCCGTAATGATGCTGCTGATACTCGGCACGGGTACCTCTTGGGGCAAAGCCGAATTTGACATCAAATTTTCCACCTACATTTCACCGAACATGGCAGAGAGCTTCAGGAACATGGCTAAGAACATCGAGACCATGAGCGCGGGCAGAATCAAAGTGACCGTTTTCGCCGGTGGCGAACTGGTTTCATCGAGCGACGTGTTGAAAGCGGTCAGGGCCGGTACGCTTCAGATGGCCATGGGATCTCCTTACCATTACGAGGAGATGAAAACCGCAGGGATCGAAGCGGGGATGCCGATGACGTGGGCCAATGCGGTGGAAGCCGAAGTCCTTTGGGAAAATATGGGTTTCGGTGAAATGGTTTCCCAAGCTTACGACGGGGCCGGCGTTCACTACCTGGGTCCTATCTGGGCTGCCCCGTACGCCATTACGACCAAAAGCCCCGTCAGTGGATTAGCCGATCTACAGAAAATGAAACTCCGCGCCACTTCCGGACCGGCCAAAATGTTCAAAAAACTGGGAGTCACCACCGTATACATGAAGCCCGAAGAAATGTATTTAGCCCTGTCCACCGGACAGATCGACGGCGTTCTTTACGGTGGAGCAGCTGAATACGCCGAGATGAGTTTTCAGGAAGTAGCTCCCTACTATTGCTCGACTTACATTCTCAACCCCATTACTGACGCGATCTTCATCAACAAGAAGCTCTGGGAACGTCTGCCGGAAGATCTGAAAGAGGTGATCAAGGCTGCCGCATACAAAGCTCGCTGGGAATACTACACGTGGGCCATGGGAGAGGAATTCAAAGCTCAGGACACCGTTTACAAAGGAAAAATCACCGCGTTCGGCGCCGATGACGTCGCCAAACTGACCGAAGCAGCTCAGGAAATTTGGGAAGCTGAAGCCAAAGCATCACCGCTGGCAGCCCAGATGGTTGACAAAGTCAAAGCCTTGCTTCGCTCTGTAGGGCGCTTGAAGTAATCCTTCCCAATGCGGCCCCCGGACCAGCCTCCGCATGGTGCGGGGCCGCTGTCGCTCAAGGAGAACGCGATGAGACGAAAATTGTCTTTGGTGGTCCGGAAAATAGATTCCCTGAGCGTATGGTCCGGGCGAATTCTGGCGGGGCTCATTTTGGTCATGTCCGGTGTAATCGTATACGAGGTCGTGGCACGTTATCTTTTCAACAGCCCCACCATCTGGGGGCTTGAGCTGGCGACGATGATATTCGGAACCTACATACTGGGGGCCGGAGCATGGACTTGGTATCGGGGTGGTCATGTTCGTATGGATGTGTTTTACAACCACTGGTCCAAACGAACCAGGGCGGTCATCGATGCCTTTACCTTTCCATTGGTTCTGCTTTTTCTGGGTGTGATTTTCTGGAAATCATCGGTTTACGGCATCGAAGCGGTTCGAGTCATGGAGCATTCCCATACGGTCTGGGGCCCGCCGGTCTATCACTGGAAAATGACGCTGCCTCTTGCGATATTCCTCATGATGCTCCAAGGCCTGGCTGATTTTACCCGGAACGCGACCCTGGCCATCACCGGCAAGGAATTGTGATGGATCCGCTGATCCTTACCGCTGTCATGTTCATCAGCATGCTCGCGCTGATGGCTACCGGCCTGCCCATAGCTTTCAGCCTTGGCGGGGTGGGCGTGATGGCCGGATTGCTCCTCTGGGGGCCCAGTTCCCTCGAGCTGCTCTATTTTTCCGCCATGGAGGTGATGCGGAACTGGGTGCTGATCGCGGTCCCGTTGTTCATCTTTATGGGCTATGTTCTGCATGAATCCGATATCGCCAAAGATCTTTTTGATGCCGTATTGCTTTGGGCCGGCGGCGTCAAAGGCGCACTGGGCATGGGAACAGTGGCCATCTGTGCCGTCATCGCTGCGATGGTGGGCATCAGCGGTGCAGCGACCCTGTCCATGGGCGTCATAGCTCTTCCTGCCATGCTCAACAGGAACTACGACAAACATATCGCTGTGGGCTTGATCCAAGCCGGCGGCGCGCTGGGCTTTCTGATACCGCCCAGTATGATGATGATTATGTACGGCTTTCTCTCCGGTGTTTCCGTCGGCCAGCTTTTTGCCGGCGGGGTTCTCCCGGGGTTAATGCTGGCAGGCATGTATATTGCTTATATTGGCGTTCGTTGCCAGATCCAGCCCCACATGGGGCCGGCCTTGCCTGTTGCGGAACGCGGCACATTCAACCAGAAAATCGCCGCCATTCGAGTGCTGCTGCTGCCGGCGCTTCTGATTTTCTTTGTGATGGGATGCATCTTCAGCGGAATCACCTCCCCTACCGAAGCCGCCGGAGTCGGTGCCGTAGGGGCTTTGATCTGCGCCGCTCTCCGGCGAAAACTCACATGGGACCTGATCAAGAAAGCCACCCTGCCGACGCTGGAACTTTCCGGTTTTACCGCGTGGATCATAATCGGAGCTGTGGTTTTCAGCAAGGTTTATACAGGTTTGGGCGCCACGGCGATGATCAAGTCATATATGGTCGGTCTCGATGTCAATCCATGGTTCATCCTGATCGTGATGCAGCTGTCTTTTTTCTTTTTCGGGATGTTCATGGACGATATTGCTATACTGTTCATGTGTATGCCCATCTACATTCCGATTATCACCGGCCTGGGCTTTGATCCGGTCTGGTTCGCCATCCTTTACATCGTCAACATGCAGATGGCGTTTCTCACGCCGCCCTACGGAGTGAACCTTTTTTACATGAAGGCGGTGGTCCCTAAGGACGTAACTATGGGAGATATTTACATGTCGGTGATTCCCTTTGTGATTCTACAGTTGGTGGGGCTGATCCTGCTGATGCTGTTCCCTCAAATCATACTCTGGCTGCCGACAATGCTGTTCCGATGATGGCGTTTCGACCAGCCCTCTTGCCCTGGATAAGGAGGTGCCTCATGGAGAAAATGGAAAAGACGGTGGAGGAATACTATCGAGAAAACACGGGTGATTCCTATGGAGAAATGCTTCGGAAGTACCACCCTCAAGTCGTCTCTGATTTTGAAGATGAAATGGAAAAATGGTGGGACCGGAAATGGAAAGCCAACAACCCCGCCGGTAAACTCCGAGTAGTATTGCTTCATCGACCTGGAAACGAGTTCTTGACTGTCGGCCGCCCCACCCCATGGCCACCTCATGCCAGTCATTTCGGGGCCTGGCGCCAAGCGGAAATGCCGAACCTGAACGAGATGATCCGGGACCACGAAAACCTGGTCAAAGCGTATGAAGATCAGGGGGTCGAAGTGGTCATCCGTGAACCAGACCCGAACGAACCTCCTTATCAAGTGAAAGCGATCTATTGCGATGATGTCTGTCACCCCGCAGTCTACGGTCAAGTTGTTTTCCGGATGTACGATCATCTTAGACGCGGGGAAGAAGTACCCACATTCAAGACACTTGCCCGAATCGGATGCCCCGTGGTCGGTATGATCAGCGGATGCGGGATGATCGAGGGCGGCACTGTTGGGTGGCTCGATGAAAAGCATTTGGTTATCGGGGTTCATTATGCGAGGGGCAACACCTGTCGGCCCGAGGTAATGCGCGCCAACGAGTTAGGCCACCAGCAATTCGCCCAGATCGTCAAATGGCAGGACCCGGATGTGGACATCCGCATTTGCCCGGGATACGGAGGTTATCTGGGCCTGACACATTACATGATGATCGATAAGCATACATCGATTCAGGATCCCAAGTGGCTCGATCCCTACCTGGTGGATTGGATGAAGGCCGAAATGAACTGGCAGTTCATACCGCCTCCGCCCGAGCTTTGCTACACCGACGACGGCGGATTGACCTGGGGCCCGGAAACCGGCGTGCTGATCGAGCCTATGAAGGTGCTTGTGCCCGCCGGCCGCGATAAGGCCAGAAAATGGCTGGAGAGCATCGGGGTCACAGTAGTGGAGGTGGAATGCGCAAGCCTGGTCATGCCCAGAGCCACAGGTACCATCCACTGCTTGACCGGCTCGCTGGTTCGGGATTCTGAAAATTGAGACGTGATCACTCTTGCCCAAAACAGTGTTTCAACGAAAAATGACGGTGGCATTTGCGTAATGAATAAAACCACGTCGAACTGTCCGGTTACATCAGCCCCATGGCCGACTCTTCTTCCGAGATGCATTCATCGAGTATCTTTAAGGCCATATCGATGTCTTGCTTTTCGATGATCAGCGGTGGGGCGAATTCCAGGGCCATTCCCATCATCTTGATGATCATGCCCTTTTGCTTCGCCCGGGCCACCATGCTGAGCAGATTGGCCGGCGGGTACGGTGCACGGGTCTTCTTGTCGGTTGTGAAATCGATGGCCAGCCACAGGCCGGTCCCCCGCACCTCCCCCACAGAGGGGTGGTGCGCGAGGGTGCGAAGCCCATCCAGGAAATAATCTCCGATGGCCGCACTTCTCTGGACGAGTTTTTCCTCCTGGATGATCTCCAGGTTTCGGATGCCCACCGCACACGGCACCGGGTGATTGCCGTAAGTGTGCAGGTGGTTGAAGATTTCGATAGGTTCCATCACCCGGTCGGTGCAGCCCACTGCGCCCAAGGGCACGTAGCCGCTGGTGATCCCTTCAGCTCTGAAGCACGTTATCGCAGATTGAAGTCTATCAAGGATTTCGGTTGGAGTGAAAAAATATTTTTTCGCAAAAAGGGGCTAGACATACAATTCGGGTTTT
>Ga0129302_1002568_pt1 | contig 12891 bp, 12 predicted proteins | sample BlaSprsedimmetaG_FD_94476 | JGI IMG/M metagenome (GOLD analysis project Ga0129302, IMG submission 94476) | Hot spring sediment bacterial and archeal communities from California, USA to study Microbial Dark Matter (Phase II) - Blank Spring... | ecosystem: Environmental > Aquatic > Thermal springs... | reverse complement strand
TTTTAGGCTAAAATAAGCAAAAAAAGAAAAGGATTTAATACGCTCTTTTATTTTAGCCCGCAAAAATTCTTCTGTCAATATAAATTTTAGAAATTAAGATATTGACATAAATCCAGGCTATTGTTATACTCAAAAATATAAATTCATTTTGTTTTTAAGGCATTTTTAGCCGGCAGCATGAAAACAACCGGGCTTAACTAAAAATTACCTGGCAAAATGATAAGGGATAAAATATATTAGTATCCAGATTAAACATTTTTTTATTAAAATCCTGATTATTTTGATTAAAGGCTTTAGCGAAATGACAAAGTCCTTTTTTAATTTATTAAAAATAATCTTTTTAAAACCGCTAAAAACCATTGGCATATTTATTTACAGATTAATAATTATTAATTTTTACAAGCTTTATTTGCTTCTAAAAAAAGCTACAAGAAAAATATTCCCGGCAGAAAAAATTAAACCCGTTTATCTTTTTATTAACAGATACCTGCCTCACCTAATTATAACCTTACTTGTGACCAGCATAGGGTTTGCAAATATCCTGACCAAAGAAACCCGCGCTGAAAGCTTTGGCGAAAAAAGTTTTTTATACGCCATAGCCACCGGCAAAAATATAGGAGATGAATATATTGAAGAAAGGCTTGAAGCGACTTTATCAAAAACAACTGATTATACGGGCGGGGAAACTGCTGCTGTCGCCGCGCCGCAAAAAATTTTAACAGACCAAGAATTGGCTCCAGAAGAAACATTTTTAACATTAACGGCAGAAGGCACAGCTTTAGTTAAACCGGAAATAGCTTCAATTGAAGCCTCTAAAATACAAAGGGATAAAACAATAGAATACGCAGTTAAAGAAGGGGATACAATCGGCTCTATCGCCCAAAATTTTAATATCACCTCGGAAACAATATTATGGGAAAATAATCTTAATAAATCCAGCATTATTAAACCCGGGCAGATATTAAGAATTTTGCCGACTAGCGGCATTAGCTATAAAATAGCATCAGGGGACACTTTGGACAAAATAGCCCAAAAATATAAAGCGGAAAAAGAAAAAATCATTGAATTTAATAAACTGGCAAACGAAAGAGATATCCAAGTCGGCCAAAACTTGATAATCCCGGGCGGACAGGCATATTATGCTCCACCGCCCGCGCCTGCAAGACTAGCTCCTATCCAGCAAATTTTCCAGCCAGTTTCTCCAGTCATCCCATCAGACCCGACAAAAATGCTTTGGCCGACATCCGCGCGCCGTATCACCCAATACTTTAACTGGCGACACTTAGGTCTGGATATTGCCGCTCCTTTTGGCACTCCTATTTGGGCAGCTGAAAGCGGAACAGTCAGTAAAGTAGCTTTTCTTAATTATGGCTATGGCTACCATGTTATTATTGACCATGGCGGCGGCAAAAGCACTTTATACGGTCATTTCCAAAAAATCTATGTTAAAGAAGGCCAAAAAGTAGACAAGGGAGAAGTTTTAGGTGAAATGGGCTCAACCGGTTATTCAACAGGTTCTCATCTGCATTTTGAAGTCAGATTCGGCAACACAAGATATAATCCTTTAAATTATATTAGATAAGTTGATAGCAACAAAAAAGCCCTAAAATCTTTGTCTCAGGGCTTTTTTATTTAAACTATTGACAAATTTGCTATTTATGATAGAGTTAAATATCAGGGGGTAGTCTATCCCCAAAAAGGGGGAGAAGGGAGGTTTTCCATGGGTATTCTTGATGACATCAAGGAAAAAATAGAGAGGGTTCACAGCCTTAGTGGCGGGAGTAAAGACTTTACCATAGTCGAAGTCCATCTCAAGAAAAAAACAAATATGAATATGACTGAAATGCAGCAACTACGTACCTACTTAAAAAATCGGCTTAATGCTGACTCAATTGTAGAATTCGCTCCCAACAGTATTGATAAAAGAAGTGACGGGACCGAAGTCATTATTTTCCACTTAAGAAATTTCTCTCTGGAAAAACTTTTCACTCTGGAGGGTGAATTGTAATGCCGCGCTGGCTTTCAGCGTGGCATTTTTTATTTAAAGAAATTCTCGGCTAAATTGCCGGCTAATTGTGGCATATTGACTCATAATCTGATTAATGCCTTGATATTTTTTTTCAATATGTTCACCTAAAAAACCCAAAACATTTAAATCAAAAATTGTTTGCGGTTTCTTGTTGGAAATATCAAAGAATTTTTCTCTAATTTTTTGCTTTTTAGCTTCAGGCATTCTAGCATATTCGTAAGCAGATTGATCAAGTAATTTCATTTCAAATTTGACAATATTTTGGACATCTTCATGCAAAATTTTTAATGACTCGGGAATTTCTTTTTGTCCTTGATCTCCCTCAATTTCAAGCCGAGTCATCACAGGCTTTAATTTTTCATAATTATTTAAAACTTGCTGGATATGATCGTTAGCCGTGCCATATTGCTGAACCATATCGATTGAAGCGCCAGTTTTTTCATCGTAATATGAAAACGTATTTTTATCCCTTTCTAACCAAGTAATTTGTTTTTCTAGGTTTTGACGCCTTAGAAGACTATCCACAACATCTCTACCCAATTGGCCGGATAATTTATCTAACTCCAAAATAAATTCTTTAACTGCTTTGGACTTAACTCTTTGGGCCAAAAAAGCCCGAGATTTAACTGGATCGTTAGTTTCTGATTTTATCTGATTATATAATTCAAATTGTTCGAAAATATTTTTTTGCCCCTTTATCGCGGCAAAACGCAGACTAAAATCGTCGCTACCTATAAGCAAATCAGCAAAAATTTTAGCTTTGGGCCCATGATTTTTTTGGGCTAAGTCCAAATTATAATAAATTTGGTTAACTAGTTCTTTTGTATATAAAGTGCCAATTTCCTTTAAATTTTTAAAATCTAAAGATTCCAAATCAGGATGTTGTTTTTTAATTGTTAAAAGTAAATTTTCTAATTTTTTTTCTTTGGCCAGTCGTTCTTTTTTTAGGTTGTCTATTGCCGCCTTTTTCTCTGCTATTTTTCCGTTTAACTTATCTTTTATATTATCTGAAGTTTCAGAGGTAATATTGCTTTGAATATCTGCAATCTCAAAATTTAAATCATCAATTTTCCAAATAATTTGATTATAAGGGTTAACTTCGTGAGCAATCACTAAAAAGGGGTTATCTTTTTGCCGGGCAATTAAACTCTTAAATATATATTCTGCCTTTTGAACCGGGCTTTCAGCTGATTCTCTTTCTAATTCTTCGAAAATGTCGCCGAAAAAATCTTCGGCTGAATTGACCGGCTGTTTATTTTTTTCTTCTTCGTATTCGCGCCAAAATTTATCTAAGGCCGACTTTTCAGAATTATCCGCGGCAGTAATATTATTTTTTTCTTTAAACGGCATAATATTAATAGAGTTATTTATTAAATCTGTACTGTAAAGCTTCAGCCAGATGATTTGTTTTTATTGTATCAGAGTCAGCCAAATCAGCAATTGTACGAGCTAATTTTAAAATCCGATGATAAGCTCGAGCTGAAAAATGAAATTGATTGACAGCATTTTTCAACAAATCCTGCCCAGCTTGATCTATCTGGCAAAATTCTTTAACCTGTTGAGGTTTCATTTCTCCATTATATAATAAAACCTTGTCTTTAAACCTATTTTGTTGAATTTGCCGGGCTTTTAAAATTCTCTGCCTAATTTCTTCTGAACTTTCAGCCACTTTCTCTTTAGTCAACTCTTCAAAACTTAAACGCGGAACTTCAACATGCAAATCAATGCGGTCAATCAGCGGCCCTGATATTTTTTGCTGGTATTTGATAATCTGCGCCGGAGAACAAGTGCATTGTTTTTCTAAATCAGAAGCATAGCCGCAAGGGCAGGGGTTTTGGGCTGCAATTAAAATAAATTTAGCCGGATAATTCAATGTCCCAAAAGCGCGAGAAATCGAAACCACGCCGTCTTCCAGAGGCTGGCGTAAATTTTCTAAAACTTTACGCGGAAATTCAGGAAATTCATCTAAAAATAAAATCCCGCGATGAGCCAGGCTGATTTCTCCCGGTTTAGGGATCCTGCCTCCTCCCACCAAAGCTACGCCAGAAGAAGTGTGGTGGGGCGAACGAAAAGGCCTCTGTCTGATTAAAGGCTGATTATGCGGAAGCATGCCAGCCACGCTATAAATTTTTGTCACTTCCAAGATTTCCGGCATAGTCATAGCTGGCATGATTGAAGCGGCTGCTTTGGCCAGCAAAGTTTTGCCCGAACCAGGCGGTCCGCTCATTAACACATTATGGCCGCCTGAAACAGCTATTTCCAAAGCCCTTTTAACATGTTCCTGGCCGCTGATATATGCCATATCAATATCACTTTCTTCGGGCTCAAAATCTATTTTATGTTCGCAACTAAAAGGCTTAATTAATTCCTTGCCTGTCAAATGGTTAATCAATTCATTTAAATTGCGGACCGGATAAATTTCAATGCCCTCAATCAAGCCAGCCTCTTGCGCATTAATCCAGGGCAAAAAAATCCTTTTTAAACCTTGTTCCTTGGCAAAAATAACCGCTGGTAAAATTCCATTGGTGTGTCTTAAATTGCCTTCTAAAGAGAGTTCGCCAATAAACAAACATTCCTTTAAATCTAAAGATAGACTAAGCTCATTAATTAAAATCCCGGTCGCCATAGCCAGATCATAAGCCGGGCCTTCTTTTTTTAAATCAGCCGGCGCCAGATTAATTACTTTCTTTTTATCCCAAGGGTAAGACAGATTGGAATTTTTAATAGCAAGCCGGATTCGCTCCTTTGCTTCCTGGACTGCCATATCTCCAAGTCCGACAATAAAAAACTTGGGATCTCCCATAGAAACATCCACTTCAACTTCAACCAATTGCGGAGTTAAGCCAATAACTGCCACTGAATTAAGTTTGGTTAGCATAAGATAATTAATTTTAGAAGAGGGTTATCTTTATTGTATTTTTTTGCAAGCAAACTGTCAAAAATAAAAAAAGCTCTCCGCTAATTTCGAAAAGCCGATTTATTTTAATTTTATTATTTTTTCTGTCTCAATTTCTAACTCTCTGATTTATTTTTTAAAAAATTCTATCTTTATTTCGCTGATTATATACAATAATACGCCTGCGACAATTAAGCAATCCGCCAAATTAAAAACCGGCCAGATAAAAACATTGATATAATCAATCACATAGCCAAAAATCAGCCGATCAATTAAATTGCTTAAAGCGCCTAAAATAATTAAAGATACAGCTAAAACATGGGCCAAGCTGGCCTTGATTAAAGACAGCCACCATAAATAGCTCAAAAAAATCAATATAATTATAATTAAAATTATAATTATAAATTGAGGCATAGCTAGACCAAAAGCCATGTTTTCATTGGGTGAAAAAACAAGCTGCAAATAATTTCCCAACAAATAAAATCCCTCGGAAGGGATTTTATTTATAAAGTAATATTTTATAACGCTTTCCGCGCCAAACAAAGAAAAACTGAAAAAAATAATTAAAAGCAATTTTTGGCAAAAATTATCACCATTCATTTATTGGCTGGTTAATTTTTCCTTGCATTCAACACAAGCAGAAGAAACAGGCCTGGCCATAAGGCGCTCTTCCGAAATCTCTTTGCCGCAATAATTGCATATGCCATAAGTGCCTTTTTCTATTCTTTCCAGTGCCTTATTAATATCTTTTAATGTTTTTTCCAAAGAAAACTCAATTGAAAGATTGTCAGTATACTGCGCGATTTCTCCGGCGTTTTCATCTTCTTTATCCCCATAATCTGGAAATTCCGAACGATAATTATTTTTGATAAATTTATCTTCTTTAGCAAAAGAACTTAAATCTTTTTCAATTTGTTCTTTTCTGACCAACAAATCCTTTTTAATCTTTTCTAGTTTTGTTTTGTCCATATTTTTTAAAATTAAATAAAGCCTTTTTAAAGGTTTTACTAAATTAATGCGCTTTTAATCATTATAAACCATATATTAAAATAATCAATAAAAAATGTCAAGGCTTAAGACTCGAACAAAAATTAAATAATAAAAAGAAAAAGGGTCCGACATGACCCTATATGTTTTATTTTAGTGGTCGTGGACCCTTTCAGATCTCACTTCTTTAGCACTCGCCCTGACAGCGACATGTTAAAAATAAAAATGAAATCTTTTGACGCTTCCCTGAAGCAATGTGAAGCGAATAGCCTTTTACCATTTTTAAGGCGTATAGCCTATGCTAATTAACCAATTTATTTTTATTTTTGTTTTGGTGAGCACTCCAGGTTACTCAAGCAAAAACAGTAAAAGGCAGAGAAATTGAGCCAAAGAAGCCTTACCTTAAATTTAGCTAAACTTCCCTGAAATGTATTTAAAGAACAATAATTATTTTTTTACTTTCTAATATAACTATAGCAAAACATAGACATCTTGTCAATTTTTAGTTGTTAATAACTCAACAAATTTGTCTAAAATTAGCCAAATTAAATAAAAATAATAGAATATGCCAATAACCCAACAAACAATAAACAATAAGATGTTAATTAGTATATCCCCATCTTTTTCCACAAATTACCCACAGGCTTTATTCCAAGCATAACCAAATTACTTTATTATTAGCCAAATCTTCATTTATTACCAAATTTTTAAAATGCCTATTCAAAACCCAAACATTATCTAAAATTTCTGTCTTTATAAATAATTCATGGCCAAAATTAGCGAATTTTTCATTAAAACAACTACTTGTATAATTTAAACTGAAAGAATTTTTATTTTTAATTAATTCTTTGATTTTTTCGCTAGAATTAGATAAAAACAATGTTTGTTCAGCAAAAAAATAAGCAAATTCTTGATCTTGAAAACTTAATTCTTTAAAGCTGAAATCATTAAAATTTTGGGGGACAAAATCTGGTATTTTAGGATTTTTAACAATTTGATTAATATAAGTGTAATCAGGCAACTGTTTTTTTTGCTCAATTGGATATTTTACTGCCAAATATCCCTTTATAATTTGCTCAATTTGGGCTAATTTTTCAGCTGGCTCTTCAATTTGCCCAAAAGAACTGGCAATTAAAAATTTGTTCTCCGGCATTAAAATTATCTGAGTTTGTTCGCTAAACAAAGGTAAAATATCCTGTTCAAAGCTAAAACCATATAAAATTTCAAATTCTTCTTTGTTTTCTTTTATTTGTTTTAAAAATAAAAAATCAGCCTGATTTAATTGTTTAGACAATTCAATTACCCGCTGACGGCCATTAATTAAATCAAAACTGGCTAGAACATCAGCTGGCAAGCTTGTTATTAATGGTTCTGTTAAGGGTGGGTTTTTAAATTGGTTTTCTATAATCAAATTATCCTGATTTAATTTAAGGCCCAAAAATAAAGGCTGGGGGGCTGACTGTATTAGTGAAAATAATAATAAACGGGCTTTTTCATTCTCTATGGTGGGCCAAAATTCAGCAAAAATGCTCAAATCAACGTAAAATTTCCCATCATATTCCAGGCTTAATTTTTCTAAATTTATAACTGTTTCAAATTTATCAGCCAAAGAAGGATTTTCCAAACTGGCTGTTTTTAGGGCTTTTTCAAAAACCATAGCAGAATTGCTCACCAACAAAATATCTCTTTCCAGCGCTTTGATTTTTAAAATTTTATAATAAAGATTATGATTTTCAAGCGATTCAAAATAATAATCAGGCAATCTGCTAATTTCTTTCAGATTAAAAATTAACAAATAATTAAAAGCCAATTCTCCACTTTTAAGTTCGGGGAACAAGGCAATTGCAGAATTATAACTAACAAAATTATTCAAAAGCCCAAAATCAACTTCCTGCAGACCAAAATCGCTTTTAAATTGGCTCAGCAGATTCTTAACTGATTCTTTTTCTTTAATTTGCTCATTTAATCTAAAGACTCCGTAAATTGCAGCGTCCCGGGGCACATATTTCAACAAGTTATCCTTTTTAAAATAAAAATGATAATACAAAAAAAGGGCAATAACAAATATTATGATAATCACCCCGGCAAATTTTGCTAAAAATAAAATTAATCTTTTATGCCAAATAGTCATGTAAAAATTATAGCAAAAATATCAAATATGGCAAATAATTGACCTCCTGATAAAAAAATGATAATTTAAAACATATCTATAGTTATTTAAATAAAAGGAGGAATTACAATGGCTGAAGTCAAAGGCGTCTGGATTCTTGATTATGCCAAAATGATCAAGAACTTGCTCAAAGTTAATCCAGAAAAAAATCTGATTTTGATAAATGGCTCACGGAAAAAGACTGGGGAATTATAAATTCCATGATTCTGCCCGTGCAATATTACCCCTATGAGTGTTTCCAGCGTATCGGCCAAGCGGTTTTCAAAGTCGTTGCCCGGTCAAATCTGGATGCCAGCAGGGCCTTTGGCAGAAAAATGATCAGCGAACTGTTGAAATTTTATAAAAGGCTTTTAGTTAAAAAGGATCCGCTGGAAAGCCTGAAAAGATTTATTTCTTTTCATACTGAATACTTTAAAGAAGTCCAGTCTAAAAGCGAGCTAATTGACAGTTCTCCCAAATCAGCTGTTATTAAGTTAAAGCTTACTGATACTGCTAAAAAATATCCGGAAGCAACTGAAGCTTTTGCCTGGCAGCTAGGCGGCAGTTTTGAACAATTGGCCGCGGTCGCTGAAGGCAAGGAAATAAAATTGTCCATTATCAAAGATCCTCAAGGCGATTTTATCTTCAATATTCAATGGGAGTAAATAACAAAAGGGAGTAAATAACAAAATAAAAACTAGTATCTATTTTAAAGGCGGCTACTCAACCGCCTTTTTAAATTAAAATATTATTTTTACACTCCTTAAGTGGTGCATCAAGGTTAGAAACTTGCCACTTGCGTCAACTATTGACAAACTTATTCAAATATGCTATACTGTTTAATTAACATTACAAATCAATGGTAGGGGAAAAATGGCGATTGTGAGGATGCCTGAAATCCCTTCAATGGCCGCGGGATTAAGAAAGGTTACCCGCAAACCTGAAAGCGACCCACCAGCACTTTTGGGCAGGGCGAAAAATTAGCTAAACGCCCGGGCTGGGAAGTAAGAGGAAAAAGAAAGGCCTCTGAAAAACCAGCCAAACTCGTCTGCCTTTGGCAGGCCTGATGCGATGACCACCCTATCATCTCCCTTTATCCGGCGGCTACTGAATGCTTTGAAAGCATTCAGTAGCCGCCATTTTTTATTTCCCAAAAATCAATTTTACTCTAAATAAAAAAGACGCTAAATGCGTCTTTTTTATTTATTTATTTTTTTTAAAATCTATCCCTTTTAAAAAAGGTTTTAGACTGGGGTTGCCTGCCTCGGAAACTGCTTGGCGCAGGCTTGGGCGTTTTGCCGCCTTCAACCAAAATAAGAGAAATTTTATTTTTTACTTTATCAACCTCTTCAATTTTGACCTTTACCTCATCACCTTCATTTAAAACATCCGTCACTTTGGCGATCCTGAAAGGAGCCATTTTTGAAATATGGATCATGCCGTCTTTGCCAGGCAAAAACTCCACTATTGCCCCAAAATCCATAATCCTGATGACTTTGCCCTCATAAATTTCGCCAACAGCAACCTCTTTGACAATCTGCTCAATCCACTCTTTGGCCTTTTTAGACATTTCTGAATCAGTTGCAGTAATCATTACCAAACCATTATCTTCAATGTCAATGGAAACTCCTGTTTCATCAATGATTTTGTTGATCACTTTTCCGCCTGGGCCAATAACTTCTTTAATTTTATCAGGATCAATATAAAAACTGGAGATTCTTGGCGCGTAAGGAGAAAGCTCTTTGGGTTGGGGAATTGTTTTGTTTATGCCAGCCAAAATCTGATTTAAAGCTTCCCGTCCTTGGCTAAAAATTTTTTCAACCATTTCCTTGGTCAAACCATCTGTTTTCGTATCCATTTGTATAGCAGTAATACCATTTTTTGTGCCAGTAATTTTAAAATCCATGCCACCTGGCCCGTCTTCAAGATCCTGAATATCAGTCAAAATTTTATAACCGCCTTTGCCATCAACAGCCAACCCCATAGCAATGCCTGCCACTGGCTCTTTTAACGGCACGCCTGCGTCAAGCAAAGCCAAAGTCGTACCGCAAGTTGAAGCCATTGAACTAGAGCCATTAGAGCCTAATGTTTCAGAAACAACTACAATAGTGTAAGGAAAATCTTCTTTTGTGGGAATTACAGGCAATAAAGCTTTTTCAGCCAAAGCCCCATGCCCAATATCACGCCGGCCAATACCAACTCTTTTGACTTCACCGACAGAAAAAGGCGCAAAAGTATAATAATGGATAAACCTTTTTTCGCCGCTTTTTTCCATTGTATCTAAAAGCTGCACGTCTCCTGGAGAACCTAAAGTTACTGTTGAAAGCACTTGGGTTTCACCTCTTTGAAATAAGCCTGTGCCATGAGTCCTTTTAAAAATACCTGTTTCAAAAGAAAGCGGCCTGATTTCATTTAACTTTCTGCCGTCAACTCGAATTTCGCGCTCCATAATGGCAGCTGAAACTTTTTGCATTACTAATTTATCTGCTTTCTGCACAGCATAAGCGATCAATTTCTCTTCAACTCCCTGTTCTGTAAGTTTTCTTACAAGCTCATTGACTAATTCGTGCAAACCGTGCTTGCGTAAAGCTTTAGTCGGCTTTTTTTCAGACAATAAGTATGGATTAACTTTTTCAGTAATAAATTCTGCTACAACTTTCAAAACATCTTCTTTAGCTTTCAGGCTTTCTTCTGTTTCTTGAGGTAGCAAATCTAAAATATTCAATTTTTCTTTACCAGCTTTTTTTACAACTTCATTAATTAAATCAACAACATCCTGAAAAGCCTGCTGGCCAAAGGTGATGGCTTCAGTCATTTTATCTTCTGGAATTTCATTTGCTTGAGCCTCAATCATAATAATTTTTTCAGCTGTGCCGGCCAATGAAAGATGAAGCTGACCGCTGGCCAATTCTTCTACTGTGGGGTTTAAAATAAAACTGCCATTATTAGAACCCACTTCAACTCCGGCAATCGGACCGTCCCATGGTATATTGGAAACAGCCAAAGCAGCTGAAGCAGCAATTAAACCAACCATGCTGGATTCGTTTTTGCCGTCATAAGACAAAATAGTTAAAATGACCTGGACTTCATTCCTGATCTGTTCGTCAAAAAGAGGCCGAATTGCCCGGTCAATCATCCTGCCGCTCAAAATTGCTTCGTCAGTTGGCCGTCCTTCTCTTTTAATAAAACGCGAACCTTTAATTTTACCGGCCGCATAAAATCTTTCCTCAAATTCCACGGTTAAAGGGAAAAAATCCAATCCTTCCCTGGTTTCATTTGAAATAACCGCTGTAGCCAAAACAACAGTATCGCCATACGATACTGTCACGCTGCCATTAGCCTGATTGGCTAATTTGCCGGTCTCAATAACTAATTTTCGGCCGGCGATTTCTTTTTCTGCACGAATAACTTCTGACATAATAAAAACTTTCTTAAGCTGATCAACAGGCTACTGAACTGGGAGAGCTCAGAGTGTCTGCTGACCAACCCTTATTTACTTAATTAAATTCTAAATCCCAATATCGAAATTCCAAATAATATTTAAATTCCAAAATCCAAATTATTAAAACAATCTTTGGTCATTAGAATTTAAAATTTATTTAGGATTTCGAATTTAAGATTTAAAGATTATCTTCTTCTTTTTAGGCCAGATTTCAAAAGATATTTACTTATATTTGACCCTAAATCAGTATAATCATCCACCACTTCTAATAATTTGCTAGAAGTGCTTTTGGCAAAGGAAACCAATTCAACTAAGCAGCCCTTATTTTCCTGCAAATACCGAACCAAAGGAATAAAGTCGCCGTCTCCGGTAACCAAAATTATTACATCCAATTTATCAGCGGTTTTAATGGCATCAACAGCCAAACCAACATCCCAATCGCCTTTTTTGGCTCCGCCTGGAAAAATCTGCAGTTCTTTTGTTTTAACTTCAAAGCCTTGTTTTTCTAATGTTTCTAAAAATTTAGATTCTTCACCTCCGGTAGTAATAATACCATAAGCAACGGCCCGAATTAATTTGCGGCCGGCTATAGCTGTTTTTAAAACTTCTTGAAAATTAACATTGGCTTTATACAAATTCTTGGCCGAATGATACATGTTCTGCACGTCTACAAAAACACCAATGCGCTGTTCTTTATGTTTAATCATAAATTCTAATTTATAATATATAATTCACAATTAATAATTGCAAATTGTACATTGTTAATTATTCATTAATTAAAAACCCCGACAAGCCGGGGGATTTATTTTATTCTGCTATTTTTAATTTTAAAGCTTTAGCTAATTTCTTAAAGCTATCAGGATTTTCTTTCTGCAAGTAATTCATAAGCTTTTTTCTTTCCTGGACTTTTTTTATCAGACCCAACCTGGAAGAATAATCATGCTTATGCTGTTTCATGTGTGCTGTAAGCTGCTTGATTTCTTCAGTCAAGATAGCGATCTGAACTTCAGGCGAGCCAGTATCTGTCTTATGAGTTCTGTACTTTTTAATAATCCTGTCCTTTTGATTTTTTGTTAATGGCATAAATTTTTCTTTCTAGCGCGCTTATCCAAGTAAAGGCTGCCAAGCCAAAACCGAGAAAACGCCTTAATTAATCAGATGTCGGATTTCAGATTACGGATTTCGGATTATTTGCTGTAATCTGAAATCTGCAATCTTTAATCTGTTAAAAAAATCTTACCATTTTATTATAAAACCGTCAAGCGTTGTATAGTTAACAGTCAAGGGTAACACTTTTAATAAATTTTTCATGTGGAGTTAATCCATTAATGGATAAATGAATCCTTTCATAGTTATAGAAATTTAACCATTCAATTGTATTTTTAAAA